>Ga0182030_10000786_pt1 | contig 62430 bp, 59 predicted proteins | sample 812S3MmetaG_FD_121299 | JGI IMG/M metagenome (GOLD analysis project Ga0182030, IMG submission 121299) | Permafrost microbial communities from Stordalen Mire, Sweden - 812S3M metaG (Illumina Assembly) | ecosystem: Environmental > Terrestrial > Soil > Wetlands > Permafrost | place: Sweden... | reverse complement strand
GCCATTCCGGGAGATCCGGATCTGCTCGCGTTCCTGCCGTGGCTCTGCAGCCGGCAAAAGACGAGCGTGGCCGGGGCGATCGCCGAGGCCCACGCTCGCGTGAGGCCACACGACCCCGAAGGCTGGTACTGGCTCGCGCAGATCGGGGTCGAGGTCGTCGCCGGGGGCACCTACGGGCCGGAGCTCCTCCCGCAGGTCGAGCAGCATCTGCAGCGCGCACTGGCCATCGCGCCGAGCCACGCGCAGTCGCTGGTCGCCGTGGCAAACATCGCGCGGCTGAGGGGAGACGAGGCGACCGCCGTTGCGACGCTCGAGCGCCTGCTGGCGATCCATCCAGGACATCCGGAGGCGAGCTACACGCTCGGGCTCATGCTGCTCGAGCGCAATCCGACGCGAGCGCTCGCCTGCTTCGAGGCAGGCGAAAAGGCGCAGCCGCGTGATGCCGACTACCCGCGGGGACGCGCCCGAGCCCTCCTGGCGCTGGACCGCTATGCCGAGGCGCGCGTGGCGGCGGAGCGAGCCCGGGAGCTGGCCCCCGAGGACCCGCGCGTCATCGAGCTGCTGTCGCGCCTCGCGACCTAGATCAACCCTCGTACACTGCGCGGTGAGCCGCACCGCCGACGAGCGGGTACTCGTAGTCGCCGTCGTTCATCGTCCTGTACGCGGCGATGATGTGCCACACGAGGAAGATCGGGATGGCCAACCCGCACGTGGCGAGGCTCACGAGCGTGCCGAGAAGCGACCAGAGGAGCGACTGCAGCGCGTGGTAACGCGCCCAGCGCGACTCGCGCGGAAGGACGAGGAAGACGACCAGCGGCGCCAGAAACCAGGCCACCGCCGTGCCGAGGTGCGCGATGGTCGCGGCGACGCGTTCGTTCGACTTGGGCTGCAGGGCGAGTGTCTCGGTGGCGGTCATGGCCCCCTGTTCGCCGGAGAGGCCTCCCTTATTTCACCGGACTCACTGAACGGTGGGTCAGCGCGTCACGAGCTCTCGCGTCACCTCGCCGACGCGCGCGCAGCCCGCCAGGGCCATGGCCTGGTCGAGCTCTTCCCGCATCGTGTCGAGCACGCCGAAGGCGCCCTCCTCGCCGGCCACCGCCAGCCCCCAGAGGATGGGTCGGCCCACCAGCACGGCGCGCGCGCCCAGGGCGAGGGCACGCAGCACATCGGCGCCGCGGCGCACACCGCCATCGACGAGGACCTCGATGCGATCTTGCACCGCGTCGGCGATTGCACCGAGCACAGACGCCGTGGCCGGCGCGCCGTCGAGCTGCCGCCCTCCGTGGTTGCTGACGACGACGCCGCTCGCCCCGTGGTCGATGGCGCGACACGCGTCGTCCGGCCGGACCAGCCCCTTCACGAGGACCGGGAGTCTCGTGATCGACCGGAGCCACGCCACGTCCTTCCATCCCAGGGAGGGATCGAGCTTGGTCGCGACGTAGGCGGCGAGGCCGCTCTCGGCCTGCTGAAGCTCGACGACGCCGTGGCCCTCCGCGCTCATGTTCTCGACCGCGAGACCCGGCGGCAGATGGAAGCGGTTTCGTACGTCGCGTTCGCGTCTTCCGAGCAGCGGCGCGTCCACGGTGAGCACGAGGGCGCGCGCTCCGGCGGACTCCGCCCGAGCCACCAGGGCGGCGGTCGCCCCGCGATCGCGGTAGACGTAGAGCTGAAACCACACGGGTCCATTCGCCGCTGCGCACACGTCCTCGACGCGCGTGTTCGAGAGCGAGGAAAGGATCATCACGGTCCCGGCGCGCGAGGCAGCCCGCACGGTGGCAAGCTCGCCGTCCGGGCATGCGAGCTTGTGGAACGCGGTCGGCGCTACGAGGATCGGCATGGCCACCTGCGCACCGAGCACGGTGGTCGAGGTGTCCCGCGCGCTGACGTCGACCAGCACACGGTAGTGAAGGGGGATGCGAGCCCACGCCTCTACGTTGTCCCGGAGTGTGTGCTCGTCGTGCGCGCCGCTCGCGTAGTAGTCGTAGGCGAGGGACGGCAGTCGTTCGCGCGCTAGCTGCTCGAGCTCACGCGTGTTGAGGGCGCCGCCGGGGAGCATGGCCGCAGCTTAGAATGTTCCGGCGCAGCCGAGCGAGGCGAAGCTCCCGAAGCACCGGAAGGCGTTCGCGGGCGCGGCCGTCGCGACGGTGGGCCTGGGAGCGGTGAGCCACAGCGTCAGGCCGCCGGCCAGCGCGATGCCGCTGGCGACGAAGCTGACCACGGCGACGGTGTTCCAGGTGCTGGCGGAGTTGACGAGGTCGTTGCAGTGCGCCGGTCGACCCGACGCTGTGATCGCGGGGCAGGTGGGGTCGGCGTTGTAGTCGTTGACCTGACCGCCGTGCTCGACGACGCCGGCGATGCCCACGCCCGCGAGGACGACGGCAGCACCGAGGACGACGAAGGCGGCCGTGTGATCCGCGCCGGGGAGGGGGGTAACCACGGGAGGGAGCACCGGCGGGGCAGGCGGCGGAGCGACGGACGCTCCATCGCCGGGGTCGATGGCGACCGCTCGAGGTGCCGCGGGGAGGTCCGGGACGGTGACGGACGCGGTCTGTCCGTCCTGGGTGTGGACGACGGCGGACCAGGGGCGCCGGCCCGGGGCGCGGGCCTCGACGCGATGATCCCCGGCGTCGACCGGGACCGCGATGCCCCACAGCGCGTCGCGCACGAGCTCCCCGTCGCGCCGCACCTCGAGCTCCGCGATGCGTCGCAGGGCCGGAACCTCGATGCTGAGCCTCCCGAGGCGCGCCGCCAGGGCGTCGGCTCGCTGGCGTGCTGCCTGCTCGCGCTCTGCCTCGCCACGCCGATGCGTCAGATCGGCCACGTCGAGGAACGCGTCCCACGAGCTCGCGAGCTTGCCCACGTGCTCCCAGCAGTCTGCCAGGTTGAACTCGGTGCCGACCGCAGGCGACAGTCGCTGGCTCTCGGCGAGCTTCGGGCACGCGTTCGCGAAGTCGCCCTGGGCCATGCGACGGCGCCCCTCGTCGAAGAGCAGCTGCGCCGTCGCCACGTCGTCCCCCGACGCACGTGCCCGCCGCGACGAGACCGCAGCGGCCAGGGCGCAGGTCACGAAGAGGAGAGGCGCGAGCTTCATTCGACCCCCAGCATAGCCCGGCCCCTTTGCGCTCGCGGGCAGTCCGCGCTTTGATTCCTTCATGCCTGCCGTCAATGTCTCCGTCACCGTGACCATGGGATCCCGCACGGTACCTCTCGAGCAAGTGACCGACGCACGGATCTCGACGGCCCTGCGCGCTGCGGGTCAGGACATCGGCCGTCGCCTGGAGACGTTGCGCTGCCCGGTGCACCAGAAGATCGCGACGAACATCCGCGTTCACTTCGATACGGGCGGCAACGCGGACCTCAAGTACGACTCGTGCTGCGCGGAGCTCGGCGCGCACATCGGAAAGGCGCTGGGCTGAGAGGGGCCGGCTGATACGGTCGGCGCATGCCCATCGACGCCTTCCGCAAGGTCTCGCAGGCGCCCACCAACCCGACGCCAGCTGCCTCGACGCGCGCCGCCTTCGACGTGGCGGACCTCTACCGCGGTCCGCTCGGGGACGCTTCGGGAGCGCCCGCGCCGGAGGGGGGCCCGCGCCTCGACGAGAAGCTGCGCCAGGCCTACTTCTGGATCGTCAACTCGGCCATCCTCAGCCCGTACTACGACATCGAGTACCTCGACGAGCCGCCGCCGACCTTCACCTTCGGCGATGCCAGGGCGAAGCTGACGCTTCCTACGGCGCAGAGCTACTCGAGCTTCATCCTCCTGCCGCTGCTCAACCTCGCCGTCAGGCGCCGCTGCTTGCTCGTGGGTGGCCCCGGGCGTGGCAAGACCGCGAGCGCCATCCTGATGGGGGTTCTCTCGGGGTACTCGCTGCGCGAGGTGAAGCGGGCCATCCAGCACGGCCAACCGCAGATGACCATCACCGATCTCCTCGGCAACCCGCTACCAAAGGACCTGCTGAACGCCGACAGCGCCGACGACATCCGCGTGGCGTGGCGCAAATGGCTTGGCATGCGCGTGAAGATCATCGACGAGTACAACCGCATCCCGACGCGCACGCAGAGCGCTCTCCTCACCGTGATGGGAGACAACTACGCCGAGGTCTACGACCAGATCTACGAGTGCCCCGAGGCCGCCTGGTATCTGACCGCGAACGACGATGCGGGCGGCGGAACGTACGACGTCATCGAGGCCCTGCGCGATCGTATCGACGTCGTGGTCAAGGCGCTGCACTTCAACACGCGTTTTCTCGGCGAGCTGCTCGAACGGATGGAGGCAGGCGTGAAACCCGAGGAGATCGTCCCTGCGTCCATCGTCTTCACGGAGAGCGAGCTCGATCGCATGAGCCGGGAAGTCCTCGCGGTGTCGGTCCCGACGGAGATCCGCCGGCGCCTCGAGATGTTCGCGAGCCAGTTCGAGCTGTGCGAGTCCGCCGGGGCGCAGTTCGAGTACCGGACGAAGGACACGTTGAAGCTGTCGGGCATCGACTGGCACACGGTCACCTCGCGGGAGACGGGAAAGGACAGGGTGAGCGACATCGGGTCGACGACGCGGAATGGGCTGAGCGTTCGGGCGCTGATGACCGCGCTCGTCTTCGTGAAGGCGATGGCGTACATGCGCGGCGATACGAGTGTCTCGCTGGAGGACGTCCGGCAGATCCTTCCCTTCGTCCTCCACGACAAGCTCGTGCCCGACCACGACTCGCCGTTCTTCGATGCGGGGGACAACGCCGTGCTCCGCGTGGACCGCATCTCCTGGATCCGACGCCTGTTCGATCTGTCCTGTGTGGAGTACGACCGTCGCGATCTGGATCGTGACGATCCCGTGGGTACGCTGGGCAACGAGCTCCGGCTCGGCCTCGAAGGGATCCCGGAGGCGGAGGTCCGAGCGCGACTCGTGAAGATCGAGCGCCTGCTGAGGCAGGAGAGTCAGGCGCGCAAGCTCTACGGGCCGACGTTCGACGACGTCCTCGCGCTGAAGTCGATGCACCAGAGGTACACGAACTACCTGCGCTGGCTGCGGTGGAAACCGTAGCCGGCTCGGTGGCAGGGCCCCTCGCCGAGGCGCTCGCGAGGGGCAGGGACACGTACAACGCGCGCGTCGCCGCGGCGAAGCTCTCCCCTCCGATCGACGCGACGGCCCTCCTGGTGACGCTCCGCGCCCTGGATCCCGTCGTGCGCGCGGCCCATGCTCGCGATCCGGCCGTGGTGGACACGGTCGTCAGCGCGCTCTTCGATGCGGCACTGGAGCTCGTGCCGCGGGGCGTCTTCGGTCCGGGCGCGCGCATGCCCGAGCTGGAGACGGCGTGGCGCGAGCTTCTCGGAGCATCCGGGCGCATGCTGTGCGCCGATCCGCGTCGCGTCGTGGCGGCGACGGTGAATGCGCTGACGAGGCTCGCCGAGTGCCGTCATACGCGTCTCGCGGACTGGGTGGCGACGATGGCCACCCTTTCGGAGCAAGCCCCCGACGTCGACGTCTGGCTGAAGGCAGGCGTCGTGGCGGCGTGGCGCTCGGGCCTGGCGCACGCGCGGAGAGGGGCGCTCGAGGCGTGCGCGCACCTGCCTGCGGAGCTGAGCGCCGTGGCCTTCGGGCTCGATCCGGCGACGAACGCGGAGACGATGGCGCGGGTGGTGGAGCGCCTCCGCGTGGATCCCTGGGCATGGCCTCCCCACGTGGCCTCCGGGGAGCAGCCCCCGCTCGGAATCAAGCTCGTCGGCTATGTTGGAGGCTTCCGCGGCTTCGGAGCCGGCGGCCAGTTCATCGCGCCGCCAAGGGTGGGGCTTCGCGACGGCGTCTTCGTGGTCTCCGACGGCGAGCGAGTCTTCGAGCTTCACGCGGACTTCTTCGGTGCGACGCTCCTCTCCGTGGGACCGACCAGCCCAGGCTTCGAGCCGCCGCAAGCCCGAGGGGCCCTCGCGCTCACGGAGGGAGGGGCGGTTCATCGCGGCGAGCTCGGTCGCATCTTTCCGGGCCTGGCGAGCGTCACCAGCTGGGCGTCGACCGACCTCACGCTCGTCGCCACGCGGCCCATCTCGCACCACCTCACTCTGATCGCGTGCTCGGGGTATGGCCTGTGACGGACGGGCTCGAGGAGCTTCGCGCGGCGTGGGACGCGCGCTGGGCCGAGGCCCTCGGCGCGTGGAGCAAGCTGACTCGCCTCGCGCCGCCGCACTGGTGCATGACTCCGGAGGACGAGGCTCGCGAGGGGCTCACGGACACGTTCGCGCAGATACGCCTCGACGATCATGTCGTCGTCCTCTCCGCCCGGCAGCTCCACGAGCAGCATCTCGGCGGCTTCCCGCTCGAGATCATGGCGCACGAGATCGGCCATCACGTCTTCTGTCCCGGGGATCTGGCCGACGGGGGGCGGCTGATGGCGCGCGTCCGGCGCGGCCTGCCGGGCAAGCTCCAGCACGCGCCCATGGTGGCCAACCTCTACGAAGACCTGCTCATCAACGACCGGCTCCAGCGCTCGGCCGGGCTCGATCTCGCCGGCGTATGGCGGACCCTTGCCGGCAGCGAGGGCGTGAGCCGGCTCTGGGCGCTGTACACGAGCATCTACGAGCACCTCTGGTCGCTGCCGCGCGGTGACCTCTCGCGCGTGCGGACCGACGAGCGTACCGACATGGACGCGGTGCTCGGCGCCCGCCTGGCGCGCGTCTATGCCAAGGACTGGCTTCGGGGGGCCGGGCGCTTCGCCGCCCTGGTGCTCCCGTACCTCGAAGACGGCGGCGCCGACAGCGTGCTGGGCGCTTGCATGGACATGCGCGGCTCCGGGGCGGGGACCATTCCGGACGGTCTCGTGGCCGTCGACGACGACGAGGACGACGCGGTCCATCCTTCCTTCGATCCCGAGCTCTCCGGCGTGGACGCTCCACCCGCTGCGGGCACTCGCAGGGATGGAAGACGGACCCTCGACCGCGCGCGCGACCTCGACGAATACGGCGCGCTTCTGAGGGCACTCGGCGTGAAGGCCGACGCGGTGGACATCGCCGCGCGGTACTACCGCGAGCGGGCGCTCCCCCACCTCGTCCGATTCCCGACGCGCCGCTCACCCACGGCCACCGAGCCGCTGCCCGAGGGGCTCGACCGGTGGGACGCGGGCTCGCCGCTGGAACGTATCGACTGGGTCGAGAGCCTCGTACGGAGCCCTCATGTCATCCCCGGAGTGACGACCGTGGAGCGCGTCTACGGCGATTCCCCCGGTCGCGAGCCGCGCCGTGCGCCCGTCGACCTCTACGTCGGCATCGACTGCTCCGGCTCCATGCCCGCGCCGCGGGTGCTCACCTCCTATCCTGCTCTCGCAGGGGCCATCGTGAGCCTCAGCGCCCTGCGCGTGGGGGCGCGCGTCAAGGTCGTCCTCTCCGGCGAGCCAGAGGGCAGGACCTATGCGATGCCCGAGTTCGTGCGCGACGAAAGGGCCATCCTCGACGTGCTGACCGGCTACCTCGGCACCGGGGTCGGCTTCGGCGTTCATCGCCTGGCCGACACGTTCGACGGCCGCACGCCGCGCGACCGCGCCGTCCACGTGCTGCTCCTCAGCGACCATGACCTCTTCCATCTCCTCGAGCACGAGGAAGGCGGCGAGACCGGCTGGGACGTCGCGAGACGCGCACTCCCCGCGGCGCGTGGCGGGGGCACCGTCGTGCTCAACACGCTCCGTGAGCCGAACCACACCGGGATCGAACGTCTCGAGGCGGACGGCTGGCGGGTACACTGCGTCTCCGGCTGGGAGCAGCTCGTCGACTTCGCGCGGGAGTTCTCCCGGCGGGTCTATACCGAGGAGAAGCGGTCGTGAGCGAGGAAGGACCCGAGCTGACTGCGCTGCTACGTCGCCTGACCGAGTGTCCGCGCGAGTTTCTCGAGGAGCCTCGCATCGGCGAGTCAGGGCGTGTCGTCGTGAGCGCGGTCGTGTTCGATCTCATCGACGACCTGGGGGGAACCGGCGCGAGTCACGTGCACCTGCCCTTCGGGAGCGCCGATCCGTCCGATCGGAACGGCATGAGGGTCGTTCTCGTTGCGTGCTGGTTGCTCCACGACCCGTGGTTCCGCTCGCGTCGCGACCTCGGAGCGCGTGCGCATGCGTTCCTCATCGAGGAGCTGCCCTTGCTGGCCATGGTGGTGGACGCGGAGCGATTCGTGACCGATCCGGAGCGCCGCGAGGAGCTCGTGCGTCACTGTCTCGCGAAGCTCGCCCTCCGGCCGCGCGGCGAGACCGACGAGCAGGCGAACGACCGGCGCACGTCGCTCGACAGCGTCGAGCGACGACGCATCATCGAGGCGACCCGCGCGGCGGAAGAGCGGGCCCGCGAGGTGCGTGAGGCGCTGGTGAGGAAAGCGGCAGAAGAGGCCGCGGCCAAGGCGACCCGCGAATGACGTCCACCGAGGCCATCCGCCGGACGTCCCCGCTCGTCGACGAGCGCGGGCTCCGGTCGATTGCGCGCATCGCCACGCACCCGTGCGCCCCGCGATGGAACCGCGTGGCCGGTGACCGCCTCGAACGTGACGATGTGCGCGCCGTCGAGGCGTTCCGCGACGCCCTGGCCCGGGACCGCGCGCCGTTCGGCCCGGAGCCTCCCGACGGCATCAAGGCCTGGGTGCGCGCCCGCCGTCCCTTCGTCCCGTCCTTTCGCGCCCGGGTGCTGGACGGGTCGGTCGTCGATCGTGCGTGGGGCTCGATCGCCACGGTATGCCGCGAGGACCTGGCGATACGGCCAGAGGCCTTCGTCCCCGACGACGCGCCGCTCGACCGCATGATCGTGTACCGCACGGCGGGGACCACCGGCCACGCGCTCCTCGTCCCCCACGACGCGCGCGCCGCCGCTTGCTACCTGCCGCTCCTCGAGCTGGCCCTCGAACGATGGGACATCGACGCGCGCCTCGGCGGCGACGATGTGGCCATGCTGGTCGGCGCCCAGGCGCGGACCGTGACGTATGCGACGGCGCTCGCCGTGTGGGGTCAGGCCGGCTTCGCCAAGCTGAACCTCGCGCGCAGCGAATGGCCGAGCGACGACGCGCCTGCCCGGTTCTTCGCGGACCTGGCGCCCGCGCTGCTGACGGGCGATCCCATTTCGTTCGGGGAGCTCATGGCCCGGGGGGTAGAGACGCGGCCGCGTGCGCTCGTCACGACGGCGGTGGCGATGAGCGACGCACTTCGCTCCCGGCTCGCCAGACACTTCGCGGCGCCGGTGATCGACTGGTACTCGCTGACGGAGACGGGCCCCATTGGCTACGCGTGCCCGCGTGGAGGCGGTGCGTACCACGTCGTGTCGCACGATCTGTTCGTCGAGACGCTCGACCGGCGGGGGATACCCGCAATCGCTGGCGAGCGAGGCGAGATCGCCGTGACCGGCGGTCGGAACCCGTTCGTTCCACTCCTTCGCTACCGCACGGGCGACTGGGGGCGCCTCGAGCTCGCTCCGTGTGCTTGCGGTGATCCCATGCCGCGTGTCGTCGAGCTCGAAGGACGCGCGCCAGTCCTCCTCCGTTCGGCCCGCGGAGGCGCCGTCAACCCGGTCGACGTGTCGGGCGTTCTGCGGGCGTACCCCATCGTGCAGCACGAGCTCGTGCAGCGCGCGGACCTGTCCTGCGAGCTGACCCTCCGCACGATGAGCGGCGAACCGCTCGACGTCGCGACGCTGGAGCTGGAGCTCTGCGCTCTCTTCGGCGAAGTCCCGCTGGTCATCCGGGTCGACCCTTCGCTCGGCGATCGCACGGGAAAGGCGATGCCCTACCGGAGCGAGCTCCCCTTCGAGGAGTGACCATGGCGACCCCTCTCGACCACCCCACCCCCGCGCGGCCGCATCGCGTCTACGCGGCGCTCACCAACCACTGCAACCGTGCGTGCCCGTGGTGCAGCACGTGTTCCTCGCCGGCCGGCGGGACGTTCCTCACGCTGGACGACTTCGAGCGAGGGCTTCCTGCCGAGGGACCCTTCGAGGTCCAGCTCGAGGGCGGCGAGCCGACGGTGCACCCACGCTTCTGGGATTTCGTCGCTCGCGCGCGGGCCATCGGTCGATGCACTCGACTGGTGCTCTGCACGAACGGCGTGGTGTTTCCGCGTCGGTCGGAGCGCCTCGCGTCCTGGCTCCGGCGTCTCGGCGAGCCGCTCACGGTGAAGCTCTCTTTCAACCATCACCTCCTCGACCACGATCCGGGGCTCGTCGACCTTGCTCGCGCCACGCGCGAGGAACTCGGCGGCCTGGGTGGCGACCGCCTCTTCGTCCTGAACGTGCGACTGAGAAGGGGCGTCGACGACGACGACCGCCGAGTGGCCGAAGCGGCGCGTGCCGCGGGGTTGCTCGACGATGCGAACGTCTTCTATCTGCAGCGGTATGGCTTCGCCGACGGGGAGATGTCGTGGGACGAGCCCTTCCTCGTGGGCAGCGACTTTCGCTTCGTGAATCCGGACGGCCGCGTGATGGGGCCGGAGCTCCTTGCCCGGTCCGCGGCCATGAGGGTCCTCCCGTGACGGCATTCGTCGATACCTGGCGACGGGGAAAGAGCGCGGTCTTCGATCTCCACGGGAACAGCAGCGCGAAGCGCACGGTGCGCGTCGACTTCGGAGGTGAGGTGCGCGACGTCTACGCGAACGCGAACCTGAGCGTCTACAGCGCGCAGACCTGCAATGCCCGCTGCGCCTTCTGCGTGGAGGAGCTGCGGCCTGCCTCGCGGGGCGCCGAGCTGGCGACCCAGCGGACGGTCGAGACAGACGACGGACGGTGGTTTGGGGCGCTCGACCGCGTGCTCGACGCTGTCCAGCGTGGCCTTCGCCCCAGCGTATCGGTGACCGGCGGCGAGCCGAGCAAGGACCCCCGGTTGCCGAGGGTTCTGCGCACGCTGGCCGCTCGCGACGCGCGCAAGCGAACGGTGACGACCAACGGCTCCGGCCTCCTCGACGTTCGCGAGGGCCAGCGGGTCGTCGACTGGATCGCCGAGACCGGTGTCATGCACCTCAACATCAGCCGCGCGCACCCGGACCAGGACGCGAACGCCCGCCTCATGCGCTACGCGGAAGGTCCCACGTTGGACGAGATGCGCGCGATCGTCGCCGCGGCGCGCGCCGGGGGGACGCGGGTTCGCCTGTCGTGCGTGCTCGTAGGCGGCGCCATCGCCTCGTTGGAAGACCTCGTTCGCTACGTCGACTTCGCGCGATCCGTCGACGTGGACAGCGTGATCTTCCGCCAGCTGATGAAGACCGACGAGCGTACGGTGACGCCCAACTTCGTCGTCCGCTTCTCCGATCGCAAGCGGGTCGCGCTCGAGCCGCTCCTCGACCAGGTGTCTGGCGACTCGCGCTTCGCCTTCGTTCGGCAGATCGTCGGCTACTATTACTACGTCGAGGTCTGGCGCAGCGGCGGCGTCGACGTCGTCTTCGAAGAGGCCGATCTCGCGCGTCTGGAGGACGTGAAGCGCGCCGATCCGAGCCTCGTGCACGAGCTCGTCTTCCATCCCGACGGCAAGCTCGCATCGACGTGGCAGCCGTGGGACGGCGTACTGCTCGTCGCGGGATAGCGAGACGCTTCAGCGGCCGGGAGCGCGAGCCTTCATCCGGACGAGCGTCTTGGCGATCGCTTCCTCGACTTGCTCCTGCCCGATGGAGCGTAGAAACGCCCCGTACTCCTCGAACCTCGCCCGGACGATGTCGTCCATCACAGCCACCGGGCCGTCGATGATCTCGACGTGTGCCGCGTCTTCGTCGCTGACGTCGAAGTTGATGAAGCCACGGCACCGAGGCGATCCGCAGTGGCAGGGATCCCGCCGCGGCTCGTTCTCGCTGACCCACCCGTAGAAGATCGTCACTTCCTCGCCGGGAGCGATGGCGCGCAGGCACTGGATGCGTCCCTCGCCGGCGGCGTAGAGGGTCGCGTTGGGGGCGCAGCTGTGGTTGCAGAGCCAGCCGCCCGGCACGGCGGTGTCCGGGATGATGACCTCGTCCCCGGAGAGGAGCGTGAGCTTGGTATGGGAGGCGGCTGCAGCCTCGGGGCTCTTCGCCCGGACTCTCCGCTGCCTCGGGGCATAGGCGACGACGACCTCGCCCGGCTCGAAGCGTCGCCTCGCGAAGACGCCCCGTCCCGCGATGTCGCTGTCTCGAAAGAGCACCGGCGACAGGCTGAACATCGGCTTGACCGAGCGGCGCTTGCTCATGGGCTCGCTCTCCGAGGGCTCGATGGGGAGGCAGTTGACCGGAGGTGGTGCCTTGCGCGAGCTTGGAGGGATGATGACAGCGATACGGTCGAAGATCATGGGGAAGGTGATGGCCTTGTCGATCTGCGGAGTCGGCCTCGCGGCCTGCTACGCCTCGGTCTCGACGACGCCGACCGAGGAGTGTCGCACGGTCGAGGTGCGCAACCGGCACGACGTGGAGGTCTGCAGTGCGCGCTGCGGCGACGAGGGCTGCAGGACGCACTGCTCGGAGCGCGAGCGGTGGTCGCGCGAGCACCGCTGCTGGGTCGACTGAGCGTCGAACCCTACTTGCCGTGAACCCGCACCTCGCCGAGAAAGAAGTACTCGGCCGCGGTCTTCTCCACGCGAACGTACCGTGCCTCGACGGCCGGCGCGACGTCCGCGGCGAAGTAGGTGCCACCTTCGAGAAGCACGACGACGTCCGCGCCGGCGGTCGAAGCGAGACCACGGGCCTCGGGGCGACGTAGAGCGAAGCGGTCGGGCATGCGGCGGCGTCGCTCGCGTCATTCGTCGAGCGGGCGCCTGCCCGGGAGCCCCCGTCCTGGCCGCCACTGTCTGGAGAGGGCGGAGCCGAGCCGTCGAGCGCGACGCTGCCGGAGCTCGGCGCGTGGCCGCCGGCACCACACGCGAAGGCGCAAGCGACGGTCAGAACGACTCCCAGCAGGCGGGATCGCACGGCTAACCTTCCCAGTGCGGGCGCCGCTCGTCCAGGGCGTTGCGGTTCGGGTGAGGGTGCGGCAGAACCGGATGGTGAGCGCCGAGAGCCACGTCGCCAGCGCTCGGCCAAACCAGTCTCGCGGGGCGAGGGCCGCGCGGCTCATCGCCGAGAGCCGCGATCTGCTCGACGGACGGCCCGACTCGACCCGGACCGGTCCCCCGCCGGTCCTCGTCTCGCGCGGCTGGGCGTCGTTCCTGTTGTCGCTCGACGATGACGAGCTGGCAGCCATCGAGACGCATGGTCACGGCCGCTGGCCGGAGCGCACGCCGCCGGGTCTTCGCTCTCTCCTCGAGCAGGCCGTCGACGTGTGTTCGCTACCGACGTTCTCGACTCCCGAGGGCTCCCCCCGACCCTTGCGCCGAGGCGAGACTCCGCGCAAGCGCGCCCAGATCGACGCCTTCGCTCGACTCGTCCTTCCGCTCGCGGCGCACGCTAGTCGCGTCGTCGACGTCGGATCCGGGCACGGGCATCTGACGCGCGAGATCGCTCTGAGGACGGCGCTTCCCGTCGTCGGTTTCGACCGGGACGCCACGCTGGTCGGCCGCGCGCACACGCTGTCGTCGGGTGCTTCGCCCACGTTCGCCGTGACCGACGTCCTGCGCGACGGCCTCGCTCTCTCGACCGGAGACTGCGTCATCGGACTGCACGCGTGCGGTGAGCTCGGCGACATGATGGTCACGAGCGTGGCTCGATCCCGTGGGACCATGCTCGCACTCGTCGGGTGTTGCCTGCAGAAGCGACGACAACTCTCGCGCCGTCCGCTGTTTGCCCATGGCGGCTTCGACGATCGCCTCGACCTGCCCAGGGGCCTTCTCGGCCTGAGCAACCTCGCCGCGAGCGATCAAGGCGTCGAGGCCTCGCGCGCCGAGAACCTCGCAGCGCGGGAGCGGAGGCTCGCGCTCAATCGGCTCCTGTCCGACGGATGTGGGCCGTTGCGCTTCGGGGCGGAGCTAGCGGGGCTCAACCGTCGTACCGCGCAGCGCGACCTCCCGCTGCTCGTTGCCCGTGCCTTTGCGCTCCGTGGTCGACCGACGCCGTCGCACAAGGCGATCGACGAAGCCGCGCTCTGGGCGCGCGGAGAGCACGCCCGAGCACGGCGCTTGTCCCTCCCGCGCGCGATGCTCGCCCGTGTCCTCGAGGTGTACGTTCTCCTCGATCGCGCAGCCTATCTCGAGGACAAGGGGTTCGAGGTCGACCTCGGCGCGCTCTTCCCGGCGACCGTCAGCGCTCGCAACCTCGCGCTCGTCGCTCGCCGAGACTAGGAGTCGCCGAGCTCCTTCTCGATCTCCTCCCATTCCGCCAGCCATCGCTCGATCTGCGACGTGAGCTCGGCGTCCTCGTGCTCGAGCGACTTGACCTCGTCGCCGGGCGTGCGCTGGAAAAAGCCGGGGTCCGCATAGAGCGCCGCGATGGCGCGCCTGCGCGCCTCGCCCGTATCGATGGCGGCGAGCACCTTGTCGCGCCTCGCGGGAAGGGCGTTCAACCGGTTGCGCCGGCGCTTCTGCTCCTCCCAGGACACCCCGCTCTCGGTCGCCGTCCCGGTAGGACGCGGGCGAACGTCCTTCGCCTTCAAGACCACCGCGTCCGCGTCGAGGTGATCGTCGCCGCACCGTTCGAGGTACTCCGCGTACGTTCCGGGGAAGTCCCGAGGCCCTTCCGGGGTGACCTCCAGGATTCGGGTCGCGAGCTCCGATACGAACCACCGATCGTGCGACACGAAGATCACGGTCCCCTCGAACGCCTTCAGGCCGTCCACGAGCGCATGGATGGCTTCCATGTCGAGATGGTTCGTCGGCTCGTCGAGCACCAGCACGTTGGGCTTCTCGACGATGATCCGGCCGAATATGAGCCGCGCCGCTTCGCCTCCCGAGAGCGTCCCGACGGGCTTGTCGACGTCGTCCCCCGAGAAGAGCATCCGCCCGAGCTGTCCGCGCACGGTGCTCGTACCCTCTTGCGGGCAAGCCCCCCAGACGTAGTCGAGCGCCGTCATCTCCGCGTCGCGGAGCAGTTCGTGGTGGTCCTGCGCGAAGTAACCGGCGCGGACCTCGTGTCCGAATCGCACCGTCCCGCGGTCGGCCACGAGGCGCCCCATGACGATCTTGAGGAGCGTCGACTTGCCGAGGCCGTTCGGGCCGATGACCGCCACCTTCTCGCCGCGACGGACCGCGAGCGAGACGTCGCGTAGCACCTCTTTCGATCCGTATGCCTTGGAGACCGATGCGACCTCGAGGACGTCCCGGCCGCTCGCGCGCTCGAGGGCGAATCGAAAGAGGGGAGTCCTCCGCGAGCTCGTCTTGAGCTCCTCCACCTCGATGCGCTCGATCTGCTTCAGCCGACTCTGGGCCTGCTTCGCCTTGGTGGCCTTCGCACCGAAGCGATCCACGAAGGCGCGCTTGTCGGCGATGATCTTCTCGGCCCGGGCGATCTCGCCCTCTTTGCGCTCACGCGTGCCGGCCTTCTCGATGACGAACGCCGAGTAGTTGCCCGAGTACGGCGTGATCGTCTCGTAGTCGACGTCGAGGATGTGCGTGGCGACGTTGTCGAGGAAGCGCTGGTCGTGCGAGATGACGATCGCCGCTCCTCTGTAGCCAGCCAGGAACTTCTCGAGCCAGCGGATGGAGAGGATGTCGAGGTGGTTGGTCGGCTCGTCGAGGAGCAGCACGTCGGGTCCGCCGACGAGCACCTGCGCGAGGAGGACCCGCAGCTTGAAGCCGCCGGACAGCGTCGAGAGCGGCAGCCGGTGGGACGATTGCGGGATGCCCAGGCCTTCGAGGATGGCGGAGGCCCGCGCCTCGAGTGTGTAGCCGTCGGAAGTCCGGATGGTGTCCTCGAGCTCTGCGAGGCGACCGGCGTCCCCCTCTCCGTGGTCGATGATGCGTGTTCGCTCGTGCAGAGCGGTCCACACGTCCCGGTCGCCCATCATCGCCAGGTCGAGGATGATCTGCGCGTCGTCGAGGAACAGATCCTGTCGCAGCACCCCGACGCGGGCGCGGCCCGGAATGGCGACCGTCCCGTCCGTCGCCGCCTCGTCCCCCGCCAGGACTTTCAGGAAGGTCGTCTTGCCCGAGCCGTTCGCGCCCACGAGGCCATAGCGGGAGCCCGCGTTGAGCTGGAGCGAGACGTCCTCGAACAGCGTGCGACCCCCGTAGGCCTTCGCGAGCCGCGAGACGCCGATCATGACGTGGGCGCGGGAACGCCCCGCCCTTCAGCGTGGTCCGAGCACCAGCTGCATGGCGCCGGGAAAGCGCTGGGACCAGTACGTCTCGCTGTGCGCGGCTCCAGGCTGGATGACATGGCGGAAGTTGGTCCCGTCGACATAGCCCAGCGCGAGGTACTCCGCCGCCAGCTCGTCGGTGTCCGACTCGTCGTCGACCGTACCCTGCCCGGAGTCGACGTACACGATGAGAGGGCGACCCGGCGCCGCCAGGGTAGCCTTGACGTCCGCGACGATGACGTCGCTGTCCCACCAGGTCGACGGCGAGAGCTCCGCGATCCTCCCGTAGACGTCCGGCCTCTTCAATCCCGCGTACGCGGTGAGGAGCCCGCCGAGCGAGCTTCCCGCCATCACGGTCGAGCCGACGTCGGGACGGGTGCGCAGCATTCCGTCGATGGTCGGCTTGAGCTCCGTGACCAGCATCTGGATGTACTGGTCAGCCCCGCCTGCTGCCCCGAGCGACGTCTCCGTCGGGTCGACCGTGGGCGTGTACTCGTAGATGCGGTTCGCGTCGTTGGCGACGCCGATGACGATGGCCTCGGGGAACGTCTCGCAGTCGCCCGACGCGCCGCAGTCGCTGTTTCCCGTGCACGTCGTCGCGGCTGAGCCGAGCGGCTGCGCTCCCCACCCCACCACTCCGCTCGACGAGCAGGCACCAAGCTGCGATGCCGTGTCGAACGCGGTGTCGACGTTCCAGGTCCCGCTGAACGCGAGCTGTGGCATCGCCGCCCAGAGGTTCTGCCCATCGTGCATGTAGACGACGGGGTAGGTTGCGTCCGTGTTCTCGGCGTAGCTCGCCGGGAGGTACGCGTAGATGGCCCGGTCGTCGTTCAGGACGGTCGAGTGAAAGGCAGCGATGAGCGTCGTCACCGTACCGGTCATGGTCGTGAAGTGAGGCCACACGTCCGCGATCTCGCCCGAGGTGATGTGGTAGTTCGGCCCGATGGCCCAGGTCGTGTCGTCGAGGAGGGGCTTCCACTCGACCGCGCCCGTCACGCCGGTGAGGTTGTACGTGAAGATGTCTCCCGACGCCGAGGTCGCCAGCCCGGTGGTCCAGTTGAGACCGCCCGCGCTCCCCCGCACTTTGACTGCGTGACTGCCGGCCGGGTAGTGCACCCGGACCATGGCCGTTCCCGCCGGGAGCGTGGCGCCACCGTCCGTCCCCGCGTCACTCTTCCCCGCCTCCGCGCTCGAGCCAGCGTCTGCGGGCGTCCCGCCACTGCCGTCGCCACCCGGGCCTGCATCGAGCGGTCCGCCGCCGTCGGCGCCGCTCCCCGGCGAGACGCCGCCGGCGTCGGGGTTCGAGTCCCCGTGGGTGGGCGCGGATGCGGTCCCGCACGCGCCGAGAAGGAGGGCGCCGGGGAAGAGAAGGAACAGGCGGAAGGGAGGGGGAGGTTGCGACGGCACGGCCATCCGGTAGCACGTAACGCGGACCGGAGTCACTAGACGCCGCCTTATCCCCGCCGGACGACGCGCGCTGCCGGATCCTGCCGGTAGAAGAGCGCCAGCTGCTCGTAGAGCTCGGGGTGCCGCCGCCGGAGCTGCACCGGCTTCTCGAAGAACATCTCGGTCACGACGGCGAAGAACTCGGCGGGGTTCGTCGCGCCGTATTCGTCGATGTCGTTCGGGCGATGCTTGTCGACGTCGTCGACGAGGTGGGCGAACTCGGCCCCGAGGACGCGGGCCCACGCCGTGTACATCGCGCGCTTGCCGAGCACGGGCGCTCCGTCGGCTGCGCCGTCTTCCTGATCGAGCTGGTGCGCGAACTCGTGGAGCGTCACGTTGTGGCCGTCGTGGACGTCGGTCGCGCCCCGGCGAACGGCGTCCCACGTGAGGACCACCACTCCCGACGCGGATTGCCCCAGGCGCGCTTGCTGGTCGGCGAGCGCCAAGCCGCCCGCGAAACGCGTGCTCGTCTTGGCGACGTAGGTGTGTGGATAGACGAGAATGACGTCGAGCTCGGGGAAGTAGTCGGTCTCGCGGTGCAGCAAGAGGAGGCACGCCTGCGCGGCGATCGTGACGCGGATCTCGTCGGTGATCTCGAGTCCCGCGCATCCTTCGAACTTCTTCTCGGCGAGAAACACCTGCACGTGCCCCTCGAGCTCGGCGTGGTCCTCGGACGACAACGTCGAGACGTACCGCACGTTCGCCGCGATGATCGCGCGCCAGGCCTCCGGAAACGGCGAAGCGCGCAGCGTTGCTCGATGGCGCGCCTTGAAGAGTTGGAACATGCCGGTCGATGGTACCCCGCAGGGGCACGCCATCGTGCCCCTGCGGTTCGCCGGCGCCCTCGGGGTCTAGCGGCGGCCCCCTCCGTGTTGCACCCATGACCGTCGGGCCGGGGCCGCGCGGCCGCGGCGCTCGGCGAGGGCGGCGGGCTCGTGGTCGTAGTGGTTCCACGCCCCGTGCTCGTCGTGCCAGTACCAGTGGTTGCCGTACCAATAGGATGCGTGGCCCTCGTAGTAGACGGGCTCCGTCGACGCGATGTATTCCGCCGGCGGCGGGACCCACTGGGCGGCAGCGGAAGCGCCGATGGTCGAAATGGCGGCGAGCGCGCCGAGAGCAGCCACGATCACGAAAGGCTTCGAGAAGGTCATGGTCGTTCGGTTCATGGATTCCTCACTTGGCAGCCGAGGCATGTTGATCGTCGAGACGCTCACGCAAATGCGCCGCCAGCTTCGTCCGCTGGTCCGGCGTGAGAACCGGGGTGACCGCTTCGAAGAAGCGCGCCATCCGCGCCCCTCCGTGCCTGGCGATGTGACCGGCTGACGCCGTCGCGGGCGCGGCAAGCGACTTCGCGTCGAACTTGTCGGCGACGAACGCCGTCGCGAAGGCCTGGACGTACGCATCCACGGCCTTGGGATCGTTCTGGGGCGTGACCGGCATGTCGGCGCTCAGCGCCGTCGTGATCTTGTCGACCTGGTCGGGCGTGAGACTGAGAAGCTCGGTGAGCTTCGCGAGGTGCGCGCCCTTTTCCTTGCTCGCCGCCTTCTCGTCGACGTTCACCTTGCGCCAGACCTCCGCGTGCGCCTTGACCTTGTCGACCAGGGCCGCCCGCTCGGCCGGGGCGAGGGCGTCGTGCAGTTGCGTCAACGCGTCGGTCGTGGCCGCGTGGATGCCCGCCGAAGCCGTCCCGACCTTCGCAACGGCTGCGTCCACCTTCGCCGTGTCGATCTTCCCCGCGGCGACGCCGTCGGCGATCGTCGAGAGCAGATCGTGCTCGGCATCTCGGGCGGGCACCATCTTGGCCTGAAGGTCGCTCTGGATCTTCTCGATCGGCGCCTTCTTCGCGGGGTCGAGGCCCAGCGTGTCGATGGCCATGGAGATGAACATGGTCACGCCGCCGTGATGGTGATGCCGGTGGTAGTCGCGGAGCTCCTCGTTGAGCGCCTCGTCATCCGCCGTGCTGCCTGCCTGCGCGGACCCTGCGGCTGCCGCCGAGCTGGCAGCGGATGCCGAGGGCATGGCCGCAGCCGAGGTCGCGGCCGGAGGAGTCACCGACGCCGAGGTCGACGGCGCCGCTCCACCACTCGAGCCGTTGTCGCACGCCGCGAGACCCAGTCCTGCGATCAGGACCAGCCCAGAGACTGTCCCACCCATCGATCGAATGTGACCCATGTGATCTCCTCCGTGAAAGCGGCCAGCCTAGTCGTGTGCGCGACCATGCGGAAACGACCTCTCGCGCTGAGGCTGCCACTTAGTCCGGGGAGCGGACCGGACCGCTGCGCGCGCCGTCAGGCGGATTGTGCCATTCTCCGCCGCCCGATGCGCACCCGTGCCTCCGTCGCCATGGTTCTCCTTCTCGTCACGTCGCTCGCGCTCTCCTGTGGTGCTGGCCCGACGGGCCGTCAGACGACGGCCAGCAACACGCGCGGCGACGATCCCTGGCTCGCAGGCGAAGGTTGCTCGCCCGATACACCCGTCGACGCTACCCCGCGCATCGAGGTCCTGGCCGCGGGGAATGGCCAGCCCGTTTCCGCCGGCACATCCGTTCGCGTCCATTACGTCGTCCGCTCGGCCGACGGCGCTATCGTCCACGACCCAGGCAACCTGCCGAGCGATATCACCCTCGGAAGCACGAAAACGATCTGTGGCTTCGAACGCGCCCTGCTCGGCATGCGTCCCGGTGAGCAGCGTCGGGCCTACGTCCCGTGGTCTCTGGCCTTCGGCGAGGCCGGGCGACCCCCCGAGATCCCGCCGCGCACCGACCTCGTCTTCGTGATCGATCTCTACGTGCCCGCCGAGGCCGTCATCGAGCAGGGCTCGCACCCGGTGAATCCGGCCGGGGGAGGGAGGCGACGCTGACTGGCTCGGCCGAGCGCTGGATGAACACCACGCAGACGAGGAGGACGACGCCAGCAATCACCTGATACGGGCGGAGCGCGTCGCCGAGCACCCCCCAGGTGATCACGAGCGACGCGAACGTCTGCGCCATCTCGGCAAAGGTGGCCACCGACGCGCGAGTCCTCGCGAGGCCCGCGAAGTACAGGAAGGTGGGCGTGATGGCGGCGACGACGAGCAGCCCCGCCATCTGGCGCAGGGTCGACGGCGTGGCCAGCACGCCCCACTGCAGGCGCTCACCGAGCTGGCCGTGGACCCCCACGAGCGCGAACGTTGCGACGGTTCCGATGAGATAGCGCAGCGCAGTCCCGGTCTTGAAGTCGATCTCGATCATGGCTGCGCGCCCGAACGTCGTCGACGCGCCCCAGCAAAAGGCCGTCGCGCCGATGAAGAGCAGCCCGAGGGCCAGCCGGTGCGGGCTCTCGATTCCTCCTGGGGTCCACACCATCGCGACGCCGCACGCGAGCGCCAGCGCCGCCCACGGGTAGAACCGGGGGCGTGGTCGCTCGCCGAGCCACAGCCAGGACACGTACACACTGATGATCGGCTGCACGTTGAGTAGCAGGTTGGCCAGCGACGAGTTGAGGAGCGCGAGCGCCTGCGTGAAGCACACAGTTCCGAGCGCGCTGCCGAGCACCCCGCTGCCAATCATCGAGAGGATGGCCTTGCGCGATGCGGTGCGCAGCGCGCCGGCGCCGAGTACGAGGAAGGGCGAGGTGAGGATGAGCCCCATCCAGTGCTCGTGGAAGACCAGGACGTCCGCGTCGAACTTCCGGCCGAGCGGGATGCGCCAGTACGTCTCCAGGCCCCACATCGACGCGCCCGCAATCACCAGCGCCGGCCCGATGAGCGGCCCGAGACCACGCGCGGTGCCGGCAGGACGGTTGGCGAGACGGTTCACGCAGTGTGCACTATCGCGCAGAAGGCGGACGCGGATCCATCGGCCCGTTTCGCCGCGCACGGTCGCAGGCGTAGGCTCGTCGGCCGGAGGCCGTAGGCTGATCACGCTCGACGATCTGCGGCGCTTCGCCGTCACCTTTACTCTCTTCCGCCCGACCACCCTGCGACGCGCGGTCGACCGGCTGGGCTTCGTTCAGGCCGATCCGATACGGGCGCCTGCGCGTGCTCAGGACCTGACGCTGCGCCACCGCGTCAAGGGCTACCGCGCCGGCGATCTCGAACGCCGCTACGCGGAGCTCGGCGTCGAGGAGGACTTCTTCATCAACTACGGCTTCGTGACACGATCCCTGCAAGCGCTGATGCATCCGCGTCCGCAGGCACGCGGGAAGCGAGCGAGGTTGCTCCTCGACTTCGCACGCGAACGCGGAACCGTGCACCCGCGCGAGGTCGATGACCACTTCGCGCACGGCACCGTCACGAATGCCTGGGGCGGCTCGTCGAACGCCACGACACACCTCCTCGACGCCATGCATTACCGCGGTCTCTTGCGCGTCGACCGGCGCGAGGGCGGTGTCCGCATCTACGCGCCGCGCGAGCACGGCTTGGGGCCGACCGGTGCGGCCGAGCGGGACGCGCGGCTCGATGCGCTCGTCGACGCGGTCATCCGCATCTACGCGCCGCTCCCCGGAGCGAGCCTGTCGTTCTTCGTGCGGCGCCTGCGCTTCGCCGTGCCGCAGTGGCAGGCCGCCTTGACGGCTGCCCTGCAGCGGGCGAGAGAGCGGCTCTCGCACGCGCGCGTCGATGGCGTCGACTGGTACTGGCCGGCCGAGGAGGACGCGGCGGGTCGTGTGCCCGACGTCACCGTGCGCCTCCTGGCCCCCTTCGATCCCGTGGTGCAGGATCGCGCTCGTTTCGAACGCCTGTGGGGCTGGGTGTACCGCTTCGAGGCCTACACTCCTGCTCCGAAACGCAAGCGCGGCTATTACGCGCTGCCGCTCCTCTGGCGCGACCGGGTGATCGGCTGGGCCAACCTCGCGGTGAAGAACGGCGAGCTCGAGGCCGAGCTCGGCTACGATCTGTCGCCCGCACCGCGCGATCCCGCCTTCAAGCGTGAGCTCGAGGCCGAGCTGGACCGCCTGCGAGCCTTTCTGGGCATCGAGCGGTGATACTGTCTCTTCGAGCGCATGGGTCACTTCACGATGACGGCGGACGGGATCGCTTTCGAGCGAAAGTGAGGCCATGTTTCGCTGCTCCAAGCTCCACGAGCTGACACTCGCTCCCGGCAAGCTCGCGTGGCCCTGGGTCGCCTTTGCGCCGGAGCGAGGTGCCTTTGCGGTTCCCGTCGGGCCGAGGACCCTCGCCATACGCGGTGCCGTATCGCTCGACGACGAGCGGCGCGTGGAGCTGCCGGACGCGCTCGCGCTGCCGGCGGTCGAGCCGAGCTCCTACGGCACGACCTCGCGCCAGCCGGGGCTGCACGCCATCGCGCTCCATCCCGATGGTCGCACCGTCGTCGGCGTCGGCTGGCACCGGGACCTCCCCGTGGCTTGCGTGGAACGCGTGGGCAGTGCGCCCGAGCTCGTGGACCTGGGACCCGTGCTCGGGGAGATGGGGCCGCTGGCCGCGACGTTCACGCGGGACGGCGAGTCGATCTGGCTGTCGGCCGAGAGCACGAATGGCGCGGCGATCGTGCGGCTGCGGTTCCGCGACTTCGGGCTCGAAGCGAAGGCGGCGTTCTCACCCGCGCCTCCGCCAGCGGCCCACGAGCTCTTTCTGCACCCCCACGAAGACGCGGTCTTGCTCACGATGGCCTGCGGGCAAGACGGCACGTTCATGCGCGTTGCGCGGATGGTCGATCGAAGGCTCGAGCTCGTGACGACCGAGGGGGACGCCGGTCTGGACCCGTGCGGCGTCGCCGAGGCGACGGACGACGGCGCGCACGTGTGCCTGGTCACGCTCGACCGCACGGAGCTGCGGCGCTGGCCCGACCTCGTGCGTGACGTAGAGACGAGACTCGGCGACGAGCGGGTGACCAACCACAACGGTGTTCGCATCGGCGGACGATTCATCGTGTCGGCCACGGATCGCGAGGACGAGGAGGAGGAGCGAGCGCTGGTCCTGAGCGATGCGCTGAAGCTAGAAGACGACGCTGCGGCGCCGCCCGGAATGTGGGCGGGAAGGTTGGGGAAGGACCGCCTCGTCACCATCGGCCGCGAGAAGGGCGAGGAGCGCCGAGCGTTCGTGTACTTGGTCGAGGTGTGAGCAGGTCGGTTACGGGAGTCCCGCGGTGCTCCGCAGGACCCCGAGGTCGAAGGCGCCGAGCGGCACCTTGAGGGCGCGGTAGGTCGTATTGCCGTCCGGAAACGTCAGGTCCGCAAGGTCATGGCCGTCGAGGTCGATCTCGCTGAAGCCGGCGCCGGGGATGTCCCCCCAGCCGATCACGCGCGAGCCGTCCGGCAGGATGCGAAAGCTGCCCATCGCGAGGCTGGGGCCTATGCCGGTGCTCTGCCACGTCACGGCCGCTGTGCCAGCCGCAGTCCCGCCATCACCGCACGCGGCGTCGTCGGCGGTGCCGGCGTCGCCCGCGCCGACGGCGACATCGTAGACGAGTGCCCGCGCTGGTCGCGGTTCGTAGGTCTGGTCGTCGAAGAGCGAGATGTGACCGCTCCCGCCGTTGCAGCCGGGCGACCAGTCAGGCTGGAAGCGTGCGTCGTGCTGCTGGACGAACGGGTCCGCGACAGCGACGTAGGTCGCGCCGTCCTTGCTGGCCTGGGCGCCTCCCATCTTCCAGAGCACCTTGCCCGTCGATCGCTCGATGTAGAAGATCGAATTCAACTGGCGGGCCGAGACAAGCAGGTTGCCGTTGGCCGGATCGACGTCGATCGAGTTGCAGTGAATCGGATCGACGACCAGGTTCGCGTTGGGTCCGTACGGCAGCAGCTGGGGAACGACCGAGTCGGCGAGCACGTCGAAGTGATCGGTGGCCGTCCACGTCCAGACCACCGTGCCATCGGGCGCGAACTCGACGAGGTTGCAGGCCATGATCGGCTGCGACGCAGTCAGCGTCTCGAGGGTGCCGTCGAGCTTCAGAACCTCCATCCCGGTCAGGTCCACGCCCGACTGCAGCGGGCTCGAGATGACGAGGTAGTCGCCGTTCGCGAGGAGAAGCAGCTCGTGCAGATCGACGTTCACGAGCCCAGCCGGGGCGATCTTCGTCGTGACCGGAGGACTGAGCTGGTGAATCTCGAACTCGGCCGGGTAGTCGACGACGGAGTCGAACGTGACCGCCCCGCCGACGACGCTGTCGACGTCGAACATGCACCAGCCGAGGGAAGGCTGCGCCTGCGTGTACCAGACCGGCACGCCGTTGTGGTCGAGCACGATGGCGTAGCAGCCGCTCGTCGTCGGCTCGTCGGTGCCGATCAGGTAGTAGCCCGGGGTCGGGGTGCCCACCTCCGCGTGGGGCGTCCACTGGAGGAGCGGAAAGTCGGGGGGCAGGCAGCGGACCCAGTACTCGACGGTGCCGGCGCCGTTGGTCGCGGCCGCGACGACCGCTTGATTCTCCGTCACGCTCACCGAGAGCGTCTGCTTCGGCAGCGACGGGGACGGAGTCGGCTGGAGCAGCAGGCTCGTGGATCCGTCCGACGCCGTCATCGAGACCGTCAGGACGTTGGTCTCCGCGCTGCAACGCACGCTGTAGTCGTGGATCTCCTGCGAGAACGCAGGCGACAGGGCGAGGGGAAGCGACCCGTCGGCGCCGGACGCGGAGACGCTCAGCGCAACGAGCGCCGGCGGCCCAGGGTCGACCGAGGCGTCGGGACGGGCGTCGAAGCCCGCGTCGGGAGTGGGCGCGTCCGGAAGCACGGACGAGTCGCCGGCGTCGACACTGCCGGCGCTGTCGGACGACGCGCCCGAGGAGCACGCGACCGCGCCCGACACGCCGGCGGCGATGGCCAGCACGGCCACGCATCGTCTCGGTGTCATGGCGAACGATAGCATCACCGGTCGACGCCGGAAGGCGCCGGCTCCACGTCGTCATCCTTCGCGCACGGGCCCGGATCGGCCCGCTCGCCGGCCGCCGGCCAGTCGGCACCCGGCTCGCGTTCGTAGAGAGACCACTCCCGTTCCTGGTCGAGGCGACGCCACCGGGGACCCTGGGGGTGCCCACGGAAGATGTCCCGTGGGGCGTGCACCAGCAGGTAGTCCGCGCTCGGCCCGTCGTAGGCATTCCGGAAGGTGCACGGCGCGAGGGTCCAGAAGAGCGGGCGGCGCCCGTCGTCGAAGGCCGGAAGATCGCGGATCGGCCAGTGGCGGATCCTCGTGAAGGACATGTCGGCTTCTCCTCCTGCCCGCGCGAGGTGATACGAACCGAGGAAGACCCACGGCGGCCAGTGCGTGTGCCGGGACGTCAGGTGCACGGGGAGCGTCAGCACGCGGGCGCCCGGCGGGATGCGGTCGAGGAGCCGGCCGACGTCCCCGAGCTCTTCGCTCTCGGCACGGCGCACCTCGATGACCGAGTCGGCGACGCCCACCAGGTGGCTCGCGAAGACAGCGACGAGCGGTAGGGTCCCCGCGAGACCGGGACGCGGCGCGAGCACGAGCGGCGCGAAGAGGATGACGAAGGTGGCCATGCGGGTGTCGAGCATCACCGCGGGTCCGATGTTGTACGGAAGGACGCAATACGCGAGCGCCGCGAAGACCAGGGGCGCCCACGCGGCCCGCGCGAGCCAGCGGTCCTCCGGAGCGCGACCGCGCTGGAACGCGAGCGCGACGAGCGCGACCGAGAGAACCACGGCGCATCCTTCGTCGACGTGCGAACGCCAGATGTCGTGTGCCCAGACGGGCAGCTGCTGGACGAGAGTCCGGGTGGAGGTCCACGCGATCTGCGCGCTCTCCGGCTTCGGGACCGACGGCACCGCGAGGCTGCCCCGCAGCGCCCACGCCGCCGTGAGCCCCACGCTGGGCGCGACCCACGCGAGGGCGCGCGCGATCCGTGCCGGCTGGCGGTACAGAGGAACCGCGACGAGGGCCACGCACCCGAGGAAGACGAGGTACGCGCTGAGGTGCAGGCCGAAGAGGACGCACGCCACGCACGCGAGCCCGACGTGACCGGCGCGCGACGGCTGTCGCGCTTGCCGTACGAACAGCGCGATGGCCCATGTGGTCACTGGCACCGCGGCGACGTAAGGCACGAAGCCCATCATGAGCGGCGCGCTCCAGAACGCCGGCGCTGCGAAGAGAGCGAGGCGCTCGTCGCGACCGAGCGCGGTGAGAAGCGAGCGGAGGGCGTACGGAAAGGCGATCGCGACGGCGGTGAGCATCACCCGGTTCGCGCTCTCTGCGCTGCCGGTGACGACGGAGAGGACGGCGCCCGCCGCGTGGTACACGAAGTACTGGCTGTCGCCGACGTTGAGCGCGTAGCGGTCCCCGAGGTGGAAGGCGGGGTCCCACCAGTGCCGCAACATCCCGATGGCCGCGACGTGCTGGGGCAAGTCCGCCAGCGGCAGGAAGCGCGCGCACCAGAGCGGAACCGCGCTCGCCACGGCCGCGACGAGGAGCGCTACGCGCCAGAGCCGCGGCGCGCGCATCTCGTCACGGTGTCCTCGCGCAGCGAAACCCGATGTAGGGGGCGCGGTAACTCTGCTGCGGCGACGACACGACCGCGTTGCTACGCGCTGGAGGGGACAGAAGCGTCGAGTCGGGGCTGTAGCTGCCGCCCCGCACCACCCAGCCGTACGGTGTCGGCGTGAGATAGGCGCAATCCACGCACGGATCGACGTAGCCGGCGGCCCAGTCCACGGTCCACTCGTCGAGCTCCCCCAGGAGATCGAGCTGACCCCATCGTCCTGCCCCCAGCGCCGGAGTCCCCACGGGCGCGATGTTCGCCACGCCCGTACAGGTCCCGAGCGAGCCGCTCGGGTAGTAACAGCCGCCCGTCGCGCCCGCGCCACCGTTGCCGTAAATCATGTACTGGTTGTCCGCGCCGGGTGCCGCGCCGCCCCACGGGTACTCGAGCTGCTCGTCGCCCCCCGCCGCCGCGTACTCCCACTCGCTTTCGCTCGGGAGAAAGCCGCCATCCCAGATGCAGAACGCGTACGCCTCCTGCCAGTTCACGCAGGTGATCGGGCGGCTCTCGTTGCCGCCCGGGGCGTTGGTCCACGTCGTGAACGAGTAGCTGCAGGCCAGGTTGGTGTTTGTCGGCTGGACGGTGCCGTTGTTCGAGGTCGACCAGCCGGGCTCGTAGGTGGCTCCCGCGTCGATGTCGGCCGAGTTCACCAGCCCCTGGCCCCCGTTCAGATGCGCGTGCTTACCCGCCCCCTCGGCCGGCAAGAAGCCCTCTCCACCGTCCCATGCCGTCACGAACCGACGGAAGCGCCCGACCGTCACGAGGTACTTGTCGAGCCGGAGCTCACTGACGCTCGCCGTATCGGCCTCCCCCGTAGGGCCGCTGCCGGAGTTGACGTACGTCCGGTAGTAGCTGCCCGTGGGCACGTCGAGGCTCGCGCAGCAGCTCTCGGTGCCATGGCCGCCCGGGCCGCAGTCCGACATGCCCGCGCCACCCGGCAGACAGCTCGAAGGCGTGATCGCTCCGCCGTCCTTGGAAACCGGCAGGCAGGCACCGTTCAAGCACACCGGCGCTTCCGAGCCGCACGCCACCGGGCTGCCCCACGCCTCACCCTTCGGTCCGCACGTCTCGACGCTATCGCCCGCGCAACGCTGCTTGCCCGGCGTACAGATACCCGCTGGCGCGTCCTCGTGCGCGTCCTTGCCGTATCCGTCGCCGTAGCTCATGCCGTCCGCGCGGTCCGCACGGGAGTCCTCGGAGGCCGAGTCGGCGTTCGAGGCAGCATCCACGCGCCCGGCGTCGGTAAGGTTTCCGTCGTCCGTCTCTCCGCTGCAGCTCGCCTGCAGGGCCGACGCCGCGATCACGATCCCGAGAGCGGCGACGGGAACGCGCGTGAGAAGGGCGGCTACTTTCGACTCGCGACGTGCGGGCATGGGTTCTTGCTCTGCCTCTCAGAGCGGCTGATCGACCCGGAAGACATGATAGGCCTCACCAGGCCGCGCGATCTCGAGAACGAGCGCGAGGGGCCCCGCCGCCTGATAGTAGGGGACGCGGATGGTGTGCCGACCCGCGGCGAGCTGCGCGGCGCCGAGGGCCATTCGAGGCGGGTGGTACCCGTCGTTGTCGACGACCAGCGCGTCGTCGACGTAAAACTGAGAGCCGTCGTCCGACGTGAGGCGGAAGTAGTAGAGGCCTGGATGGTCGACGACGAAGGTGCCCTGCAGATCGACCGCGAACCACCGATAGCGGTCCCTCATGCCCGGGAAGGCCGGGTAGACGCTTCGCCTCGGCGTCACGTCCAGACGATCCAGACACACCGTCTCGATTCGAGACAGGGTGTCGAAGTTGGGGAGCAACCTCGTCTCGAGCGGGATGTAGTAGACGCTGCCACGCATCCGGCCCGCGGGTAGCTGGTCGCCATCGCAACCATCGGTCAGGCCAGGGGCGACGCCCGGGGAGATGCTGACCGTGAACTCCGGATAGCCTGGAATCGCGATGATTTCCTCGGTCTGCTGCGCTGCGCAGCCGACCTGCGTTGCGCAGGCGAGCAAGCCGAGGAACCCCAGGAGGGGCAGAGCGTGGGCGGGAGAGGTGCGGTGCATGTCGTTTACCCGCGACCCACCAGTGCAACACCCGATCCGTCCAGGCTCTCTCATTTGTCCTTGCCGGTCGCCGCGTCGATCGACGAACCGTGCCCCGGCACGAACAGGTGGAACAGGCCGAGCACGTCGACGCTCGCGGAGACGAACGACCCGACGCGCAACCCCTGCTGCGTCGCGGCGGCGATCGTCGTGCCGGCCGACAGGGGCTGCCCGAACGCATAGCCGTCCCTCAGTGTGAGCGCGTACTGCAGGTACGGCCCCACCACGATCGAGCCGACCCCCGTCCAGCCCAGCCCCCCTCCGACGAAGAAGTTCTTTGTCGGATCGCGCGTGAACGGGACCCCGAGGACCGGGAGCCGCACCAGCCCCGCGAGCGGCCGGTCCGGCCAGAGAAAGCGCGCGGGCTCGAGCTCCACGAGCGCCAGGCCCACGAGCTCGTCGACCGGCTTGCCCTGGATGGTCGCGACGCTCGACACGTTCTCCACGTACGGGGTCAGCGGCGTTCCACCCGACAGCCCCAGGCCCACCTCGAGGTCGAGGTAGTGGCGCCCGACGATGGAGAAGCGCCCGGTCGTCTTGCCGAGGTCGGCGTGTGCGGCCGCCTGGCTGGCGGCGGCAATGTCGACGGGCGTCGCGTCGATCTCGAGCTCGGCGTTGCCGGCGGAAGTGTACGTGGAGAGGTACGTCGGCGTACCCGGACGGATCGCGTCGATCGAGCGAAGGGCGATGCGCACCTCGGCCACGTCGCGCGCCAGCGCTCGGCTCGACTCTCGCAACCCGTGCGCCGCGGCGACGGCCGTGGCAGCCGTCCGGCGGGCATCGTCGAGCGCCTTGACCGCTTCGTTCACCCCGTTCGCGTCGTCCGGCCGCGCCATGGCGGCCACCATCGTGTCGCGGGCCTTGTCGCGCGCTCGATCGAAGAGCGTCGCCTCGGTCTCGAACGCCTCGACGTCGTGATCCAGCGCTCCCTCCTTGAGCTCGGGACCGGCGCACCGCGCGCGAAGGTCGGCCTCCACGGGCGGACGCGAGGGCGTCTCCGAGCCGATCTCACCGCACCAGCGCCTCACGACGTTGGCGATCACGGGCAGCTCACGGGCCTCGCTCCGCACCCCGTGGAGCGCCTCGAGGTACCGGGGCGTCACGTCGGCGACGTACCGCGAGCGCGCGGCGGCCAGGGTGCGCAGCGGTGAATTCGCTCCCGCGGAGGCGTCGAGCGGCACGGGGATGTCCGAGATCGGCACTGCCGCGTGCTCCAGGTCTCGCAGCCCGCTCGTGACGCTCGCCGCCTGTTCCTGCCACGTGGAGAGGCCCGTGTGCGTCCACGCGGTCCCCTGTCCGTGTACCCGGAAGTCGAACATCGACGACCCCGGGCTCGGCGTCACCTGCAAGTACACCGGGCGGCCCGTCACCACGTCGTCCTGTTCGGAGCCTCCGCGACAGATGGTGAAGGTCGACGGTGGCTCGAACACGATGACCGTGTCCCGCACGTGCTCGCGCACCGACGCACACGGTGCCGGGTGCTGCTGCGCCCAGGCCCTCCCTTGCATCCCCACCATGATGGCGAGCCCGCAAGCTCCCACGGCGACGCGTCGAAGCATCGATGATCCTCCCGGTGGCCGACGATACCTTGGGCCGCGTGTCGCTCCCACCACGATGTCCGCCTGCTGCTGCTCGGTGACTCAACGAGGCGTCTCGGCCAATCGCAGCCGGCTGAGGCTGGTGCAGCCCGAAGCGTGTCCCCCGTCGCAGGCTTGCTTGTAGAGAGCTGCGGCCCGTGCGTCGTCCTTCCCCACGCCGTTGCCCGCTTCGTACATGAAGCCGAGATTGCCGCACCCGTGGGCATCGCCGCCCTCGCAGGCTTGCTTGTAGAGGGCGACGGCACGGGCTCCATCCTTCTCCACGCCGTTGCCTGTCTCGTACAGGAAGCCGAGGTTGCCACAGCCGTGGGCCTCGCCGCCGTCGCAAGCTTGCCCGTAGAGGGCGGCCGCACGGGCGTCGTCCTTCCCTATGCCTTGACCGGTCTCGTAGAGGAAACCGAGGTTGCCGCAGGCGTGAGCCTCGCCGCCGTCGCAGGCTTGCTTGTAGAGGGCGACGGCACGGGCTTCGTCTTTCTCCACGCCGTTGCCCGTCTCGTACATGAAGCCGAGATTGCCGCAGCCGTGAGCCTCGCCGCCGTTGCATGCTTGCCTGTAGAGGGCGACGGCACGGGCTTCGTCCTTCCCCACGGCCCTGCCAATCTCGTACATGAAACCGAGGTCGCTGCAGCCGTGGGCCTCTCCGGTGTCGCAGGCTTCCTTGTAGAGACCAGCGGCTCGGACCTCGTCCCTGGCGACCCCGCGGCCGCCCTCGTACATCAGACCGAGGTGGACGCAGCTGCCCGCGTGATGCTTCCCGCACTGCGCCGTGCAATCCGCGAGGTCTCCCGGCTTGCACGCACGGGGGCCCGCCTCCGCGGGGCCGACGACGGTCGAGGCGCCGGGGCGGACGGCCGTCCCCGCGCCGCAGCTCAGGGTCGTCGCGGAGATCGAAGCCAAGGCAACGAGCGGTAGGCAGACCGAGAGCCATCGAGGATGGGCCATGCCCGGCGGAGAGTAGATCGCCTCGCGGCTAGTGGCAGCTCTGCGCGCCGGAGTACTGGCAGGTCCCCGCGGTCCCGCCGTTGCCGATGCAGCGGGCCGGGATCACGCATCCGGGCCCGCTGACGAGATCGCAGGCGGCTCCATCGGCCGCGGCGGCCGTGCAGGTACCCGGCGTGGTGCCACTCGCGCCGGTGCAGGCACCTTCGGCCTCGCAGTAGACCGGTTGAGCGCCCACGTCGTTGCCACACGGCTGGCTCGCGGAGGCGATGACGACCATCTGACAGGTCCTGCCCGGGATGCCTGCTTCCTCCGCACCCCCCTCCGCGCCGCCCTCTGCTCCGCCCTCGACGCCGCTCTCCTCGTTCTGCGCGCCACCGTCCCCCTCTTCTGCGCCGGAGTTGCAGACCAGGCCTGCGTTGCGATCGCACCCTGCCCCCGTCTTCAACGTCGGATCGCACGCAACGCCCACCTTCTCGCCCGACTGCTCACAGGTCCCCTGGATACCGTTCGCCACGTCCGCGCCGACGCACGAGAGCTCCACCCCGCACACGGCCCCCTTGCCGCAAGCGGAGCCGCGGACGCCAAAGACCACGCACTTGGCCGTGTCCGTCGTGCACGTCAGCCCGGGGCCGCACCCGGTCAGCAGAGCGCACGAGGCGCCGACCTTTGGAACCGCCGCGCAGGTCCCGCATGCCGAGCCGGCAGCGATACCGCAGAAGCCGCTCTGGCACTGGCCGTCGATGGCGCAAGAGCCGCCGTTGATGATGGGTCCGAGCTGCTGGCGGCAAGCCTGCGGGATGTTCGTGCTGTTCAGATAGTCGGGGCAGGCCCACCCCGCGTACGCGTTGGCGCAGGCCTCGACCGCGGCGGGGGTGTTGCCATTCAAAGGCTCGGCGAGAGCCGTCGTGCAGTTATACGTCTCGCGGGTCTCGCAAGCGCTCTCGCTGCCGTAGCGGAGCTGCGTGTCGGTCGCTGAACAGTTCTGCAGCTGGGTGCAGCGCTGGTGCGCGTTGTCCGCGCAGGCCTGCGCCGCGCTCACCCCTCCACTCGCCGGTCCGCTTCCTGGGCCGTTGCAGGCGACGGCGAGAGCCCACCAGGCGACGACCCCTGCCATCCTCATGTTGGCAAAGCTTAGCGCGCTCGGGGGTCGCATAAGACTCATTCGGGGATCCACACCCGCGAGCTCACCGGATCGAAGACCATCGCTCCGGCGTCGACGTAGAACGATGTCGCGATCTGCGCCGCGGGAACGGTCCATGTGCCGATGCCGCCGCACACGAGTGCCGCTGCGGGCGTGTTCTTCACGAAGAGGACGGCATCGGACACACTTCGCGCGGTGCCGCCGCCATCCGATACGAACTCGAGCGTGCTGCCGGCGGCGAGGTGGTACGCCTCGACGTTCTCGCTCGTGCCGACGATGCACGTGGAGAGGCTCAGATCGAGCGACGAATCGCGCGTGATGGCGCCGGGGCTCTTTGCCTGGATGGCGGCCAGGAACGCCTGGTTGATGTTGACCGAGTGATTGACGACGCTGTCGTCGAAGCCCGTGTCGAGCTGCGCGAGCGCGGCGACGCCGCCCACCTGGATCTTCACCGTCGGGACGTTGGGGACGGACGTCCCGGCGGCGGCGCCGGAGACGACGGTGCTGAGCGCGTTCAGCGTCGCGAGGTCGTCCGAATAGAACCCGCTGGTCGTCATCGGCGCGAACCCCGCCGCGCCGAGCTCGCTGTCCGTGCAGAAGCCCGAGCTCGCACCCGCGAAGACGCGCAGGCCCTTGTAGTCGAGCGCGATCGGTTGCGCCGACAGAAAGTCGGTGGCGAGGAGTCCCGCTTGCCGGACGGAACCCTGGATGGACGAGTAGCTGGCGGTGTAGAGGACGACCGAGCCCCAGCTGCCGAAGAAGCTCAGGTTCGAGAAGGTGCACGCCTGGCCGAGCTTCGCGTCATTGCAGTTCTCCGTCGCCGGCGCGGGATTGAATGCGCTGAGGTCGATGTCGGACGACGTCGATCCGAAGTCGATGAGGAAGGGCTCGGCGGCGGTCAGACCCGCGTCGAATGTCGCCCCGATCTGGACCGAGGTGTATGCCGACGTGCCGGACAGTACGATCGGCGCCGAGGCACCGAGGCACGCCGGAAGTGTCAGGGGCCGGAGAGCGTCCGCCGCGCCGTCGACGCTCCCCGAGCCGTCCGGGTGGCCGGCGTCCCCGTCGGATGCCGTGGCGTCGGTCGATGCGGACGAGTCGCCCTTGCCCCCGCCGTCGGCAGACGAGCCGGTGTCGCCGGACGACGTCCCCGCATCGGACCCAGGACCGTCGCCGATGCCCGTCGAGCTGGAGCACGCGGCGAGCAGGGACAGCAGCGAGGCGGCGGTGAGGAAGCTCGAAGGTCGGAGGGGCGTAGCCATGGTCGATGGCTTCTAGCCCGTTCTCTCGGCGAGAGTCACTCCGACGGATGACGGCCTGCCAGTAAGGCGGACGGGGAGAGTCCCTGGCAAGGGACCGTAGAAGAGGGGACGGACGCGCCCGCCGGTTGGCAAGATGGCGGCGCGCGCACACACTGAGCCACCATGCTCTCTCGCCTGCTGCTGCGCTTCTTGGCCTTCCTGCTCGGCGCAGCCGCCATGGCCGCCGCGTGCGGCAGCTTCAAGAACGGCGGCAGCTCCGGAGGTCCGACCGACGGTGGCGACGCGACGGCGTCGGGATCGAGCAGCGGAGGATCGAGCGGTACGGGGTCGAGCGGAGGATCGAGCGGTACGGGGTCGAGCGGCGGCTCCAGCGGCGGCTCCAGCAGCGGAAGCTCCTCGGGCTCGAGCGGCAGCCCGGGCGACGCGTGTGCGAGCAACTGCAGTCCCTGCCAGGGCGCCGCGTGCGCGACGACCATCGTGCTCTTCGGGGGCGACGACACGGTCGCGCCGACTCACGACACGTGGATCTACGACGGGGCGGCGTGGTCGAACCCGACGACGGCCAGCGCACCCTCGCACCGCGAGGAGTCCGCCATGGCGCTGCTCGGCGGCAAGGTCGTCCTCTTCGGCGGCTCGCCCTCGGGCACGGGCGACACGATCGGCGAGACGTGGACGTTCGACGGCCAGGCGTGGACCCAGGAGAAGCCGGCCCACACGCCCGATCCCCGCTGCTACCACTCGATGGCCACGCTCGGTGGCACCGTCGTCCTCTTCGGCGGCACGGACGGAACGACCCAGCTCGCCGACACGTGGACGTGGGACGGGGTCGACTGGACCCAGCACATCACCTCGCCGCCGCCTGCTCGCCAGTCCGCGATGATGGCGACCCTCGGCCAGACGGTCGTCCTCTTCGGCGGTGTCGGCGGTGGCGGGAACACGGAGCTGTCCGACACGTGGACGTGGGACGGGAGCGCGTGGAGCCAGCCGCCGAACTCGAGCTCACCCTCGGCGCGCGACTCCGGGATCGCCGCCGCCGTGGACGGCGCGATCGTCCTCTTCGGGGGTCAGGACATCAACGCCGCCGCCCTGAACGACACCTGGACGTGGAACGGCAGCGAGTGGTCGGAGCTCAACGATCTGACGGTGAGCCCGAACGGACGCTTCGCCGCGGCGGCGGCCGTCCTGCAGGGTAAACTCGTGATCTTCGGCGGGACGACGAACCAGACGAACGACTTCAGCGACACCTGGGTCTTCGACGGCAAGCAGTGGTACGGGGGGCCGACGAGCGGGCCGACCGTGCGCGCCTGGTCCGCGATGGCGGGGCCGGGCTGACACCCCGAGCCGTCGACCAAGGGGTTATGATGAGGGGATGCGGTTTCCCTGGCTGACCGCGCTGGGCTCCGCATCGACCCTCGCCGGGTGCGCCCTGATGTCGCTCGACGGACTGACGGGGGGCGCGACGCTGGGTCGGGCGACGCCGCCGCTCCGACGGACGGGACCGTCCTCGCAGACGACATCGAAAGACTTCCACGTGTGGTCCGCAGGCGGGACGTCCACTCTGCCCGGACCCCCTCGGGCGGGGCAGGCCGAGACGAGCACGAGCTCGACTGTGCTCGAGTCGACGAGTGGTGCGGGGCGGAGCGGGAGACGGGGAGGAGGGAGGGGACGAGGCCGGATGGCGAGAAAGACGCGGGGGACGCGCGGAAGTCGAGGCTCGAGGCGGAGGGAGATGAATGGGACGTCGTGGAAGGTGGATCCCTCGCGGAGAAGAACGGCCCGCGGGCCGAGAGAAGCGCACTTGTGGGCTAGGAGAGCCCACTTCTGGGCGAGGAAAGCGCACCTCAGCGCGAGGGACGCGGACTTCTGGCGGTGGAAAGTCATTTGGACGGCGAGTGAGGTGCATTCGACCGCGTGAAGAGCGCGTTTGTCGCGGAGTGAGGCGGTCCTCAGGCGGAGAAAGGTGATCCGATGGGCGTTCCAACTGGTTTCGACGGACAGAAAACGATGTTCGCCGGCGTGTAGAGAAGGTTCGCCGACGTGAGGAACGGGTTCGCCGGCGTGTAGAGAAGGTTCGCCGAGGTGAGGAGTGGGTTCGACGCGTGGAGAACCGGTCTACTGGGCGGCGAAACCGGGTTTGACGGCGACGAAAGAAGGTCCCTCGGCGTGGAGACCGTGTCTCACGGGCCGTGAGGCGGGTTGGTGGCGCAGCGGAGAGGATTTGTGGGCGGCGAACACGGTTCACAGGGCGGCGAACACGGTTCACAGGGCGGCGAACATGGTTCACAGGGCGGCGAACATGGTTCACACGGCGGCGAAGGCGGTCTTGACGACGGCGAACCGAAGTCACAGGGCGGCGAACAAGGGTTGCTGCGGAACGAAGGTGGATCTGCAGAGCGGCCAGACGCCAGACTTCTCGATCGCCGTCACCGACTGATCCGCGTCAGCGCGCGGCGGACGCGTGGACCTCGAGGCAGTCGCGGCGGACGATGCCGAGGACGGCGATCGTGTGCAGATCGACGCGGACGTCGTAGAGCGGCGAGCCGTCGACCGACTGACGCGCCTTCGCCATCGCCGTCGCGAAGCCCGAGTCGCCGACGAGGAGCGCCAGGGGTTGCCGCAGCGGGAGGACCGACAGCGCGGCGCTGCTGAAGAGGAACGGCGTGGGCGGGGAGATGGGGAAGGTGAGCGACGTGCGGCAAGTCGCCCCGGAGGCCTCGCGGGGCGGGCCGCTGGGGGTGCTCACGTCGCGCGGCAGCGGGGAGCGGTACTGCACGGCCATCGTCGTCCCCTGGTAGAGGGTCCCCGCAGACGGCGACGGCATGACGGGGACCGCGCAGCCGCAGAGGATCCACGCCGCCGCCAGGGCAGCGCCCGCGCGCGTCACGGCTTCGCGCCCGCGGGGAGCGCGGGGGCCGCGGCGACAGCGCCCGGAATGCGCGCGGTGATCTCGGTGCACTGCCGCTGGTAGACGCCGAAGAGGATGTTCTTGTAGGTGGTGTCGGATTTCACATCGACGAGGAACGCGGCGTTCGTGTTGCCGCGCGCGTCCCTCACGGCGGCGTCGTAGCCGCCGTCGCCGAAGGCCACGAGCCAGAGGATGCCGACGTTGCACGCCGATCCTTTCACCTCCGCCCCGAGACTACCGTTCGCGTCGCTCGGAGTCGCCGAGCCGTACGACAGCGGGGCACGCACGTCCGCGTAGAGACAGCCGGGCAACGCGACCGCCAGCGCGACCGTCGAGAAGAGAGCTCGCATCATGGGGCCGATCCTTGTTCACCCCTGCGACGCCGTCCACACGTATCCCGCCGTGAACTCCAGCGTGTATCCCCCCGCCTCCGCGGCGGTGACTTCGGAGGAGCTCGTCGTGTACAGGTGGTCGCCGCTCGCGGCATTGTAGAGACGGTAGAGCGGCACCGAGCCGCAGACGGCGCCGGTCGCGATCCAGCCCATCGAGCCCTCGTTCGTGGCGGCCGCTCCCTCGCACGTGGAGCTCGTCGTGTAGAAGTGCAGACCCGACGTCGGACGGCATCGGTAAAACGGGACGAGCCCCGCCTGCGCGGCGTCGTAGAGATAGTAGTAGTCGAGTGTCTCGACGCTGAAACCGCAGCACGCGGCCTCGGTGTCGCTGGTCGTGTAGAAGTGCTCGCCGGTCGTCCCGTCGTAGGAGCGGTCCACGCCGATGCGGCACCCGGCCACGTCGTCGCACGAGCCATTGCAGTCGTCGTCGACGAGGTTGCAGACCTCCGCCGGCGGAGCGCACGCGCCCCACGCGAACGAGGCGCCGCAGGTTGCGGTCCCCGTCGTCCCGCAGGACGTCGAGCATGCCTGGGTAGCGTTTGGCGTGCACGCGCCGGCGCACTTGCCCTGAGAGCACGTGAAGGGACACGCGGCGCCGTTCTGCCAGGTCCCCGCCGCTGTGCACGTCTGCGGGGTGACGCCATCGCTCGCGCACTGCGTGGAGGCGGGCGTGCACACTCCGGTGCAACTGCCGGCGCTGCAGACGAACGAGCAGGCGCTCCCGCTCTGCCAGGAGCCGCTCGCGTCGCACGACTGCGGCGTCAGACCCGAGCACTGCGTGGCGCCGGGGACGCACGATCCCGCGCACGCACCGGCGGTGCACACGTAAGGGCACGCCGCCCCCGAGCTCTGCCAGGCGCTGCCCGAGCTGCACGTCTGGGGCTGGAGCCCCGCGCACTGCACCGTCCCGGGCGTGCATGCCGGCGCGCAGGCGCCCTGGGTGCAGAGAGCCGGGCAGGGGGTCCCGTTCGATTGCCACGTGCCCGCCGTGTCGCACTTCTGCGGCTGAAGGCCGTTGCACTGGAGGGTGCCGGGAACGCAGCTTCCCGTGCAGGTGCCGTTCGCGCAGGCGAACACGCAGAGGGTACCTGGCTGCCACACTCCGGCGACGCAGGTCTCCGGCGTGTCCCCGCTGCACTGGACCGCGCCCGCCGCGCAGGGGCCCGCAGCGTCCTCGGCGTCGCCTGCGGGTCCATCGGTCACGCCCGCCTCCGAGGGCGTCGCGGCCTCGACCGTCGCAGGGCTGTCCGTCGACGCGTCGAGACCCGGGGTGCCGCCGTCTCCGGCGGAGTTGCTTCCGCCCGTGGCGCAGGCCGCCGCGAGGACCAGCGCCAGGGCACATCCGGCAGCGTGCCCGGCGCGCCATGTCTTCGACCTTGCTGCCATCGCGTGAGAGCGTTCACCCGATCGACCGCCTGGTCCATCTCCCATGCGTCCCCGGAGTGGTAGCTCCCGGCAGCCGGGCCGAGGTCGAGGCTCTCAGCCGCGTCGCAACCCGGTGCTGCGCACCATCTGTTCCAGATCGCTGAAGCGCTGCGCGAGTGCACGCACGAGCGCGCCGGTCCATCCGGACAGGCCCAGACCCTCGTTCATCGTCGCCTGATCGAGGACGGTCACCGTGACCTGGTCGATGGCGACCACGCTCGCAGCCCGCGGCTCGAACAGGATGAGGGCCATCTCTCCGAAGGCATCTCCGGGCTCCATCCGCGCGAGGGTCTCTTCGACGCCGTCCACCGTCCGGAAGGCGCGGCAGTGACCGGCCACGATCATGTAGGCCTCCTCGCCTTTGTCTCCTTCGCGCACGACGAGCTCGCCGGGGGCGAAGGTCTTGCGCGGCAGGTGAAGGCCCCCGTGCAGGAACGCGCGCATCGCGTCCTGCATCTGGGTGACGCTCTGGTAGCGGTCCGCCGGATCGGGGCGTGTGGCGCGCTCGGCGATGGCCCGGATGCGCCTGGCGACTCCGACACGCTCGCACGCCGCATCGATGGACAGGACCTGGCCGGCAGCGGCCAGATCGAGGAGCGCCTCCATCGGCGCGTTCAGCGGACCGTAGGGTCCGTGACCGGAGAGGATCTCGAAGAGCAGCGCGCCGAGGCCGAAGACATCGGACCGCTCGTCGACTTCGTTCGGGTTGCCGCGCGCCTGCTCGGGCGCCATGTAGTCGGGCGTGCCGACGGGCCCGGGAGCGTTCATCAGCGCGCCGGCCCCCGATGCGGGCTCGGACCGGACGAGCTTCGCCAGCCCCCAGTCCATCAGGTAGACCTGCCCGAAGTCGCCCACCATGATGTTGGCCGGCTTGAGATCGCGATGAACGACCCCGCGGTGATGCGCGTAGGCCAGGGCGTCGCAGACCTTCAGCAAGACCTCGATGCCCCCGGCGATCCGCTCGACCGTGCCCGGCGGGTGCTTCTTCAGCCAGCGGTCGAACGAGTCGCCCTGGACGAGCTTCATCGTGAAGTACGGGATGCCGTTCGGGTCGACCGCCAGCTCGTGTGTCGGCACGATGTTCGGGTGCTCGAGCTGTCCGCTGATCTGCGCCTCGGCGATGAAGGCTTCCCGGTAGAAGCGCTTGCTCGCGTAGTCCTTGTCGAGGCGCTTCAGCGCGACGCGGCGAAGCAGGTTCCGGTCGGTCGCCGGATGGACGTGACCCATTCCCCCGCGTGCGAGCTCGCGCTCGATCAGCAGGTGGGACGGCGACGGGATCTTCTCGGCGGCGACCTGCTCGTTCGAAAGGGGAGACGAGCCCGCCACGGGGATGGACTCGATGACGTGCACGGGAACGGCCTGCGGATCGGACGATGGGTTCATGAGGGGGCTCGCAGAGCTCGGGAAACACCGATCCACGTAGCACCGAAGGAGCCTTCGAGGGCGCGCCGTGATGAGCTGTAGCTCTCGGCTCGTTCCCCGTTGCGCCCTTCCCGTGCTCGCGCCTACCTTCCTCCGAGTCGCCATTCCAGCATCGAAGGGAGCCAGCCCCATGAGCACGTCGTCCACGAAGAGCGTTCTGAAGCGCGAGTCGATCATCCAGCTTCTCACCGACGCGGAGGTCGCGAAGGTCAGCACGGCCGAAGGCGCCGCGCGCCTCGTCGAAGGAGACGAGTACGTCGACCTCGAGGACCTCGACTCCGGCGTTCAGCTGGTCCAGGCGACGCCGCGCACGGCCCCGGGCCACGCGCTGCCGCGAAGCGCCGTCTCGGACGCGACGTGGGCGAAGATCGTGCACGCCGTCGCAGGCTGAGGCGCCCGCGGATCGTCAGCGCGAGACCTGTTCCGGCGCGCCCCCGAAGAAGGCGACGAGCCCGCGGGGGGGGGGGCATCCTCGGCGAAACACATCTCGAGGCCGACCGCGCGCGGTGACGCGCGCGACCTTGTGGTCCCAGGCGATCCTCCCGGGCTCGAGGGAGCCGACGAGAAGGTCCCGCAGTGCCGAGCGATCGACCTCGGGTCGCCCGCGCCCGGCCTCGGCGGGCTGGTCGATGAACACCTTGCCCGTCCTGTCGAGGACCCGCATGGCCTCGCCCTGGGGATGAACGAGCTTCCGGAATTCCTCGTAGAGACCTGCCTCGTGCAGGGCCCGTTGCCCGGACTCCTCGTGGAGATCGAGCATGCCGCCCTGGTGGCGCGCGTCGAGGGAGGCGTCGAGCTCGTAGACGGTCGATGCGATGCCGTGGAGCTGAAGAATGCGCGCCAGGACGGGACCGCCGAGGCCTCCTCCGACGATCGCGATGGAACCTGCCTTCATGCTCCTCCCATCCGCGACCTCAGAGGCAGATCGGTAGCTCCGCACATTCCCAGCGCGAGTCCATCGCAGAGTACACGCACGCAGGAAGGTTGGGGCCGGTCGCCTGACAGTCGCTGTCGTCGGTGCAGAGGTCCTTCGCGGTGTGGCAGTAGTACCCCGCGAGGCTGTCGCCGCACGCGGCGGGGAGGGAAGAGGGCGAGCAGTAGCCACCGGCCCCGCAGTCGGCGTCGATCCGGCAGTTGCCCGGCATGCACGTGTTGTCGGCGCTGTCGGTGTACGGCGATCCGTGGCACGCGCAGGTCAGGCCGCTGGCGCAGTCGGTGTCGTGCACGCACGTGTCGTAGGTGCAGAAGCAGTCGGCGGCCGGTCCACCCCCATGATTGATGCAGCGTCCGTTCGTGCCGGCGGTGCAGCTGTTGTCGCTGGTGCATCCCCCGGGAGGCGGACCGGGGCTCGCGCAGTCACCCGTCGGCGCAGGCCCGGAGCACTGCGCGTCGCTCGGGCGATGCTGGAGGGGGACCCGTCCGGCCTCCGCATCGGCGTCCGTCGACGAGCCGCCACCGTTCGCGTCGCCGCCGCTGGGTGAGCTGTCGCCCCCCGCGTCCGCACCGCCCGATGAGCCACCCCCGGCGCTTCCAATCGATCCGCCGCAGGCGCAAAGGGCGCCCACGGCCAGGACGGCGAACACCCTTCCACGCAGGTCGATCCCCATGACTGGGCGCTAGCGCAACTCGCGTGCCGTGCGTCCGGGGGCGGTTTCGCGGGATCGTGCGTGCCGGATTGAGCCGTGGCCCGCAGGACTGTCATGGCTGACCGGTCGGCGGTGGAGGCCCTTCTTCAGTCCTCGCCTTCCTCTCCCTCTTCTTTCTCCGCGTCTTCTTCCTTCTCCACCTCGCCGGCCTTCGGCGTGAAGACCAGCCGGCCGTCGCCGTTGGCCGTCGCGGCGAGCTGCGGGAGGGACGCGTAGGCGGACGGGACGTCGCCGATGTCCTTGCCGCGCTCGAGCCCACCGAGCTCCTGGGCCGCCCAGACGTCGAACGGCACGAAGCCGCCGATCTTCGCGACGCCGTCCTGCCACGTCATCGATAGCACCGGGTACTCGCCGGCTTCGTCCGCCTCGCCCACGTAAAGGCAGGCCGGGCGATCGAGCTCCGTCGTGAAGAGCACGCAGTCGTCGCCGAGCATCTCGAAGGCCTCGGCGAACGCCGGGACCGCGTCCTCGCCGAAGTGCTCCTCGACGACCTCGTCGAGCGACGTTCCCTCGATCTCCGCCTCTTCGTCGTCGTACGCGATGCCGAGCCACGCCGCGTCGACGACGAGCAGCTCCTTCATCGCCGGTGAGATCGGCTCACCGTTGGGGAGCTTGAGCTTCCGCGCGAGCGACGCCGGCTCGACGGGCTCCGGCGACCCGAGCACGCCGGTCGCCTTCGCCGCCTCGATCGCCTTCTTCATGAGCTTGCCGCCTCGCAAGGGCGCCGCGTCCTTCTTGGTTTCCATGAGGCCAGGTTTCACGCGCGCGGCACGGCGTCAAGCGCGGCTCCGGCGCGAGCTACATTCCCGAGCAGCCCGTGCAGGGCCCCGGCGTGCCGTAGAAGTAGCGGTTTGCGGCCGTCGTCTGCGCCGGGGACTCGGTGTCCAGGGTGTCCCTCGTAGCAGAGTACAATGACCGTCCGGCCCTCACCTACTGGGAGACGCAGCCATGATCCGCGGCACTTGGTGGTTCACGTTGGGCGCGTCGGCGTGGCTCGGCCTGGTTACGCCCGCGGGATGCGGGCAGTCGTCCACCCACGATGCGGGTCCCTCGAGCGACAGCGGCTCCGACGTCGGCTCGAGCAGCGGCGCCGGCAGTGACTCCGGGCGCGATGCCACCAGCGACTCGAGCGGCGACGCCCGCAACGACTCCGGCGGCGACGCCCGCGGCGACTCGGCCGGCGATTCGAGCGCCCCGCCTCCCACCGTTCCGGGCTTCTACGTTTCCCCGACTGGCGACGACAAGAACCCCGGAACCATCGCGCTGCCCTTCCTCACGCTCCCGAAGGCCCAGTCGGCGATGCAGGGCAGCGCATCCATCAAGACGACGTACCTTCGCGCAGGGACGTACGCCCTCTCGGCAGCCACCGGCACCAGCAACTGCGACGGCGGAATGGGGAGCACGGCGATCAACCTCGGCTCGGCCGACAGCGGCGAGACGTGGTCGTACTATCCGCCGGACGGCTTCGGCAGCGCCGTCATCGACGGCGGCTCGACGAGCTCCACCACGGGAGTCGCGTGCGCGTTTGCCGCCAACGCCGCTTCCAACCTCACGTTCATCGGCCTGGAGTTCCAGCACCTCCAGTATTCCGCCATCTATGTGAACTCGTCGCCGAACCTGACGGTGAGCGACAACACGATTCACGATCTCACGGTCGGCATCTTCAACATCGGGGGCGTCGCCATCCACTCCTCGTCCGGTGTGACCGTGAAGAACAACTACATCCACGACGTCGCCTACGTGGGCGTCGGCGCCTGGGGTGGAGGAATGAGCAACACGACCATCTCGGGCAACGTCATCCTGAATTCCTGCACGGCCGCGTCGGCGCCCGGCGGGAATGACCAGGACGGCGGCGATTGCGGCGCCATCTACATGTGGGACGAGAGCCACGTGTCGACGAACGGGATCGTCATCAACAACTACATCCGGGACGTGAACGTCTCCTCCAGCGGGGAAGGCGACTACAGCGGCTGCTGCGCCACGGGAATCTATCTCGACGACGGCATGAGCAACGTCACGGTCTCCGGCAACGTCGTGACCGGGATAAAGAGCCAGTGTTTCGTCATCCACGGCGGGAACAACGACACGTACACGGGCAACCTTTGCGACCTGGACGACTCGACGGCGCAGAGGATCATGACGTATCAGTCGGACTCGCTCATGCTGGCCATGAGCGGCAATTCCGTCGAGAACAACATCATCGTCGCGGGCAGCGCGAGCCCCGGCACCGGGTACTCGGACGGCAGCACGCCGACGGCGCCGACCATCAAGAACAACGCGTATTACAACTACGTCGGCTCCGCGGTCGACAGCTCCGGCTCGAACGGCAGCGACGCGAACCCGACGTACGAGGATCCGAGCATCTCGTGCTGGGACCCGACGATCGCGGGCAGCAGTCCCGCATACGCCGCTCCGGTGAGCTTCCCGAAGCTGGTGGGGGGGTGGGGACCGCCGGGGTTCGTCATGCCGCAGACGGGGACGCCGCCGTCGTGGCCGCATGGGTGCTGACGATGTCGGCCCGGAGGTCGACGCAGGAGACGCCTCTTGCCGTCTCGACGGGGACTGGCCTACGTCTCCGTCATGTTCAAGAGCGTCGGCCTGGTGACGTTTCTCCTGATGGTCGGCGCGTGCAGCAGCAGCACGACCACCTCCGGCGTGGCGGCCGACGGCGGTACGACGGGGTTCTCGTGCCCGGACGCGAGCGGCGAATCCTGCACCTGTCCCGCGGACACGTCCTGCTCCGACACCTGCTCGGGCGACCGCAGCGACTGCCAGTACATGTGCCCTTCCGGCTCGACGTGCGCCGGGACCTGCGCCGAGAGCGACTGCACGCAGACCTGCGACAGCGCCTCGTGCTCGATGCAGTGCGCACAGGGCGGCTGCAGCCAGCAATGCACCGGCGGCTCGTGTTCGATGACTTGCCTCCAGAGCGACTGCTCGCAGACCTGCACCAACGCTATGTGCACGATGCCGCAGTGCACCCAGGGTGACTGCGTCCAGGACTGCACGGGGGGCTCGTGCACGATGGATTGCGCGGGAGGCGACTGCCAGCTCACCTGCCACGGCGCGCAGACCTGCACGATCACCGGCTGCGTGGCGGGAGGGTGCACGGTGACCTGCAACGGCGCGGCCGACTGCGGCTGCACCGGGGGTTCCTGCACGACGAACCCGTAGGGGCCTCGCTCACCAGCGTGGAGCACGAAGGCCGTCGGCGTATGCGCCACCGCGAGGACTCAGTCGCTCATGTACTCCCACTCGACGTCGATGACCTGCTCGGCGTCGTCGTAGAAGAACCATCCGTGACAGAGGGAGATGAAGCTCGAGCCTGCCGGGTCCGGACCCGAGTACCGCTCGACGCGCGCGACGGGCTTGCCGGTGCGGCGCTCGCTGGCGACGGCGTGCCGCGCGGCGGCCGAGGGATGCCCGCGCAGCCACCCGGCGTCCTCGCGGATCGCGACGACGTCCGGCTCGACGCCCCAGCGCGCCCGGACGTCCGTGCGGGTCGTCTTGCCCGGCGGGTACACGGCCAGCATGTCGTCACGCCGGCGTCGAGCGTACTGGGCGTTTTGCTCGCTGGAGGCGCAGGCGGAGGAGAGGGCGCAGGCGGCGAGGAGTGCCATCGCCGCGAGAGCGACAGAGCGCGGGAGCATGCGACGAGTATCCTGCCACAGCTCGCTGCGTCACCGTGCTCCGACGGGACTACTGAGCGAGTTGCTCGTGCCGCGCCCGCCGAAGCAGCAACTCATCGCTCCCCTTGTACGTCACGCGCCCGTCATGCGCGTAGCCGCACTTCATCGCGACGCTGATCGACGCCGTGTTCCCTGGCGCAATCATGCACACGGTGTGTCCCGCCCGACGGAGGTGCTCGTCGCTCCACGAGTGAGCCGCGCGCGTCGCTTCGGTCGCGAAGCCCTTGCCGTGCGCCCATGCGGCCAGCACCCAGCCCGCCTCTGGCGCCTCGCCCAACGAGGGCATCGTCTCCCGCCGGAAGTCGGCGAAACCCACGTCGCCGACGAAGCGGCCCGTGCTCCGCTCCTCGACGGCCCAGTAACCGTAGCCGAGCAGCGGCCAGAGTCCGGCGTACCGCAGAAGGCGCGCCCAGGTCTCCTCCTCGGTCGACGCGCGTCCCAGTACGTGACGCATGACGAGCGGATCGCCCCACATCTCGACGAGCGCGGGGAAGTCCTCGCGCCGGTACGAACGCAGGCGGAGGCGATCGGTCTCGAGGGTGGGAGCGGCGTCGAGCATGAGCCTCGGTGAGCTTTGCGCGTCACCGACGCGGACGACGGCGCCAGCCGAAGGCCACCAGGCCGAGGAGCGCTCCACCCCAGCCGACGCCTGCGAGATCGCTGCGCTCACCGATGGACGAGCAGCTGCAACCGCCGCTCTTGCTCGCGGGCGGCGTGCCGGCATCGAGCTCGCCGGAGTCGACCGGCGTCGTCGTCGGCCCGGTGGCGTCGGTGACGGCCGCGTCGGCGATCCCTCCGTCACCGCTGCCGCAGCCGGTGTTGGGCAGCGGCGCGCCGCTGTCGGCGCCGCCGTCGGTGCCGCCGGCGACCGTCACCGTGGCGCGCACCTCGCTGTTGTCGACGTCGGTGGCCTCGATGACGACGGTGCCGTCGGCCGGCCCGGCGGTGAAGACCCCCTTGTCGTCGACGTTGGAGCAAAGCTCGGTCATGCCGACGACGCCGCACGTCGAGTCCGACACGATGTTGAACGTCGTCGCGCCGATGCCGCCGGAGACCTTGAAGGTGAGGCCCGGCTGGTTCGGGGCCAGCGTGATCGCGGTGGGGCAGATGGCCAGCGTCGACTTCGTGGACAGCGAGGACAGGGACGACCACGACGCCAGGTAGCTGGTGTCGCCGCCGTAGAAGGCGCCGACCTTGCCGGTGCCCATTCCGCCCGGGATGGCGACCTTCAGCGAAGCCTTGCCGCCCTCGTTGCCCGAGGTGCTGGGGGTGATGGCCACCGAGCCCAGCGTCGCGCCGAGATCGATGTTGCCCTGCGAGTCGAAGGTCTCCACGTAGAAGGTGACCGACCCGGTGAGCGCCGTGACGGTGGCCGTCGAGGTCACGGTCGCGTCGAGCTCGATGGGCTGCCCCTCCGTGGCGGAGGTCGCGCCGACCGTGAGCGCCGTCGATGTCGGCGTCAGCTCCGACCACACCGCGACCAGCTTGGCGCCGTCGACCGAGCCCAGGCCGGTGACCTGATCGTAGCCGACGCCGCACTTGTACCCGAACTGCAGGGGAGGCGTGGTGGGACAGCTCGGCGAGCCGGCGGCGCAGGGGCAGATGTTGTCGCCCTGGGTGATGTCGTGGAAGGCGGCGGCGCCGGTGGGGTTGTTGGCGAGCGCGTAGAGGGCGGGGTTGGCGTTGCCCAGGCCGACCGCCGCCGTGGGGTGCGCCTTGGCCAGCGATTGATTGACCAGCGCCAGGATGCCGGCGAAGGAGGGCGCCGCGGCGGAGGTGCCGCCCACCGGCTCGGTGCGCTGGCTGGTGCCGCCGTCGTGGTGCGTCGTGGTGTACACCGTCATGTACGGCATCACCTCGGGCGACGCGCTGAGGGCGACGTCGGGCACGTCGCGGAACTTGTCGTTCGGCGTGTAGGGGACCTGCCAGTAGGGCTTGGCGAAGATGACGCTCACGCCGCCGGTGCTGGCGCTGAGATCGGGGAAGCCGGCGTCGATGTCGCCCTCGGTGTCGCCCCACGCGCCCTCGGGGATGTAGCCCGACGCGTTGAACTTGCTGTCGAGATAGGTGCCGATGTTGGCCTGCGTGAGCTGGAACTCCGTGCCGCCGACCGCCACCAGGCTGGGAATGGAGGCGGGGATGCCCACGAACTCACCCAGGGTCGCGACCCCGGTGCGGCTGTTGCCGTCGCAGCCCGCCGCGCCGCTGTCGCCCGAGGCCACGAGCACGGTGATGCCCATGATGGCCGCCGAGTCGCCCATGCCCTCGTAGAACACGGCGTCGGCGGGGGTGAGCCCGGCTTCGCACGACCCGTAGCTGAGGCTCACGAGCGGCGCGATGTCCTGCTCCACCGCGTAGAGCAGCGCGTCGAAGGCGCCGTTGTTGTCGGACGCGCCGGTGTAGACGTAGTGGATGGTCGCGGCGGGGGCCACCGCGCCAGCCCACTCGGTGTCGAGCATGGCCTCGCCCACGTCACCGCGGCTCGCGACGGCAGCGCCGGTGTTGGGCACCAGGTGGCGGACCGGCGCGTTGGCGGCCAGGCCGAACATGGTGCGGAACACGGTGATGTCGTTGTCGACGAACTCGGTCTGCTCGGCGACGGCGATGTTCTGTCCCGTGCCGTCGATGCCGGCGGCGTAGAGCGAGTTCAGATCGTAGATGGCGGCGAAGTCGGCGGGGGCCAGGGTGGGGATGTTCTCCGTCCCGCCGTCCGCCGTCGGCTCGGGGAAGGAGTACCGCGGCTTGGGCGCGTGGTGCGTGGGGGGCGCCGGGCGGAAGTCGTTCATGGCGTGCAGACCCGTGACGAGCCCCTGGAGGTCGGCGGGGATGCTCGGCGCCACAGTCATCGCGAAGTGATCGGCGCCCTGGAACTCGATGGCGTGAAGCTCGGTGCCGAAGGCCGACTCGATGACGCCGACGTCGCCGCTGAAGCCGACGCGCGTGGAGGTGCGCGAGGGGCCGTCCACCGCCAGGCCCTGCGCGGTGAGCCAGGCCGAGACGCGCGCGACGTCGGCCGGGGAGGCGCCGAAGCGCGACGCGTAGTCCTCGGGGCTGAGCCAGTGGTGGTAGCTGGGCGAGGCGGGGTCCTGCAGGGCGCGGAGCATCTGCGCGCGCTCGGCCTTCTGGGCGGCGCTCGGCTGCAGCAGCACGGACATGCCGGTGAGGTGGCGCGCGGGGTCGAGGCGCCCGATGTCCGAGCTGCGCCGCACGAAGGGATGCACGCTGCCCGGCAGCGTCACCATGCCGCTGGCGACCTTCACCGGCGCCGGGGCTGCCGCGGACGCGCCGGCGGGCTGGTACAGCGTGGCGGCTGCCAGCAGGAGACCGGGGCTCAATGAGAGAATGCGGCGCGCGAGTCGATGGGCGCGCGACCGGGTGGAACTCGGCTTCATCGGAGGCTCCCCTGAGCGCGCGCGAGCTCGGAAATGGCTCGCACCGCGCGCGACCTTATGCCGCGCACGTCACGAACTCGCAAGCACTCACAGTGCCGCAACCTTCGTGCGCTCTTGCTGGAGTTCGACGCGCTCCCGCCGCCGAGAGAGGTTGCTAGAAGGCCCGCAGCTTCTGCAGCGCGTCGGTGACGAGGGGCGCGTTGCGCTCGTAGCCCGCACTGGTACCCGTGGCGAGGACGACGACGCCCTTCGAGGCGTCGTTCTTGTCGGTGAGGACCAGCGCGAACCAGCGTGCGCCGCCGCCGCGGTGCTCGTCGCCCGTACCGCGCGCCTCGTACCCGACGTAGCCGCCGTACTCGACCCGCGTGCCGCGCTGGGTGAACGCGACGTGCGACAGGTGGTGCATGAGAAAGCGCGACATCACGTCCTCCGCCTTGTTCGCGTCGGCCGCGCCGGCGACCCCGGTCATGCGGACATGAAACGACTCGTCGGCGGGGAACGCGATGACGTAGCCGCTCTTCTCCTCCGTCTGCCACGCGTCGGGGACGTCGAGGGCGAGGCGCGCGCGGGGCTCGCGCAGCTCCTGGGCCGACGCCGAGAGGGTGATCGACGCAGCCGCGGAGACGAGGACGACGGAGAGGATGGCTCGAGGGAACATGGTTTTTCCTTCCTTTCGCTCCCTCCCCTTACGCAAGCCGCGGACCAGGCTCCGAGGGCCGCCGGGGGCGGTCGGTCCGCGACGTCGCCCCCCGGGATTCTGCGGGAAACATGCGCTCACTCGCCCTCGCAAGCGTCCCGGTTGGAATAGTGAAGCCGCACTTTACGGATCGCGGGCGCACCGGTGGTATCGTCGCTCGCGATGCGGGCGTCCGGGCGCTACGCGCTGCGCGTGCTGGCGGCGACCTACCTGGTCGGTCTCTGGCTCGACGGCATTGGCTGCGAGATCCCGGCGCGCGCCCTGCCGCGCCCGGCCGAGTACTTCATGCAGGTCGCCGCGCTCTTTCCGGACGCGGCGACCGTGGCGTCCGAGTACCGCGCCGAAGGTTGGATCTGCGCCGACCAGCGCTGGCAGGAGCTCGACCCGCGCCCGTACTTCCCGCTGGACCCCGACGACAAGGAGAACCGCTTCCAGCGGGCGCTGCGGTTTTACCGCGACGAGCCGCTCGTCCTCCACGCGCTCGACGACTACCTGGTCGAGCGCCACAACGCCGCGCTCCACGACGACGGCATCCCGCGCGATCGCGTCATCGGCGGGGTTCGCATCGTGCTCGTCCACGTTCCGATCCCCAGGCCCGGCACCCGGATCGAGCGGTTGGCTCGACGGCCGCTCGCGGACTTCGCGAAGGATGAGACGCGCGTGCTCTATCGCACGCCGAAGGCGCGCCTGGACCCGCGGTGCGGGCCCACCTCCGCTCCGGTCGAGGAGACGCCATGAGCCGCTTTTTGCAGCGCTTTCTGCAGCGGGCGTCTGTGTGGATGGCGCCGCCGATGCCCGTCGTTCGCCTCGAGATCGTGCGCATCTTCGCGCCCCTCGCGGTCATCGGCTTCATGTCAGGCCGCCTGGTGCACGCCGACGAGTGGATCGGCGACGCTGGCTTCCGCGTCCCTCATCTCGCGCAGAACCCGAATCAGCCGCTTTACATGCCGCCGCTGCCGTCGAGCCTCGCGTGGGTCGTGGTCGGCGTCATGGTCCTGGCGGGTCTCGCCGTGTCGCTCGGCTTCCGGACCCGGGCGAGCGTGCTGATCTTCGCGGCAACCCTCGCCTTCGTGGCGCTCTCGGATCGCCTGGCGGCGTTCACCGTGAGCAAGATCTCGCCGGTCATCATGCTCGCCGTCGCGGCGGGACCGGCGGGGAGCCGCCTGGGGGTGGACGCCTGGCTACGACGTCGACAGGGGGAGCCGGCAGCCGCCGCCATCGCACCCCTGGGAAGCATCCGCTTCCTCCAGCTCTTCCTCGTGACCTTCTACTCGGCGTCGGGGATCGCCAAGGCGGGTGGCGACTGGCTGACGACGCCGTTCGTGCTCTGGTCCCACCTGCACGACACCTACCAGACGGGCTTCACGGTGCTGCTCGCGAACGCGACGCCGTCGTTCCTCTGGACGCCGCTCCAGTACTCGGTGCTCGTCTTCGAGGGCTTCGCGCCCCTGTGGTTCGGGCTCCGGTACACGCGTCTCGTCGCGCTGGTCTTCGGGCTCGGGATGCACGCGATGATCGGTCTGATGTTCGGGCCGGTCATCTGGTTCGCCCTGCTCATGATGACGCTGCTCGTCGCCTGTTTTCTGCCGGAACGATGGCTCGCGCCGCCGCCCGGGAAGGCGACGGCGCGACCCACGCAGCCGGGCGACGCTACTGCATGATCAGGTTGTAGAGCTTGCGCCAGGCGCTGATACGCGGTCGGTGGTGGATGCGGCGGATGGCGTCCTGCGAGCTGTCCTGGCTGCTTCCCTGGTCCTGGCTGCTTCCCTGGTCCTGCGTGCTTCCCTGGTCCTGCGTGCTTCCCTGGTCCTGCGTGCTTCCCTGGTCTTGCGTGCTTCCCTGGTCTTGCGTGCTTCCCTGATCCTGCGTGCTTCCCTGATCCTGGCTCCCGTCGTCGCCGGAGCCGCCCGAGCTGGAGCCAGTGCCGTCGTCCCCGGTGGAGTCGTCTCCGCCCGATCCGCTCGAGCTGCCGCTGGGGTCTCCGCTTCCCGCGCCCGGATCCGTCGTGTCGCTCGTCGGGTTGCCCGACGCGCCTGCCGCCCCACCGGAGCCACCCGGCGCATCGGGGTCGCTGGGGCTCGAAGGGCTGACGTCACCGTTCTGGGAGTTCACGTTCAGATCGCTGCTCGGGTCCGAGCAGGACGGGCAAGCCTGCGTCGAGTTGAGCGCATCCATGTCCTGGTTCCACTGCTGGTCGAACGTCTGGCCCGTCGACGGGTCCGTCGACGACGGGTCCGTCGTGGCCGCCGCGGTCGTGGACGCCGTCATGTCGCCGGTCGTGGGATCGGCCGAGACCTGCGCCGCCGGAGCCGGCGTCGTCGCCGCCGGCGCCGCCGGGTTGGGGTTCTCCGTCACGTAGGAGTAGAGGCCCATGCCCGCGGCCGCGACGCCCAGAGCCGTTCCCGCGACGACTCCCCCGACGAGGAGAGCCCCGGCGGTCGCCGGGAGGGTCGCGATCCCGACGGCCCCGAGGATGACGGTGCCCGCCCCCGCGGCGACGTACGAGCCGACGCCCATCCAGGTCCAGTCGAGACGGACCGGCCCGAGGCCGTCCCCGGCGTTCGCCGAGGCCGGAGCCAGCGAGCCGTGCGACGCGATCAGCTGCTGAAAATCGTACCCGGCGTGGAGCAGGAACTGCGTCTGCGTGCTGGAGAACCCGCCGGTCAACGCGGGCCCGGCGGAGATGCGCATGGAGGCGCCGGTGCCGTCGAGCATCATGACGCGAAGGTGCGCGGGGCTGGTGGTCGTCGCCTTGAACCACGCGAACTGGCAGCCCTCCACGGGCGCCCCGTTCCGGTCGTAGGCCTCGTAGACGATCTGCGAGCGCCCCATGAAGACCTTCCACGAGGCGACGCCGTAGCGTTGCGTCGTGAACGACGACGCAGGCACCTGGTCGAGGATCGGCTTGACCGTCTGGGCCTGGGCCTCGAAGCCGGTGGCGTGCGTTCTCGAGGCGCACCCGACATCGCACGTTGCGACGCTGAGCCCGAGCCCGATCGAAGCAATGACCCCGAATGTTGATCCGCGCATTGGGCGACCCTCCAGACCGAGGTAGAGCAAGCGGCAGACCGCGAGCGCGAGGGGGGGTCGAAGCCCGATCGGGAGCCGGCGCGTGCTCTCGAACGCGGAGCCGTCGGCTCTGCCAATGACCGCGATCGAAAGCCTCTTCCGGTCGCGGGAGCTCGCCGGTGCCCCGTTATCTCACTGGAATGATCCAGCTGTACTTTACGGATGCGTTCTAGGTCACCTCCACCAGCGTGGAGGGTCGGCGAACCAACAGGCCCGAGGGCGTGGGCGCGCCATCGGCGAGCAGGTCTATGATCGAGCCATGAAACCGCTCGGTCCCTTCGCCAGGCTCGGGTGGTTCGTGCCCGTCGCGCTCGTCGGCTTCGCGCCCTGGGGGTGCGGCGGCGGCCACGGGTCGAACGCCGGTCCTTCCGACGGCGGCTCCGCCGATGGCAGCATGGTCGCCCCCGCAGGGGACGCGAAGGGCACCGACAGCAGCCCTCAGGGCGACGGCGCCGGCGGCGAAGGGGGCGACGGGAGCGCGCCGACGACGGGATGGGACTACGCGAAGATCGGCGGCGGAGGCTTCATCACGGGCGGCCAGGTGGCGGCCGACGGCACCAAGTTCTTCCGCACCGACACGAGCGGCGGCTACCTCTATGACGACACGACGGGGCGGCTCAGCCAGATCGTCCCGCGCAACCTGCCGGCCGGGGTCAACGTCTTCCTCGACGGCACGGGGGTGTACGAAGCGATGATCGCGCCGTCGAGCTCGAAGCGTCTGATGGCCGCGTACAACGACGCGCTCTACGGATCGACCGACGGAGGCGGTAGCTTCACGCTGCTCAAGTCGGGCTTCACGTTCGACTCCAACAGCAACGCGATGCGCACGTACGAGCGGCACGGGCAGATCGATCCGCAGAACGTCAGCCACATCCTCTTCGGCGACCAGGTGGGCCTGTACCGCTCGATCGATGGCGGCATGACGTGGAACCTCACGAGCGGCGTGCCGGCGGCGTCGGCCCTCCACGGCGACACGGCGGGCTTCAGCGGCGTCGCGTTCAACCCCGAGTCGGCGCTGGCGAACGGCAACTCGTCGGAGGCGATCGTCTCGACCGGGGGGACGTTCTTCCGCACGGCCGACGGCGGCAGCACATGGGACGACATCTCGGCCGGCGGTCCGGCGGACGAGCCCACGATGGCCGAGTACGACGCACACGGTGCCTATTACGTGGGCGTCTCGCAGGGCGGCATCTGGCGGTACGCCGCGGGCGCCTGGAAGAACCTGCAGCCGCCGAGCGACAACTTCTTCCTCTTCTTCATCGATCCGACGAACGACCAGCACATCGTGCTCGTCGGTGAGAGCAACTTCGCCTTCACGCAGTCGACCGACGGCGGCACGACGTGGAACCCGACCCTGAACTACGCCACCGACGACCAGATGTCGGTCGACGGCATCCCGTGGCACTCGCATAACCCGCACTACTACCGGGCGAACATCCTGGTCGACGCCATGCGAAGCGTCGTGTGGACTCCCGGGGGCAACCAGGGGCTCGAGTCCATTCCGCTGTCGGCGCTGAGCGGATCGCCCCCGTACACGTGCGACATGCACGGCCTGGGCATCGAGAACATGTGCATCAACACGATGGTCGCGGCGCCGGGATCCAAGACGCTGCACGCCGTGGTGTGGGACGAGTGGTACGCCCAGCTCGATCGCGACAACGTCGCCTATCCGTCGATCGTCAACCCGATGAAGGGCGGCATCTCGGCCTCCTGGGGCCTCGACGGCTCCAGGCAGACCCCGACCGTGCTCGCGCGCTGGCTCGACGGCGCGGTAGGCACCGGCGCCGAGTTCGCCCAGTCGGGCTGGAGCGACGACGACGGCGCGACGTGGCACGCCTTCGCGACGCTGCCCGCGAGCACCACCGGCGAGGACGACTGGGGCTACGGGGGGGAGCTGGCCTACTCCGGCCAAGACAACATCATCGTCGTGTCGTCGAACACCAACGGCGTGTCGAGCGTCAACGGGCAGCTCAGGATGCCGTATTACACGCTCGACCGCGGCGCCACGTGGAAGCCGGTCACCCTGCCGACGCCCTGGACCCAGACCAACGTGTCGGAGATCCACTCCGCCTACTACCTGAACCGCCGGATCCTCGTCGCCGACTCCTCCCAGCTCGAGCGCTTCTACTTCCTGGTGGAGGCCGCCGATGCCACCTTCCGCGGCATCTACCGCACCGACGACGGCGGCGTGACGTGGACGAGGACGTCGCCCATCCCCGGGACCCAGGACTCCGGCATCTGGCAGTACAACGCCCATCTCGAGTCCCCGGTGACCAACCACCTGTGGATGACGGCGGGCGAGGAGGGCTCGGGCTCGCCGGTGGGCGTGGGCCAGCTCTTCCGGAGCACCGACGGCGGCATGAACTTCACCGCGCTGCCGGACGTGCTCGAACCGATCAACATCGGCTTCGGCGCGCCGGCGCACGCGGGCGGCTACCCGGTGCTCTTCATGAGCGGCTACTACAAGGGCCAGTCCGGGATGTGGATGACCGCCGACGCGGACGATCCCGGCCCGACGTGGATCTCGATCGGCGCGGCGCCGAACGACCAGTATTCCGGCGTCGGCTTCATCACCGGCGATCCCGACGTGCCCGGGCGGGTCTGGGTCGCGACCGGTTGCGCGGGCGTGCAATTCGGTCAGTTCGGGGGCCTGCTGCCCTGACGCGCGCGTCGGGACCTGACGCGCCTCGCGGCGCCCGCCAGGGCGATATACGACGCGAGACCCAGCCCCATCCAGGAGGACTCGGCGGGCGACTCCCCGACCGCGCACCCCTTGCCCGGACCGTCTCCGGTCCACGCGCCGTCGCCGCTGTCCCCGTTGCCGGCGCCGGCGTCCGCGCCCGCGTCGCTGCTCACGTGACCGCCGCTGCTGCTCCCGCCGGCGTCATCCGCGACGGCTCCGTCGGTCTTTCCGCCGCTGGACCCGCCGTCGCCAGCGCCCGCGTCCTTCGTCTCGATGCCGGTGCAGCACTGGATGTTGGCCGCGCCCGGGCAGAGGTCGGCCGTCGACGTGCCGCCCTCGCTCGCGCACTGCGCGGTGTCGATGCAGGTCCCCGTTCGGCCCGTGGCGGCCACCGTGCAAGAGCCGTAATCGACGCCGCTGTCGCCCGTGCCCGCGCCGCCGTCGATGGGCAGGCTGCCGTTCGCCGTGAACGTCGCGAGCTGCGCGGCCGTCCCGAGGAAGTCGTCGTCGTCGACGTTGACGCCCGAGACGCTGCCCGAGGAGTCGTACTGCCAGATCGTCGCCGCGGTCCACGGGGAGGGAACCTCGAAGCAGCTCGTGCCGCTGTAGTCGGCGAGCCAGAGCGGGTAGCTCTCGAGCCCCGTCGTGTCGACCCCGTTGTCGGAGAACCAGGAGCCATACGAGTAGACGATGGGCGTCAGGCCGGTCGCGGTCTTCACGGTGGTGAGGAAGTCGTTCATCGCCTGCGTGATCTGCGACGCGGGCGCCGCGCCCGAGTTGCCGTTGCCCAGGCAATCGCTCTGACCCGAGACCGGGCACTCGATGTCGAGCGTGGGCGGCAGGTCGCCCGGCTCGATCGTCCCCACCACCTGCAGGAAGTAGTTCGCCTGGTCGACGCCGCTGACGGTCGCGTCGAAGAAGTGGTAGGCGCCTCGCACGACGCCGGCCGACTTGAGCGCCGCATAGTTCGCGGCGAAGTCGGAGTCCGTGTAGGAGGTGCCCTGCGTCGCCTTGAGGATGGCGAAACCTTTGCCGCTGCTCGCCCACCCGAGCGTCCCATCGCCGGCCGGGTTGAGATCGACCCCGTCGACGACCGACGCCGGCTTGCACTGCTGCACGGCTCCCGCGTCGAGCGCGTAGGACGCGATCGCGAGGGCGGCCCCCGAGGCGATCCACCGCGACACCGATGCTGCACGCCGGGGCTGACCCATGCGAGCGCGCTAGCAAGGAGCAGACCCGCGCGACGGACGTCGATTCACCGTGTTTCCAGGAAGATCCGCCCGCGGCGAGGTCGCGGTCGCTCGCGAGGCTCGCGACGGGGCGCGATCTCCGGAGGGGCATCGTGGCCCACAGCTCAATCGGCGTGCAGGTTCGCACGCCGACATTCGTGGAAGGCACTTCAATCGAGCAGCAACACCTCGAGCCGGGCGATCGCCTTCGGGTCGGCGATGACCTGCACTTCGACGATGCGGCCTTGCTCCACCTTGAAGGCCCAGAGGGCGCGCGGACGGCCACCGGGCGCCCACGCGGCGCCAGGCGTGCCGTCGACGAGCGCGGGCCGCGCGGCCTGAGCGCTGCCGAGGAAGACGCGAGCGACGTCGGCGGCGCCGCGTACTTCGCTGACGAGACGCGGCGCGCCCTTCGCCTCGTTCGCGGCTGCCGCTTTCACGGCGACGGGGTCGACGCGCAGGACGACGTCGGGGTCGAGCACGGCGAGCACCGCCTCGAGGTTGCCGTCGCGCGAGGCGGCCATGAAGGCCTGGGCCACTTCGCGCTGGGACGGGAGGTCGTCCTCCCTCTCGCCGAGGCCCTGCACGCGCCTTCGCGCGCGGCTCGCGAGTTGCCGCGTCGCCACCGCCGACCGCCCCACGATGGCGCCGATGTCCTCGAACGAGAGCGCGAAGAGATCGTGCAGCACGAAGGCGACGCGTTCGGGCGGGCTCAGCGTGTCGAGGACGACCATCATGGCGGAGCCCACGGCGTCGGCGAGCAGGACCTCGCGCTCCGGATCGATCGCCTCGGATGCTGCCACCGCGCCCTCGGCCTCCATCGCGGGCGCCGCGTTCTCGCGCGTTTTCCGCGCCCGGAGCATGTCGAGGCACACGCGCGTGATTACCGTGGTGAGCCAGCCGCCGAGGTTGTCCACGGCGCCGGTGTCGGCCGTGATCCGCAGCCACGTCTCCTGCAAGGCGTCCTCGGTCTCGGTCGTCGAGCCCAGCATGCGGTACGCGAGCGCACGCAGGCGGGGCCGGTTCTCCTCGAATCGCACGCTCAGGGATGCGGTTGTCACGTTCGGCTCCTCAAGTTCGTCATGGGGATGACGGACCAGGGGTCCCGATTGTGACACGTGACCGCGGTCACATTTCCTCCCGCTGAAACGTCAGTGGGGTAGACGCTCACAAGGAGCATGCGCGATGAAGATCAAGATCATGACCATCCACGTGGACGATCAGGCGAAGGCGCTGCAGTTCTACGGCGAGGTGCTCGGCTTCACGAAGAAGGCGGATTTTTCGAACGGGGGCTATCGCTGGCTGACCGTCGCCTCGCCCGAAGCGCCCGATGGCCCGGAGCTGCAGCTCGAAGCCAACACCAACCCGGCGGCTCGCACCTACCAGCAAGCGAGGTTTCAGCAGAGCCAGCCAGCGGCCATCTTCTTCGTCGACGACGTGCAGTCCGAATACGACCGCCTCGTGGGCCTGGGAGTGAAGTTCACCGTGCCGCCGAGCAAGGTGACCGGCTCGACGATCGCCATGCTGGACGACACCTGCGGCAACCTCGTCCAGATCACCGCCCTCGATCGCCGGCAGAGCTGAGCGGCCCATCCGGAAAGGAGCGTCGACAATGAAGGGGAAAGTGATTGCGTACTGGGTCTGCACCGTCGTCATCGCGCTGGCCATCGGATCAGGCGGCGCGGCGCAAGCTTTCCGCGTGCCGCAGAACGTCGAAGGGATGACTGCCCTCGGCTACCCGCTGCACTTCATCGTCTTGCTCGGCGTCTGGAAGATGCTCGGAGCGGTGACGCTGCTTGCGCCCGGCCTGCGGCTCGTGAAGGAGTGGGCCTACGCCGGCATCTTCATCGATCTCTCCGGCGCCGTTGTCGCGTCCGCGGCCAACGGGGGGGCCGCATTCCACATCATCGCGCCCCTGGTCCTCATCGGCTTCCTCGCCGCGTCCTGGGCGCTCCGCCCGGAGAGCCGGCGATTGCGCGATGCGAGGGGAGGGGCACGACTGCCGTGATTCACGGAGGACACTTCCCCGCGTCGATGCTGCGGCAGACCGGCTGCCCGCCCTGCTTGGAGCAGCACATCTCTCCCGGATCACAGGCGCTACAACCCGCGTCGCAGTCCGTGGCGCAGCTGTTTCCCAGGCAAGGGATACCGTTCGGGCAGCACTGGCCCGGATTGGGCGCGCACGCCGGACAGCTCACGCCGACGCACGCCTCCTCTGCTGCATCCTGCGCTCCGCCTTCGGCCGCGTCCTGTCCGGAGTCTGCGGCGTCGAACGCCGCGCTCGCGTCGACGCCTCCGGTGTCGACCGACGCGTCCACCACGTAGAGGTCCGGTACGGGATCGCACCCCCACAGAAGCGACGCGCTCATTACGGCCACGGGACGGAGGAGTCTCACAGGGCCCCTCGCAGCTCGAGCCCCGCACCATCCCGAGACACCCTGGGCAGGACGGAGAGCGTGGACGCGCGGCCGGGGGTGCTCACGACCAGGTACATCCCCAGTCCACCCGCCACGACACCCGCTGCGCCGAGACCAAGACCGAGCGGGCCCTCGAGACGTGCCCGGTTCGTCGCCGACAGCGCTTCGCCGTTGATGCTCCCCACGCAGCGGCCTCCGGGGCAATAGCCGTTCGCCGTACGGATGTCGCTCTCTCGCAGGACGAAGCTCGTGACGGACGCGGCCGTCAGCACGCCGCCCGTGGCGATCCCGATCCAGCCCCACGTGGCCCTCGAGCTGGTCGGGGTCGAGCTCACCCCCTCGTGCCGCTCGCCGGCGTCGGGCGACGGCATCGTCGGCGCCACAGCAGGATCGAGCGGCACGGTGAGCGAGAGGAGCGCGCCCTCGGGAAGGGCCACGTCGCCCTGGAAGGGCGCCGACCCGGTCGCTGTCGCCTCGACATGGTGGCTTCCAGGGTCGAGGACGATGTCACCGCTCCGCTGGGGCTTGCCGTCCACGCGTATCGCCGCATCCGGCGGGGCGCGCGTCGAGAGCGCGAGGCGGAGATGGGCAACCCGTCGCGAGAGCGCGTCGGTGCGTTCGCGCGAGCCAGCCGCCACGTCGGCAGCGCCGGCATCACCCTCGGTCAGGCGAATCGCGGCGTCGTACGCGGACAGCGCCTCTGTGAGACGGCCGAGCCCCTCGAGGCATGTGGCGATCCGGTACTCGACGGGCGCGGTGTCCCGAACGTCGCGCACCCGGCGGAAACCCTCGAGGGCGACATCGAAGCGCTTGTCCTGCTCCTCGCGGAGCGCGTCGCTGAAGAGCTGGCGCGCGGCGGCGAGCTCCGCCTCCGTCCGGGGTGTCGCCGACGGGGCGTCACCGCGGGACGGCGAAGAAAGCGCGCTGACGGCGGCGAGCCAAGCGGCCGCGAACAGCCACCTGCCTGAGCGAAGCATCGAGCCCAAGGGTAAGGTCTGGGCCGCAGCGAAGAAAGAGGAGGCCTCCGTGCCAGGGTCCTTGCGTAGGATGGCGCGATGAGCGAGGCCGAGACCCGCGGCGGGACGGAGGTCACTGCGAAGGCGGTCGTGCAGCCCGTTCAATCCATCCCGCGCCTCACCGCCGTCTCCGGTCCGGGAGCGGGGCGAGCGCTGGCGATGTCGAGCGCGCTCGCGACCGTGGGAAGGCACCCGACCAACGACCTCGCGCTCGACGACGCGCGCGTCAGCGGAGTCCATCTCGAGCTTCGACGCGCCGGCTCGCGTGTGCACGTGCGCGACGCCGGCAGCACCAACGGCACCTGGATCGGACCGCACCGCGTGACCGAGATCGAGCTGGCGGCCGGGGCCGAGCTCACGGTCGGCGGCACTCTGCTGCGGCTCGACATCGACGAGGGGGCGACGCCGGCGGCGACGAGCCAGCAGGACTTCTTCGGCGAGCTCGTGGGTGTCTCGACGGTGATGCACGAGCTCTTCGTGACGCTGGAGCGCATCGCGGGAAAGAACCTGACCGTGCTCCTTCAGGGCGAGACCGGGACGGGCAAGGAGGAAGCCGCCCGCGCGATCCACGCGAAGTCCCGCCGGGCCGGCAAGCCCTTCGTGGTCATCGACGCCACCTCGCTGCCGCAGACGCTCGCCGAGTCGCTCCTCTTCGGTCACGAGAAGGGCGCCTTCACCGGTGCCGACCGCCGGATGGTGGGGCTCTTCGAGACCGCGCACGGCGGCACGGTGTTCCTCGACGAGATCGGCGAGCTGCCTGGGCCCATCCAGGCCAAGTTTCTGCGCGTGCTCGAGCAGCGCGAGGTCACGCGCGTGGGCGGCAACGAGCCCTTCCCGGTCGACATCCGCGTCATCGCCGCGACCCACCGGGATCTGCGCCACGAGATCGAGGCGGGCCGCTTCCGGGAGGATCTGTTCTTCCGCCTTGCCCAGGTGCGGGTGTTGCTGGCTCCCCTGCGCCACCGGCCCGAGGACATCCCCGTCCTGTGCCAGAAGCTCCTCTCCCGCGTCGCGGACGAACCGGACGTGCTCATCGAGGCCTCCGCGCTGTCGCACCTCCAGGCGCAGCCCTGGCCGGGGAACGTCCGCGAGCTGCGCAACGTGCTCGCTCGCGCCGCAGCGCTGGCGAGCGGCCGTGTCATCCGGCGGGAAGACGTGGCGGGCGAGGGCTTCGGCTTCCGTGGCACGCGCGAGGAGCGGAGCGCGCTCAATCTGTCGGGCGGGTTCACGCCGGCCAAGGAGCAGGCGATCGAACGCTTCGAGTCGGCCTACCTGGGAGCGCTCATGAAGCGGTGCAGCGGCAACCTGTCCCTCGCCGCACGCGAGGCGGGTGTGGCGCGGCACCACCTGCGCGACCTGCTGAAGAAGCGCGGCCTCTACGGGATGGCGTGGAACGAGCCCGAGGAACCGTAGTCAGAAACCCGGCGTCGTGCCGATGGGCTTCGGGCGCGCAGGGTGCGGGGCAGACCGGGGTGGCGGTCTTGCCGGCGCCGTCGTCGCGGACTCGGTCGCTGCGGCGGCCTGCGGCGAGATCGGGGCAGAGGCCGTGGCGCTCGGCTGCTCGACGGGGACCTGGGCCGCGCTCGGCTCCGAGGTCGCCGCCCGAGAGACTGTGGACGCGCCGGGTGCCTGTTGCCGCTGGGAGGACGGGAGCAGGAGAAAGGTCAGCCCCGCCGCCACCACCGCCGCAGACGCTCCCAGCGCCCAGGGCATCCACGCGGGTCGTCGCAGCACGAAGTGCCCCTCGACGGACTGCCCCTCGATGGTCGACGGGCTCGCCGGGGCTTGCTCCTCCGGGGCGTCGAATTCGGAGCGAGACGGCGGCGCGCGGCGCAGCGACGACGCGAGGGTCGCGTCGGTCTCGCCCACGGCGCGAAGCAGGTCCTCGGCGAGCGCGGCTGCGGTCGCGTGGCGCTCGTACGGTCGCTTGCCGAGCGCACGCGCGAGCTCGAGCCAGACACGAGGCTCGATCTGCGGATCGGGGTCGACCTCGGCTTCGAGCACCGCCGCGAGGGACGCCGATGGCGAGCCGGCGTCGAACGGGCACGTGCCGGCGATCGCCTCGTAGAGGACGACGGCCAGACTGAACAGATCGGCGCGCCCGTCGATCGCTTGCCCGCGGATCTGTTCGGGCGCCATGTAGCTCGGCGTCCCGAGCACGCGCCCGTCGAGGGTGTGGTTGCCCGCCGCGGGGACCTTCGCGATGCCGAAGTCGATGAGCTTGGGCGTCACCTGCCCGTCGGGGTCGACGGCCAGAAAGACATTGGCCGGCGTGACGTCGCGATGGACGATCCCCTCCGCGTGCGCGTGGCCCAGCCCCGACAGGATCGGGATCACGATGGCGAGCGCCTCCCGCGTGTCGAGTCGCCCGCGCGTCTTGAGGTGCTGGGCAAGGGACTCGCCGCGGAGCAGCTCCATCACCAGGACGAGCGAGCCGTCCG
>Ga0182030_10000784_pt1 | contig 62448 bp, 58 predicted proteins | sample 812S3MmetaG_FD_121299 | JGI IMG/M metagenome (GOLD analysis project Ga0182030, IMG submission 121299) | Permafrost microbial communities from Stordalen Mire, Sweden - 812S3M metaG (Illumina Assembly) | ecosystem: Environmental > Terrestrial > Soil > Wetlands > Permafrost | place: Sweden... | reverse complement strand
CGTGGCTGAGTGGCTGTCCCTCGACAAGCTCGGGATGACAATGTGGGAAGCGGAGAAGCTCAAGGCCCAGCTGCCGAAACGCGCGACGCCCGCCCCATTGTCATCCCGAGCGTAGTCGAGGGACCGCCGCAATCGTCGTGGCTGAGTGGCTGTCCCTCGACAAGCTCGGGATGACAGGGAGGACGCGCTGCCGCCGGAAGGCGGGACGTTTGCAACGTGGGTAACGTAGAGAGAATATGCAATTGAGACGGCTTGCTTCCGCTTCGAGTCGCTGGGTGGTGGGCGGGCTTCTGAGCCTGGCGATCGCAGCCCAGGCCTCGGCTGCACCTCCGGCCGGATCGAGCGGCGGCGACGTCCTCAAGGCAACCTTACGCAACGGTCTCGTCGTGGTGATCGTGCGCAACACGCTAGCGCCGGTCGTGTCGACCGATTTGAGCTATCTGGTTGGTTCGCGTGACGATCCGCCGGATATGCCGGGCTTGGCGCACGCGCAAGAACACATGATGTTCCGCGGGACGAAGAACCTCACGACGTCCGAGCTGGGCACGATCGCGACTGCTCTCGGCGGCGACTTTAACGCGCAGACGAGCGAGTTGACGACGCAGTACCAGTTCACGGTCCCCTCAGCCGACCTCGATGCCGTGTTACGCATCGAGTCGGATCGCATGCGCGGCGTGCTGGACTTGCAGTCGCAGTGGCAGAACGAGCGCGGCGCGATCGAACAGGAAGTCGCGCGCGACGAAGCCGCGCCCGGCGGCGATTTTTTCACCGACGCGACGGCCATCGCGTATAAGGGCACGGTCTACGAACACCCGGGCGTCGGCACGAAGGCGGCCTTCGACGCGCTGACGGGGCCGCGGCTCAAGGCGTTCTGGGACCGCTGGTACGCGCCCAACAACGCGGTGCTCGTGATCGCCGGCAACGTCGATCCGGCCCGCACCCTCGCCGACGTGCGCGCGCACTTCGAAAGGATTCCCGAGAAGACGATCCCGGCGCATCAGAGCGCGCACTTCCAACCGCTCAAGCGAACCGTGATCCGCCGTACGACGACGTTGGCCTATCCGTTAGCAGCGATCGGCGTGCGGTTGCCCGGCCTCAACAGCCCAGACTTTCTTGCCTCGTTCGTCTTGCAGGGCGTCCTCGGCGCCGACCGTGCCGCGTTGCACGAGCTGGGCGATGATGGCCTCGCGCTTGAAGGCGAGTGGACCTCGATGCCCTACGCGCCGGAAGCGCAACTCGGATTTGCCATCGCCGCGCTTTCGCCCGGGAGCGATCCCGATGCGATGGTCAAGCGGCTCGAGGGCATCATGACGAACTATCGCGATCACGGCGTGCCGGCCGAACTGTTCGAGTCGACCAAGCGCCGCTTGATCGCCGATCAAGAACTCAGCCGCAACTCGATTGCCTCGCTAGCCTCCGATTGGGCCGATACGATCGCCGTCGATCGCGAGCCCTCGATCGCCTACGAACAAGAACTGATCGGACGCATCACGCTGGCCGACGTCAATCGCGTCGCCAAGCAGTATCTCGACGTCAACCATGCGGTCATCGGTTCGCTGACGCCGTCGGCGGGTGCATCGCAGTCGGCACCGCCGGAGCCGGTCGGAGCGACGCGCGAAAATCCGTTGGGCAAACAGGCGACGGTGACGCACCTCCCCGAGTGGGGGAATGCTCTGCTGCGCGACGTTTCCGTGCCGCCGTCGAGCTTCACGCCGCAACGGGTTAAGCTCGCCAACGGCATCACGTTGATCGTGCAGCCGGAAACGATCTCCGACACGGTCTACGTTTACGGCGCCGTGAAGACGATGCCGTCGCTGGAAGAACCGACGCATAAGGAAGGCATCTCGCGCATCCTCGAAGGCATCTACCCGTACGGAACGGTCTCGCAGGACCGGCAGACCTTCCAGCGCGGGCTCGACGCGATCGACACGACGCTTGGCGGCGGAAGTTCGTTCGGCGTTCAAACGACGACGCGTAACTTCGATCGCGCTGTGACGTTGCTGGCTCAAAACGAGTTGCAGCCGCGACTCGATCAACCGACGCTCGATGTCGTGCGGCGGCGAGCTATCGATCAACTCGAAACCGAACTCAACAGCACTCACAACGTCGCGGTGCTGCAGGCCGCGCAGAAATTATTGCCGTTCAACGATCCGGAGTTGCGCGCCCCGACCGTTGCCGGCATGCAAGGCATCTCGCTCGATGAGGTCAAGGCGTACTATGCGAAGACGATGCGCCCCGACCTCACGACGATCGTCGTCGTCGGCAACGTGACGCCGCAGGATGCGCGCGCGTCGATCGAGCGCGCGTTCGGTGGTTGGCACGCGGTCGGGCCGGTGCCGAACGTCGATCTGCCGCCGGTGCCCCTCAACCCGCCGGGCGACGTGAAGATTCCGCTCCCGAACATCAACCAAGATTACGTGACGCTCGAAGAATTGGTGCCGCTGCCGCGCTCGGCGCCGCAGTACTACCCGTTGGTACTCGGCAACACCGTGCTCGGCGGCGGTTCGCTCGGGCCCGAGCAAAGCCGCCTGTTCCGCGATATCCGTCAGAACGCGGGACTCGTCTACAGCATCGATTCGCAGTTCGTGTCGGGCGACTCGCGTTCGCGTTTTTCGATCGAGTTCGCCTGCGCGCAGGGAAACGAAGCGCGGATCGAATCGCTGGTCAACGACGAACTCAAGCAACTGCGCACCGAGCCGATCGGTGATTTCGAGCTATCTTTGATGAAGGCGTCGATGGTACGGCGAGTGACCCTGGGCGACGCATCGGCCTCCGAGATCGGTGAGGCCTTGCTCAACGACGCGACGAGCGGTCTACCGCTCGATCAAGCGCACATCGACGCCCAGCATCTGCTGGCCACCGATGCGCACGCGATCCAGGACGCGTTTGCCGCGAACATCCGTCCGGAGAACTTCGTCCGTACGATCGAGGGCCCTTAGGCTAGGAGTTGCTCCAGTACGGTGCCGGCACGTTTCGGTCCGAGAGCGATGGTGGCGTCCCCGGCGCTGATCTCCCACTTGGTGATCCCGTCGATCGCCGTCGGCGCCGTGCGCGCGATCGTCCAGACGCCGTGCTTGCGCGCGATCGCGGCGACGCGCTTGCGTAAGGTCTCTGGTGGCACGGTCAGATAGCTGTGGAACATGTTGGTCGGCGGTGGAGCGGGTTGCACGCGCAACACACCGGGCTGGGCAGCAACGATTTTAGCAAGCCACGTCGCTGCTTCGCGGTACGCGCCCATCCGGCTGATGCGCGCGTCGAACGATTGCTCCGCCACGCTTGCATATGGATAGAGCGCCATGAGGTTGCCGCCGTGGCGGCGCTGCCAGATGCGTGCCTCGTCGATCAGCGGCTGCGAGCCGCATAGCATCGCGCCGGCGATGGCGCCGATGCCTTTGTAGAACGAGACGTAGACGGAATCGAACAGCGCGGCGATCTGGGCATAGGAGCGGCCGTAGAAGGGGCCCGACTCCCACAGTCGCGCGCCGTCGAGATGAACGTGCCATCCGCGTTCGCGGGCGTACTTGGTCATCGCGACCAGCTCGCTCCACTCGGGGAGCGATCCGCCGAGTTCGCGCTGCGGAAGTTCGATCAAGAGTGACGCAACGGGCTCGGCGAGTTGCTGCACGTCGGCGAGGGTGATCGGCGCGACGGCCGACGCCAGCGGCACGAGGTGCAGGCCGTGCAAGCGCGTGATTCCATCGCGTTCGTGCAGCGTGAGGTGGTTCGTCGGATGCGCGGCGAACGTGCGCAAGCCGTCGCGGTCGGCTACGATGCGCAGCGCGATTTGCTGGGCCATCGTTCCGCTCGGCATAAAGACGCCCGCGTCTTTGCCGAGCAAGGCGGCGATGCGCGCTTCAAACGCGTTGAGCCGCTTGCCGGTTCCGTAGAGATCGACGTCGGCGCGCGGGTCACCGAACACGCCCGGCGCGGCGAAAATCGCGGCCGGTTCGGGCCGGCCGTGACCTGCGATTGCGTCGGAAGCGTCGAAGCGGTCCGGTTCGGCCTTTAGTGCCAAACGGTTCGCGCCGTATCGACGACGAGACCGATCTTGGCCCACTCCTGGGCTTCGGTCATCTCGTTGCCTTCCATCACCGAGGCGAACCCGCATTGCGGTGAGAGCGCGAGGTTTTCGAGCGGCACATATTTCGAGGCTTCCTCGATCCGCTTGATCAGTTGCGCTTTGTCTTCCATTTGCGGCAACTTACTCGAGACGAGCCCGAGGACGACGATTTTTCCTTTCGGTACGAAGCGTAGCGGCTCGAACGAACCGGAGCGTTCGTCTTCATACTCGAGTAAGAACCGGTCGACGTCGAGCGTGCTGAACATCTTCTCGGCGATCGCGTCGTAGCCGCCTTCGGCGTACCACTTGCTGCGATTGTTGCCGCGGCACAGATGGATTGCAAGTTCGATGCCGGGTTTGCGCGCCGCTTTGAAGCAGGCATTGTCGGCGGCGAGCGCTTGATCGAGCAGTTTATCCGGGTCGCCGCCCATCTCGGTGCGCAGCCACTCGCGCCATTTGGGATCGAGGTAGTAGCTATAACGCGGCGCGTCGATCTGAATGTAGGGCACGCCATCGGCGGCCAGTGCCGCCATTTCTTTTTTGATGATCTCCGTGATGTCGTGCAGCAGGTCGGACGGCTGCGGATAGACGGCGCTGCTGGCCTCCTTTTTCCAGGCGATCGCCGGGAACTGCGTCGCACTCGGCAGCGTCATCTTGTACGGGCCGTGCGCATGTTCTTTGATGAACGGAACTTCGTGTTCGGTCAGGCGCCGTCTCTGCTTGAGCTTGCTCGTCACGACCCCGCGCAGCGGTTGCGCCGGCGCCATTTCCGTCCCGGACTTCCACGTCCGCGGGATGTGTTCGCCGTAATCAAAGCCATCGACGGCCGCGGTCAGGTCGCCCATGAAGCCGTTACGGCGGAACTCGCCGTCGCTCAGCACGTCGAGGCCGGCTTCACGCTGCTTTTCGAGGACGCGCAGGATCGCGCGGTCTTCCAGCTGGTGAAGTCGAGGGCTGCCGTCGTCGCCGTGCAGTCGCGCGTCGAGGATGTCGGCCGGACGGAGAAAGCTGCCGATGTGATCGGCCCGGATCTTCGTGCTCATGGGTCCCTTTCAGAGGGCTTTCAGAATTCGATGCGAGAGTGAGGGGAATGAAGAAGTTCGTTATGGCGGGGCTGCTGGCCGCCGGTTTGACGGCTGCGGCGATCGCACAGGGCGCTCCCCCCGTGCATATACGCGGAGTGGTTAGTTCACTCGACGGCAATGTCCTGACGGTCGGTGCGCCGATCGGCACGGCCGCGACGAAAGTCACGCTCGCGCCGAATTTCAAGGTTGCGTACGTGATCCGGGCGACGCTCGCCTCGATCGTTGCGGGAAGCTATGTCGGGACGGCCGCTATTCCGCAGACCGACGGCTCGTTGCGCGCGATCGAAGTCCACATTTTCCCGCCGGGACTGACACCGGGACCCGGCACGCGGCCGTGGGATCTCACGCCGACGAGCACGATGACCAACGGTACCGTCGACAACATCGGCGCCACGAAGGTCGACAACGTTGCCGCCGGTCTGATCAAGATCACCTACGAGGGTGGCGAGAAGACGGTTACCGTTCCGGCCTCCGCATCGATCGTCGGCTATGTGCCGGCCGATGCGGAGGCACTCGTCAAGGGCGCGCACGTCAACTTCTTTGCAGTAAAAGCCGCCGACGGCAGTTTGTCCGCCGCCAGCGTAAACGTCGGCAAGGACGGCCTCGTCCCGCCCATGTGACCGTGTCGCCTCCGGTGCATTCGCTGCGCGCGGATGCACCGGAGCGGGTGCTGAATTTGCTTCAAGCAAATTCATGGCGTTTGGGCCCTCACGCTTTCTCGCAGCGGAGTATTTCCCGGGGCCCAATCCGCTAAAACGGGTACGGGTGGCCTTTTTCGCGGATCGTCATCCAACGCCAGGTCGTGAACTCTTCGAGGTTCGAGACGGAGCCGAAGCGGCCGCCGTTGCCAGAAGCGCCCATGCCACCGAACGGAACGCGCGGATCGTCGTTGATGGTTTGGTCGTTGATGTGCACGAGGCCGGTGTTCAAGCGTTCGGCGATCTTCATCGCCCGCTTCGTGTCGTTGGAGTAGATCGCGGCAGAGAGACCGTACTCGGTGCGGTTCGCGAGCTCGATCGCTTCCTCGTCGTTCTTGAACGTGGTGATCGGTGCGACGGGCCCGAAGATCTCCTCGTTGAACGCCGCCATGTCGGGCGTGACGCCGGTGAGCACGGTCGGCCGGTAGAAGCGCCCTTCGTGCGTCCCGCCGGTCGATGCTTTCGCGCCGGCGGCGAGCGTGCGATCGACGATTCCGGTCACGCGTTCGAGTTGCTGATCGTTGATCAGCGGCCCGAGGTGCACGTGCTCGGTGGCCGGATTTCCGATGCCGAGTTTCGCGGTGCGTTCGGTGAGTTTCGCGGTGTAGGCCGCGGCGATTTTTTCGTGCACCAGATGCCGGCTCGACGCCATGCAGATCTGGCCTTGGAAGAAGAACGAGCCGAACGCTCCGGCCGACGTTGCGAGTTCGAGATCGGCATCGTCGAGGACGATGAACGGCGAGTTGCCGCCGAGTTCGAGCGCGACGCGCTTGAGCGTCCGTCCGGCCGCTTCGCCGACGAGCCGGCCAACCTGCGTCGAACCGGTGAACGAGATCATGTTGATGTTCGGATCGGTGCAGAGCGCTGCGCCGGGTTCGGCGTCGCCGGGCACGACGTGGAGCACGCCGTCCGGAAGCCCAGCCGCCGCGAGCGCCGCCGCGATCACGAAGCCGCCGGAGACCGGCGTCTGCACGTCGGGCTTGAGGACAACCGTGCAGCCGACCGCGAGCGCCGGTGCGACCGAACGCATCGAGAGGATCAGCGGCGCGTTCCAGGGCGAGATAATGCCGACGACGCCGATCGGCACGCGAACGGCGATGCTCTCGACTTCATCGGTCTTCTCGATGACGCGGCGCTCGCCGGATTTTTCGGCCAGTCCGGCCGCTTCGCGCAGTTCGCCGACCGCAACGCTCACTTCGAAGTCGCCCTTCGGACGAATGCCGCCGGTCTCGCGGACGTTGAAGTCGGCGACCTCATCGTGGGCCGCTTCGAGCACGTCGGCGGCCTTGCGGAGGATCTCCGCGCGTTTGGCCGGCGCGGTCGCGGCCCAAGCGGGAAACGCAGCCTTCGCGCGCTTCGCGGCTTCCGCGATGTCGGCCTTATTGGCCACGCCGGTGCGCCCAAGCGACGCCCCGGTCGATTTGTCGGTAACGTCGGTGGTGCCGCCGGCGGCATCACGCCAGCCGTTGCTGAAGATCTTGCCCTTCAGCGCGGCGGGGTCGAGCAGAGGTTTGACGCGTTCCTCAATCATGGGGCGGCCTCCGGATTTCTGGGTGGGCTAGGCGCCTTCTCCGGCACCACGGCAAGCCCATTCGGGCCCCGGCGCGAAGTGCCGGTCATGACGACTCTAGCGTTGGAAGTGCTGCCGCAAGCGGCCTCGGTCCGCGAGGTGACGATGAACTTGCTGCGCGACCTCGGCATGACGACGATGTTCGGAAACCCGGGCTCGACCGAATTACGGTTTCTTAAGGACTGGCCCGAGGATTTCACGTACATCATGGGCCTGCACGAGGGTTGCTCGATCGCGATGGCCGATGCGTTCGCGCAGATTACCGGCAACGCAGCGTTCGTCAGCTTGCATTCCGCCGGTGGCCTCGGCAACGCGATGGGAACGCTCTACACCGCGTTTCGCGACGGCGCGCCGCTGGTGATCATGGCCGGTCAGCAGACGCGCGCGATGCTCGGCATGGATCCGTTTTTGTTCGCGCAAGATGCCGCGTCGTTTCCCAAGCCGTACGTCAAGTGGAGCGTCGAGCCGGCCCGCGCGGAAGACGTGCCGGCGGCAATTGCGCGCGCGTATTACATGGCGATGCAGCGGCCCTACGGTCCGACCTTCGTCTCCGTCCCTGAAAGCGATTGGGACGTGATGGTGCCGCGCCTGGCGGTGCGCAAAATCTACGCCGACTTCGTCGCCGATCCGGCCGCGCTCGATGTGCTGGCGGCGGCATTCGACGCGAGCCGAGCGCCGGCGATCGTGGTGGGTGCCGGTGTGGATCGCGACGGCGCCGATCAACTCGCCGTACGTTTAGCCGAGCGTACCGGTGCGCTCGTGTATTCGAGCGCGCTTACCGGCCGTTGCAGTTTTCCTGAAACGCATCCGCAGTTTGCCGGTGCGTTACCGCGCATCCGAACCGGCGTCGTCGAGAAACTCGCCCGGCACGATCTCGTCGTCGTGCTGGGCGCGCCGGTGTTCAACTATCATATTCACGCCGAAGGCCCGTTCATCGCACCGGGCACGATGCTGTTCCAACTGACCGATGATGCAAACGCCGCATCTTGGGCGGTGGCCGGTACGGCAATTATCACGAGTTTGCGAGGGGGGCTCGAAGCGCTGTTACCGCGCGTCGCGCAGCGCGCGGCGGCAACGCTCGAGCCGGCTCACGAGCACGACGGGGTGCCGGCAAGCGATCCGATCACGATTCCCTACATCCTGCAGTCGCTGGGTGCGACGATGCCGGCCGGCGCGGTGATCGCCGAAGAAGCTCCATCGACGCATCCCGTTTTGCACCAGTACCTGCCGATGCGCCCCGGCGGGCATTTCACCGCCGCGAGCGGCAGCCTCGGTTACGGCCTGCCGGCTGCGATCGGCGTAGCGCTCGCAACGCCGGGAAAGCGCGTCGTTGCGATCATCGGCGACGGCTCGGCATTCTACGGCATCCAGGGCTTGTGGACCGCGGTCGAGCACAACCTGCCGATCACGTTCGTCATCGTCAATAACGGCGGCTACGGCGCAATGAAAGATTTTAGCGCGCTCTTTAAATCAAAGCGTTCGCCGAGCTTCGATATCGGCCACGTCGACTTCGTCGCGCTCGCGAGGGGCTTCGGTTGCGAAGGCCGGCGCGTCGAACGTGCCGCCGATCTCATTCCTGCGCTCGAAGAGGCTCACCGTTCGCCCGGTCCGATTCTCATCGACGTGGTCGTCGAGTCGAAGATCGCGAAACTGTTCTAACCATCAGGGAATGTAGTACATCGGGTTCGGCAGCTTAAACGCGCGTTCGGCGTGACCGCCTTTGAGGTCGCTCCACTGATCGCCGATCGTTTCCAGTACCGTGTAGCCCTGGGCTTCGATCGCCGCGCGTTCCGAACTCTTGTACGGGACGACGGACTTCCGCTTATCGCCGGGCGAACGCAGATAGAGGTGCACGTATGTGTAGCCTGCGCCGGCGAGGGCTTTGGCGGTCATAGCCGTTTGCGTGGTCGGGCGGCCCGTGACGAAGAATACGGCAACGCCACGTAATCGCGCGTGCTTGGACAACGCGAGCGTTGGTGCGATGGCCGGGAAGCCGGTCGTGGCGGCGTACGCGTTCCACGAATCCGGGGTGTACGCGAAGCCGTGGGTGAGTTCGTAGCCGAGCGTCAAGAGTGCGGTGTCGTCGATGTCGAACACGATCGCCGGTTTTTTGACGCCGGCCGCGACCCGCTTATCGATGTAGCGTGACGCATCGGCCTCAACCGCCGCGACGTCAGCGGTGTAGTTTCCGCTCTTATAATAGGTTGTGATCGCGGTCTTGAGCTGGTCGAGGTTCGGCAGCGCCGGCGAAGCGCCGGCGGAAGATGGCGCGAACAGGATCGCCGCCATCACGGCTCCGGCGATCCAACGGTAGAGTTGCATTAGCGTTCCTTAAGCGTGAAGCGTACCTGCGGGGCGTTGCTGCCGGCGGGTTGCGCGACGATGACGACGTCTTCCGGCGTGACCGTCCAGATCGTGAGCTTGATCGACGCCACGCCTTTCGCGCTCAGGACATCGAACGCGTTTGAATCGACGCGCGCGACCGTGTCGGGTTGATCTGCGGGGGGGAACTCACAGCCGCGCGTGATGCAGCGGAAGCGCACTTTGATTTTATCCGGCGTGACGTTGACCACGAGCGCGGCATCGAACTTCGTTTCGTAGCGGTTTGCGCGCGCCGCAACCCAGGCACGCGCGGTCTGCGGCGTTCCCGATTTGATGGTGAGGCGCGGCGGCTCCTTCGCCGCGGCCGCCGCGAGCGTGAGGCCGATCGCGGCGAGCGTAGCGAGGAACGCGCGCGACCGGCGCAGGCTTATTTCGGCGCGGTCCACATCAGGTCGGCGACCGGAACGGGCTTATCGATTACGCCGTACTTGACGGCCGCGTCGATGACCGGTTGGAGCAGCGCGGGCTCGAGGCGCGTGCCGTAGATCGCGCGGGCCATCGTGGCGGCGGTTGCGGGATCGGTCTTTGAGTTGCGCACGAGGATCGCAGCCGATTCCTTTTCGTGCGAGTTTGCCCAGGCGGCGGCTTTAGCGATGGCCGCGGCAAAACGCGCGGCCGTGTCGGCATGTGCCGCGAGCCACGCATCGGATGCGAGCCAGCCCACGATCATGTAGCGCGACCCGACGCCGTCGAGCACGTCGCCGAGACTGCGCGCCGTCGCTTTGTCCGCCGAGACGAACGGTTCCACCGGCAACGCGGCATCGACGCGCTTCTGATCGAGCGCCCCGCCCATCGCAGGGAACGGTACTTCGATGAACTTCAGCGTCTTCGAATCGCCGCCGTGCTTGTCGACCCACGCCATGGCACAGATCTGCTGCAGATCCTTGAGCCCGTTGAGGGCGATCGTCTTACCATTGAGGTCGGACGCCTTTTGAATTGGCGAGTCCTTCGACACCATGATCAAGTCGGTGCGCGTTTGCTCGCTCGCAATCGCGGCCGGCGCGATGAACTTCAACGGCACGCCGCGCAGACGCGCCGACGCGACCGTCGCAACGTTTGCGACGCCGATGTCGATCGCGTTCGCCGCCACGGCTTGCGCGATGACCGGCCCACTCGCCATCACCTGAACGCGCACGTCGAGTCCGGCATCTTTGAAGTAGCCCTGATCGAGCGCATAAAAGACGACCGCGCTCGTGTCGACGGGCAGCGCGCCGACGTTGAGAACGATCGGGTCGGCAGCGCGCAACGCCGCCGGAGCGGCCGTCACAATAACGGCAGCAACGAGAGCAAGCGTAACCGAGCGCGATGTGCGAAGAAGACGATGATGCATAGAAACTCCTCGCGGGGCTCTTGTACGCGCCCGAAGTTGCCCCCTGGATGAACGCCTTCGCAGAACGCCCGGCGAGCGCGGAGGACGCGGCGTGGATCGTGGCGCTCCACGCCGCGCCGCACGCGCTGCCGTTTCTGCAGCAACCGACCGCGGATGCAGTCCGTGCGTCGCTCGCGCGGGAGGGCTTTACCGAAAAGATCGTCGTCGATGGCGCGGGCGAGCGCATCGCGCTCTGGCGTGCGAGCGTTGAGGGCGGTTGGATCGCCGAATTACGCACGCTCGCCGTTGCGGTACCCGGCCACGGTGCCGGTACGTGGGCGCTGCGACGCGCGCTGGCTTGGGCGTTCGAGGAGCAGAAGCTGCATCGAATGTTCTTGTACGTGACCGCAGCCAATGCGCGAGCGCGTGCGTTATACGAACGGCACGGACTGCAGTTGGAAGGCACGGAGCGCGAAGGCTTCCGAGCTGCCGGCGGCACGTTCGAAGACCTCTGTCACTATGGCATCCTCGACCGCGAGTATGCCGCTCGCCGCTGGTAGCGGTAAGGCCTGGAGAAGTACATCGCGATGACCGACCATGCAACGAGCGCCGCAGCGGCGGCGGGAACTCTCACCATCGGCGGAGACCTCACGGTGAACCGCATGGGCTTCGGCGCGATGCGCGCCGTCGGCACCGGCGTGTGGGGGCCGCCACCGGATCGCGACAAGGCGAAGAACGTCCTGCGGCATGCGGTTGCGAGCGGCGTGAACTTTATCGACACCGCCGACTCTTACGGCCCCAACGTCAGCGAGGAGCTGATCGCGGAAGCGCTTGCGCCGTATCCGGCGGGACTCGTCATCGCGACCAAGGGCGGCTTCTTGCGTTCGGGCCCGGGCGAATGGACGCCCGATGGCCGGCCCGCGCATTTGCGCGAGGTGTTGGAAGGTAGTTTGAAGCGCTTGCGCCTCGACCGCATCGACCTCTATCAGTTTCATCGGCCCGACCCCAAGGTGCCGTATGCGGAATCGATCGGTGCGCTGGCCGAGATGCAGCGCGCCGGCAAGATCCGTCACATCGGCATCTCGAACGCGAGCGTCGAGCAATTAGCGCAGGCGCGCGCGATCGTGCCGATCGTTTCGGTTCAAAATCGCTACAACTACGAAGATCGCTCGTCCGAAGCCGTGCTCGACGCGTGCACCAAGGCGGGCCTCGCGTTTCTACCGTGGGCACCGGTCGGCGGCTCGTCGCCCTTCGGCGTGCAAACGCTCGAGCGGCTGGCTCGCGACCACAGCGCGACACCGTTGCAGATCGCGCTCGCGTGGTTACTCAAACGCTCGCCGGTCATGCTGCCGATTCCGGGCACCGGCTCGACCGCGCACCTCGATGAAAACATCGCGGCCGCGGCGTTGCACCTCAGCGACGAAGAATTCCAACTATTGGGCGGTTCCCATGCTGTTTGATCCGCTGGTAACGAAATCGCTGCGACTCGCGAACCGGATGGTCATGTCGCCGATGACGCGCAATCGCGCGGTCGATGCCAATACGCCCAATGCGATGATGGCCGAATACTATAGCCAGCGCGCAACGGCCGGCTTAATCGTCACCGAAGGCACGACGCCGTCGCCCAACGGGCTCGGTTATGCGCGCATTCCCGGCCTGTTCAATACCGCTCAAGTGAGTGGTTGGAAGGCCGTGACCGATGCGGTGCACGGCAAAGGCGGCAAGATCTTCGTGCAGTTCATGCATACCGGCCGCATCGGTCAAATAGCGAACATGCCGGCCGGTGCCGAGATCGTCGGTCCGATGGCGGAAGCCGCGCCGGGCGAAACATATACCGATACGAACGGGATGCAGCCCTACAGTTTACCGCGGCGAATGAACGAACGCGACATCGTCCACGCCGTCGATGAATATGCGCACGCGGCAAAGCTCGCAATGGAGGCCGGCTTCGACGGCGTGGAACTGCACGGCGCCAACGGCTATCTGATCGAGCAGTTCCTCAACGCGAACGTGAACCGCCGTGAGGACGAATACGGCATCAGCATTGCGGGTCGCAACCGCTTCGCGCTCGAGGTCGCGCGCGCAACGGTGGCCGCGGTCGGCGGCGAGCGCGTCGGTATCCGGCTCTCGCCGTATGGCGCATTCAACAGCACGGGCCACTTCCCGGAACAAGACGAGCAATATCTCGCGCTGGCGCGCGAACTCTCATCGATCGGACTGCTCTACTTGCACGTTCTCGACCACTCGTCGATGGGCGCGCCGGCGGTGCCGGCCGAGTTGAAAGTGCAACTGCGCAACAGCTTTGAAGGGCTGTTTATTCTGGCCGGCGGCTTCGACCAGGAACGTGCGGAAAAGGCGCTCGTTGAAAAACGCGCCGACCTGATCGCGTTCGGGCGGCAGTTCCTGGCCAATCCCGACCTCGTTGCGCGCTTTCGCGCGAACGCTCCGCTCAACGCGCCCGACATGGCAACGTTTTACGTGCCCGGCGCGAAGGGGTACACGGACTATCCAACCCTAGCGGCGTGATGGCGGAACCAAAGCGCTGCGCTTGGGCACTCGGATCGCCGCTTATGACGGCGTATCACGACGATGAGTGGGGCATACCGGTTCACGACGATGCCGTGCTATTTGAATTCATCACGCTCGAAGGCGCGCAAGCCGGCTTGAGTTGGGAGACCGTGCTGCGCAAGCGGGAACGCTACCGCACGGTCTTTGCCGGTTTCGATATTGCGCGCGTCGCGCGCTTTACACCGAAGAAGATCGAAGCGATCCTCACCGATCCCGGCGTGATCCGCCATCGCGGCAAGATCGAATCTGTGGTCTCGAACGCACAGGCGATTCTCGCGATTGCCAAAGAGTCCGGTTCGTTCGATGCCTACGTATGGGGCTTCATCGGCGGTAAGCCGCTGGCCGGCAAACGAAAGACCATGGCCGACGTTCCTGCGTTGACGCCGCTGGCCGAAGAGTTGAGCAAAGATTTGCGCAAACGCGGCTTGCGCTTCGTCGGCTCGACAATCGTGTATTCGTTCATGCAGGCCGTCGGCATTGTCAACGATCACCTGACGACATGTGCGTTTCGCCTCCCTCAACGCCGAACGCGGAGATAACATATGGCAACGATCCTCCTCGCGCACGGCGCTTGGTCGGCGGCTTGGGCGTGGAAAAAAATGCGGCCCTTGATGGTAGCGTCGGGTCATGTGTTCCTGACGCCGACGTATACGGGATTGGGGGTGCACGCCGATTTGGCCAGTCCGTCGGTGGACCTCGATACGCATATCGAGGATTTGTTGCGCGTTCTTCATTACGAAGACGTTCACGACGTCGTGTTGCTCGGCCATAGCTATGGCGGGATGGTGGCGACCGGTGTTGCGGATCGAGCCGCCGCGCGGATCGCGCACGTGATTTATCTGGACGCGTTCGTGCCCAAGCACGGCATGAGTCTATTCGATCTTGTGCCGGCGGAACAACGCGAGAAGCAACGCCTCAGTGCGGTTAACGGTGACGGTTGGCGCGTCGCGCCCAATCCGAGCCCGGACGACACATCGCCTGAAGATCTGGCTTGGATTACGGGCAGACGCGTGCCGCAGCCACTGAAATGCTTCGACCAACCGCTGACGTTAACGGACGGCGACCTCACGTTACCGCGGAGTTTCATTCGCGCGATGCGCAACGCCAACGGGCCCTTCGGCAAATTTGCCGATCGGGCGCGCTCGGAGCCCGGCTGGGGTTACTATGAGCTCGACGCCTCGCACAGTCCCAACATCACGGCGCCCGAGGCATTGATGGCGCTGTTGAACGCTATCCTTGCGGAAGCGCGTACCTGACGCGCTGACGCCGCCAGGAGTTCAGCCTCCCCCGGTCCTAAGGTGAGGCATGGCTCGCGTCTGTATCGTCATCGCCGCTTCGCACTCACCGTTTTTGTTCACGCCCTCCGAGCAGTGGGAGCCGGGTCGCGCGATGCGATTCTCTCGCGGCGCCCTCTCAGCAGAGATGCCGGTCGATACGGTTGCGGAGAACGCGGTGAAAGAAGCGCGCATCAAAGCTGCCTACGGCGTTTTGCGCGAACGCCTCGACGCCGCGAAGCCCGACGTGATGTTGATCTTCGGTGACGATCAGCACGAGCAGTTCAACTTCAAAAACTTTCCGGCGCTGGCAATGTTCACCGGACCTTCATACTCGGGGTACAAGATTTCGCGTTGGGTCGGTTTGCCGGTAAGGCCGGATCGCCCGGAACGGGAGAAGACGCCCGAGCACTGGGTAACCGTGCAGAGCCATCCCGAATTCTCACGGGCGCTCATGCGCGAACTGATGATCGATGGCTTCGACCTTGCGTTTAGCAATGAGCTGCCCGACCCCGAAGAAGGCATGGGCCACGCATTCATGCGCCCGTCGATCTATCTCGACCCGGAATACCGTATTCCGACGGTGCCGTTCTTCGTCAATTGCTATTTCGGTCCGCAACCGACGGCGAAGCGTTGTTACCAGCTCGGGCGTGCCGTGCGTGCCGCGATCGAACGCATTCCGCTCGACCTCAACGTCGCCGTGATCGGTTCGGGCGGTTTGTGGCACCTGCCGAATTATCCGAAGTCGTGGCTCGACGAAACCTTCGATGCGAACGTTCTCGCCCGCATCAAGGCCGGCGATGCGAGCAAGACGGCGGAGTATTTCGACAGCGTCGTGCTACCGTACGACCCGGCCGACAAAGACAGTATCGAGCTCGCCAGCGGGGGCACGGGGATGGTGCTCGGGTACGGCGGTGGCACGGGTGAAACGCGCAACTGGATCGCGGCGAGCGCAGTCGCCGACGGCCAACCCGGAACGGTCGTCGACTATATTCCGGTCTACGCATCGCCGCTCGGCGCGGCCTTCGCGTACTGGGACAACCCGTAAGCGCTACGCCAGCAATCGTTTGAGGAACGCGTCGTGCTTGTACGACGCCGATTGCCCGAACTTTACCACGACCATGCGTTCCGAGGGGATGACGTACATCGCTTGGCCGCCCGAACCGCTAGCGTGCACGATGTCCGCGGGCACGGCAATTGGAGCGAGCCACCAGCCCAGACCGTAGCGCGGGTTTGCACTCGAGCCGACGAAACATGAGGCGAGCGAGGTTTCTCGCACGAGCGCTTTCCCGTTCCAGCGGCCGCCGTCGAGGACGAATCGGCCGTACTTCAGCCATTCACGGGCGGCGAGGAACGCGCCGGTCGGCAGCGGCTGCGAGCCGTCTTTGAGCGAGCGCCACGAACCGACGTGCACGCCGATCCGCTCGAGCAATCGTTCGCGCAGATACGCGTGCGGGGTTAGCCCGCGGGGCGCGAGTTTACGCGCCAACACCGCGCCGAAAACTTGCAGCGGAGTCCCGCCGTAGGTGAAGCGTTCGCCCGGTTCGTCCTTGATCGGCGTCGCGAGCGCGCGTTCGTAGGTCGGCACGGCCGAGCCCAAGCCGCCGAAGCCGATTCCGCTGGTGAGCGCGAGCAGATCGCGCAGCGTCACGCGCGCGTGCCGCGGATCTGCGCCCCATTCCGCCACCGTTTGGGCCACGGGTTCGTCGAGGTCGAGCAAACCGTCATCGTGCGCCGCCGCGGCCGTAACGCCCCAAAAACTTTTCGTTCCGCTGTAGAGCGCGTGCGGTTTGGTTTCGTCATAGCCGTTCGCGTAGCGCTCGAAGACGATCGTACCGGCGACCTCGATCACGAGGGCATGAAGGGTGTGCCGTTCGGCATAGGCGAGCGCCGCTTCCGCATCCATCCCGGCAGGCATGCGACGGAGGATGCGATAGTTCCGGTACATGTTTGATGGATTCAGCGAACGGCGTATCGCGACGGGCGAAGCGGAACTCTACGCGCGGATCGGCGGCTCGGGGCCGCCGCTCGTCTGCCTGCACGGTTATCCGCAGTCGCATCTGACGTGGCGGAAGGTCGCTCCCATTCTCGCCGAGCGCTTTACCGTGGTGTTACCCGATCTGCGCGGTTACGGTGCCAGCGAGATCGTGGCTTCGGATGACGCGCACACCGCGTACAGCAAACGCGCGATGGCGCGCGATATCGTCGGGTTGATGTCGGCGCTCGGCTACGAACGCTTCTTTCTCGCCGGACACGACCGCGGGGGACGCGTCGCGTACCGGCTGGCACTCGATTCGCCCGAACGCGTCGCTGCCATCGCCACGCTCGACATCGTTCCGACGCTCGAAAACTGGGAGGCGATGGACTACCGCCGCGCTTACAGCGCTTACCACTGGCAGTTTCTGGCGCAGCCCGAACCGCTACCAGAGCGCCTGATCGGCAGCGATCCCGAGTGGTATTGCGCGCAGCAAATCGGCGCGTGGCTGGAAGATCGCACGGCCACCGACGCAGCGGCGCTCGATGCATACTGCAAGGCTTTTGCGCGACCGGGCGCCGTCCACGCGGCGTGCGAAGATTACCGCGCCGGATATACCTGTGATCTCGAAGCCGACCGTGCCGACCGCGACGCCGGGAAACGCATCGAGGCACCGCTGCTGGCACTTTGGGGCGCGGGCCACGACGGCAAACGTTCGGCCCACTTTCCGAAACTTTGGGAGCGCTGGGCGAGCGACCTCACCACGGCGCCGATCCGTTGCGGACATTTTCTGATGGAAGAACTGCCAAACGAAACGTCGGCGGCGTTACGCGGGTTCTTCGACGACCGTCGCGACCGCTTGTAGCGCGCGATTCGCGAGCAGTTCAACCCGCGTTCCAAATGGCGTCCGTTCGACTTCGACGGCGTCGGCGAACGCGCGCATCAGCGGTAAACCAAAACCGCGGCCCTCGAGCGCGACGTCGTTTTGCCAGGCGCCAAAATCCCGAATCTCGACCGTCACCGAATCGACTGTAGCGCGCCCGCGCACGCGCAGCGTGCCGGACTGACCGCGATAGGCGTGTTCGATCGCATTGCCGATCGCTTCGCCCGCAGCGACGAGCAGATCGCCCACGCGGTCTGCCATGCCGGCACCGTTGAGAAACCGCGCGATCGCCGTCCGCGCGCGCACGGCGTTCGCCGGCTCGGCCGGCAGCGTGAGATCCAACCGGTCGAGCGTCGCCGATGCGGTGATGGCGAGAATCGCGACGTCGTCGAGCGGCGCTTTATCCCCGAGTACCGCGCGATAGACGGCGCCGGCAAGATCGTCACCCGCGGAGGAGCACGCAAGCAACGCCGATTCCAAACGCGAGGTTGCGGCGTCGAGATCTTGATCGTTGATGAGGCCGTTGGTGTAGAGCATCATCGACGAGCCCGGTTCGAGGCGAAACTCGATGTCGTCGTAGTGCGCGTTTGCGTCGACACCGAGCAGGCTGCCCGAGACGGCCGGATGCGTGATCCCGCCGCGCGGGTCGGCGATCGCCGGTGGGACGTGACCGGCCGATGCGATCGTTACGTCGAGCGAGAGTGGTTCGAGGATGGCGACGAGCGCCGTCGCTAGCCGGTCGCGATGCTCGCGCAGAAGCAGGCCGTTCAAGCGTGCGAGGATCGCACTCGGGCGCGGGTCGTCGCGGGCACCCGAACGGATCGCTGCGCGCAGCACCGACATCGCGACCGACGCCTCGAGTCCGTGTCCGATGACATCGCCGATCGAGAGCAAGATACGGCCGTCGGGAAGGGCCAGCGCATCGTACCAATCCCCGCCAATGTGTTCTTCCCGCCCGGCCGGCGCATATGCGACGGATAATGTCAGCCCCTCGATCGCGGGCAGCCTGCCCGGCATGAGCGCGCGTTGCAGGGCGCTCGTCACGCCCACGTTGCATTCGGCCAGAATTGCAGCGTGATACGCCGTCGCAGCGCGAGCGATGATGCGCTGCAGCACCGCAACGTCGCCGAGCCGGAGGTTCGGTCGCGCGGCGACGGTGAGCACGAGAATTGCACCGCGCACGTCGCCCGCAGCGATGAATGGGATCACGGCAGCCGAGCGAAACCGCAACGCTGAGAGCATGGCTGCGTGTCGCGGCCCGCGAGCAAATGAAGCGATGAACTCAGGGCTCACGATAGGTGCAAAGACGACTTCGCCGTTCGTAATCGCGCGATCGATGGGCGAACCATCGCCGTCGGCGTGCGGGTATTCGCGCTCGAGCCGCCACATGAAATCGCGCTTCGCCGGCTGATGGTGCCTGACGCTTTTGAGTCGAGTAGCGTCACCTTCGCGAAAGTACGCCACGTACCAATCGCCAAGCGCGGGAACGATGATGTCGCCGAGTGCGTCGAGTACGGTCACCGGTCGCGAGATGCCGACAAATTGTTCGGTGGCGGAAGTAAGCAAACGCCACGTGCGCACGTCCGCGCCGGCGGCGGTTTCGGCCGTCTCGCGAAATGCCGAGCGGCGCCGGGCGAGAGCATCGACACGCGCGATCAGTTCCGCGACCGTGAACGGCTTGACGAGATAGTCATCGACGCCAGCGTCGAGCGCGGCATCGGCAGCCTCGTTACCGCCGATCCCAGAGAGCAAGACGATGGGAATTTCCGCCGTGCGTGGATCTTCGCGCAGCATGCGCGCGGCCTCGAAGCCGTCGATGAACGGCATTCGCACGTCGGTAACGATAACATCCGGCAGCTGCGTGCGTGCGGCTGCGACGAGTGCGGCACCGTCGCTGACCGTGTCGACCGAATACTTCGCGGCCAACATCGTTGCGAGATACGCGCGCAAATCCGCGTTGTCATCGGCGATCAGCACGCGCAGTCGCGTGCCGGTCGCATCGTAGGCCGGATTCGGCGGCGTGGCCGCGATACCGGCGGCATCAGGGATCGCCGCCCCGGCTAGAAATGCTTCCGCGACCGCTTGGACCCGTAACGCGTTGCGGCGCGCAAGCTCGATAGCGGCGCGCCCGTTGACGTCGACGATCGTGCCCGCGAGTTCGTCGAGCGCCGCCGTCAACAGCGTCCACGGGGTACGGAGCTCGTCCTCGATCGCGTGCAATTGATCGTGGAACGAGGACCCCGAACCCTCACCGGAATCAGCTGTCATGCATTACGGGGACCCCCGAGCAACAGAAAAATGAACGGACCGTCGGCCGCCGCAACGCCCATTCCCATCCGTCGGTAAGGCTAAACGTACGGGGGCGACTTCACCATGTGCTGGTCGAGGTGCTCGTAGCCGTTGCTCTCGTAGAATTGCGGTGCCGGCTCGTGCGTTCCGCCGCTCGTGACTTCGATTTGGCCGCAGCGGCGTTGCGCAGCGAACGACTCAGCCGTCGTCAAGAGCAGCTTCCCGACACCCTTGCGGCGGTGGTGCGCGCCGACGACGAGCGAGGTGATGCGCCCGATCCACACGTCGGCGTGGAAACCGGGGAAAACGTGCACGCTCACAACGCCGATCACGCTCTCGGCCGACTCGGCGACGAACACCGCATCGTCCGGACGGCTGCCCACGAGTTGTAGCCGGCTCAGAATGAAGCTCGGGTGCGTGGAGTAGCCCAGCTCGCCGAGCAGGTCGGCGATCTTGGGGGCATCGGAGTCGACGGCACGGCGGACGGCGGGGGCGCTTATCACGACGAACCCCCTTCGCGCGCCACAGTAGCGAGCCTGTCCTGAGCTGAGTCGAAGGCAGGCTCTGCCACGGGATCGAGGACCGCTGTGGCTAACAGAAGACGCCGATGGACCAGTCGCCACGCCACTTTCATGCCAACGAACGATTCTTTATCGAGATCAGCTTCGAGGAACCGTTGCCCGAAGGCGCGGTTCCCGTGGCCGAATTCGCCGGTCCGATCGGTCCCGGCGGCCCGGCGCTGACCTTTTGGACGACCTCCACCGGCTCGGCGGAAGGCGCTGAAGGCGATCGCAGCCGGGTGCGGCTGATCGGAAAGGTTCCGGAAGAAGCGCCGGCCGGCATGTATCGCGTGACCCACCTCGAGGTCCGCTGGGCAGCCGAAATGCCGTTGTCGTGGGTCGCCGCGGCCGTACCGCTCAAGCACCTCGGCGGCGATGTGATCATTTCGATCGACGAAGCGCTCGCGCGTTCGCAACCGGCGATCCCGCGTGTCGTTGCTGCGGGCTGAACGACCGCTCGCCTTGGCAGCATTCGCGCACGGTGCAACGGAATTGCGTCGTGGTATGCAGGTTCATTTGTGTCTTCGACGCACCGCGGCGTGCGCGCTTGTCCTGGCCGCGACGCTCGCCCTGATGCCGCGCCCGGCGTCGGCGGATGTCTCGATTGAAGGCGGCGCCGCCGTCACCGGCAGCAAGGCCAGCGCCGCCGGTGCGTTCTCGCTGGGACTGCTCAACCTCCCGCTCGTCCCGCTTGCCGGCGAACTGACCGTGGCCGTGCCGTTCAACGGCGGCTATGCGACGACGCTCGATGCCCGGCTCTCGTTCGCCGGTACCGCGATCGGCGCCGGAGCCGGTTTCGGAACGCTGGGCGCCACGAATCGTACGGGTGCGATCTACGATGCCCTGATCGCCCACGGAATAGCTCCGCACACCGCGCTGGAAGCGCGCCTCTACTTCGGCCCCTCGCGGCCGTCGACGTTATTTGCGGGCGTTCGCTTCTCGCTCTGATCCCGCCCGACAAGGAACCAAGCGGTCGAGCGCGGATTGGTGACGGGATGTTCCCATACGACTGCGGGAATTTGATCCGGTGCGACTGCGGTCATGCTGTGTCCCAGCACTCGGAAGCGGGCTGTTCCTCAGATCCGGTACCTTGTCGTTGTCAGAAGACGCCTGCCGCCATCGTACTCGACGAGATCGCGCTCTTGCGGCCGGAGTGGCTGGGCTCTAAACCCACTTCGAGCTAGACGAGAAGCGAGTTAGGTCGAGAAGCGCGCGTTTCCGGTAATGCGGGCGTATGGTGTGCAGCCGTTTTGGGCGACGTCGTCGAGCGCGAGCGTATAGTGCCGGTGGGCGTGTAGCGCGAGACCGCTGGCCCGGTAGTAAACGGGATTCGGGAAGGGCACGCGCGCAGCGTGCGCCGGGGATGCCGTCCGTTCGAGCGCGGCGGCCGGGCTGGCTGCGTCCCTAGCATCCGTCGCGACGACCGTAACGGTCTTGGGCAGATTGTGCGATGCGACGAGCACCACGGGGGCGCTGCCCTCCGCAACGCCGGCGCTGCCGGGAACCGGCGAGAGCAGAGCTACGTGGGTGCCGTAGGGCATCAAGCATGGCAAATTGGGCGCCGTAGCGCTTGCTCGCGGCGTCGACGCCTCAACGGCGCCGCACCCGGTGAGGGCGAGCACGGCGAGAGCGAGAGCGAGGGGGGCGCGCAGCATGGTATCAATGAAACGCTGTTGACCTGGCAGCCGTGCCGTTCCCAGCGATCTTTTATGCGGCGTTAATCGGGCCGGCCAAGGTCGAAGAGTGAGGGCATGCCGCCGGTGGCGATGATCGCCGCGCAGCGGCTGCGTGCTTCATCGAGCGGCACGCGATCCTTGCGCACGAAAAGTTTGCGCCAATACGCTTTGCCGCTGAGCTTCCCGATCAGATCGGAGGCTTGCCGCGCATCGACGATGCGTCCGGTGACGTGGACGCGCACGGTCGGCGCGCCGTCGTCGCCGCCGAGTGGTAGCCGATGGAGTAACTGTTCTTGTGAATCGCTCCACACCGCGTCGCCGTACGCCGCGCGCAATTCGCGCTCGCACGCTTCATAGGTGACGAGGTCCCGTTCGGCGTTGAATTCCGCCGCAAGGCCGTAGACGGTGACGCGTTCGCGCAGGCCGCGCGCGGCTTCGGAATGGGACGTGCGCATCGCATCGACGACGCGGAAGTCGTCCCACGCGAGAAACTCATCGATCGGCTCGAGCGTGTGCGGATCGGGCCATAACTCCTCGAGTCCGGCGCGCAGCACGCGCTCGAACGCGCGCGTCGTGTGGTGGAAGTAAATCGTCGCGAACATCCAGTAGCGCGCAAGAACGAAGCTCTCCAGAGCCACCACCCCACGGCCGTCGACGCCCAACTCCTGGCGGCCGTCGTGATCGAAGACGCGCAGCGATGCGATCAACTGCTCGACGTCGTAGCGACCATTGACGACGCCGGTAAAGTAGGCGTCGCGTAGCAGGTAGTCCATCCGGTCGGCGTCGAGGTTCGGACCGGAGACGAGTTCGCGCAACACCGGATAGCGCGTGGACGTGCCGGTGATGAGCGCGAGTACTTCGGCCGCATCGACGTCGATCGCCGCAAGCGGCTGCGCGATCTCGTCGCGCGCGAGGATGCTCTCCGTGCGTTGTTCGTGGCGTATGCCGAGGACGGATTCGCAGGCGTGGCTGAACGGGCCGTGACCGACGTCGTGGAGCAGCAGGCTGGCGCGCAGTAGGCGCCGTTGTTCCGCGTAGTCGCGCTCGGATGCGAACGCATGCGGTGAGTAGGTGTGGATCGCTTCGAGCGCGCGGGTGCCGATCGCGAGCGCGCCGAGCGCGTGCGTGAAGCGTGAGTGCTCGGCCGACGGAAACGCCAGGTAGGCGAGACCGAGCTGGCGGAGGCGCCGCAAGCGCTGCACGGCCGGCGCCTCGAGTAGCTCGACTTCGCCCGCGTCGAGTTCGATAAACCGGTGGATCGGATCGAAAATCCGCTTGCCCTTGGCCACGTCCGAGGAGGTTCGCTACGCTCACTGCTTTGCATTTGGGCTGCGCCCAAGAGCACTTCGGCGCCGAGGGAGGGTCCCATGCGGCGCGTCGAACGGGTGTACGATGCGGATCGACGACGGCGTGAAGCGGGACATCCTCGCGCGCACCGACATCGGCGAATATATCGGCGCGGTCGTTTCCTTGCGCAAGCGCGGCAACGACCTGGTTGGCTTGTGCCCGTTTCACGGTGAGAAGACGCCGTCGTTTCACGTTCATCCCGATCGTGGATTCTTCAAGTGTTTCGGCTGCGATGCGGCCGGCGACGTAATCCGCTTCGTGCAATTGCACGACAACCTCGGCTTCGTCGACGCGATGCGCATGCTTGCCAAGCGCGCCGGAATCCAACTCGAAGACGAAGATCCCGCGACGGCGCGGGTGCGCAGCGAAAAAGAAGCGATCTATCACGCTAACGACGTCGCCGCGCGTTTTTTCCACCGCGCGCTCACCGACGCTGCCGAAGGCGAGAAGGGCCGCCGCTACTGCGCCGGACGCGGCCTTACCACGGAAACGATCGCAACGTTCGCGCTCGGCTTTGCCTCGGATCGCTGGGACGCATTGGTCGTTGAATTGCAACGCGAGGGCGTCGATCTGGCGGTAGCGGCAGCGGCCGGTCTGGTCAAAGCGGGACAGCGCGGCTACTACGATTTCTATCGCGATCGTTTGATGATTCCGACGCGCGCCGTGACGGGCGAAGTGATCGCGTTCGGTGGCCGCCTGATTGGTGAGGGCGAGCCGAAGTACCTCAACACCACGACGACGCCGGTGTACACGAAGGGACGTTTTCTGTTCGCGCTCGGCATCGCGCGGCGCGCCGCGCAGCGCGAGGGCAACATCGTTATCGTCGAGGGCTATCTCGACTGCATCGCGCTGCACCAAGCGGGCATCGCCAATGCGGTCGCGTCGCTGGGCACGGCATTCACCGCCGAGCAGGCGCGCGAGCTGCGCAAGGCAACCGAGAACGTCTTCATCTGCTTCGACGGTGACGCGGCCGGATTAGCGGCTGCAGCCAAGTCGATCGACACGCTCGTCGGCGAGGGCTTGGCCGCGCGCATCGTGCAGTTGCCGGCGGGTGAAGATCCGGACAGCTTCGTGCGCGCGCACGGCGCCGATGGCTTTCGCGCGCGCCTTGCCGAAGCGATTCCGTGGATTCAGTTCAAGATCGATCGCCGGATCGGTGAGATCCGCGCCGGATTCAAGAGCCGTGCCCAAATCGCCCGGGAAGCCGAAATTCTCGTCCGCAGCCTGCCACGCGCGGAATGGGACCATTGGCGCACGTACGCGGCACCGCAGCTCGGCGTCGATGTCGAAGACCTGCGCAAGGCGCGGCTGCAGATCACCGACGGCGCGCGACTCGAGTATGGGGAAGGTCAACTGATCGACGTGCGCCGCTCGGATAAGATCCGTCCGGGCTCGGTCGCGTCGCCGTCGTGGGAGACGTCGTGCCTTGCGATTTTTGTCTCAGAACCCAGCCTCGTGGCAGAATACGCCGGGCGCATCGATCCCGAACGCTTCGGCGAACCGTCCCTGCGCCGCATTTACGCCCGCATTCGCGACCAGGCGCATGCGCTGGTGCAACCAGGCGATGTCTTCGCGCTGTTTAGCGATGATGGTGACGTTACCGCGACGCTTGCGTCGATTGCCGGTGCCGAGCGCTCGCGGATCATCCGTTTTGCCGATCCCGAAGCCTGCCGCGCATATCTCGATCGGACGATCGAGCGATTCGCTGCGGACGATCGGCAGCGGCGATTCCGCGAGCTCGATACACAAATGAACGTCCTGCTCGAAGCCGGCCAGCCGGTTCCCCAGGAATTACGGGAAGAGCACAGCGCGCTTCACACGGCCCGAACCAAAGGATGACCCCGACACCGGGCCACCGAAACGGCGAGGTCCGGCATTATAACAGGAAAGGGGGTGAATAAAAATATGGCACGCAAAAAAGCCGCGACCGTTACGGTCGACGCGCCGCAAGTTCCGCTCGAAGAGCAGATTAAGAAATTACTCGAGCGCGGCAAAAAGCGCGGGTCTTTGACCTATGAAGAAGTGAACGCCGTTTTCGACAACGTCGAAGACGTCACGCCCGAACGCGTCGATGAACTCTTCGAAGAGATCTCGCAGCTCGGGATCGAGGTCGTCGAGGAACTGGCGAAGGAAGAGAAACCGGAGACGGAGGCCGAGGAGGTCCCGATGCCGGCCGGTCTCGCGCTCGACGATCCGGTTCGCATGTATCTCAAGGAGATCGGCCGCGTGCCGCTCTTGTCGATGGACGACGAGAAGCGCTTGGCGATGGCGATCGAAGCCGGCGAGAAAGAAGCCCTCAAGAACGGTACGGCCGATAATGCGGTCGTCTTCGGCGGCGAAGACGCGAAGCGCCGCCTAACCGAAGCAAATTTACGGCTCGTCGTGTCGATCGCGAAGAAGTACGTCGGCCGCGGCATGCTCTTCCTCGACCTCATTCAGGAAGGCAACCTGGGCTTGATCCGCGCCGTCGAGAAATTCGACTACCGCAAGGGCTATAAGTTCTCGACCTATGCGACATGGTGGATCCGCCAAGCGATCACCCGCGCGCTGGCCGATCAGGCCCGCACGATCCGCATCCCGGTGCACATGGTCGAGACGATCAACCGGTTGATCAAGATTTCGCGCCAACTGCTGCAAGAACTCGGTCGCGATCCGACGGTCGAAGAGATCGCCGGCGAGATGGGTCTCACGCCCGAAAAGGTTCGCGAGGTCATCAAAATCTCGCAGGAGCCGATCTCCCTCGAAACGCCGATCGGCGAAGAGGAAGATTCGCATCTCGGCGACTTCATCGAAGATCAGGAAGCGATCGCCCCGGCCGAGGCCGCGAGCGTCATGCTGCTCAAAGAGAAGATGCAGGATGTGCTCAAAAACCTCACCGAGCGCGAGCGCAAAGTGTTGGTGTTACGTTTCGGTCTCGAGGACGGCCACCAACGCACGCTCGAAGAAGTCGGCCAGGAGTTCGGCGTCACGCGCGAACGAATCCGTCAAATCGAAGCGAAAGCGTTGCGCAAACTACGACATCCAAGTCGCGGCAAAGCGCTAAAAGACTACTGGTCGAACGAATAAGAAAACCGCACGCTAGGTGCGGTTTTTTTATTGCCCCCATTGTCACCCCGAGCGTAGTCGAGGGGCCGCCACAATCGTCGTCGCTGAGTGGCTGTCCCTCGACTACGCTCGGGATGACAATGGGGGCAGAAGTTGCGCTATACCTACATCGCGGCGGCGGGTTTAGGTGGGGTTGGGGCGACGTTTGGGTTGGCGTCGGCCCATGCACCGTCGGGGTTCGGGAGAACCCACGCGATGAGATCCCACATCGGCGGGTGGAGGAAGACGAACTTCACTTGATCGGGACTCGTGAGACCGGGCAGACCCGTTTTCACGAGCGCGACTTTGTTCGCCGGAATGTCGGGCGTATTTTCGTTCGGAACGCCGCCGGCATCGGTGAATTTTGCGACCGGCATTGCGCCGAGCTTCAGCGATCCGTCGGCGGCAGTGAAGCCCCAATGCATGTGGGCGTTGCGGTGAATCCAACGCGACGGGTCGATCGCAAAGCCGAAGAGCGTGGCCGGAGCCGGCTCGGATCCCGTTTGCAGCACCGTGTAGTCGACGCCGAGCAGCCGGCCGTGCGCGTCGTACCAGAGCTGGTTCGGCATCTCGAGATCGGTCGAGTTCCACACCTTGAGGTTGACGTAACTGATTGCGCCGGTTTTGTCTTCGCCCGTGTATTGGAAGAAGCCGGCCTTTTGTGCCGCGGCGATCGTCGCGAAGCGCGCCGGAATGTCGTGTTGGATCTTCGCGATGAACGGTTGCTCACCGGCGGTCGGCATCGGCGAGAGCCTGCCCGGTGCCGGACCGGCCGGCGTCGGCATCTGCATCGTCGACTGCGCGAGGGCTCGGGTGGGCGCGAACGCGCCGATTGCGATAAGCGATAGAACGGTTTGGCGATTCATATGTGTCTCCGGATTACATCTGGCGTTCGACCGCGGCTTTGCCTTGGTTCGGTGAGGGATGGATGTTGGGGTTGATGTCGGCGAATTGGCCGTTCGGATTCGGGATCAGCCACATCTGCGCGTCCCAATTGTTGAGCAGCGCGAAGATGAACACGACTTGCTCGGCGGCTGCTGCTTTGCCGAGTTTAACGAGATCGGCGGCGGTTGGATGCAACGGATCGAGTCCGGCGGCCGTGAAATCACTAGCGCGCGTGAACAAGCCGTAATCGATCGAACCGTCGGCGCGCCTCAACGCGTAGTGAACGTGCAGCGGGATCTTGTGGAAGCGCGACGGCGATAATCCGCCGAGCGTCGGCGCGTCGGGATGCAGGGCGAGGGTCTGCGAGAAATCGCCGCCCAGCAGTTTGCCGTTGACGTCGTACCACAGCTGTTGCGGATGCGCGATGTCGGGCGTTTCGAAATACTTCGGATTTTCGTAGCTGATCGCGCCGCTGCGATCCTCGTTGTTGAAGCGGAAGTAGCCGGCTTTGGCAGCGGCGGCCGGATCCGGATACAGCTTCTGCAGCGTCGTCGACGCCCGATCGTAGAAGCTTTGTTCGGCTGGGGTAATCGGTGCTTGGGTGGGCGGCGGCGCGGCCATCGGCATGGTCATTTGCGCGCCGGCAACCGCCGGCATGAAGGCCAAGGCGGCACAGAACAGGAGGGCGCGACATCGTTGCATGCGGCGCCCTTCGGCGCCGCGCGTCCGGCGCCCGCAAGAATCTTTCAGGCTAGACAACCGCGTCGAGGGGCAGAGTTGCCGCGCGCGGTGCGTACGCTCCCCAGGCCGCAGCCAGGCGTTCGACGCCGGCCAGCAACACGTCGGGGTCGAGCACGAACGGTAGCCGCAGGCGCCGCGCGTGCCGCTCGGCCGACGAGAAGACGGGACCCGGAGCGAGCGTGACGCCGAAGCGCGCCGCTTCGAGCGCGAAACTCGCCGAATCGCCGTGCGGCAATTCGATCCAGAGCGAGGAGCCGCCGCGCGGTTCGTTACGGCTCCACGACGGCAAGTCGCGTTCCAGGGCGCCGACGAGGGTCCGGTAGCGCAGGGTGAGTTGCTCGCGCCGTTCGTTACGCACGCGATCCCGCAGCGGCAACAACTCGGCGCACAGCGCCTGACCGACTAGCGACGTTCCCAGGTCGGCGACGATTTTGAGCGGCGCGATGCGGCTGATCATGTGCACCTCGCCGCGCACCCAGCCGATGCGCAAGCCGCCCCAGAAGAGTTTGCAGGCCGAACCGATCGACAGCACTGTCGCGCCGGTTGCGAGCGCGGCAATCGGCATCGGCGGTTCGACGTCGTGGATCGAGATGTCGCAGAGCGTCTCGTCTTCGACGATCGTCCAGCCTTCGCGTTCGGCCATCGCGGCGACGTGCCCGCGGCGCTGAGTGGAGAGTACGGTGCCGGTCGGGTTGTTGTACGTGGTCGCGATGTAGACCGCAGCCGGCATCCGGGCGGCGGGCAGCCGCTCGAGTTCCGCGACGTTCGCGCCGTCCCCGTCGACGCCGATCGCCACAATATCGGCGCCCGCGGCGCGGAACGCGTCGAGCGAAGCTGGGTTGGTGGGATCTTCCATCGCGACCCGATCGCCGCGAAAGAGCTGCGCCACGAGCGCAATCGCTTGCTGCGCGCCGCTAGTCACGATGATCTGCTCGGCTTCGGTCGGCAGACCACGCGCCGTGTAGGCGCGCGCGATCTCGCGCCGCAACGCCGGCAGCCCGAGCGGCAGATAGCCGGGCGTTTCACGCGAGAGCCGCTGAAGTTGCTTGGCCAGCCGCTCGCCCGCCGGACCCAGTTCACGCGAACCCGGTAGCGCGGCGATCGTGAACTCCACCATCGGGCGTGGACCGTCGCGATTGTCCACGATTGAGACGAGGTGGCCCGGCGAGAAGCGACCGCCACGGGCGAGCGGTCCAGGCGGCCCGGCGTAGGTACCGCTACCGCGCTGGGTGTGCGCGCGGCCCTCGGCCTTGAGGCGGTCGTAAGCCGCGACGACGGTGCTCCGGCTGATGCCCAAGCGCCCGGCCAGTTCGCGTTCCGACGGCAGCCGGGTGCCGGCGGCGATCGTGCCACGGAGCACGGCCGACTCCAGCGCCGCCGCTAAGCGTGCGAGCATTGGACCGGAGCCGCGGGTCCAATCGGCCAGTGCGGCCGCAACGTCCGCGACTTGCGCGTGCGGCGTGGACCCGGCATGACGTTCGAGTGGCATGGCCGCTGGCTTCGCTGGCATCCTCAACCATTCCATCGTATTTGCAATTATGCGGGGGCATGGTTTTGGAGACGGATGTCCTCATCGTCGGCGCCGGCGCGGCCGGCTTGATGGCCGCGCGGGCGGCGAGCGCGGCCGGCGCCTCGGTCGTGATCGTGGACAAGAGCATCATCGGGCGCGGTGGCGCGACGATCATGGCGCAGATGACGACCGCGGTCGCGCTCGGCGCCGCGGAGCCCGACTCGCCCGAACTGCATGCCGAAGACACCTGGATCGGCAGTCGCGACCTCGGCGACCGTGCCATCATCGACGTAATCTGCAATCGTGGACCCGAAGTTATCCGCGAAGTGGAGGGCTACGGCGCGAACTGGGCGCGCACGGCCGACGGCGCCTACAGCCAAGTCTTCGCGCCCGGCCACTCGCGCAAGCGCTGCGTCTATGTCGACGTGCTGCGCACCGGCGATGCGGTGTCGCAGGCCTTGCGCAGCGTCGTCCGGCGCGCCGGCAACGTGGTGCGCCTCTCGAACGTCATGTTGACCAAGCTCGCGAAGGACGGCGATCGCGTCACCGGTGCGCTCGGCTTTGCGATCGAGCAACTCGAACCGGTCGGTATCTCTGCGAAGACGACGATCGTTGCGACGGGCGGGCTCACGTTTCTCTACGCACGCACCAGCGCATCGTCGAACATGACGGGCGACGGTTTTCTGCTTGCGGCCGAAGCGGGCGCGACCTTACGCGACATGGAGATGGTGCAGTTCTTTCCGATCGCGCATCTCTATCCGCCGCTCGTGCAACTCGACCCCATCATGTGGGATCCGTTCCGCTATAAACTTGGCGGACGGCTGCTCAACGGCAACGGTGAAGAGTTCCTCGGCGAGAGTGGCGATGCGTCCGGCGCATACACCACGCCGCGCGACACCGCAACGTATAAGATTTTCCAGGAAGTGGAAGAAGGCCGCGGCTCGCCGCACGGCGGCGCGTATCTCGACTTCCGGATGGTGCCGGCGGAAGATCTCAAGGCCGGCTTCGGCCCCGTGATCGACATCTTGGCGCGTCAAGGGATCGATCTGACGCGCGACATGGTCGAAGTCTCACCGATGGCGCACTTCATGCTCGGCGGAATCGCGGTCGACGTCGACATGCAGACCGGCGTCGATGGGCTGCTCGCGTGCGGCGAAGCGATCGCCGGCATGCACGGCGCGAATCGACTTTCGGGCAACGCGATCACCGAAGCGCTGGTGACCGGCAGAGTCGCCGGCGAAACGGCGGTCGCGCGGCGCGACACCGTTCGCGCGCCGATCGATGCGGCCCTGGCCCAGGAGTGGGCCCACTTACAGGCCTTCTGGCATCCGCGCCGCGTCACGCGTGACGAAGCATCGATCGACGATCTCAAAGCGCGTTTGCAGCGAACGATGTGGGAGAACGCCGGCCCGTTGCGTACGGGTGAAAAACTCGAGCTGGCCCTCGCCGACGTGCGCGCGTTGGCGGCGGAGTGCGCGGACATCGCGCTTGCGCCGCTCGAAACGTTCGCGCTGAATCTTCAGGAAAAAGTGGAGCTGCGGATCATGCTGGCCGTGGCTGAATCGATCGTGCTACCGGCTATCGAGCGGCGCGAATCGCGCGGCGCGCACGTGCGGCTGGACTATCCGGAGCAAGACGCTGTTGCCGTTGCGCGTTTCCTCAACCGTGCGGACGGCGGCTGGTCGATCACGGAGCGCGAGATGACGGCGGTGACGGCGTGAGCGCGCAGACGACGACGCTGGCAATCACGCGCGCGATACCGGGTGGCGAACTGCGCGTTGAAGAACACGTGGTCCCCTACGAGGACGGGCTGACGCTGCTCGACGCGATCATCTGGATCCGCCGGCACCAGGACCCCTCGCTCGCCGTGCGCTTTTCGTGCAAGGCCAACGCCTGTAAGGAGTGCTCGGCGACGATCGACGGCAAGCCCGGCTTCTTGTGTGCGCAGCGCGCGGTGCCCGACGCGACAACGCGGATCGAACCGCTGAAGAAGCCGCGTTTGATCCGCGATCTCGTGACCGAACTCTATTGAACGTGACGGCGAACGATGCCGTGACGATTCGCGATCTGCGAATCGTCTACTCGACGCAGCGGCAGGAGACGCTGGCGGTTGACGGCGCGTCGCTCTCGGTCGGTGAGGGCGAATTCGTTGCCCTGGTGGGACCGAGCGGTTGCGGTAAGTCGACGATCCTCAAAGTCGTAGCCGGCCTCATCGCGGCGAGCGCGGGCACGGTGCTCGTCGGCGACGAGCCGGTGGACGGAGTACCCGACGGCGTCGGGATGGTGTTTCAGAACGATGCCTTGCTGCCGTGGAAGAGCGTGCGGGACAACGTGCGCTTGCCGCTCGCGCTGCGCGGTCTCGCGGGTCGCGAGCAAGACGCGGAGATTGCGCGGCTCCTCGAGCTCGTGCAACTCACCGGCTTTGAAGATTTCTATCCGCGCGCGCTCTCGGGCGGCATGCGCAAACGCGTCGCCTTGGCCCGCACGCTCGCGTACGACCCGCGGCTGTTCTTGATGGACGAACCGTTCGGGCCGCTCGACGCGCAGACGCGCATTCTGATCGGTCGGGAGTTTCTCGCCATCTGGGAGCGCCTCGGCAAGAGCGTGTTGTTCGTGACGCACGACGTCGAAGAAGCGATTGCGCTCGCCGATCGCGTGCTCGTGATGTCGCCGCGTCCGGGCCGGATCGTGGCCGAGTTCCAGGTCGACATACCGCGTCCACGCGATTACGAAGAGATTCGTTTCGAACCGCAGTTCCGCGACTTGCAACGCGCGATTTGGTATGCGCTGACGGGCAACGGCGAAGCGCGAGCCGCGTCGTGAGCGAGACCAAACAATCACCGTTCGCGCTGTGGCTGGGACGTCTGGTCGTCGGCGTCGTCGTGCTCGGGTTCTGGGAGTTGACGTCGGGCCGCTGGTATAACGATTTTTGGGTGAGCCGGCCGTCGGCGATCGTCGCCCGGGTTGGACTGATGTTCGTCAACGGCGATCTTTGGTTCCACTTACAAGCGACGCTCGAGGAGACGATCGCCGGTCTGCTGCTCGGCATTATCGCCGGCACGATCCTCGGCGTGGGGCTCGCGTCGAGCGGCCGGCTCGCGGGCTGGGTCCACCCCTACGTGATGGCCGTCTATAGCCTGCCGAAAGTCGCGCTCGCGCCGCTGTTCGTGGTTTGGTTCGGCATCGGCTTGCCCTCGAAGATCGTGATGGTGACGTCGCTGGTCATCTTCGTCGCGTTCTACAACGCCTACGAGGGCGTGCGCAACATCGATCCGGACCTGCTCGACATGATGAAGACGTACAAGGCGCGGCGCCTGCCGACATTGGAATGGGTCATCTTGCCCTCGATCGCGGTCTGGTTCTTCACCAGCTTGCGCCTCGGGATCGGGCTCGCGCTGATCGGCTCGGTCATCGCCGAACTCGAGGGCTCGAACCGCGGAATCGGCTACTACATCACGAAATCAGGAAATTCGCTCGATACCACGGGCATCTTTGCCGGACTCTTTATCATCATGCTCGTGGCGCTCGCGCTCGAAGCGATCGTCGGGGCGACCGAACGCCGCGTTCTCCGCTACCGCTGATCGTCTCTCACCCCGAAAGGAACCTCCGCTGAACACCCCGCTCCGCCTCCTCGCCGCCGCCCTGTGCGCGGCCTTGCTCCTACCGGCCGTCCCCGGTGGCAGCGCCGACCTACCGACGGTGCGCGTGGGCTTGATCTGCGGCGGAATGACGCCGATGGTTGCGCAGGTTGCGCTCAACGACGGCAGCTTCGAGAAGGCCGGCGTTCACGTCGAGAAAGACTGCTTCACCGGCGGACCACAAGCCGTGCAGGCACTCGTCGGTAAAAGCATCGATGCCTTCATCGGGTCGTACGACCACGTGCTACGCCAGCGCGCGCGCAACATCGATGTGAAGGTGTACGCGGAACTCTACAACGGATACAGCTACGAACTCATCGCCAAGTCGTCGTCCGCGATGAACACGCTCGCGCAAGCAAAGGGCCTGACGTTTGCCGTCACCGCGGCCGGCGCGCTCTCCGACGATGCGCTGCGTCTCGGGCTCACCGACGCGGGGTTCAATCCGGATCGCGACGTGACGATCGTGTCGACCGGCAGCGGCGCGCCGATGGTCGCGGCGCTCGACACCGATCGCGTTGCCGCGGGAATGCTCGCCGAACCCACGATCACGCAATTGACGGATGGCGGCAAATATAAAGTCGTCTTCGATCCCAAACAGCCGTTCGCCGGGAACGTGATCATGGCGCAGACGTCGTTCGTCGCGGCGAACCGGCCGGCGTTCGTTGCAATGCTCGGTGCGTTGCGCAGCACGGCGGCGCGGATCGCCGCGAACCCGCAGAGCGCGGTCGAACCGATGCGCAAAGACTTCCCGAGCGTTGCCCCGGACGTGATGCTGGCGGCGATCAAACGGACGCTCCCGCACGTGCCGAAAGGCCTGCTCGCCGATCGCCGCTCGACCGATCCGGTGGTGGCCGCGACCCTCAAGAAGGGCGATATCACGAGCGCGATTCCATTCGAGGCCGCCGTCGACAACTCAATCCTCGAGAGCATCAAGTAGGGGAACCAACCATGTCGAAAAATCTGCGAACGTTCATGCGCGATTCAATCGCGAGATTTCCGGGCTCCATCAAGACGGTCGACGTGGCCGTCGACCGGCGCTTCGGCATCACGGCGTACGCCGCGAAGCTCGCCCAGAATAATGAGTACAAGGGCCTGCTCTTCAACAACGTGATCGGCTCGCGGTTCCCCGTGGTCACCAACTTGATGTCGAGCTACGACCGCATGGCGATGGCCCTGAACTGCTCGATCGAAGAGCTACCGCAAGTCTACGGCACGCGCGTGAACAAGCCGATCGCGCCGGTCACCGTGTCGCGCGAAAGGGCGCCGGTAAAAGACGTCGTGATTCGCGAGGCCGACATCGACCTCAGCCGGATCCCGATTCCGGTTCACAACGCGCTTGACGGCGGAGCCTATCTCACCGCTGCCGCAACCGTGATGCGCGATCCGGAAAGCGGTGCGCAGAACGTCGGCATCTATCGTCACCACGTCTTCAACGACAGAGAAATGGGGGTCTGGTTTTTCGGCAGCCACCACGGTGGTCACATCGTCGATGCATACGAACGCCGCGGCGAACGCGCGCCGTTTGCGATCGCGATCGGGCATCATCCGGCGTTCCTGATGGGCGCGGCGGCGCGGTTACCGGGAATCGGTGGCGAGTACGAAGCGGCGGGCGCACTGCTCGGCGAGCCGGTCGAACTCGTTGAGGCGGAGACGTCCGATCTGATGGTGCCGGCGCAAGCCGAGTTTATCATCGAAGGCTACATCACGCCCGGACAACTCCATCACGAAGGTCCGTTCGGCGAGTGGCCGGGCCACTATCTGAATGAAGAAGAAGTGCCGATCATGACCGTTACCGCGATCACGCACCGCCGCGATGCAATCTTCCAAGACATCATCGGCGCCGGGCGCGAGCATCTGCTGATGGGCGGCATTCCGCGCGCTGGCAGCATCTATCGCAGCGTGAAAGAAGTCGTGCCGGACGTCGTCGCCGTCAACGTGCCGCCGCACAGCCGAATGCACTGTTACGTCTCGATCAAACGGCGCCGTAACGTCGATGCGAAACGCGCTGCGTTCGCAGCGCTGAACACCGAGCCCGAAAATCTGCGCGCGGTCATCGTCGTGGATGACGATATCAACGTGTACGACGACGGTGACGTACTGTGGGCAGTCGGCACGCGGTTCGATGCAACGCGCGATCTCACGATCGTGAAAAACTGGAGTGGTCCGGGCGGATTGTTGCCGACGAACTGGGAGTACTTCGCCGACGGCACCAAAGCAGCGCGTGCATCGAGCGCGATTATCATCGATGCGACGAAGCCGCCGCCGCCCGTGCCGTACCCGCCGCGCACTCAGGTGCCCGACGACGAGGTGAACCGCGTCGACTTGGGCACGATGAGCGACATGACGGCCGCGAATCCGTATTTGGCTGATCCGGCAACGCTAGTTACGCGCTGAGGATCTCCGCTAACCCGTGGGGAATGCACAGCGCCGCGACCACAACGGTAGCGGCGCGCTGCGTTTCGGTTAGGACGCCTTTTTCTCAGCGGCAGCAGCGTCGGCTGCGGCCTTCTTGCCTTGTTCGATCAGGGCTTTGACCTTTTGGCCGCCCTTTTGGCCGATCTCTTCGTAAAAAGCCGGGCCATAACGGTCGCGAGTCGCCTCGCCCCCTTTTTTGCCGCCCTTTTTACCGATAGCCTCGTAGAAAGCGTGGCCGTGGGCCTTTTTCGTAGCCTGACCGCCCTTACGGCCGATCATCTCGTAAAATTCCGGACCATACTTTTTCTTGACGGTCTCGCCGCCTTTTTGGCCGGCTTCGCGGACGCTCATGCCGGGTTTGCGTTCTGGAGTGGGGGTGGACATGACGGGAACCTCGTTCGTTTCTAGATTTTCGTGCCTACCGGAGTAACGTAAGCGGTCACTCGAAAGTTGTGCCGCGACCCGTCCAGTTTGCAAAGCTTGCGCCTCGGATTACTGGGCCGTGGACCTTCCGGGAGTGATCACCCGTCTACCAATTGCTTGTGTAGCAGTCCGACTGTACCCAAATATGCTGGGATCAACTACCGCTTTTCGGTCAGTTCGTGTCAACGACGGGCGAATCGGGTCCAAATCCGCCGCCGCCCGGCGAAAAGGAGCGCGCCGAGGCCCAAAATGGCCCCCACGAGCGTCAGCAGCATGATCGGGGAAAATCCGCGGGCGGCGGCAGCGCCACACATCTCGACCACGCCGCCGAAGAGTCGCAGGCCGAAACGGGCCAGGGGGTCGGCCGGCAGCTGCTCGATCGAGCGCGATTCCGCCGCGACCTCCGTCGCCGTCCAGTCGTTTCCGGGGATATTGCGCTCGAGGAGACCGTCGTGGGTGATCAGCACCGCCTCCGTGTGGAGGACCAGTCCCGGCCGCGGCCGGTCGACGGCCAGTCCCGCGCGCTCGGCGAACGCCGCGATCGCCCCGGTCTCCCCGGTGGCCAGCGTCCAACGAATCCCGTCGGCGCCGGCGGCACGCCCATAGGCCCGTAGAACGGCGGGCGTATCGAAGGCGGGGTCGAGCGTGACTTCGAGCAGCCGCACCGGCGTGCCGGCGAGGAGCCGGGACATCCGCGCGAATTTTGACGTGACCAGCGGGCACATGCGCGGATCGGGGCAGCGCGTGTAGATGAAGGCCAGCACCGTGACCCCATGCTGGAGATCGACGCTCGCCCCGTTCATGTCGACGAGCGGTGGCGCGGCCAAAGCGTCGGTCCCACGGGCCGAGGCGTTGAAGGCCGACGCGACGCGGCGTCCGCTGAACCGGAACGGAAGGTCGATTTGAGCCGCCTCGCCGGCGGTATTGCGCGCGATCACGTGCATCGCGTAGGGCCGGACCATCCCCGCCGGCAGGTCGACGAGGCGAAATGAGAAGTGGAAGCGGCCGGGTGCCGTCCGCGGCGCGCTAAAATTGAAGAGGTTGGTGGCGAATTCGAGGCTGGCCGTGTTGGTGCTGGTTACGACGTCCCCGTCCCACACGGTGCCGGGCCGGGCATCGAGGCTCGAGACGCGCAGCGCCTGGATCTCCGCCGGCGCGCCGATGGCCGCCGCGTGCGGCTGCGGCCAATTCGCGGGCAGGCGGGCCGCCACGAGCAGCGACTTCGGTGTGTCCGGCAGGGCTTGAACGCATCCGGCGAGGACGAGACCTGCAATGAGCGCGGTCGCAAGCCTTACGGAAGCGCCGAGGGCAGAGGCAGAACCAGCAGCCCGGCCGCGACGCGGACCTGCGCCCCCTGATGCGACGCTTGATCTGCTCGTAGGGGTCGTCGGCCTGTGGCTAGCGGCGGGTTTTCTCTGGGACAGTTGGGCCCATCTCCACGTCGCGATTGAAACGTTCTTCACCCCATACCACGCGATTTTCTACAGCGCGATGGTCGTCGGTACGCTCATCCTCGCGGTCTTCGCACGACGTAACTTCCGGCTCGGTTTCACGGGCTTCGACGTCTTGCCTGCCGCCTATCAGTCCGCGCTCTGGGGCGTGCCCATTTTTTTTGCCGGCGGCGTCGGCGATTTGATTTGGCACACGTTCTTCGGCGTCGAGGATCGCGTCGAAGCTGTGACCAGTCCAACGCACTTGATCATCGGTCTCGGCGTCCTGCTAGTGGCGGGCGCGCCGATCCGTTCCGCTTTACAACAGCGTGCCGTTTTAACGACGCTGCGCGCGCAATTGCCGCTGATTTTCGCGCTCGCAACGTGGCTCGAATTCATCCATCTCGGCACGGCCTACGCGTTCGATCCCGGCGCCGCGCAGATGTACGTGCCGCCCGACGGTGTCGCCTACGGCCCGGACTATTTCACGAACACGGCCTTCGTTTTATTCAAGACCGGCTCGGGCATCGTGATCGTCATTTTGCAAGCGCTGATCTTGATGGGCATATGCGTTTGGACGGTCGCACGCTTCGCGTTGCGTCCGGGAGCGTTGACGATTTTGTTCGTTCTGGGGAACGGCATGATCGCCGCTGCGCTCGGGAACGACACCCCGATGCTCCCCACCTACCTGGCGATGAGCCTCGCGGCCGGGATAGTCGGCGACCTGATCGTGGCGCGCTGCCGGCCCTCGCCGGCGCGGCCGGTCGCATTTGGTCTTTTCGGAACGCTCGTACCGGGGACGTACTTCGGCACATATTTTCTCGTCACCGTCGCGACCGGCGGCGTCTGGTGGAGTTGGACCCTCACGCTAGGCGCGATCGTCTGGTCGATGCTCTGCGGCTTGGCACTTACGCTGCTCGCGAGCGGACGTAACGAGATCGATACGGGGTAAGCACGGGAAAGTAACGTAGCCTTTACAACTTCTCCCAGCTCCTTGTAGGCCCCCATAGCCTTCGCTCGAACGTGGACCACCTATGGCTTGGCGGGTGTTGGTCGCCGATGACGACCCCGAAATTTGCACGCTCATCAAAACGATCTTACGTAATGCGTCGTTCGAGGTCGAAGTATGCGCTGATGCCGAGAGCGCGCTGGTTCATTTGCAGCGTGACAAGGCCTACGACATTTTAATCAGCGACTTCATGTTGCCGGGCATCTCGGGGATCGAACTGATCACGATGGTGCGCGCGAACCCGCAGACCGCACGGTTGCCGATTCTCATGATCAGCGGGCACAGTAACTACGCGATGGATGCGCGCGCGCGCAGTGCCGGCGCGGATCACTTCCTCAACAAGCCGTTCACGCTCACGCAACTGCGCTCGACCGTGTCGGCGCTCGCGTCGAAATACCGTCCGCTTACGGCCGCTGAAGAAGCCAAGATTGCGGCGAGTAAACCGGCCGGCGCCCCCGTGGGCGCTCAGCCGGCGAGCGGCCCGACGACCACATCGACCGCGACGACGACGAAAGTCGTCGGCCGTCCGGATACGATCAAAGTGACGTCGAACGCCCCGCTCGCCGACGCAAAAAACAACTCCGAGTCCCACTAGTCTGGACCGGCGAACTCCGGCGTGAGTATCGCGGCATTTTTTAAAGTCGTCCTCGTGGCGATGTCGCTGGGCCTTGACGTCTTTGCCGTTTCGGTCGGCGTCGGAATACGTGGGCTGAATCCCAGCGTGAAGCTGCGGATCGGCCTTGCGTTCGCGACCGCCGAATTGACGATGACGCTGCTCGGCGCGGGCCTCGGCAAGATCGCGGGCCAGTTGCTGGGGGACGTGGCCGGCTACATCGGTTTCGCAGCGCTCATCGGCGTCGGCATCTATATGGTGATCGAATCGCTACGCGAGCAAGAAGCGGGCGGGTTCGATCTCTCGCGCGGCTGGGGCTTGTTTCTCGGCGCGCTCTCAATTAGCGTCGACTCCCTCGGGATCGGGTTTTCGATCCTCTATATCGGCGTGCCGCTGCCGGTGTCGCTGGCGTGCATCGCCGTCGTCTCGGTGACGTCGACGACCGTCGGTCTGACGATCGGCCGCGCGCTCGGCTCGCGCGTTGAAGCGACCGCTGCGACCTGGGGCGGCATCGTCCTGATCGCGACCGGCCTCGCGTTCGCAGTACTGAAGTTGTTCTTCTCCGAACTGTAGAAGCGGCTCGCGTGCTCTCGTTCGTCGTCCGGCGCATATTCCAAAGCATCCCGCTGTTGCTGCTGATCTCGATGATTCTCTTCGGGATCATCAGTCAGGCACCGGGCGGTCCGCTAACCCCCTACCTTCAGAACCCGCACATCACCGAGGCCGACATCGCGCGGCTCAAGCACAACTTGGGCCTCGACCAGCCGGTTCCGATCCAATACCTGCATTGGCTCTGGCAAGTCGTGCGCGGCGACTTCGGGTACTCGACCTCCAATTCTGAGTCCGTGATGCAAGCGATCCTCGACCGGTTGCCGTTCACGCTCGAGCTGATGGTCACGGCGATCGGCGTAGCTCTGATCGTCGGCGTGTGCTTCGGGATCCTCTCGGCGATCAAGCAATACTCGTGGGTCGACTTCACCATTACGACGCTGGCGTTCTTCGGCCAATCGATGCCGGTGTTTTGGTTTGCGCTCATGGTGCAGCTTGCGTTCTCGGTCAACGGCTTCACCTGTTGCGGCTACCACATCGCGTTGCCGTCCGCGGGCCATTCTTCGGGCGAGGACTCGGGTTTCGGCGATCGTATCGTGCATCTCATCCTGCCGGCGGCGGTGCTCTCGGTGCTTTATCTCGCGCAATTCAGCCGTTTCATGCGTTCGTCGATGCTCGAGGTGATCCACTCCGACTACATCCGAACGGCTTCGGCGAAGGGCTTGACGCGCTTCAACGTCGTGATGCGCCACGCGTTTCGCAACGCGCTGATTCCGCTGGTCACGATCATTGCCTTGACGATCCCGGATCTTGTCGGCGGCGCGATCGTCACCGAGCGGATCTTCGCTTGGGGCGGGATGGGTAGTTTGTTCATCGACGCGCTCGGCCAGTTCGATTTCGCATTGCTGATGGGCTTCATGTGTCTCTCGGCCGTATTCGTCGTGCTCTCGAACTTGGCCGCGGACGTTTGTTATGCGTGGCTCGACCCGCGGGTGAAGTACACCTGATGGCCGTGGCGATTAACGACGACGCGTTTGAGGTTTCGCGCAACACGGTGTGGCGTCGTTTCCGGCGGCATCCGATGGCGCTCGCCGGCGCGATCGCGATCGTATTGATGGCGCTCTTCGCAGCGTTCGGGCACTTCATCTACCCGGTCGATCCGAACGCGATCGATCAAGTGAATTGGACCGGCTATCCGCTCGCCCCCGGCATCGGCGGTCATATCTTGGGCTCGGACGAGAACGGTCGCGATTTGCTGGCACGCCTTATCGCGGGCGCGCAAGTGTCGTTGACGGTGGCCGTCTTCGCGGTCGTGATGCAGATCGTGATCGGTTCGTGTCTCGGTGCGGTCGCAGGGTACTACGGCGGCTGGGTCGACTTTTGGATCATGCGACTCACCGACGTGGTGCTGTCGATTCCGTTGCTGCCGGTGTTGCTCGTGCTCACCGCGATCGTCTCTGCGACGTCGAACAAGGCGTCGTTGAGTTTCGGCGTCATCGTCGTGCTGATCGGCAGTTTGACGTGGCCGCCCGCCGCGCGTCTCGTGCGAGCCTCGTTCTTGAGTTTGCGCGAGCGCGAGTTTACCGAAGCGGCCCGCGCCATCGGCAGCGGTGACGCGCGGATCATTTTCCGCCATCTGCTGCCCAACGCGATCGCGCCGATCATCGTGCAGGCAACGCTCGCCGTAGCGAACGTCATTCTGCTCGAATCGGTGCTCTCGTTCTTGGGCTTCGGCATCCAGCCGCCGCAGGCGTCGTGGGGCAACATGCTCGCCAACGCCCAAACCAACATCACGATCGCGCCCTGGGTCGCGATCTGCCCCGGGCTCTGCATCCTTATCGTATCGTTGTCGATCAACTACCTAGGTGACGGACTCCGCGACGCTATCGACCCCAATCAGCGCTGATCCCCCGATCGTCAAGATCGACCGCCGCGCGATCTCGCTGCTCGCGCTGGGTCATCTTGCCGACGACGTCAACCAGAGTTTTTTGCCCGCGCTCCTGCCGTTGCTGGTCCTCGAACGGCACCTGACGTACCAAGCGGCAGCGACGCTCGTACTCGCGCAGGCGATCAGCTCGTCGGTCGTGCAGCCGGCGATCGGCTTCATCGCCGACAAACATCCAATGCCCTGGATCGCGGGACTCGGCTTGTTGCTCGCCGGTTTGGGTATCGCCGGCATCGGTTTCATGCCGAGCTATTCGCTGATCTTTGTCTGCGCGCTGATCAGCGGTCTCGGCGTCGCGATGTTTCACCCCGAAGCCGCGCGCTTCGCAAATCTTGCGGCCGGCTCGCGCAAAGCCTCGGGCATGCGCTGGTTCGCGGTCGGCGGAAATCTCGGCTTCGCGATCGGTCCGATCTTCGCGACGGTCGCGCTCGCAACGTACGGCATCACGGGGACGTTCTTGGCCGCGATTCCGGTGGCGATCATGTCGACGCTGTTGCTGAGCCAAACGGCGCATCTACGGACGTTCTTACCGAAAGTGAGCAAGGCGAGGAACCTGACGTTAATGCCCGATGACTGGTCGGGATTCTTGCGGCTAACCGCCTTCATCATGGTTCGTTCGACGCTCTATATCGGTCTCGTGTCGTTCATTCCGCTCTACTTCGTCGGCGTCGTGCATACGTCGCCGTGGATTGCGAACATGGTGCTGACCACGTTCTTGCTCACCGGCATCGTCGGCACGATCACCGGCGGGTCGCTGGCCGACACGTACGGCCGCCGCATCGTCATCAACGTATCGATGCTGGCAGCGCTCGTATGCGTGCTCTTGTTCGCAGAAACGACGAACGCCGCGAGCGTCACCTCGATTATCGCGGGCTTCGTCTTTGCGATCACGCTCGGCATCGCGGTTGGCGGATCGCAAGCGGCAACGATCGTCTTAGGCCAAGAGTATCTGCCCAACCGTCTCGGCGTCGCGTCCGGCGTCACGCTCGGCCTCGGCGTGTCGATCGGCGGCATGTTCACGCCGGTCCTCGGCACGATCGCCGACCACTACGGCTTGCACGCTGCAATACTCTCGATCGGCGCACTCACCGCCATCGCGTTGATCATCGGCCTCTTGATGCCGAATCCGGCTAAACGCCGCGCGCTGCTGCTCAGCCGTCGCGCGGCCCTAACGTGAACGGGTCGCGGAACCTTGTTGGAGGTTTTGCTCGCTGGGGCTTTGCCGTCGTATTTACCTGAAAAGGTTCACGGTGACGTGGCGAACTCGGGGACGATGCTTCCACCGATTTCCAAGCGCAGGATCCAGCAGGTCTCGATCGGCTTTCTCGTTCTCGCCGGAATCGATATCTTGATCGGCCAGAAGCCGCTGGCGATGATCTTCGCCGGCGTCGCGATCGCGCTTAGCTTGGGAGCGGGGTACCTGACTCGCGGCTCGAGCAAGTCCGGCAAAGGCCGGTAAAGGTTATCGACTCGCTACGGATCGCGAGACCGTGGCGCGATTCCAGCTCGGCCCGCGTGGCCGCATTGAAAGCGTAGTCGACGTCGGTGACGGCCCCGCAGTCCGTACAACGGAAGTGGGCGTGGGCTTCGGTCGCCGGCTCGTACATCGCCGATCCCTCACCCGTAATGTCGAGTTTCAGGACGTGCCCGAGCTCGTGCAGCCGGGCCAGACCCCGATGAACCGTCGTGAAACCGATCCCCGGCCGCAGCTCGCGGGCCCGCATGAAGACCTCCTGAGCCGTCGCATGACGCCCCGCGCCGTACTCTTTGACGACGTCGAGGATCACGCGATAATTGGCCGGGAGTTGGGGGGTTGACGGGTCCATCCGAACGGAGTAACCTCTTAAAACGATGTGGAAGTGAATTTCACTTTCAGTCTACACGAAAAGCAACTGGAGGACAAGTACTGTGCTAGCGAAGGTCGGACACCCGGCGCCCGCGTTCAAACTCAAGAGCACCAAGGGCGCAACGAGCGCGAAGAACCTTGGGGCCGAGATCAGCCTGTCGGATTACAAAGGCAAATGGCTGATTTTCTTCTTTTATCCGCTCGATTTCACGTTCGTCTGCCCGACGGAAATCCGCGCTCTCTCGGATCGTCTCTCCGAGCTCCAGGCCGTCGATACCGAAGTTCTCGGCTGCTCGACCGACTCGGTCTTCAGCCACTTTGCCTGGCTGAGCACCCCCGTGGCCAAGAACGGCATCGAAGGCGTGAAGTACCCGCTCGTCTCGGACTTCACCAAGGAAGTCTCCCGCGCGTACGGCGTTCTCAATGAAGAGTCCGGCGCCGCGCAGCGTGGCCTTTTCATCATCGATCCCGCCGGCGTGCTCAAGTACGCAGTCGTGACCGATGACAACGTCGGCCGCAGCGTCGATGAAACCATCCGCGTGCTCCAGGCCCTTCAGACCGGCGGTCTCTGCCCGGCCGAGTGGGAACCCGGCAAAGCGATGCTCACGGTCGCCTAGAGCCCCTCATGCCTTTACGCACACACACGCCGATGCCGTCACTCGACGGCATCGCGGACTGGGAAAACGGCGGCAAGCCCTCTGCTGAGGACCTTGCCGGCCATCCCGTCCTGGTTCACTTTTGGTCCGTCAGCTGCTACATCTGCCACAACGTGGCGGATGTCGTCTCCGGCTGGCGGGACAAATACGGGCCCCGCGGGCTCAAGGTGATCGCGATCCATCAGCCCCGGGGACCCGAGGAACTGGATATCGCGAAGGTGATCGAGGACGCGCGCGGCGAGATGGGGATTACCCAGCCTCTGGGGATCGACAACACGCATGCGGTCGTGAAGGCGTTCGAAAACGAATTCGTTCCGGCGTACTACCTCTTCGACCGCAATCACGAGCTGATCCATCGCCAAGCGGGCGACCGCGGCTTCGAGCGCCTCGAGACGAAGATCGAAGAGGTCCTCTCTCCCGAACCGCAAGCGTCGGTCTAACCCGCCCCCACTTGTCATCCCGAGCGTAGTCGAGGGACAGCCACTCAGCAACGACGATTGCGGCTGCCCCCTTCGACAAGCTCGGGATGACATACATGGAGGGTCGGGCCCTTGCGGTGCTCCGGGCGTCGGTGTATGCTTACGCGCGGTCCCCGTGCGCGAGTGGCGGAATTGGTAGACGCACTAGCTTGAGGGGCTAGCGGGAGCAATCTCGTGCTGGTTCGAGTCCAGTCTCGCGCACCATGTCGTTTTGGAACGGCCTGCCTTTACCGGTGGGCCGTTCTTTTTAGGCGAAACAAGCGTGGCGGCGGTGCGTATATCGAACGAACCATCGAGGGAGAGTCGTTCGCGTATGTGGCTGACCCGGTTTTCCATCCAACGGCCGATCATCGTCGCCATGCTGTTCATCGCGCTGGCGATCTATGGCGCGTTTTCGTTTTTCTCGATCGGCCGCAGCCTCAACCCCAACGTTAACTTCCCCATCGTCGTCGTCTCGGCGACCTATCCGGGCGCCTCGCCGGCTGAGATGGAGCGGCTGGTCATCAAGCCGATCGAAGATCAGATCGACGGCATCGACAACCTCGATCAGATGTCGGCCACGGCGGAAGAAGGCTTGGCCGCCGTCGTCGTGCAGTTCAAACTCGACACCAACCTCGACTATGCCGCCATCGACGTGCAGCGCCGCGTGGACACCGCGCGCGTCTATATGCCGACCGATCTCGATCCGCCGCTCGTCGACAAGAGTCAGGGTTCGTCGCAGTCGCCGATCCTCACGCTGGCGCTGAGCTCACGCACGCTCGTGGCAACCTCGCTCTCCGACCTCGTCGCGCAACGCATCGTGCCGGACATCCGGCACGTCGAGAACGTTCAGAGCGTCGACGTCAGCGGCGACGTCAAGCGCGAGTTCCACGTGCTGCCCGATCCGCTGCGGCTGCTGGGCACCGGCGCGACGATCTCCGATGTCTTCCAAGCCATCAATACGAACAACGCGACCGTACCGGGCGGACGGCTCGAGGGGCCGACCGCCGAGACCGACGTCTCCGTGCATTCCGACATCTTGCGCGCGAACGATATGCTCGGCATCCCGCTACCGATCGAGACGTCGATTCTCGCCAACGGCTTCGCGCCTTCGGCCGCTAACGGTCTACGGGTCGGCGACGTGGCGACGGCCGAAGACGGACACGTCGAACAGCGGATCATCTCGAAGTTCAATGGGGCGCCGACGCTGGTGCTCGACGTCAACCGCATCATCACGTCAGATGAGATTAAGTCGACGGCCGTCTTGCGCGATCAACTCAAGATCATCGAAGCGCGCTATCCCATGGTGCACTTCGAAGAGGTCGCGGCGGCGGCCGATTACACGCAGAAGTCGCTCGACGGTGTCATGCAGAGCTTGGTCGAGGGTATTATCCTGACCGCCGTCGTGCTGATGCTGTTCCTGCACGCGTGGCGCAACGCGGCCGTCGTGATGATCGCGATCCCGAGCTCTCTGCTCTCGACGTTTATCGTGATGAAGCAAATGCACTTCACGCTCGATATCATTTCCTTAATGGGGCTCTCTCTGATCATCGGCATCCTGGTCGATGACTCGATCGTCGTCCTCGAAAACATCACGCGCCATCGAGATCTCGGGCAAACGCCGTTCGATGCCGCGATGTCCGGCCGTGGTGAAATCGGCGGAGCAGCCGTCGCGATCACGCTCGTCGACGTCGTCGTTTTTCTGCCGATCGCGTTCCTCTCGGGGATCGTCGGAAAGTACATGGTCGAGTTCGGAATCGTCGTCGTGGTCGCGACGCTGTTTTCGCTGCTCGTTTCGTTCACGCTCACCCCGATGCTCGCCGCGCGCTGGTCGATCGTCAAACGGAGCAGCGCGCCGCCGCGCTCGCTGGCCTGGTTTCAAACGGCGTTCGATCGCTTCACGGCGTGGTATCGCGACCGGGCGCTGCCGTACGCGCTTACGCATCGCTGGCTTACGGTGGCCGTATGCGCCGTGCTGCTCGTCAGTGCGCTGGCCTTACCGGCCCTCGGGCTCGTTCAGTCGGAGTTCATACCGAACTCCAATACGGGTTCGATTCAAATGACCTTGACCTATCGCGCGGGAACGCCGATCCAGACGACATCGGCCGCTGTCGACCGGCTCGATACGGCGATCATGAAATTGCCCTACGTGCACGCGACGCTCTCGACGGTCGGGACGAAGCCGGCCGGGTGGGGAAGTACCACGGGCGGCTTCGTTGCGAAGATGACGACCGAACTCGACAAAGACCATCGTGCCGCGACCAACGACGTCATCAAGCAGATTCGCACGTTGAGTTATCTCGTGCCGGGCGGCGTCCTAACCGTTGCCGGTGAGGGTAATAGCGATCCGATCTTCTACACGCTCTCGGGGCCCGGGGACCAAATTCAAGCGGGAGCCGACAAGCTCGCAGCCGTGATTCGCGCGATTCCCGGCACGGTCAACGTGCAAACGGGAACCGAGAGCGAGACCAACCGGCTCAACATCAACATCGATCGTGCGAAGTGCGCCGTTCTCGGCGTGAGCCCGGGGGCCGCTTCGATCGCCGCCCGGGTCGCTATCGGCGGCGCGGTGGCAACGCGCGTGCGCACCGAAGCCGGACTCGTCGACGTGCGCGTGCAGTTACCGGCACAGTGGCGCAACCGTCTCGCCGATGTCGAGAAAATTCAGGTGCGCGCTAACGACGGCGTCAGCCTCTACCGCTTGAGCGATCTCGCATCGTTCAGCTTCGCGCCGGCGCCGACGAAGATCGAGCGGCTCGACAAACAACGCATCGTGCGCGTGAGCGGCGGCTTCGATCCGGTCGTGACGAAACTCGGCACCGTTACGCAGAAGATCAACGCCGCCGTCAATCAGCCCGGATTCTTCCCCGAGGGCGTCGCGCTGGCTGCCGACGGCGATTCGAAATTCTTTGCCGAGACGTTCAGCAGCATGGGCCTGGCGATGTTGACGTCGTTCGCGCTGGTCTACGTGCTGATGGTGATCCTCTACGGTTCGTTCCTTACGCCGTTCGTCATCATGTTCTCCGTGCCGCTGGCGCTCGTCGGCGCGCTCTATGGGTTGGCGTTGACGCATCAGACGCTCAACCTCTTCTCGCTGATCGGCATCATCATGCTCTTCGGTCTCGTGGCGAAGAACGGCATCCTGTTGGTCGACTACGCCAATACGCAGCGTCACCGCGGCTTGCGCGTACTCGAAGCGATGCGAACTGCGGCGGGGATTCGCTTGCGGCCGATCGTGATGACGACCGCGTCGATGGTGTTCGGCATGTTGCCGCTTGCGCTCGGACTAGCCGAAGGCGCGGAGTTTCGGCAGTCGATGGGCACCGTCTTGATCGGCGGCTTACTGAGCTCGTTGATCCTCACGCTGTTCCTCGTTCCGGTCGTCTACGCGTGGGTTGCGGGCGGAATTGAAAAACGCGCCGATAAGCATGCGCTCGCCGCGGAACACACCGCGGGCGAAGAACGACTGTTCGTGCCGCATACGAGCGGGGACTAAACGCTCGGCTGCGCGTGCTTTCGCGCACGTTGCTGCTACGTTGGTCTGAAGAACGCGTAAACGGGTAAGAGACCCACCGAACATATCAACCGGAGGTCTTGCCCTTGTATCATTTCTCGAAATCCGCTCGCGCGGTTGCCGCGGCCGCCGGTGCGGTTGCGTTATGCACCAGTATCGCGTTGGCGCAAGCCGACGTCTCGGTGACGCTAAACGGCTCACCGCTCAACCTCAATCCCGCGCCGCAAGAACGTGCCGGACGCGTCTTCGTTCCGCTACGCGGCGTATTCGAACAACTCGGCGCATCGGTCGTGTACGAAAACGGCACGATCAACGCGCAAGGCCGTGGCAATCGTTCGGTGTCGCTGCACATCGGCTCGACCCAAGCGACCGTCGACGGCCAGCCGCAAACGATGGACGTCGCGCCGTTCATCATCGGCGCCAGCACCTACGTTCCGCTGCGCTTCGTTTCGCAAGCGCTCGGCGCGAGCGTGAATTACGACGCCTCGAACCGGATCGTCGCGCTCGGCAACGGCGGCGGTGGCGGTGGTCCGCAAGAAGGCCCGCCGCAGGCTCCACCGCCGCGAGCGATGCAGCCACCGCCGCCGCTGCAACATAGTCCGTTAACGCTGGCCACGGTTCATCCGGGCCGCGGTGAAGCGGTCGATGCCCGTCGTCCGACGATCGAAGCCGACTTCGGCATCACGCAAGCGAATCCGAATTCCATTCGCGTCGAGATCGACGGTCTCAACGTCACCGATCAGGCGTCGCGCTCGCCGCATGGCGTTGTCTACTCGCCGCCGTCCGATCTCCAGTCGGGCAAGCATGACGTGCGCGTTGCCGGCACCGATGCGAACGGCTTGCCGTTCGAAGGTCGCTGGACGTTCGCGTCGGGTACGAGCACGGTCAGCAACTCGATTAGCGACCTGCGCCCCGGTAACGGCGCCAGCGTCCGCGATCAGTTCACCGTCTCGGGTCACACCATGCCGGGTGCACGCGTCGTCGTGCAAGTCGGCACCGTCGATCGGCCGCGGACCGATAACGTCCTCGGTCAACTGTTCGGCGGCAACGGCGACAGCAACAACGTGCGCAGTGAAGTAACCGCGGATGGAAGCGGCAACTTCCAAACGCCGATCACGATCCCGGCGCACCCGGGTCAAGGCCTGACGCTCGTCGTCGACTCGACCGACGCGCAAACCAAGTCGGCCGCACCGCGGGTCGTCCGCAACCTAACCGTCGAGTAAGTTAGATCAGACCGTCCGCTCGATCCAGGCGATCGAGCGGGCGACAGTCTCCGGCTGGCGTTCATCCCACAGATGAATGCCGGTCAGGGCGCTGCCCTGGAAGGCCTCGCACTCGGCCGGAAAAATCGCCGACGACGCCAGGTTGAGCGCGGCGGTGTTGCCGGCGGGATCGAGTGCGCCGTACATCAAGTAGATTCCGCGCGGGGCGAACGCGCCGGGTCCGGCAAAGGCGCGGGCCCGGCTTTCATCCGGGCTGACGCACACGACGGTCGAGGCACCCCAGCCACGCGCTGCCGCGGCGTAGGCGAGGTCGGCCCCGAGACCAAGGCCGACGATCGCGCGTTTTGCGGGGTCAGCCTTGGGTTGCCGGGCAGCAAACGCGAGCGCGGCTTTGAGGTCCAGCGGCCAGCCGGCCTCCCACGGAGTCTCCGGAGTGCCGGGCGGTTGCAGGGCGGTGCGCGTTTCTTGCCTTACGGATTCGCCGTGGCCCCGCAGATCGAAAGACAATACGTTCCAGCCCCGCGAGAGGTAGAAGCGGACGTACTGGTCCCACACGCTGCGGTCGGCGCTGCGGTCGTGGACCAGCAGCAGCGAGATCGCGCCGTCGGTTTTCGCTTCCCAATACGAACCGCGCAATTGGAAAGCGTCCTCAGCCAAGAACATCACCGGCCGCATGCGCGAGCTCGCGTTTTGTGGAGCCGCCATCGAGTCGCAGGTACGAAGGTGCGCGGCGCTTGTCCTCTCGCGTAGCACTAGTTACCGGCGCGGCGTCGGGACTCGGCGCGGGAATTGCGCGAACCCTTGCGGCCAACGGTTACCACGTGGCATTCACGTATCGGCCCGGTGGAACGCCGCCGGATGAAACGTGCACCGCGATCGCCGAACACGACCCGGATGTCCTGGCCGTTGCGAACGACCTTGGAAGTTTTGCTGCGGCCGAAGAACTGGTGGCCGCGGTGGAAGCGCAACGCGGCCCGCTCGACGTCGTCGTCCACGCCGTCGGCCCGATCGTCGTCCGCTCGTTTGCCACTTCATCGGCCGCGGACTATCGCGCGATGATCGATGGGAACCTCGGCTCCGCCGTCGCGCTGGCCGCAGCGGTGCTGCCGGGAATGCGCGCGCGCGGTTTCGGCCGGTTGGTGTTTTTTGGCATGAACGGCGCGCACGCCACGCAGCCCGCGCGGCTAATGTCGCTCTATGGCGCCGCGAAGGCCGCCGTCGTCACGTTTGCGCGCACCCTCGCGCTGGAAGAAGCGCGGAATGGGATCACCGTCAACGTGATCGAACCGGGCGATATTCGCAACAAGACGGCGACGCGCGAGCAAGCGCGCTTGATTGCGGCCGGCAATCCGACCGGTCACGCCGGCAGTTGGGAAGACATCGCCGACGCCGTGCGCTTTGCCATCGGCGACGAAGCCGGCTTCCTCAACGGAATGGTGCTGGGCGTCAACGGTGGTCTGGTGGATCCGCATGAGTAGCGTCATCGAGACGGCGCCTCGGACACAGGCGCGGACGTGGGACCGCTTGAGCATCATCGCGTGGTCGATCGTCGCGATCGTTACCTCGATGCGCGCGGTCGCCGCGTTCAGCGTGCCGCTGATCGGCGATGAGGGCTACTATTGGGAGTGGGCACGGCATCTCGCGCTCGGTTACAGCGACCATCCACCGGGCGTCGCGTACACGATCTTCGCTTTCAGTTGGCTCGGCACCAATCCGTTTGCCGTGCGGATCGGCTTCATTCTCTGCGGGGTCGTTGCGACGATCCTGTGCGCGAAAACGGCGAAGCGCTTAACCAACGGCGATGCGCGCGCGGGCGCGGTGACGGCACTTGCCATCACGCTTACGCCGCTGTCATCGGTCGCCTTCGGTTCGGCCTCGCCCGATGGACCGTATCTGGCGGCGTGGGCTGCGACGCTCTACTGTGCGGTGCGCGCGTTCGGCACGCACCTGCGGCGCGACTATGTGTGGCTCGGCGTAGCGATCGGCGCAGCCTTGCTGACGCGTCTGTTTGCCTATGCGATCGTGTTCGGCATCGTGATGTATGCGCTCGCGCCGTCGCGGCGCGCCGTGTGGCGCGAAGGCTTGTGGCTTTCGCTTTTGATCGCCGGCGTGATGTGCGTTCCGTTCTTGATCTGGAATTCGACACACGGTTGGGCGACGTTCGTTTTCGGTCTGGTCGGCCGCCACGAACAGGAATGGAAGTGGTATCGTCCGTTCGCCTTGCATTTGGTGCAGGCCGCCGCGTATTCGCCCGGCTTGTGGGTCGGCGCGCTGCTGAGCATTTTCTACGCGCGCAACGCGTTCTTGAATTGGACCGCGGTGCCCCTGATCGTACTGCTCACCGTGCTCGACGTCCATGAACGCGTCGAGATCCACTGGATGTTCGGTGCGTATCTTTCGTTGTGCGTCGCGATGGGGATCGTGTACGTCCGGTTGTCCGCACGACCGCGCGTGATCTGGGCCAGCATCGCCGCCGTGCCCGCGTTGATCCTCTTCCCGTTGATCTTCATCGCGGCGGTCGAGCCGGGCTTCGTCTACGAGCAGTTCGTCCATACCGGCTCGACGCTGCGCAACACCGGCGGCTTCGAGATCTTCACGGTTCCCCTGCTCGCCGTCGACATGCGCAACATGATGGAAGCCAACGACGCGACGATCGTCACGGACGGCTACGGACTCTCGTCAACCTTGGACTTCTACGGCGGCGTTCCGCCGGTCGTGATCGGTTACAACGCGCAAGGGGAGGAAGCCAAGCGCTGGTACGATCCAGATATGCAGCCGCATCGGATCCTGTTCGTGGATAAGGAAGCGCTCTATCCGCGGCCGGGGCATCCCGAGGATCAGGGCCGGCCGGATTTCGTGCGCCAACTTGGGCGGGCGTGCACGAGCGTCCACGCCGGTCCGACGTTCGGCTATGAATTCCACGACTCGTCGGGCCACGTGGTTCCCGCGCGATTATATTTCACCACGTGGTGTGAGGGGCCGCGTCCGCATGCGCTCCGTATCTTGCAATGGGACCCCCGCTACGGAGCTGGAACGTGACCGATCGTTTGCCCTTCGCCCTCCCCGGTGCGCGCCCGCACTACGGACCCGACCGCGTCGTGCGGGTGGAACATCTCGACTTGCACCTGCGAGTGGTGTTCGCGACCAAGACGCTACACGGCGAGGTGACGACGCGCGTGCGCGCGATCGAAGACGGCGTGCGGACGCTGCGGCTCGATGCGGTCGATCTCGCGATCGACGCGGTGCGCGACGAGCGCGGTGCGGCCCTGGCTTTCACGGCGACGGCGAAGCATCTTACGATCGACCTGCCGGCGGCACTCGGGGCGGGTGAGGCCTACGCCTTCGTGGTCGCGTATCGCGCGATCGAGCCGCGACGCGGCCTGTACTTCATCGATCGGCCGCGCCAAGCATGGACGCAAAGTCAAGATACCGATGCGCGCGCTTGGCTGCCGTGCTTCGATCATCCGGCGGAGAAGCAGACGACCACGACGACGATCGTCGTCGAGCCCGGACTCTTCGCGCTCGGAAACGGCGCGCTCGTCGAACGGACGGCGACGGCCGATAGCGTCACGTTCCGCTACGAGCAAGAGATTCCGCACGCGACCTACCTTCTTACCATGGTCGCCGGCGCGTTCGCGGAGGTCGATCAGACGCATTCGCGGCTGCCGGTGAACTATTACGTCGAGCCGGGCCGCGAGGGCGACGGGGCTCGTTCGTTCGCGCAGACGCCGCGAATGATCGACACGTTCGAGGCGGCGATCGGCGTGCCGTACCCGTACGCGCGCTACTCGCAGATCGCCGTCGCCGACTTCATCTTCGGCGGCATGGAAAATACCAGCGCCACCACGCAGACCGATCGCACGCTGCACGACGAGCGCGCGCACCTCGACTTCTCGAGCGAACCGCTGGTCGCCCACGAACTCGCGCACCAGTGGTTCGGCGATCTCGTAACCTGCCGCGATTGGTCCCAAGCGTGGCTCAACGAAGGCTTCGCCACCTACTTCGAAACGGTCTGGATGGAAGCCAGCCGCGGCTGGGATGAATACCAGCGTGACGTGTTCGAGATCGTCGGCCGCTATCTCGACGAGGACGGTGAGCGCTATCGGCGACCGATCGTGTGCAACGTCTACCGCGATCCGATCGAGCTCTTCGATCGCCACCTCTACGAAAAGGGCGCGGCGGTGCTGCACATGTTGCGCGGCGAGCTCGGCTGGGAGCGGATGCGGCGTGCGTTGCGGCAATACGTCGAGGACAACGCGACGCGCAGCGTGGAGACGATCGACCTCGTACGCGCGATCGAACGCGCCACCGGCCGCAACGTGCGCGCGTTCTTCGCCCAGTGGATCGATCGCGGCGGTCACCCCGAGTTGGAAGTCAAGGCATCGTGGGACGGCGCGCGTTCGGCGTTGACGCTTGAAATCGAGCAGAAGCAGGCCATCGACGACGATCATCCGGCGTACGTCTTCGATCTCGACGCGGGATTCGTCACGGCGTTGCCCGATACGATCGCGTGCGATGCGGGCGACGATCCGATTGCCGGCGAGCAGCGCGTGCGCATCCACATCGAGCGCGCGCACGAATCGTTTGTGATCGCCTGCGCGGCGAAACCCGCATTGATCCGCATCGACCCCGGCGCATACGTGCTGTGCACGCTGACGTATGCGCTCGAAACCGAATGGCACGCGGGGATTCTGCGTGGGGACCCAAGTCCGGTCGCGCGCATTCGCGCCGCGCGCGCGCTGGGGAAAGACGATGCGCGGACCGCACACGACGCGCTCGCTGCCGCGTTGCGCGCCGAGCCGTTCTGGGGCGTCGCCGTTGAGATAGCAACCGTCTTGGGCGCCGCCCGCTCGACGTGGGCGCGCGACGCGTTGCTCGCGGCGCTCGAGCATCCACATCCGAAAGTACGGCGCGCCGTTGCCGATGCGCTCGGAACGTATCGCGAGGCGGAGGTCGCATCTGCGTTGTTGGACCGCCGCACCGATGCGTCGTATTTTGTCGTCGCAAGTGCCTTGACCGCGCTCGGAAAAACCCGCGACCACCGGGCCCTCGATGCGCTGGTCGCCGCGCTCCGCGAACCCGCGTGGAACGAAACGATCGCGGCCGGTGCGGCGCGCGGCCTCGCCGAACTCGCCGACGCGCGAGCGCTGGATCCGCTCGTTGCGGCGAGCCGGCCGGATCGCCCCGAACCGTTGCGGCGCGCGGCGGTGGGGGCGCTGGCACGCTTGGGGACGTTGGTCGACACGGTCCGTACCGCGGTCGCCGACGCGCTGGAACGCGCGCTCGACGATCCGTCGTATCTCGTGCGACTGTCCACCTACGCAGCTTGCGAGACGCTCGCCGACGCGCGGCTGCTACCCGTGCTCGACCGCCTGACGACGGCCGAAAGCGATGGACGTTTGCGGCGCGATGCAGCCGAAGCGGCACTGCGCATTCGCATCGCGGCAAAAACGCCACCCGAACTCGTCCGGCTGCGCGAGGAGGTCGACCGCTTACGCGACGACCTCAATCGTCTGCGCGACCGCGACCAACCGGCCGCGCAGCAAGCCTAACGTGCGAATAGCTCGCGCTCTTCTTGCGCTCGTGCTCGTCATCGGGACCGGCTGCGCGCGTCAATCGGTAGCCGCGGTGCCGCGCGCCGTCGCGCTCGTCGCTGCCCCCAAATCACCGGCCTGGAGCGCGGCCGATCTGCGGCGCTTGCGCGCGCGTTTGAGCGGTCCGCTTGGACTCTCAGCGCTGGCCACGAGCGGCATCGCGATCGTCGATACGCAGGGCCGGTCGCTGTTCGTGCGGCGCGAACGCCGGGCCGCAGTTCCGGCTTCGACATTCAAGCTGCTCGTCGCAATCACGGCGCTGCAAACGCTCGGTCCGGACTATCGCTTCGAAACGAGCTTGCAGGCGGTCAACCCGCCGCATGACGGCACGCTCGACGGCGACGTCTACCTCGTCGGCGACGGCGATCCGTCGCTGACGGCGGACAATCTGCGCGGCGGCATCGGCGTGGTCGCGCGCGCCGGCATCACGAACATTACCGGTGGCGTCGTCGCCGATGCGACGCTCTTCGGCGGACGCGAAGTCAACCCGGCGTGGGATCCCGACGATCTCCAGTACGACTACGCTGCCGGAACGAGCGCGCTTTCGCTCGATGAGGGCACCGTTGAAATACATCTGGTGCCGGCAAGTGTCGGTGCGCCGGCGCGGATCGACGTGCGTCCGCCGAGCGACGCGGTGCGCGTGCACGGCGGCGTGATCACCGGTTATTCCACCACGCTCTCGATCGATCGCGCGGCCGACCGCAACGACTTCACGTTTGCCGGCAACCTCGCGGTCAACGCGGAACAGTCGTTCTACCGGCCGGTGATCGATCAGCCGCTCTACGTTGCCGGCGTCGCGCGTTCGATGCTGCTCGCCCGCAACATCACGGTTGACCAGGCCCGTACCGGGGTCGTGCCGGCTGGGGCGACCGTTCTGTGGCGGCACTACTCGGCACCGTTGCGGACGCTGCTCAACCACATGCTCTTTGAATCGGACAATCACTATGCCGAGCAGTTGCTGCGCACGGTCGGTGCCCACGGCGGCATGGTCGGCACCGAACTCACCGGCGCGGCGGTCGAGCGCTCGGTGTTCCGCGCACTGGGCACGCCGACCGAAGGCTTGCGCATCGTCGACGGCAGCGGCCTGGCACCCTCCGATCGCGTGGCCCCGATCGATCTGGCCACGTTGCTCGCACGTGCCAACCTCGAGCCGACCGGTGACGTGCTCTTTCACGATCTGCCCCGCGTGGGCATCGAGGGGACCGTGCGCCGGCACGATGTGACCACTGCGCTCGGCCGCGCGCGGGCCAAGAGCGGCCACATCGCGGACGTCGATGCGCTGGCGGGTTACGTCGATACGCGCCACCATGGCCGCGTCGCCTTCGCGATCCTCGTCAACGGTCCGCAGGCCGACGACGGCCCGGTGTACGACGGGGTCGATGCGTCCCTGGACATCCTGGCAGGCTCTTAGTTTCCAGGAGGGTCGGAGTAGGACCGAAAACGACGCTATATGGCTTCTCCGGCAATTGGGACTTCGCTCATCATCCGCGTCGAGACGCAGAACTCACCGAATGCGTTCGCTAGCTTGGCTAGCGCCATTGGGGATGCAGGCGGCAGCGTCAGCGCGGTCGACACGCACACGGTCGGCCGGACGACGACCGTCCGCGACGTGACGATCAACGTCGCGAGCGATGCGGTCGGCACGGCCGTGCAAGCGGCAATCGAGGCTCAGGAAGGCGCGCGTATCATCAGCGTCTCCGACTCGATCTTCCTAGCGCACCTCGGCGGCAAGATTCACATCGAGCCCAACATTCCGGTCCGCACCCGCGCCGATCTCTCGACCGTGTATACGCCGGGCGTCGCGCGCGTCTCGCTGGCCGTGGCCGAAGACCCCTCGAAGGCCTTCCAACTCACGATCAAGCGCAACACGGTTGCGGTGATTTCCGACGGTACGGCCGTCCTCGGTCTCGGCGACATCGGCCCCCTCGGCGCGTTGCCCGTGATGGAGGGCAAGTGCATGCTCTTCAAACAGTTCGCCGGGATCGACGCGTTTCCGATCACGCTCGACACGAAGAACGTCGACGAGATCGTCGAGACGTGCATTCGCATCGCGCCGGTGTTTGGCGGCATCAACCTCGAAGATATCTCCGCACCGCGTTGTTTCGAAGTCGAAGAACGCTTGATCGAAGCGCTCGACATCCCGGTGATGCACGACGATCAGCACGGCACGGCCGTCGTGATCCTCGCGGCGATGATCAACGCCGCGGCAGTGGTCGGCAAGCGCCTCGAAGATATGACGATCGTACTCAACGGCAGCGGCGCGGCCGGCACGGCGACGATCAAGATGCTGCTCGCCTCGGGCGTGCGCGACGTCATTGCCGTCGATCGCGACGGTGCGATCACACGAGATCACACCTACGACAAACCGCACTGGACGTGGCTTGCGAACAATACGAACCGCGAGAAGAAGCAAGGCTTACTGCGCGACGTGCTCAAGGGCGCCGATGCGTTCATCGGCGTGAGCGCGCCGAACATCCTCGTCGGCGATGACATCAAACACATGGCTCGCGACCCGATCGTGTTTGCGATGGCCAACCCGAGCCCCGAGATCATGCCCGAACTCGCCGCACCGTACGTTGCGGTCATGGGCACCGGCCGCAGCGACTACCCGAATCAGGTGAACAACTTGCTCGCCTTCCCGGGCCTCTTCCGCGGCGCGCTCGACGTGCGCGCGCGTAAGATCAGCGAGGGCATGAAGCTCGCCGCCGCCCGCGCAATCGCCGAAATCGTCGGTGACGAACGCAATGCGGAGTACGTGATTCCAAGCGTGTTCGATGCGCGCGTCGTCGACGCCGTCGCCGAAGCGGTCAAAAAGGCCGCGATCGACGAAGGCCTGGCCCGGCGCACGGTCCTCGCTGCCGATGAAGAGAACGCCGCTGCATTGACGGGCCGCTGATGAGCGAACGCGTCCTAATCATCGAGGACGACCCGGAGATCGCGTTTTTCGAGCGCACGATTCTCGAACGCGCCGGCTACGAAGTCAAAGTCGCGACGACCGGTGCGGCCGGCCTCGAAGCGGAACCGGCGTTTAAGCCGGCCGTGATTCTGCTCGATGTCGAGCTGCCGGACATCAGCGGGTTGGACGTCTGCACGTCGCTGGCGAATTCGAGCGATGCGTTTATCTTGATGGTCAGCGCGCACTCGACCGAGAACGATGTCCTCAAGGGACTCGGACTCGGCGCCGACGACTACGTGCGTAAGCCGTTTTCCGGTAACGAACTCGTTGCGCGTGTGCAATCGTTCTTGCGCCGGCGTGAACGTTCACGCCGCAGCGATGGTGACGGCCGGCTACAAGCCGGCACGACCGAACTGGTGCGCGATTTTCACACGCTCGAGAACGGTAAGAACAGCGTGAGTCTGACGGCGCTCGAATTTCGTTTACTCTGGTATCTTGCCGAGAACACGGGTAAACTGCTGACGCGCGCGCAGATTCTCGAGCGCGTGTGGAACGATGTTTCCGGCGTACCGACGCGGGTGGTGGACGTACACGTAGCGGCGCTGCGCAAGAAGCTCAACGAAGTCGAAGCGCAACTGCAAATTTCCAGCGTGCGCGGCATCGGCTATCGTCTCGACGAACGATAGGAGCAAGCGGGACGGTTCGCTCGCGCGCGAATCACCAGGCAAGTGAACTTGATTTTACGCATCGCGTGCGCATCTCTCGTGCTCGCGCTGCTGCCCCTGGTTGCCCGTTCCGCGACGGTGAGTTATGCGCCGCCGGCGGGAAGTTTGCCGGCCGGGCGTTATCACGGGTTACCGTATAGCGCGATTCTTCCGTCGGGGCGTTTGGTGACGCCGGCCGGCACGAGCATCGTGACCGGGATGAACAGTTTGGGCGTGGTGCTCTCGCCCGACGGCCGTTATGCGATCACGAGCAACGATGACGATCGCGAAGCCCAAGCGCGCAGCGCGCTCGATCCCGATGCGGGCGGCGGGTATTCACTCACCGTCGTGGACACGGCGCGCATGGTCGCCGTGTCGCATTATCGCGCGCCGGGAGAAACGTTCTTTAGCGGTCTCGCTGCGCTAAAAGATCCACGCGATCCAGCGCAGACGCTCGTCTTTGCCGCCGGCGGTTCATCGAATGCGGTGTATGCGTTCGTGCTCGATCCGGCCGGCCGGCTCGTGCCGGATGCGCGTCATACGATCGCGATTCCCGGTCCGACCGAGCCGGGATTCGCCGACCGCGGCATCAGTTTTCCGTCGACGCTACTCGCCTCGAGTGACGGCCGTCGCGTGTATGTCGTCAACGCCGGCGGCGATTCGGTGGCCGCGATCGACACTGCGACGCGACGACTGCTCGCGGCGCCGCGGCGGGTCGGTTTTGCACCGAGCGGCGCGGCCATTGCCGGTTCGCGGTTGCTGGTCACGAACGAAGGCTCGATGCGCTACGCGCTCCTGCCCGCCGTCACTCCGGCGCCGTCGTTCGAGCAGCCGCCGCCCGATCCGCAGAACGCTTCGTCGCTCGCGCTGTTACCGCTCGACGCGGGCGGTGCGCTCGACGGCGCACCCGACACGTTGGCGATGGATGGCGCACCCGATGGGCTGCGCCTCGTCGGCGCCGCGCATCCGACCGCGATCGTGACGACGGCCGACGGCGCGTATGCGTTCGTCGCGATGACGAACGTCGATCGCATTGCGACCGTCGCGCTGGGTGCGACCCCGCACGTCGCCGGCGGCACGGAGCTGCGGCTCTTCGACCGCGGTCCGTACGGCACGCAACCGACGGCGCTCGCACTTAGCACCGACGCATCGCGTTTGTACGTCGCGCTCTCGGGGCTCGATGCGATCGCTGTGATCGACGCGCGCGATCCGTTGCACTTGCACCGGCTAGGATTGATCCCGACGGGCTGGTCGCCGAGCGCGCTCGCGCTGAGCGCCGACGGCCGTACGTTGTATGTCGCAAACCAGAAGGGGCTCGGGCACGATGCCGACTTCGTCGGCAATCCGGCGACCGGGGTCGATGCGGGCGCCGAATGGTCGACCTTGCAGCGCATCGATCTCGCCCAAGTAAAACTTGCCGACACGACGCGCACGACGCTCGGCGCGGCGCGCAATGTCGTTGCCGTGCCGCCGACGATGCCGCGAACGATTCACAACGTCGTGCTGATCGTTGAAGGCGACAAGAATTACGACGAAGTTTTGGGCGATCTCGGCTTTGGACCCAGCGCGCCGAGCTTCACGCTCTACGGCGAGAGCGATACGCCGAATCTGCACGCGTTGGCGCGTCGCTTTGGCCTCGCCGGGAACATCTATGCCGAGGCCGGCGGCAGCGCGCAAGACGTCATTGCAGGCGGCATCGCGAGCGCGTTCACAGAGCGCACGGCCGACGTGCGGGATGCACGCCGTCCGCTCGGGTATGCCGATGAAGATCCCGAGGATGCGTTGCGGCTAGGCACGGTATTCCACGAGCTCGCGCGCCACAACCTGAGCTTCCGCGATTACGGTGGCTTTCTCGACGTCTCGGGAAGCACGCCCGCCGGATATACGCAAAACGTCCCGGCGCCCGCCGTTCTCGCCGGCCACGCCGACCTCAACTATCCGGCTTGGAACTCGCACCTGCCCGACGCGCTGCGAGCGGACGAGTTCGTGCGCGACTTCGGCGCGCTTTCGGCTGCGCACCGGCAGCCACGTTTCGCTTACGTGGCGCTACCGGCCGGGCAAGAGAGCGCGCCGGGCACCCCGGCGGAAGCGTCCATCGTCGACGAGGATCAGGCGCTCGGCACGATCGTGGATTTCCTCTCCCACTTATCATCGTGGCGCACGACGGTCGTGTTCGTGGTGCCGGCCGGAGCGCGCATGGGGCGCGATCACATCGACGCCTCGCGCACGTTCGCATTGGTCATTTCACCGTTCGTGAAGCACAACTATGTCGGCATGCGTCACCTCTCGACCGCCAGCGTGCTCAAGACCGTCGAGCGGCTATTCGTGCTGCCGCCGCTGTCGCTCGGCGATCTGTTGGCCAACGACATGAGCGATTTCTTCGGCGAGCGGCCGGACCTGCGACCATACCTTGCGGCGGCGGCACGGGGCCAGGCGCCGGGGCGCTGATAGGAGAAGCGCGCCGGTGGTATGGTGATGACGAAATCGTCCGAGCCCCCGTACGTTCGATCTGACGCCGGCGCTCTCGCCGGCGCCGTCGTGTGTGCGCCCTCGCCGAGCATCGAACGTTTGCTGCCGCTCAAATCGGAACCATCGCCGATCGCCGACCGGGCGCTCGAGCAGCATGGCATCCTGGTGCGCACGCTGCGCGACCGCGGCGTCACCGTGACCGTGCTGGAACCGGCAACCGAAGCCCCGACCGAGTCGCTGATCGCCGACTGCGCGGTCGTCTTGCCCCAAGGGGCAATCCTCATGCGGCCGTCCTCGGTCGAGCGCCGGGCCGAAGTGGTGGCGGTCGAACGCGCACTCGTTGCCGCCGGGATTCCCATCGTGGGACGGATCGAAGCCCCCGGCTTGCTCGACGGAACCGATGTCGCGCTTGCCGGCGACCGCGTGTTCATCGGGGTGGCGCGTGGGGAGGCCGGCCTGAGGTCGCGTTCCAATTCCTTGGGCCGCGCGCAACTGGCCGCGTTTGCCGCCGCCGCCGATCTCCGCGTGGTGGAGTTGGCGATCGCGCCCGACGTGCCGCGACTGCGCAACGTTTTCAATGTGGTCGCGTCCGACGCCGTGGTTGCGGCGCCCGATATGGTCGACTTGGTCCCGGTGCGCGATCTGCGCGTGATCGAGGTGCCGCGAGGTGAAGAGTTCGCCGCCGGCGTGATCGCGTTCGGCGAGCGCCGCGTGATCGTGAACCTGCGTTACCGGTACAGCATCGGATTACTGCGCGCCGCCAAGATCGACGTGGAAGCGATCGATTTGTGGGAGTTCGGGAAGGCGGGCATCGGCCCGTTCCAACTCGTCCTAGCAACGAAGCGGAGCTAGTGCGCGTAGCGATCCTCTCGGATATCCACGGAAACGCGGTTGCGCTCGAAGCGTGTCTAGCGGATCTTGCCGCAGCCGGTGGTGCCGATCGCATCGTTGCGGCCGGCGATCTGTGCATGGATGGTCCGCGCCCGCGTAAGGTTTTGCGCCGCTTGAAAGAAGCGGGCGCCCACGTCGTGCGTGGCAACACCGATCGGATGATTGCGCTCGACGATCCGGCGACGTACGACGAAGAAGATCGCCAAGCGATCATGTGGCAGCGCGGCGCGCTCGGGCAAGATTGGGTTGCATGGCTCGGGGCGGCGCCGATGACGGTGG
>Ga0182030_10000783_pt1 | contig 62452 bp, 49 predicted proteins | sample 812S3MmetaG_FD_121299 | JGI IMG/M metagenome (GOLD analysis project Ga0182030, IMG submission 121299) | Permafrost microbial communities from Stordalen Mire, Sweden - 812S3M metaG (Illumina Assembly) | ecosystem: Environmental > Terrestrial > Soil > Wetlands > Permafrost | place: Sweden... | reverse complement strand
GGGACTGCGCATACAGGGTCACGAGATTCCGCGGATCCACGAACAGGCGTTGCCGCAGATCGGCAAAGACGGCCGACTCGCCCTCGGCACGGGCAAGCCATCCGAGCCCGATGAGGTAATTGCGTTCGATGCGTTGGAAGTCGTCCTCCGCCTGAGCATACAAGGTGCCGAACACGGCATCGGCGTCGGTGTCGCCGTAGACGTGCGCGATGCCCCAGTTGTCCCGGACGATGCGCACCGCCCGGCTCTCGCGGTGCCAGCGGGCGGTCTCGGCGGGGGAGACGGGCGCGGCGTTCGCAGCCGCACCGGCACGCACGGCGGCCGTCGCGACCAGCGCGCAGACTGCGATTCGGAGCAGGGTTCTCATGGCCGGAAGTGTAAATCATCATCGGAGGGATCAGTGTGCGTTCCTCTTTTGGGTTAATCTACCGCCGGATTTTCCCCCGGGACCCTCCGTGAGTCAGCCGACCGATTCCAACGACACCCCGATCGGGCGGTTCGATCGATACACCCGGCGACACGGGCGCGTGCTGGCGCTTGGTCTCACCGCCGCGTTGGTCCTGCTCCGGTGGATTGCCTGCGGCCGGATCGATCTGCTGCCCGAGGAGACGTACTACTGGAACTACGCGCAGCATCTCGACATCGGCTATCTCGACCATCCTCCGATGGTGGCGTGGCTCATCCGTTTCGGCACGGACCTGTTCGGCAGCACGGAGTTCGGGGTCCGGGCCGGAGCGCTCCTCTGCGGCATCGTCACCGGGGCGTTCGTCTACCGATTGACGCGCAATCTGTTCGGCGAGCGCAGCGCGCTGATCGCGCTCGTCTTGTCCCAGGCGCTGCCATTTCATTTCATGGCTGGGATGCTGATGACTCCGGATGCGCCGCTGACCGCGGCCTGGGCCGCGACGCTCTATTTTTTGGAGCGGGCGCTCATTGCCGGGCGGCCGCGGGCCTGGTGGGCGGTGGGTTTCTCGTTGGGGCTCGGCCTGCTGTCCAAATATACGATCGGCATGCTCGGCGTCGCGGCGGCCCTCTACATGCTGATCGACGCGGACGCGCGCCGCTGGCTGCGGCGCTGGGAGCCGTATGCGGCCGCGCTGGTCTGCGTCGCGGTGTTTTCCCCCGTCATCATTTGGAACGCGCGACACGACTGGGCTTCATTCGCCTTTCAGACGTCGCGAAGGCTGGCGGAGCAGCCGCGATTTTCCCTGCAGCGTCTCGTCGCCGCCGCCATCGTGCTGCTCACTCCCGCGGGCATCCTCGCCATGACCGGCACAATCTTGCGCCGGCGGCCCCCGTTCATGGTGTCGGTTTTGGACCGCCGCACCGCCCGGGCGTGGCGCCTCCTGCAGCTGGCAGTGCTGGTGCCACTCACGGTTTTTGCAGTGTTCAGCCTGCGCCATGAGGTGAAACTCGACTGGATGGGCGCTCCGTGGGTGGCGGCATTGCCCCTGATTGCCTGCAGCATCGACCGGGCCCGGTCGAGCGGCGCGACATTTTGGCGCGGGCTGGCTCACGCCTGGCCGCCGACATTGGCCGCGTTGGTGCTGCTGTACGGCATTGGCTTTTATTACCTGGCGCTCGGAATTCCCGGGGTCGGCTACAGTGCCCAAAACGAACTGCTTCCCGTCGGGTGGCGCGACTTCGGAACGCAGATCGACGGCATCGCCGCCGATCTTCGCGCCCACGGGGCGAAGGAACTGCTCGTGGTGGGAATGGATCGCTATGCAATCGCCAGTGAGGTCGCGTTCTATTCGAAAGATCAGACGCGGGGGGTGGCGGAAACCTCGTCCGGCCACCTGTTCGGGGGCATGGGCCTGATGTACGAGAGATGGTTCCCCCCATCCGCACTGGCCGGGCGCGATCTCTTGCTGGTCGGCTGGGATGTCGACAGCCTCGATGCCCGGGTGCTGTCCTCGCGGGTGGACCGGCTGGGGCCGGTGGTGGAAGGAACTTTGCTGCATGACGGTCGGCTGGTGCGGCATTACTTCCACCGAGCCGCGTTCGGTTATCGTCCCGCTGTCACGAAATAGCGCTATACTTTTGGCCGAAATACGCTGAGGTAGGCATGACCGATCTGAGTCAGGCGTTGGCGGAGATCAACGCAATTCGCGCTCAAGTGGCACGCGGAACCCAGTTCCGCGGCTATGGACCAACCTCGATCGCCGCCAGCGGCCTGCTTGCGTTGGCGGTCGCCGTGGCCCAGGCCTCGATCATGAGGGGTCCCGGCGTCAACCCGGCGTTGTTTCTTGCGGTGTGGGTTGCGACCGCGGCGGTTTCCGTGACCGTGGCGGCGGTCGAGACGATGGCGCGCGCGCCCCGCGTGCATTCCGGGTTCGCGACGCAGATGATTCAATCCGCCGTCGAACAGTTTCTACCGGCGACCATGGTGGGAGTTCTGCTGACCGGCGCCATGTTGGTGGCCGCTCCGGGGGATCTGTGGATGCTGCCCGGCCTCTGGGAGCTCATCTTCAGCCTCGGTGTCTTCGCCTCCTGCCGCTTCCTGCCCCGGCAGATGTACGGAGTGGCGTTCTGGTATCTATGTTCCGGTTTGATCTGCCTCCTGATCGGCGGTGGTTCGCGAGCCCTGTCCCCCTGGGAGATGGGAATACCCTTTGGCGTAGGTCAACTGCTCGTCGCGGCCGTGCTGCGCTACGGGTTCGAGGAATCCATTGAAGAACGTTAATGCGCGTGGTCGCAAGAGTTCGCGTTTTGCCTATGACGGACTCGATCGGGTGATTCACGAGCGGGCCAGGCTGAGCGTGCTCACCTCGCTCATCACCCACCCGAAGGGCTTGCCGTTCACCGAGTTGAAGCAATTGTGCGCGTTGACGGACGGCAACCTCAACCGCCACCTGACTGTGCTGGAGGAGGCGAAGCTGGTTGCGTCCGTGAAGGCGGCCGACGACGGCCGTCCGCAGACCGTGTGCCGCATCACGGCGCTCGGTCGCAAGCGCTACGTGGAATATCTCGCGGTTCTCGAACAGGTCGTTCTCGACGCGTCGACGGCGATCAGCGCCGAGGCGCCACCGGGCCGGGGCGGACACAGTCCGGTCAACGCCTGAAGCGCGGGCTCGTTCGCGCTCATCAGGGCGGCGCTCCACGCCTCCCGTTGCTCCGCGCAGCGCCGGACTCTGCTCGCAATGGAGGGCCTCCATGCTGACTGGTCAGACGATCAAGAACCGGCATTCCGACGTGTTCACCTTCATCGCGGGCAATCTGTTGAATCCCGCGAGCCATTGCGAGGTGCCCGAATGCGCGTTCGCGGGCAGTCTGGTCTATGCCAGCACGCACGCGCAGATCACGGAGGCTTTGCTGCGGCGGCCGGCAATACTCATCGTATCCTCGCACTTGAGCGCATCGGTCGGTACGGCGGAACCTCGCGATACCTGCTGCTTTTCGGTCTCCCACATTCCGACGGGCATGGCCCAGCTGCTGAGGTATTTCGATCAGAAGCGCTACCGCTTCACCCAATGGGGTGAGCGGCATCCATCCGCGGTGGTTCATTCCCAGGCGTCCATCGGCGCGGACGTGTTTCTCGGACCGTGTTGCGTCATCGGCGCGGGAGCCGTGATCGGCGACGGCTGTCTGATCGGTGCCCACGCCGTCATCGAGAATGATGCGCGGATCGGCGCGCGCACGGTGATTCATCCGCACGTGTTCGTGGGGTTCAGCTGCGTCGTCGGCGAGGATTGCGAGATCCATCCGCATTCGACCATCGGCAGCGATGGCTTCGGATACTCGGTCGATCCGGACGGACGTCCCAGAAAGATCAGCCATCTCGGCAACGTGCAGATTGGCGACCACGTCGAGATCGGCAGCAATTGCGCGGTGGACCGGGCGACCCTGACCTCCACGTTCATCCGCTCCGGCACGAAGCTCGATAACATTTGTCACATCGCCCATAACTGCGATCTGGGCGAGAACGGTTTCTACACGGCCGGATTCATGACCGGCGGCTCGACGAAGATCGGCCGCCAGTTTTCCACCGGGGGCGGCACGGTGGTCACCGCGCACGTGACCGTGGCCGACAACGTGGCGCTGGCGGGTCGTTCGGCGGTCACCAACGACATCGTCGAGGGTGGCCGCTACGGCGGATATCCGCTGCAGCCCCTCAAACAGGCCATGAAGACGGCTGTGAGCCTCAGCCAATTGAATGAGTTGCGGCGCAACGTCAAGCGGGTGATGAAACACCTGGGCCTTCGGACGGACGTAAAAGATTGCGGAGGCGGCGAGTGATGCGTCCTCCGCGTGCACCTGCCGCCTGTCCACAACGAGGTAAACTGCCGACATGACATCGTACATACTATACGGGCGCCAAGCGTCCGGCTCCTTCGCGGTACAGGTGGCGCTCGAGGAGATCGGCGCGACGTATGAGCGCGTCTGGATCCCGAACGAATCCGCAGGGTCGGCCGACTGGCTCGCGATCAGCCCCACGGGGCGGGTTCCCGTCCTCGCGCTGCCCGATGGAACGCTCATGTTCGAGTCCGCCGCGATGCTCATCCATCTCGCTCTCGCGCATCCGGACGCGGCGCTCGCCCCGCGCCCCGGCACCAGCCAGCACGCCCGTTTCCTGCAGTGGATGGTGTTCCTGTCGGCGAACGTGTACGAGGCGGTGCTGCGCATCTACTATTCCAACCGCTATTCCGCAGAGGGCGATGCGCACGCGGCCGCAATCCGGGAGCGCGCCAGCGCGGAATCCCTCGGACATCTGTCGCTCATCGAGAAGTCGCTCTCGCCCTACCTGCTGGGCGCGACCTACTCGATCGCCGACGTGTATCTGGTCATGCTCGCGTCCTGGCTTCCGGGCGAAAAGGCGGACCTCTATGCGCGGCTGCCCGCGCTGGGCGCGCTCGTGCGGGCCGTTGCGGCCCGGCCGGCGTACAGGAAGACGGACGCGGATCACGCCCCCTGAACGGCAGGGCAGGTGGGAACCCACGTTCGGCCACCGAATGACAACCCGCGTAAGCATCCTCTGATCGCCTGACGGGTGGCGCGCGGATGGCGCAGCTCGCCGCACTGCCCCACACTTTGCCTCCCTACGGCATCCAGGCGGAAACTCCCATGAACAAAGACCCTTTGAACGGCATTCGGGTGGCCATCCTGGCGACCGACGGATTCGAACAGTCCGAGCTCACGGAACCACGGCGGGCGCTCGATACGGCCGGCGCTTCCACCGAAGTCGTGAGCCCCAAGGCGGGCCGTCTGCGCGGCTGGAACCACAAGGACTGGGGCTCGGAAGTCGAGGTGGATCAGACATTGGAGGAAGCCGATCCGAAGGATTACGATGCGCTGTTGCTGCCCGGCGGTGTGATGAATCCGGATTCGTTGCGCATGCAGCCGGCAGCCGTGGCGTTCGTGCGATCGTTTTTCGAGGCGGGCAAACCGGTAGCGGCCATTTGTCATGGTCCCTGGACGGTGATCGAGAGCGGGGCCGCCAAAGGCTATCGCATGACGTCCTGGCCATCGCTCAAAACCGACATCCGCAACGGCGGCGCCGAATGGGTGGATCAGGAAGTCGTGGTCGATGACAACCTCGTGACCAGCCGCAAGCCCGACGACCTTCCAGCGTTCAACCGTGAGGTGATCAAGCTGTTCGGTTCGGCACGGCCGGAGCGGCGCTCCTCCGCGGCCCAGTCCGAGTAAGGAGGCGCTGAATGTTGGAGAAATTGCCGGCGAGCGTCGGCCATGCGCTCATCAACCAGCGCGCCGGCATGGATCACGTCGTCTACAACCGGTTGTTCCACGACAGGCCGACGGAGCGGATCGCGGTGCGGAGCCCGGCGTTCATGTTCAACGCCCGGATACCCACCCGATTCACCGCGGATGGGGATGGACTGTCTCCGCCCCTCGCCTGGGACGACGTGCCGTCGGATGCCGCTTCGGTGGCTCTGATCGTCGAGGATGCCGATTCACCGACCCCTCACCCGCTGGTGCATGCCATCGTCGTCGGGCTGGATGGCGGTGACGGCTCCATTGCGGAAGGAGCGCTCAGCAGTCCGCATCATACCGGCGCCGGCTTTACCACCGGTCAGAATTCTTTCCTGCGCCAGGCGTGGCTGCCGCCCGACCCGCCACGGGGTCATGGGGAGCACCGCTATGTGTTTCAGGTGTTTGCGCTGCGGGCGGGCGAGCCGTTCTCGGCGGTGCCCGGCCGTCGGGAATTCATCGAAGTCATCCTGGCCCGATCCCTTGCCGTGGGCTGCCTCATCGGCACATACGATCGCGCCGATCGCTCAAAGTCCGACGCGCCCGGTGACGCGCGGGACTCCGTGCTGGAAAGCACGGAAGGGGCCGGTGAGAGCCTGGTTGGCCTGGGACCGGAGCTTGGTACGGCGTAGGGTCCGTTACGGTGCCGGTTTTGCCTTCGGCAGCGCCGCGAAGGCCTCGAACGTCAGGTCGATGACCGACCCGGAGTCTTGATGCGGTACACACGTCGTGTGGTTGACGACGTTGCGTACCGCGAACATCGGCAGCACATTGGAACGGAACTGCTCCACGAGTTCACAATCGCCGGTGGACAGTTCACGCGGTTGGTGCCGCGCCAGCGCGACCGACTTCCAGACGCCGGCGACGGGCCTGTCGGCCGTCGCCGCGGCGCCCGCACCCGGGCTCAGCGAATAGAAGGTCAGATCGGCACGGGCAAACTTGTCGGGCCTTCCGAACCCCGAGGCACAGGCACCTGAGCGCGCCTTGGCATCCGGCCGCGCCCCCGCCGCGAGCAGCAGGATTTTCAATTTGTCGGCCAGACCGTCGCAGGAATATGTCGTCGTGAAGCCCATGAAGGCGAACGAATAGTCGTGTTTCTGCCAGACCCCCGTTTCCGTTGGCACGGGCGAATCCGCCAGCGCGGGGGCCGCCACGCAGAGGCCAAGGACCAGGCTACCCATCAAATTCGAGGACATTTGCACGATAGACCTCCAGTGCTGTCGTTGGTTTCCCATAACGCACGGGCAACCCGTCAGTTGACGAGGGTGCGTCAGAGCTGCGCTGTGCCGATGCCGCGGCAGTCGAGTATAAAGTGTCATGGACGTTCTCGTGGCGCCGAATGCATTCAAACACAGCCTGAGCGCCACGCAGGCGGCGGAATCGATTATCGCCGGACTGCGCTCCAGCGCGTTCGCCGGCGGCGTGCGGATGCACCCCGTGGGCGATGGCGGCGACGGCACCGCGGAGCTGCTGCGCCACCACCTCGGCGGCGCCGTGGTGAGCGTCCCCGTGCACGATCCTCTCGGCCGGCGCATCGATGCGCCATTGTCCCTCGTTGAGGGGGGTCGCGTTGCCGTCGTCGAGGTGGCCGCCGCCTCGGGTTTGAGATTGCTGCGCGCCGGCGAGTTGGATCCGCTGCGTGCGACGAGTGCCGGAACGGGTGATTTGATCCGGCGCGCACTCGATCTCGGCGCGAGCGAAGTGCTCCTGTGCATCGGCGGCAGCGCGACGGTCGACGGCGGCGCGGGTCTGTTGCATGCATTGGGGGCTCGATTCCTCGACGCGGCGGGTAATGCCCTCGAGCCGCTGCCCGCGTCGCTGTTGACGTTGGCGAGCGTGGACCTCACCCGCCTCGATGCCCGGCTGGGTCAGTGCCGGCTCAAGGTGCTTTGCGACGTCGCCAATCCCCTGCTGGGTGAACGCGGCGCCGCGCGCGTCTACGGCCCGCAAAAGGGGGCAAGTGCGGCCGTCGTGGCGACCCTCGAAGCGCTGCTGGATCGGTTCCGCTGCGTGATCCGTGACGCGACCGGCAACGATGTGGCGGATCTACCTCGCGGCGGCGCCGCCGGAGGGATTGCAGCGACGTTGTCTGCGTTGCTGGGTGCGGAACTTGCCAGCGGCATCGACCTCTTCCTCGGCCGGACTCACTTTGATGCAGCCCTCGACGGCGCGTCTTGCGTCATCACGGGCGAGGGCAGCATCGACGAGCAGACCCTCGAGGGCAAAGCACCGTGGGGCGTCGCGGTGCGCTCCCGGGCGCGGGGCGCGCTCGTTCTGGGAGTCGCCGGCCAGGTGCCGCTGCTGCCCGTGCCATCGCTCAATGCCGTTTTCGATGCGTTGATTCCGATCTGCCATGGCCCGATGACGCCGGCGGACGCGATCGCTGCGACCGCCGAGAATCTGCGGCGTACCGCCCGGCAAATCGGCAACTGCCTCTCATTTGCCGGCCGTCTGAATGACCCGCAGGATCACCATGGCGACGGCCACCAGTAGATAGGCCCGCAAAACGATCATGCCGGCCCGCCGCATCGGCGTCAGAGGGATCGAACCCAGGGAACTCAAGGACGGCATGCGCCACGCCAGGCGTGCCGCCTGCAACTCCGCGCGGGTTCGCACGGCGGTGCTCCTGCGGCCGAGGCACAGGGCGGCCACGCCGAGGACGCCCAGGGCGGCGCCGACGCCCAGAATGGCCTCGATCCGGCCGCTGGAGAGGTCCGGAAACAACACGGCGGCAGTCAGGACGAGGGATAGCGTCACGAGCACGGCAACAATGGACAGTGTGACGACGTTCAAGCGAAAGGAGTTGACCCACGGACCCAGCACCGCCTCGTCGTTGCACAGCAGGAGCAGGAACACCGAGGCGCTCGGCAGCAGGACGCCCGCCAGAGTTTGCACGGCGTTGGTGAGCAGACCGAGCGGCACGTGCGGGGCGAGCACCAGGGCGGCGGCGGCCACGATGAGGCAGAAATAGATTCCATAAAAGAGCTTCGCCTGACGCGGGCTGTCGTTGAGAGAGTGGTTCAACGAGAACACGTCCGCGACGGCATACACCGATGACAGGGACACGGCAGCCGCGCCGATGAGGCTGGCATCGATCAAGCCGATCGCAAACAGCACGCCCGGCAGGCGCGATCCGTACCGGCGCGCCAGCCCCCACGCCACATCTCCGGCATCGGTGAACCGTCCCATTTGCGGCGTGCCGCCGAAGGCCTGCGCACAGAACGCGATCATCGCGACGGCACCCAGGATCACCAACATGATGCCGATGACGAGGTCGATGCGCTCGTAGTTGATGAAGCGGGCGCCGATGCGTTTGTCGATGACATAACTCTGTTGGAAGAAGAGCTGCCAGGGGGCCACCGTCGTGCCCACGATCGCGATGATGAGCAGCATCACATCCGCGAGCGGGGCCCGGACCGGCATTTGCGGGACGAAAAAATCGTGAGCGATCACCGGCAGCGGCGGGTGAACCATGAGGAACACAGGCACGAGCAGCAGGCTGCCGGCCACCAGGGCGAGCGCAAATCGTTCGAAGCGGCGAAAATCGCCGGTGCTGACCGCCCCCATGATGAGGACGGCCGCACCGGCCAGACCCCACGCGCGCGGCACGCCGAGCACCTTGAGCCCAAGACTGATGCCGATGAATTCGGTGACCAGAGTCAGCGCGTTGAGCACGAACAGGTCGATGACGCTGAAAGCGCCCCAGAAGCGGCCGAAACGCCGAAGTATCAGCCTGGCGTGTCCCACGCCGGCGACGGCACCGAGCCGCAGGACCATCTCCTGGTTGACATAAAGAACCGGGATGAGCAGCGCGAGGGTCCAAAGCAGCGTCGTGCCATAGTTCTGGCCCGCCTCGGCATAGGTGCTGAAGGCGCCCGCGTCGTTGTCACCGACCATGACGATGAGGCCGGGACCGAGTATGGCCAGCAGGGTGCGCAGGCGGTGTGACCACCCCGTACGCGGCCCCGTGTCGTCCGGGTGCAGGCTGCCGAGGGCGCCGCGGATGCCGCCGTGGCGGGGGGGCGCGGTATACGGAGCGCCGGGATGAATCAATTCCTGTGTGTCGATCATTGCCGCCTCGCCGAGTCGTGTGCGATGGCCGGTTCCGTGGCAGACGCCGGCGCAAGCGCCCGCGATGCAGCGCTTCCGTTCGAACTCGGTGGGGTGGTGAAACGAGGCTGGCACCGGGTGGTGTCGGCCGTCATGCGCTTCCCGCTCGCCGCGGGGGCGCTTCTGCAGGGAAGAGCCTTAGCCGACGACGAATGTGCTGCGTTTCACGCAGCGACCATCACCTGATTCAAGGCATCTGTCCAACGAAGCGAGCCTCACGTTGCAAAAAGTAGGGCGAAAATAATGGCATGCAGGACCGATGTAAAGAGAAATCTTAGGGAGTGGCCCGGACTGTGCCGGCGGCGGCGACCCTCGGTGGTATCCAGCCGTGGTGCTGCCAGTACTCAATCGAGCGCTCGAATGCCGCGGTCAGCGCCTCGAACGCATCGAGTGCACCGACTTCCCCCGCGCGTCGTTCCAGATGAGCCGCACAAGCCGCAACGGCGACCGCCTCCACGGTGGCGGCGGACCCTTTCAATCCGTGGGCCAGACGCCGCACGGATTCCGGGTCTGCCGGTTCTTTCAGCGCCTTCGCAAGACGGGAAAGAGACCCGTCGGTTGCCCCGATGAATACCTCGAGCAATTCCCGCACGAAAGCGCGATCATCGCCGGTGCGCCGCAACATGGCTGGTGTGTCGAAAATCGGCTCGGTCTCGCCGAACCCTGGCGCCCATTCGGTGGAGCCCTGCAGTTGCGTCGCGGCTCTCGCCAACACGTGCTGCAACCGGTTGAGATCGATCGGCTTCGTGAGAAAGTCATCCATGCCGGCGGCAAGGCATTTGGCGCGATCGGTCGCCAGCGCGTTGGCCGTCACCGCGATGACCGGAATCGCCGCGTTGCGTACGAGGCCTGGAACGCCGCGCAGGCGTCGTGTCGCCTCGTAGCCGTCCATTTCCGGCATCTGGCAGTCCATGAGCACCAGATCGAAGTCCGCTTCGCCAAGTGCCCGAAGGGCCTCAATGCCGTTGGCGACCACGCGCACGGTGGCACCCCGCTGTTCCAAGAGGCGCGACCCGAGCTTCTGGTTCACCGGATTGTCCTCCGCGAGGAGAACCCGCAGACCTGCGAGCACCGGTCGTCTGGATGCGGCCGAATCCTGCGCCGCGGTCGCCGCGGTCGCCGCGGCATGCTGCGTCAGCTCGCACAGCACCCGCACCAGTGTTTCCGTTTTGACGGGTTTGGTGATCACGCGATCCATGAGCCGGCCTGCATCGTCCGCGACCGAGGCGCCGAGAGTCGTCATCAGGACGAGTGACGGGGGCGGTGCCTCACGGGCGCGGAGGGCCGCCGCGAGCCACGTACCGTTCGGAGCGGGCAATTGGAGTTCGCCAATCACCGCATCGGGAGCCCGGTCGGCGGCGAGCAGCGAAGCGTAGGTCGACAGCGCCTCCTCGGCCGATCCGGCGAGCGTCACCTCGCAGCCCTCGGGCACCAACTGCTGTGCCAGGCGCCGGCGGTTGGACGGATGTGTGCAAACGCCGAGCACGTGAACTCCGGCCAGACGTGCGGTCGGTCCCGCCGGCTCCCCGAGCCCCCCCCGGCGCAGGCGTACCTTCAGGCGGAAGGTCGATCCCTGGCCCGGCGCGCTGTCGACGTCGATGCAGCCGCCCATGACTTCGGCGAGATGTTTCGAGATCGACAGTCCGAGGCCCGTTCCCCCGAACCGCCGGGTGGTGGAGCTGTCCGCCTGAACGAACGGCGCGAAAAGCATCGAGACTCGGGCCGCCTCGATGCCGATACCGGTGTCGTGAACCGCGAAGCGCAGCTCCGCCGCCGAATCCGCCGCGGTCGTCGCCGTCACGGTCAGGCCGACCTCGCCCTGCGGAGTGAACTTGATGGCATTGCTCAACAGGTTGAGAAGCACCTGGCGCAGCCGCGTGGGATCGCCGATGAACATGCGCGGCACCTCGGGGTCGATGTCAACCAGCAGCTCCAATTGTTTTTCGGCGGCACGCAGCGCAACCGTGCCGACCGCGTCTTCGATGACGGCGTGCAGATCGAAAGTGATCGCCTCGAGGTCGAGCCGGCCGGCCTCGATCTTGGAGAAATCGAGAATGTCATTGATCAATCCCAGCAACGACTCGCCGCTCGAGCGGACTATCTCGGCGTATTCCCGCTGTTGAGGGTCCAGCGTTCCGTCGAGCATCAGCCCGGTCATCCCGATGACGCCGTTCAGCGGCGTGCGGATTTCATGGCTCATCTTCGCCAGAAATTCGCTCTTGGCCAGGTTGGCGGCCTCCGCGGTCTCCTTCGCTTCGCGCAGGGTTTCACCCGCCTGGCGCGTGTCCGTGACGTCCTGGAAGGCACCGACGATGCGGGCGCAGCGCCCATCCTGCAGCTGCGGCTCGCCGATCGAGCGCACCCACCGTCGGCGGCCCGCGGCCGTGACGAATGGAACGACGAAGTCCCAGCCCTTGCCCTGCTCGAACGCCGCGGTGAGCGCGTCCGCGACGAATTCACGAATGCCGACCGGATAGAAGCTGAGTGCGTCCTGTAAAGCCGGCAGCTGCCCGACCGGCAGATCGTGGATGCGATACACCATCTCCGACCAGACCGGGCCGGCGGCGTCGCGCTCCATCTCCCAGCCGCCGATTTCTCCCATCCGGCTCGTCGCCGCGAGCAAAGCTTCCTTGCGGGCGAGCAGCTGCTCGGCGTTCTTGCGTTGCGTGATGTCGACGAGGAGCGCATAAAAGCCCTTGACCAGTCCCTGATCCCAATGGGGCAGGTACTCGCTCTGCCAGTGGGTCACCCCGCCTGCGGCATTCACCTCGGTCTGATCGAACAGCTGACGTTCCCCCCGCAGTGCCGCGTCGAAGCGCTCGCGCCGGACATCGTTGACGGTGCTGCCGAACATATCGGCGAAGCTCATGCCGACGATCTGTTCCGGCGTCAGGCCGAAATGCTTCACGTGCGTGCGATTTGCGAAGCGGCATATCCCCGCGCTGTCCCAGTAGGCGATCATGGCCGGCAGACTGTCCGAGATCTGGCGCAGCCGCTCCTCGCTGGTACGCGAGCGGATCTCCTGGGCCGCGAGGGCGGAGTGGATGTCCTCCAGGGCCCGCAACGCCTGGCGGGTCCTCGCGGCCTCTCGTTCGAGTTCCGCATTGACGTCGCGCAGGCGCTGCGCCTGCGCCGCGGTGTGGGATTGCAGGTGCTCGTCGAATACGGCCGTGACGAGAACTATGGCGAGCAGCGCGACGGTGAGCACGCCGAGGATCATCGCGAGCCACACGTTGTCGATGGCGATCCCACCGGTGCAAAAGGCGCCCGTTTGAAACCGCGACGCGGCCATCCCGGTGTAATGCATGCCGCTGATGGCAAGCCCCATCACGAGCGCGGCGCCGAGGCGCGTCGCGGCCAGGCGCCAGGAGTTGCCCCTGCGGAGGTGGAATGCCAGCCACAGTGCGGCATAGGAGGCGACGATCGCGATGAGCAGCGAAGCCACGACCAAGGCCGGATCATAGTCGATCGACGGCGAGATGCGGATGGCGCTCATGCCCGAGTAGTGCATGAAGGCGATACCGCTGCCCATCAGAACGGCGCCGCCCGCCAGGCGAAAGCCGGCAAGATCCCGGCCGCTCGCGATCCGGATCGCGCAACCGGAGGTGAGGATCGCCACCATCAGCGACAGCAGGGTGGTCGCCAGATCGTACCTGAGGACGACGGGAAGGGAAAATGCGAGCATGCCGATGAAATGCATCGACCAGATGCCGATCCCCATGACCAAGGCACCGCCGATCAGCCAGATCCGGGCCGTGCGGGTGCGTACCTGGGCGACGCGGGCGGCCAGCGAGAGAGCGGTAAAGGAAACCATCACCGCCACGGCGATGGACAGTGCGACGAGCCAGTGATTGTAGGTAGCCAGCATAAATATCGCCGCGACGCGGAGGCATCGCCCTGGTGTTTATCGGCCGGCGGGCGCCATTATTGAGGCGGGCGCCCGGCCGATGGAATCGACTGTTTTGCTGCATTTGCACACTGCCTTGGTACACAATCGCGCTTCGTTCACCTGAACCCAATAGGGCTGCCGTGGCAGACCAAAGGACTCTCATGGATTTCGACGCCCCCGCGTTCATCGATCTGCGCAGCGACACGGTCACTCAACCTTCGGCGGGGATGCGTGCCGCCATGGCGGCCGCGCCCGTGGGCGACGATGTCTACGGCGATGATCCGACCGTAAACCGGCTGCAGGCGGTCATGGCCGACCGGTTTGGGTTCGAGGACGCCATATTTTTTCCGACGGGCACCCAGAGCAACCTGGCGGCCTTGATGGCGCATTGCGGTCGCGGCGATGAGTATCTGGTGGGGCAGGACGCGCACACCTATAAATACGAGCAGGGCGGCGCCGCCGTCCTCGGCAGCATCCAGCCCCAACCGCTGGAGAACGAGCCTCACGGCGGGATCTCGCTCCAACGCATAGCCGCAGCGATCAAGCCGGACGACCTGCACTTCGCGCGCACGCGCCTGCTGGCGCTCGAGAACACCATCGGAGGACGGGTGCTACCGGCGTCGTACGTGGCCGAGGTGACCGCATACGCCCATCAGTGCAATCTGCGCACCCACCTGGACGGCGCGCGGATCTTCAATGCCATCGTGAAGTGCGGAATGACCGAGCGTGCCGCCGTGGCCGGGTTCGATTCGGTGTCCGTCTGCCTCTCCAAGGGTCTCGGCGCCCCGGCGGGATCGGTGCTGTTGAGTTCCCGCGAACTGATCCGGGCTGCGCGCCGCTGGCGCAAGGCATTGGGCGGCGGCATGCGGCAGGCGGGTATCTTCGCCGCGGCCGGCCTGTATGCGCTCGAGCACAACGTGACGCGTCTTGCCGAGGATCACGACAACGCCTGCCGGCTCGCCCAAGGCCTCCTCGAGTTGGGGTTGACCGTGGAACTGCCGCAGACGAACATCCTTTACGTCGACCTCCCGGCGGCACAGGTGGCGCCGCTCGCGGCGCATCTCGAGCGGCTCGGGGTTCGCGCCTCGCTCGGCACGCATACCCGCCTCGTCACGCACCTGGACGTTCCCCGCGCGCGGATCGACGCGGCACTGGCTGCCTTCCGCTCGTACCCGGGCTGGCAGGTCTGAGGTCTTTTTACGGCGCCTTTACACCGGCGCCCGGTAATCGTTCCGCGTTTTTCGATCCCCGGCGGTAGCGTGTCGCATTGCCTCGGCGCGTGACGGGAGACGAATCTTGGATGGCGTGTTTTTGTTGGGTTTGGCGGCGCTCGTCCTGGTGACCTTCGGGCTGATCGCGGGATGCGCGAAGCTGGAGCGGCGCAAATGACCCTCGGGGATGCCTTGGGCGGCGCGATCGCGATCGGCCTTCTTCTCTATTTGGTCGTCGCGCTGTTCCGCGCAGAGGACCTGTGATGACGAACCAGGCCGTGCTCACGCTCGTCGGCTTCCTGGTCGTGCTGCTCGTGCTCGCCCAACCGCTGGCGGTTTACCTGGCGCGCCTCGCGGGCGACGCGCCTTTCGGCTCGATCGCCGGACGGCTGGAAGCCCTGATATACCGCGTGGCCGGCGTGGACGCCGCGCACGACATGCCGTGGACGCAGTACGCCATCGCTCTGGTGGCGTTCAACGGCGTCGGGGCGCTGGCCGTTTACGGGATGCAGCGCCTGCAGGCATGGTTGCCGCTCAATCCGCAGCACCTGGCCGGCGTATCGCCGGATTCAGCCTTCAACACGGCGGTCAGTTTCGTCAGCAACACCGACTGGCAGGGATACGCCGGCGAGTCGACGATGAGCTATCTCACACAGATGGCCGCGCTTAGCGTGCAGAACTTCCTGTCGGCGGCGACCGGCATCGCCGTCGCGTTCGCCCTGATCCGCGGTTTCGCGCGGGGCTCGGCAAACGGCATCGGAAACTTCTGGGTCGACGTCACCCGCAGCACCACATTCCTGTTGCTGCCAGCGTCCGCGGTGCTGGCGATTTTTTTCATGGGTCAGGGCGTGATTCAGAACACATCCGGCTATCGAGACGCCACCACGCTCGAAGTACTTGACTACGCCAACCCGACACTCGACGCGGCCGGCACGCCGATCGTGGATGCCAAAGGCAATGCCGTCACCGAGCCCGCCACCACACGGACTCAAACCCTGGCGATGGGTCCGGTGGCCTCCCAGGAGGCCATCAAAATGCTCGGCACCAACGGCGGCGGCTTCTTCAACGCCAATTCGGCGCACCCGTACGAAAATCCTACGCCGCTGACCAATTTCGTGCAGATGCTGTCGATGCTGCTGATTCCCGCCGCACTGTGTTTCGTGTTCGGCCGGATGGTGGGCGACGCCCGCCAGGGCTGGGCGATCCTCGGGGCAATGGTCATCCTGTTCGTCGTCATGAGCTCTGTGGCGCTATGGGCCGAGCAGCAGGGTAATCCGCTGTTCACGCCCCTGGGCGTGGATCAGACGCAGGGCGCCCTGCAGGCGGGCGGCAACATGGAGGGCAAGGAGACCCGTTTCGGGGTCGTGGGCTCGGCATTGTTCGCGGCCATCACCACCTCGGCCTCCTGCGGCGCGGTCAATGCCATGCACGACTCGTTCACGCCGTTGGGCGGCCTCGTGCCGATGTGGCTGATGCAATTGGGCGAGGTGGTCTTCGGCGGGGCGGGTTCCGGGCTTTACGGAATGCTGATTTTCGCCATCATGGCGGTGTTCATCGCGGGCCTGATGATCGGGCGGACGCCGGAGTACATCGGCAAGAAAATCGAGGCCTTCGAGATGAAGATGACCTCGATCGTGATCCTCGTGACGCCGTTCCTCGTCCTGGTCGGCACCGCCGTGGCGGTGATGTGCGCACCGGGCCGGCTCGGCATCTTCAATCCGGGCGCGCACGGTTTCTCCGAGGCGCTGTACGCCTTTTCGTCGGCCGCGAACAACAACGGCAGCGCCTTCGCCGGGCTGTCGGTCAACACGCCGTTCTACAACTCGCTCCTCGGGGCAATCATGTGGTTGGGCCGGTTCGCCTTCATCGTGCCGGTGCTCGCGATCGCCGGTTCGCTGGCGCACAAGAAACGCATCGGTGCGACCGCCGGCACGCTGCCCACGCATGGTCCGCTGTTCGTGGTTCTGCTGATCGGCACCGTCGTGCTCGTGGGGGCGTTGACTTACGTGCCTGCGCTGGCGCTCGGTCCGATCATCGAACACCTGCAGCTTCACGCCCATCACTGAGGACCGGCATGGTACGCAAATCCCTGACGCTGTTCGATCGCGACCTGCTGGGTCCGGCGATCGGCGACTCATTCCGCAAGCTCTCGCCGCGGGTGCAACTGGCCAATCCGGTGATGTTCGTGGTTTACGTGGGGGCGATGCTCACGACCGTCCTGTTCGTTCAGGCGCTGCGCGGTGCCGGGGAAGCTCCTAGCGGGTTCATCTTCGCCATCTCGGCCTGGCTCTGGTTCACGGTGCTCTTCGCGAATTTCGCCGAAGCCCTGGCGGAGGGGCGGAGCAAGGCACAAGCCGCGGCCTTGCGCGGGATGAAACAGGCGACGCAGGCGAAGAAGCTCAAGGTTCCCGAGCACGGGGCGCAATGGACGGCCGTCCCGGCGCCGCAACTGCGCAAGGGCGACTGGTTCCTCGTGGAGACGGGCGATGCGATACCCGCGGACGGCGAGGTGGTCGACGGCGTGGCGTCGGTTGACGAGAGCGCGATCACGGGGGAGTCGGCGCCGGTGGTGCGGGAGTCCGGCGGTGATTTCTCCGCCGTGACCGGCGGCACCCGTGTGCTCTCGGACTGGCTCATCGTGCGGGTGAGCGTGAATCCGGGTGAAGCGTTCATCGATCGCATGATCGCCATGGTCGAAGGGGCGAAGCGCAAGAAGACGCCGAACGAGGTCGCGCTGACCATCCTGCTCATTGCGCTCACTCTGGTGTTTCTGCTGGCCACGGCGACTCTGCTGCCCTTCTCCGTGTTCAGCGTGTCCGTCGCCCAGGCGGGCTCGCCGGTGACGATTACCGTGCTGGTGGCGCTGCTGGTGTGCCTGATCCCGACCACCATCGGCGGACTGCTGTCGGCGATCGGCGTGGCCGGCATGAGCCGCATGATGGCGTCGAACGTCATCGCCACATCCGGGCGGGCGGTGGAAGCGGCCGGCGACGTCGACGTGCTGCTGCTCGACAAGACGGGCACCATCACCCTGGGCAATCGGCAGGCGGCCGCGTTCCTCCCGGCGGAGGGTGTCAGCGAGCTTCAGCTCGCCGATGCGGCTCAACTGAGCTCCCTGGCCGATGAGACACCCGAGGGGCGCAGCATCGTGGTGCTCGCTAAGCAGCGCTTCAATCTGCGCGAGCGCAGTCTCGGCCAGCTGGAGGCGACGTTCGTGCCGTTTTCGGCGCAGACCCGGATGAGCGGCGTCGACATCGGGTCGCGCGCGGTGCGCAAGGGTGCGGCCTCGGCGCTCAAGCAGTACATCGAGTCCCAGGGTCTGCCGTATCCCGCGGCCGTGTCGTTGATCGTCGACGAGGTGGCCCGTCAGGGCAGCACGCCGTTGGTGGTCTGCGACGGCGGGCGTGTCCTCGGAGTCGTCGAACTCAAGGACATCGTCAAGGGCGGCATCAAGGAGCGCTTCGGTGAACTGCGCCGCATGGGTATCCGGACCGTCATGATCACCGGCGACAACCGATTGACGGCCGCCGCGATCGCCGCCGAATCCGGGGTCGACGACTTTCTCGCGGAGGCCACGCCGGAGGCGAAGCTCAAGTTGATTCGCCAGTATCAGGGGGAGGGTCGGTTGGTTGCAATGACGGGTGACGGGACCAACGACGCGCCGGCCCTGGCACAGGCCGATGTGGCGGTGGCCATGAATTCCGGCACCCAGGCGGCCAAGGAAGCCGGCAACATGGTGGACCTCGATTCGAACCCCACGAAGTTGATCGAGATCGTCGAGGTCGGCAAGCAGCTGCTCATCACCCGGGGCGCGCTCACCACGTTCTCCGTCGCAAACGACGTGGCCAAGTATTTCGCGATCATTCCGGCGGCCTTCGCGACCACCTACCCGCAACTGGCGGGCCTCGACGTGATGCGCCTGACCAGTCCCGGCTCGGCGATCCTGTCCGCGGTGATTTTCAACGCGCTGATCATCGTTTTTCTGATTCCGCTCGCCTTGAAGGGTGTCGCCTACCGGGCCCTCGGCGCGGCGGCGCTGCTGCGTCGAAATCTGCTCATTTATGGTCTCGGCGGCATCGTGGTTCCCTTTGCCGGCATCAAGCTCATCGACATGACCTTGACCGCTTTGCGGCTGGTCTGATCCGGAGCATCCGAACATGAGAGATTTTAGAAACCTCCTGCGCCCCCTGCTGGTGTTGTTCACAGGCCTTTCGGTGCTCACGGGGTTGCTGTATCCCTGGGCGGTCTCGGGCATCGGCGCGGTGTTGTTCCCCGCCCAGTCGCAGGGCAGCCTCCTGATGCGCGATGGCGTGACGGTGGGCTCGCGCCTGATCGCTCAGTCCTTCCGGGAGCCGCGGTATTTTTGGGGACGGCTGTCGGCGACCGCCCCGATGCCGAACAACGGCAGCGCCTCGGGCGGCTCGAACTTCGGACCCCTGAATCCGGCGCTGATCGAGGCGGTCAAGGGCCGGATCGACGCCTTGAGGGCCGCCGATCCCTTCAACCGCTCCCCGATCCCGGTGGACCTGGTCACCGCCTCGGCCAGCGGCCTCGATCCCGACATTTCCCCGGCGGCAGCGTTGTACCAGGTGCCGCGCGTGGCGGCCGCCCGGCATCTCGATCCCGGCGTCGTACGTCGGTTGACGCTGGACCACGTCGATCCCCCCCAATGGGGCCTGTTCGGTGAGGCCCGCGTGAACGTTTTGATGCTCAACCTCGCACTGGATCGCGCACAATAGACGGATGACGATCACCGGCGACAATCGCCCCGATCCGGATTCGCTGCTCGCGAAGGTGCAACTGCAGGAGCGCAAGGAGCATCACGGAAAGCTGCGAATCTATTTCGGCTCCTCGGCGGGCGTCGGCAAGACCTTTGCGATGCTGCTCGCGGCGCGCAAGCTCCGGGCCGAGGGATGCGATGCGGTGGTCGGTATCGTCGAGACGCACGGGCGCGCCGAAACGTCGGCGCTGCTCGAGGGCCTCGAAATGCTGCCCCTGAAGAGCGTCGCCCATCGCGGCAGAACGTTCTCCGATTTCGATCTCGACGCGGCTCTGGCACGGCATCCGGCGCTCATTCTCGTGGATGAGCTGGCGCATTCGAATGCCCCGGGCGCCCGTCATCCCAAGCGCTGGCAGGACGTCGATGAATTGCTCGCGGCGGGCATCGACGTGTTCACGACGCTCAACGTTCAGCACCTCGACAGCCTGAACGACGTGGTCGGGGGCATCACGAACGTGCGGGTCTGGGAAACGGTGCCGGATACGGTGTTCGATGCGGCCGACGAAGTGGTGTTGGTCGACATCCCGGCGGACGAGTTGCTTTCCCGCTTGAGAGCCGGAAAAGTGTATATCCCGCAACAGGCTGAGCGCGCCGCGGACAATTTCTTCCGTCGCGGCAACCTGATGGCTTTGCGCGAACTCGCGTTGCGCCGGACGGCCGATCGCGTCGAGGGGGACGTTCAGGCGTACCGGGTCGACAAATCCATCGGGTCGATCTGGAAGACCGCCACGGCGCTGCTGACCTGCGTCGGACCCGACGCCGGCGCCGAGCGGGTGGTGCGGGCGGCCGCCCGCCTGGCGAGTCAGCTGAATGCCGACTGGCATGCAATTTACGTCGAGACACCCGCGTTGCAGCGGCTGCCGCCGGCGCGCCGCGAGACCATTCTGGCAACTCTCAGTCTTGCGAAAAATCTCGGTGCGACCACGGCGGTTATCGCGAGTCCGGAGGTCGCCGAAAGCGTCGTCGCGTATGCGCGCAAATACAATCTGTCGAAGCTCGTGATCGGCCGCAATCCCGACCGGCGACTCTGGCCCTGGCAGCGTTCGAGCGGGCAAAAACTGTCCCATCTGGCTCCCGACATCGATCTCATCGAGATCGGGAGGAACTCAGGCCAGGGGAACGGCGAGGGCATCAAACCGGTGGCCGTGGCGCCCGCCATGCCGGGGCCGGAGGCGCTGGAGCGGCGCAGGGCAAAGCGACTGCGTTATCTCTGGGCGGCCGTCGCCTGCGGCGCGGTGACGGGGCTGTCGATGCCGTTGGCGGTGCGTTTCGACCGTTCCAACATCGTTGCGATCTACATCCTGGCGGTGGTGCTCGTGGCGGTGCGCTTCGGCCGCGGTCCGGCCGCGATGGCGGCCGTTCTGTGCGTCACCGCCTTCGATTTCTTTTTTGTGCCGCCCCTCTATTCGTTCGCCGTGAGCGACGTTCAATACCTGCTCACGTTTTGCATCATGTTGGCGGTGGGGCTCATCACCGGCCAGCTGACCGCCGGGCTGCGGTCGCAGGCCCGTGTCGCCCTGCACCGGGAAGAGCGGGCCGGTGCGCTGTACGGGCTGGCGCGGGAGCTGTCCGGCGCTACGCAGATCGAACAGGTCGTGAAGATCAGCGACGAATCGATCGAACAGACCTTCCACGCCGCCGCGGCGCTGCTCCTGCCCGATGCGGATGGCAAACTCGCGCTGGCCTCCGCGCGGCTGCTCGAGTCCCTTGCCGTGGACCTCGGGATCGCGCAGTGGGCGTTCGACAAGGGAATGCCTGCCGGCATCGGCACGGACACGCTGCCCGGCAGCGAAGTGCTCTACGTGCCGCTGCGCGCGCCCGCGCAGGCGCGGGGCGTACTGGCGCTGCGGGCGAACAACCGCCGGCTGCTGCGCATACCCGAGCAGCGTCAGCTGCTCGACACCTTCGCGGCGCTCATCGCGATTGCCCTGGAGCGCGTCCATTACGTCGGCATCGCACAGGAAGCACTCGTGCGCATGGAGTCCGAGCGGCTGCGCAATTCGCTTCTGGCCGCCCTGTCGCATGACCTGCGCACACCGCTCACCGTGCTGGTCGGACTGGCCGAATCGCTGTCGCTGACCAAGCCGCCGTTGTCGGCCGAACAGCGCGAGACGACGGAGGCCATCCAGGACGAGGCCCGGCGCATGAGCACACTGGTCAGCAATCTGCTCGACATGGCACGCATCGAGACCGGCGAAGTCACGCTCAACCTGCAATGGCAGCCGCTCGAGGAGGTCGTCGGTGTCGCGCTCGACGCCGCGCGGCAGATGCTGAAGCATCACCGGGTCGAGGTCAGACTGGCCGACGACCTGCCGCTGGTGCGCTTCGATTCGCTCCTGATCCAACGGGTGCTCGTGAATCTCCTGGAAAACGCCTCGAAATATACGCCTCCGGGCAGCACCGTCACCTTGTCGGCGGAGGTGGCGGGCGGAGATCTCAAGGTGACGGTCGCGGATGACGGGCCCGGCTTGCCGCCGGGACGCGAAGAGGCCGTGTTCCAGAAGTTCACCCGCGGCGATCGTGAGTCGGCCACACCGGGCGTCGGGCTTGGCCTTGCCATTTGCCGCGCGATCGTCGAAGCCCACCACGGCACCATCGTCGGTACCAACAATCGAGGGGGCGGTGTTTCGTTCGTGTTCACCCTGCCGCTCGGCAGTCCTCCGGCGGCAGCGCCCGAGCCCGAATCGGAGTTGGCCCATGGCTGAGCCGCAGCCGGTTGCCATTCTGGTCGAGGACGAGCGTCAGATCCGGCGCTTCGTCCGCACCGCCCTCGAGGCCGAGGGGTGGAACGTCCTTGAAACGGAGACGTTGCGCCAGGGGTTGACCGATGCCGGAACTCGCAAGCCCGACCTCATCATCCTCGATCTCGGCCTGCCCGACGGCGACGGCATGGAATTCATTCGCGACGTCCGGGGTTGGTCGACCGTGCCCATCATCGTCCTGTCGGCCCGCGTCGGCGAACAGGACAAGATCGAGGCGCTCGACGCGGGCGCCGACGACTACCTCACGAAACCTTTTGGTGTGGGAGAATTGCTGGCGCGCGTGCGTGCGAGCGCGCGGCGCAAGCATGCGGCCACGGGCGCGCCGGGCGCCGTCTTCCGATTCGGCGACGTCGAGGTCGACCTCAGCCTGCGTACGGTGAACAAGGGTTCGACGCCGGTCCATTTGACCCCCATCGAATATCGGCTGCTGACGCTGCTCGTGTCCAATGCCGGTAAAGTGCTGACGCATCGGCAGATCCTGCGTGAAGTCTGGGGTCCTTCCCATGCGGAAGACGGCCATTACGTCCGCGTTTACATGGGGCATCTGCGTCACAAGCTCGAAGACGATCCGGCTCAACCCAGGCACATTTTGACCGAGACCGCGGTGGGCTATCGCCTCGTCCAGAACGCGCGAACGTAGTCGGCAGCCTAACGGGGGCGCACTCGGCGCCGGGCGCGTTCGAGGTCCCGCGGCGTGTCGACGTCCATGGCGGCCGAGTTCATGTCGAGGAGTGTCACCGCATCCGGGGGCAGCCACCGCACGAAATCGCGCAGCCCCCGGTCACCCCGGAGACCGCGGGCGAGGGCGATGAACCGGTGCGGTAGAATGAGGGGTGTGGCCGCGCAACCGTCGACGCGTCGTGCCACGACCGACCGCCGCCGGGCTCGCCAGCGGAGGATCAGCCGGGTCACGTCGCGGCGGCTCAGGTGCACGAGGTCCACGGGGACGAGCAGCACCGCCGATGAATGCCGGACCCGATGCATTCCCCGCAGCACGGAGCTCGACAAGCCCCGGTCGCGCTGACCGTTGATCACGAACTCGACATTGTCAGATTTGACCTCCCGACGGTAGCTTGAGGTCCGCGGTGGCACGACGATGACGATTGCGCCCGCCGTCCAAGGGGTCAAAACCGCCACGGTCCGCGCGAGCAAGCTCCTGCCTCGAACTCGAGCGAGCGCCTTGGGTCGGCCGAGACGCTTGGAAAAGCCGGCCGCGAGGATGACGATCCGCGGCAAAAGCGCTGCACGGGCATTCATTGGTATGATGGTCTCATGGCACAGCACCACGTCAAATTGAAACGCCGGCCGTTTCTGGCGCCCATTTGGTTGTCGTTTTCCGGCACGCTGGCTGCCTTCCTGCTTGCTGCCGGGCTGGGGTGGGTGGGGTGGACCTGGGTCAGGGCTCACCCGACCACCGTCATCGTCGTTCGGCATGCGGAAAAAAGTCTCGGGGCCGATTCGGACCCGCCGCTCACGCCGGCAGGGCAGGCCCGTGCCGAGCTGCTGGCGCAAATGTTCGGGGCCGGCCGCAATCCGGGCCACATCGACGCCATCTTCGTCTCGCCGACATTGCGCAGCCGGATGACGGCCGCGCCGCTGGCCGCGCGGCTGGGCCTGACACCGATCGAGGGTCCTGCGCACGATGTGCCGCAGCTCGTGTCGCGGCTGCTGCATGAACATGCCGGCAGCCGGGTGCTCGTCATCGGGCACAGCGACACGGTCACGGCCATCGTCGAGCGCCTGTCCGGCGCGGAAGGCTTGCCCCTCATTGCGGACGACGAGTACGGCACCATGTACATCGTCACCGTGCCGCGGATCGGCCGGGCCACTTTTCTGCGTCTGACCTATTGAAGCACCGTGGATTCAGCCAATCCGGGGGGAATGGCATGCCGGGGGCAATGCTGGTACTATTCGTGGCCCTTTAAAAGGGGGAGTAGCTCAGTTGGGAGAGCGTCGCGTTCGCAATGCGAAGGTCGAGGGTTCGATCCCCTTCTCCTCCACCACACCTCGAAGGCCGGGATCCCAAGGATTCCGGCCTCAATTCTTAGCCTCGGTAGCTCAGTGGATAGAGCGAGTGCCTCCTAAGCGCTAGGTCGCAGGTTCGATTCCTGCCCGGGGCACCATTGACTCCAGATCCGTCCGATCCAGCGAGGAAAATTGAGAGAACACCCAAAAATGTCGGGAAATGCGTGCTGACTTCGGCTGATGCTGACTGTTGGCAGCGGAGTGCTTAATGGGGTAACTACGCACGGTGGGGGTAACTGGTGGTCGCGCCAGGTCAAGCCTGGAAGGGGGGTAAGCCAGACTGTAAACGGCGCGGTAAACTGACCAGAACTTTGCCGCACAAGGCCATGCGATTCAACAAGTTGTAATGTCGGTCGGCATCCAACGAGCGCGCCCATCACACAGACAAATACTCACCGCTGGCCTACCGGCGGGCCGGCCCACCGGGAAAACTCCGTCTTGGATAACGCGTGCTTTCTGTGAGCCCAGGCGAGAGAGCATATCTCAACGTGATCAGGATCGACGCCAGTGAATTCCTGAGATCAGCGCTGCTCAATACACCGCATGCGAAGTTCTTACAAATGCGCATCACAATACAAGCGACTTTTTTCCCTCACGCGCGGTTCCCTTCGCGTGGCTGTTCAGTCTCTGCTGCATTCTTCAAGGATGCGCTCCCGTTTTCATAACCGCGCCATCGCCGCCCGCTGCAGATGTCGAGACCGATTCGCCGGGAGGCATTCGAGTGCTCGGCGCCGACCAGCGCTTCGCGGAGGTATCCGTACATAGCCTCGCAAGGCGAGCGCACGCCTTACGGGGCGACGAGCCAATCAGCATCCTCGCTCTCTCGGGGGGCGGTGCGGATGGTGCGTTCGGCGCGGGTGCCCTGGTGGGAATGACGAACGCCGGCGCGCGCCCGCAGTTTTCGGTGGTTACCGGGGTGAGTGCCGGGGCCTTGCTCGCGCCCTATGCGTTTCTTGGCCCCGATTGGGATCAGCAGCTCACCGACGCCTATACGAGTGGACGCGCAGAACACCTCCTGCGGCGCCGCGGCCTTGGCGGGATCTTCGACTCGAGCGTGTATCGCGGTGGACCGCTCGAGGAGTTAGTGGATCATTACATCAGCGACCAGCTGATCCAAGCTGTGGCCCGAGAGGCGGCTTCGGGGCGCCTGCTGCTCGTGGCAACCACCAACGTCGACACCGGGGAGACCGTGATCTGGGATCTGGGCTCCATTGCGCTGAACGGCGGCTCCGGCGCAAAGCCTCTTTTCCGAGAGGTCGTGGTCGCATCGGCGAGCGTACTGAGGATGTTTCCGCCGGTGATTATTCGTGTTCACGGCGCTGAAGGAGAGTACAGCGAGGCTCACGTCGATGGAGCCGCAACCGTCCCCTTCTTGGTTCCACCCACCTTGTTGCAGGTGCCTCGCGACGTAGCCAATCGCTCGCCATCCACGGTTTATGTCCTCGTCGGTGGACGATTGGGCCAGGAGCGGGTGCCGACCCGGCTGCGCTTCCGGACGATTTTAGCGCGCAGCATTTCTGCAGCACTCTCTCACATGATGAGAACGAACTTGGAGTTGACCGCCACCAATGCGCAACTTCAGGGAGCGAGTCTTCAGTGCTCGGCGATTCCCGCCGCTTACCCGAGCCAAACCTCATTCGATTTCCGCGCCTCGAATATGCGTTCCTTGTTCCATTACGGCCACTATTGTGCATACGCCGGTCGATTGTGGATCCCTACACGGCACCCGGCTGCCGATAACGCAGATCGTAGAGAGAGAGTGCGGCCGGGAAGGTTGTTGAATGCCCCGCGGATGACGATTTCATAGCCCGTTTTGCCGTTCGCTGAATCGTTAGCGCAGGCATCGAGGAAGGCGAGGTGATTTTCATGTCGGAGATTCTGATGAGGAATATCAAAAAAGGCCGAAAGGCAAAACCACCGCAGCGAACCGGTGCCAGTGTGGAACTATAGTTAGGCGATCGCCAGAGCGGTGGAGTGGTTGGGTGATCGCTATCTGCTGGCGAATCCGATCAAGGCCGGACCCGGTCGCGTGGCGGCGAAACCCATCTCAACGGCGAGCCTTAAGGATCCTCGGCGGCGCGGTTGGGGTACACAGTCGCCGTAGTCCCTGCGCGCCTAGAATGAATTGTGCAATATCTTCTACGGATCGCGTGGCGTCGGGGACCACTCCTGCGTACAGTTGAAAATCATGCCACATCCGTGGGAACTCCCGGTGACGGACTGAAACACCCGCCCTCGTGAGGGCAGTCCACAGGCGCCGAGAGTCATTGCGCAGAATTTCCTCTGACGCCCCGTGAATGAGCGTCGGCGGCAGCCCGCCAAGGGTCGCAAACAGTGGGGACACCAAAGGGTCTTGGTCGGAGCGGCCTTGAAGAAAAGCGGCGGCACCCAAGCGCAACCAGTCGCTACGTAGCAAGGGATCGTCGGCGATCGGTGCAAGCTGTGACAATGTCAAATCCACCCACGGAGATATCAAGGCCGTACAACTCGGCTGTGCCAGGCCTTCGCTGCGAAGCCGCAGGCAAAGCGACAGGACGAGACCACCGCCCGCCGAATCTCCCGCCACCGCGATGTGCTGCGGCAAGTATCCCTGCGCGAGGATTTCCCGATAGCAGGTGAGCGCGTCGTCCAGTGCAGCCGGAAACGGATGTTCGGGCGCCAGGCGGTAGTCAGGAACGAAAACAGTCATCCCCGTCAATTTCGCGATACGCCCGGTGATACTTCGGTGGCTGATCGGGGAGCCGATGATGAACGCCCCGCCGTGGAGGTAAAGGACCGCGCTCTGGGAGTGGCCACGATGCTTCGTGCCGACGCGCACGAGTTCCGTGGGAACTCCCGAAATGTGTGTGCGTGCGAAATGCACGCCGAGCGGTACGGGAAGAGTTCGCGTCGCGATGTTCGACCAGAGCCGTTGCCTGGAGATCGAGCAAGAGGGTTGTAGTGCAGGCTTCAAGCAGGTCTTTACAGCGAGCCGTGCAATCTTGGTAACGATGGCTTCTTTCATGATTGTGCTTCCATCGCAGGCTGAGTCCATGGAGTCATGGACGCCGGGTTGGGAGAGGTCAGTTCGTGGGTCTCGCACTCGGGTTGACGCGTGGCGGCGCGGGCCGTGAGCGCGTCAAAGCTGAGCGCGTCAAAATGGCGAGTCAACCGCCGGTAGGCGAACGTGAAGCCGGACCAGTTATTGACGTTCTTGCCGCTTTCCGTGATGTACCAACTTTTGCAACCTTCCGCCCAAACCGTGCGACGGAGTGCGTCCTGCAGTTTCCCGTTGAACCGGCTCTGGGCATCGCGCTTCACATCGAAGGACCTACCGGGCGCCGCGCGCAGCCGGGCAACCGCCTCCCGGATGTACTGCATCTGGCTTTCCAGCATGTAGACGATGGAGTTGTGACCAAGGTTGGTGTTCGGTCCGTAGAGCATGAAGAGGTTGGGGAACCCGCTTACGGTGATGCCCAAATAGGCTTCTGCCCCATCGCGCCAGACCGAGTCGAGGCGAAGGCCTTTGCGTCCGCGAACCTCCATTGGCGCCAAGAAACCGGAAGCCGCAAAACCGGTGCCCAGAATCAGCGTGTCGATCTCGTGTTTCTTGCCGTCGTCCGTCACGACGCAGCTTTTCCCCACCTCCTTGATCCCGCCGCTGACTACTTCCACGTTCGGCTTGGCCAGCGCGCGATAGTAGGTATTGTCGAAGAGGATGCGCTTGCAACCGATCGGGTAGTCAGGCGTCAGTCGACGCCGGAGTTCCGGGTCCTTGATCGTGAGGCGTAAGTGTGCGGCCCATAGAAGTTTTAGTGGCGTTAGCATCGCCCGCGATTTCAACAAACCGACGCCCAGCGATTCGAACATCGAATAGACCGTTCCCCGAACCAATTTGCGCAGCGGCGGAATTTTGCGATGTAGCCAGTGCTCGAGCCCGCAAATTTCTCGGTCCGGCTTGGGCAGAACGTAGGGCGCGGTGCGCTGAAACAAGGTGACCCGGGCCGCCTTGTCGGCCACGTGCGCCATGAACTGAATCGCACTGGCTCCGGTACCGAGGACTGCGACGCGTCGTCCCGAGAGATCATGCGCATGGTCCCAACGGGATGAATGAAACATCTTGCCGCCGAACGATTCGAGACCCGGGATCTTGGGGTACGCCGGCCGATTGAGCTGACCGGTCGCCGTGATGAGCGCTCGCGCGTGGAACGAATCGCCCTGCGACGTTTCGATTCTCCACAGCCCGGAATCCTCGTCGAAGGCTGCGCACCGCGCTTCCGTGTTGAGGCGCACATAGCGCATCAACCCGTGCTTAGCCACGCAATGTTGCTGGTAGCGATGAATGTCGGGCTGGCGCGAATAGAATCGCGGCCAGTCGAAGTTCTGCTCGAAAGAGAACGAGTAAAGCGGCGATGGCACGTCGCAGGCAGCGCCGGGATAGGTGTTGTCGCGCCAGGTGCCGCCGATTTCACCTGACTTCTCCAGAATTACGAAGTCGGTGATACCGGCCTCCTGCAGTTTGATCGCCATGCCGATGCCGCCAAAACCGCTGCCGATGATCGCCGCCGTCAGCGGCTTTTGCAGCGGGGGGTTGTCGCGTTTCATGATCGAACTCCTCTTTGACTTATGTTGGGGACCGCCTCTGACGCTGGAGCCCTTTGCTTGCGTCTTTGAAGTTCCTTCCGCCCGTGTAAGGGACGTTAGCCGCATCCACACGGGCAAAAAATCACGGAATTCCGTGAATCGCCGTTTAAGGTCTTCGAAGCGCTGGTTCAGGGCGGCCGGAACTCATTGAATTGACATCCCCGTGGCGCAGTCGCAACATCTGATGGTCTCTGCGACGGATTCCACCCAGAGCGTGCAGTGCCGCCAAACCGTTCCCAGACGAGTCCCACGCCAGGGCCCCAAGTCGGCAGATTTTCGCCACCTAGGGGAGCTGACGGGGCGGTGCGGCGCACCGGTCTCATAGCGCGCATCGATCAAAGCGATGCTCAGCTCACGCTGATCTGCGCTCCCGCCGGTTTCGGCAAGACCACCCTCATGCAGCAGCTCTGCGCGCAGTTCCGATCGCGCGGGATGTCCACCGTGTGGCTCCGCGTGGACATCGGCGACAACGAATTGGGACGATTCCTACACTCTCTGTTAGGCGCAATTCAGGTGGCGCTGCCGCAATTCATTCCACCCGATTTCGTGAACACTTCCACGGCAATCACGGGGTCAGCGCAGGGTCTGGCGGCCGACTTGCTCGAGCGAATCTCGCTTTCCGATGCGGCAATCGCGCTCTTTCTCGATGAACTGGAAGTGATCACGGGTGAGGCGACCTGCGGCTTTCTGCAACGCCTACCCGCCGACCTCGGCCCCCAGCATCGCTTGGTCTTCGGTTCTCGCACACCGCCGCCGCTGTCGCTCGCAAGGATGCGCGCACATGGGCAGCTCTTTGACCTAACTCACGCGGAGCTGCGTTTTACCCAGGAGGAGACCACTGCCTTCCTGAAGCGGCAAAACATGGCGACGTGTGCGGCCCTTCAGTCACTACAGCGGCGCACCGAAGGTTGGCCGGCGGCGCTGCAGCTCGCCGCAATAACGTTCGGCGCCCAGGGAAAGGGTGGTGCGGATTGGCTGGAGCGCTTCTCGGGGTCGACCGGGAGCGTCGCCGACTATTTGGCGCAGGAAGTCCTGGCCAGCCGTCCGCCCGAGCAACGGGACTTCCTGCTGCGTTCCGGTGTGCTCGGAGACTTTTGTGCGCCGATGTGCGATGCGGCGCTTTCGAGGAGCGATAGTGCCCGCATGATCGCACAAATCCTGCACGACAATCTTCTGCTGTCATCGATCGACCCGGAGCAACGCTGGTATCGATATCATCCGCTGTTCGCCGACTTTCTGCGTGCGCAACTGGACCGCGAGGCAGAGGGCGAAGCGCGAGCCCTGCATTGCGCCGCTGCCCTGTGGGCTGCCGACCGGGGGCTGACGAGCGAGGCGGTGGCCCACGCGCTGGCTGCTCAGGATCACTCGCTGGCGGCGAGGGTGTTCGAATCCTCGGCCTTGGGCCTCGTGCTTTCCGGCCAAGTCGCCGACGCGGCCAGGATTATCACGTTGCTGCCGGATGCGGAGGTGGTGCGCCGGCTGAAATTGCTGCGCGCCGGCGCGTACGCGGCCATATTCGCCCACCGCTATTCAGCGGCGACGAGATTCATCGAGATGCTCGAACGCACAGCTGAAACGGAGGACAGGGCTGACGACGAACTCTTCGCCATGCGCCTCATGCTCCTGGCATGGACCGATCGGATCCCGGAGATGTACCAATCGGTTTCTCGCGCCGGCGCCCGGGTAGGGCGGTTCAGTCCATTTACGGCAGGCCTCGCGAACAACGCGAGCGCCTATTGCAACATCGCCCTTGGCCGCCACCTCGATGCGGAGAGGGATCTCGCGCGCGCCCGGCAGGCCTGCGAGCCGATTCATGCGCTCTACGTGCTGAATTACAGCGTGTGTTTCGGGGCGGAAATCGAACTGATCCGCGGCAACGCAGCCCAAGCTCGAATGCTGCTCGACGCCGCCATGAATCGGGCCGTTGCCGACGGGCAAAGACACGGCAGTTCAGGCGCGGTCGTTGCGACGCATTTGGCCGAGTTGCGCTACGAGGCCAATGAGCTGGATGCCTGCGAGGTGCTGGTCAACGACTATCTTCCCATTATCGTCGAGACGGGGCTCCCCGACCATCTCATCATGATCCACCGGCTGGCCGCGAGGCTGCATTTTCATTTTGGACACCCACAGGCGGGTTACGCGCGTCTTGCCGAACTGAATGAGATCGGCAACCGACGCGGAATCGCGAGACTCTGCGCCGCGTCGTGGCTGGAACGTGCGTACGCGGCGTTACGCAGCAACGATGGGGAGGAGGCGCGGCGTGCGCTAACGCTCGGTACGGATGGAGAAGTCTGGGAGCGCTTCGGCCAATTTCACCCCTACGCAAACGAAATTGAGGACCCGTTGATGGCGCGTCTGCGTCTGGAGCTCGTCCTCGGCGCCGGCGAACTAACATTGCCGCTGCTCGAGGTCGAACTGCGGAACGCGCAGGCGGCGCGGCGACAGCGCCGGGCGTTGCGTCTGCGTTTTCTGCAGGCACAGATACTGGAATCTCTGGGGCGACGGCGCGAGTCGTTGGAAGCGTTCGATACCGCTGTCGCGGGAGCAAGCACCCTTGGGCTCGTGAGAACTTTGGCGGACGAGAATTGGGCGACCCGCTCACTCGTTCGGTGTTCTTCCATGGCTGGAGATGCGCGGGCCGCCGAGCTCTTGCGCGATCTTGACTCACGTCGCGATCCGGCGCCGAAATCTGCCACAGACGCACCGTCTTCCGGCGCATCGAAAGCGTTATCGCGCCTCTCGAATCGTGAGATGCAGGTCCTTCGCCTGATCGGGAAAGGGCACTCCAACAAGGTCATTGCGCGCGAGTTGTTCCTCAGCGAGAACACCATCGAGACCCACCTGCGGCGAATCTACGAGAAGCTCGGTACGCACAATCGTACGGAGACCGCGGCGCTCGCTCGTGAGGAAGGGGCAATATAGTGATGGTATTTCTCGCTACCGAACGAAATATCCCGACCCAAAAGCGCAGAAGGGGAACCTAACCAGGGCTCCTTTCCTGATAACTACTGGTGATAGTCCTCGGTGAAGCGATTTATCGCACGGAATTGGCGCGGTTTCGGGAGCATGCGACCGAAGCGGCCGCCTTTCTCAAGGCACTCGCAAATGACCAGCGGCTCCTGGTTCTCTGCGCACTTCTCGATGGGCCGCTGTCCGTGGGAGAAATCAACGAGCGAGTATCACTCAGCCAGTCCACGCTGTCGCAGCATTTCAGCATTCTGCGGGAGGCGGAATTGGTGATCACGTCGCGCCAATCGCAAACCATCTATTACACGATCGCGCGCGGTCCCGCACTGCAAATCATGAAGATGCTCTACGCGACGTGCTGTGCCCCGGCGAGTGCGACCTCGCGCAAAACGTCGCGGTGTAAGTCACCGAGGCGTTCCTGAAATAACCAACCGCCGGTGCTGCTAATCCGGATCGATGTTGCTGCGCGGCTCCGCGCGGCGGCCATGTCAAACCGAGAGTAGGTGGCGACATGGCGCCAGATCAAAACGCGGCACTCCGTTATTCCGGTGATCCAGCTTGGACGCCGCGTGGCAACGGGTCGCGCACTGACTCCGTTACGACCAGTATGCGAATCTCTATGTGGGTCGAATACTGAGACGGAGGCCTGAACAGAGCGGGGATCGCGATCTTCAACGCCTGCAAACGGCGAACGAGGCAATCAATATTCCGAGAGCACGTTGTCTACAACTCCACCCGGGTTCGCCGTATAACCGTATACCGGCGAAGCGATCATGGTCCAAAGCGCCAGCAGCACGTTCGTCCAAGTAGGCGCAGTATGGGTGCGCTGAGAAAAACAGTTCCGGACCGAAAATACTTCGATGAGGCGCCCGGACACTACACTGTTCCAGGTGGCCGGGGTGCCGGGTGGGCGCCAATAACTAGAGGCGGGCGAATGAAACATTAAGCACTCGTCGCCGACCTGACAGCCAAGGCGAGGAATGCCCACTAGCCGCGAGGAGTGCAGGGTGGGGGATTTCCGTCTCGGCAAAGCGCAGGCCCTTGGTCTCGTTTCACCGCCGCCGGGTCATCGTAGTGGGAAACCGCATCTCCTGCGACGCAACCGCACAGGACGTACGCGGTAACGAAAAGACCAATTAGTAACTTCATGGGGACCGTTCCGCGGCAGGTCGACAAAACCACGTCTGTTGGATGATTTCGATGGACGGGTTTATCGTCTACTACGTCAGGAAAAGGATAAAAGCACAGTCCGGAACACAGGGGATCGACCTTCAAGTTTCCGACTATGCCGCTCTCGCAACGAGGCAGGCGCCAATCGAGTGGATAGAGAGCGGATACACCAGGTTTCGACGATATTCGACAGACGTAGGGCGGTCTAAACCGGCCGCGCTGCCGGATGGCACGAGCACACGGTGATCCGTCAGGGGAGGCGGGAAACAACCTACGAAGGGGGGGTCCAAACCTCGTACGCTTTGAACAAATCCGACACCAAGACACCGTTGATGGTCATGCCGCCAAGGGTGGCGTTCGCAATGGATGCATTGCTGAAATTCGCGTCTTCGAAGACGGCGTGTGAACAATCGACATCGGTGAACTTCGAGCCGCTCAAGTCGACGCTCTGAAAGCGGCATCCGGTCAGCTTTGTATTGGCGAAATGAGAGGCGGTCACGTCGCAATCATGAACATGCAAAATTTCGCGCAAATTGTGTTTCATCGCAGATCAGACCTTGGTAGGTGGTAGTGTCTTACCGCTGGGTTGCTGCCCATCATGTTGAGGCTAGCGGATTGCATCCGGGCTCGCCATGCTGGAAAGCCGGGATGGCGTCGCGGCGGCGACAGTGATAAGAGCACAGACCGGGCCGATGGTGTTGATGACGACCCGCCGCTCCGTATCGCTCTTACCGATGAACGGCAGAAGCATGCCGGCGCCCAGGTCGAAGCCATCCATGACGGCAAAGCCGATCAAGAGAACTCCGAGCAGCAGCCACCAGATAACTTTCAACGTTTGAAAATCGAACATAACGATTCCTAGGGTCGCAGAGCGCTTGAAATGAGGTCGACGGCATCCGCCAGTACGTCGGTCGATGGCGAGGCCGCGTCGGGTCCGAGCTTTATGTACTTCTTCAAGAGAAATACATCGATGACGCCAAGTACCGTGTAAAAGAGGATGAAACCGGTGAGGCTCATGGCGACGCTCGATACCGGAATGGGGGATACTGCCAGAAACGTGGGTCAAACCCCCTCGATCGACCAGGGCTGCCGCCCGTGTTCGGCCGCGAACCAGCCCATTTCCGAGGCAATCCACGGCAGCGGAAGACTCCAGAGAGCGACTCTCAGGAACGTCCGGCTCTGCGCCACCCGACGCCGGGCGGCCAGGTAGAACTCGATCGCGAACAAACAATCAAGAAAAAGCCCCAGTTCGACCATGATGCGGAAAGTCCAGAAGATGGGGGCGACCGAGGGCACCGTGTCCCATGCGGCCTGGTCGATCTGGGCCGCCGTTGCCTCGGCGGGAATGTCCACATATTTACGCAGCAACAAGGCGTAGCCCAGATCTTCGGCGTGCGCTTTCAGCGTTTGCCCGGCGGCGAGATCAAGGAATATTATTCTCGATATTTCAATACGTTATGCAGCGAAGTTCGTATAATAATCAGCATGATACCTGCAAGTTGGCTCCTGATAAATCAGCATTCGTCAGGTTGGCGTTCGTAAGATCAGAATCGACCAGCTGCGGGTCGCTCAGGTCCGCACCTGAAAAGTCGACCCCCACCAAGATGAATCGAACGCCATCAAGGTTGGCTCCGCGTAGTATCGCGCCGGCCAGCTGACCCGAAAACAGCTCGGCGCGGCGCAGCGTTGCATTGGACAGATTTGCATGGTCGAAGAAGGCAACCGTCAAATTGGTGTCATCCAAATTGGCGCCCCGCAGATTGGCGCCGTTAAAAACCGTGGACGACAGATCGGCGCCGTGAAAGTCGATTCCGTAAAGGTCGAGCCCCGTAAGATTCTTCGCCTTCAGATCCGCCTTCGATCCCGGAATGATATGGGCCAGCTTTTCGAGCAGTTCGTCCCGACTCAAGCGCTCATGGTTTTCCCAATCTGCAGATGCCAATGCCACGTAGCTGCCAAGCAGGAGGCCGGTAACGATTTTCAGCAGGCGTTTCGACTGTGGCCACACGCGCCCAGCCCGCACTCATCAGCCGCCAGAGTGCTTCCGTTCGTCAGACCATCGAGAACCGTTTGATTCAACAGTTCTTGGCATGCACAGCGGTCGCGTAGGACATCGTGATGCAGTCGTTGCGGGGTCGGCTGATTGTTCTTGTCGCACTGCAGTGTATAGCTGGGGCTGCCGCGAGCGCATTGACGATCCGCCTCTTTTTCCAGTCCGCCAGCGCGCAAGCGGGCCAAGCTCAGGCGGAGGTTGCCCGGGAGTGTGAAGCAGTGGCTTCGAAGTACCGTTTCTACAGCATCCGTCGAAAAGGTCCAAAGAGTTCATTGCAAGACACCGCTTTACATACTGACTTGACGGCTGTCGCGCAAACGGCACTGCGCAATCGACTGGGCATCGAGGGAGGAGTATGGGCGGCCGACGCCGGGTCGTTGGGGTATGCCTTTTCCATGTATCAAGGTGCCGGCCCGAAACCCGATTTCCCGCTCGCCGAAAGTGCGCGAATACAGTCCATCAATGGGCTGGCGCGCGCGGACGATCGAACGCTCACGCAGCGCTATGCCGCCAGCACCGAGCCGAGCTATCGCCATAGACGCCACCGCACTGGGTCAGTTGACTCGGCCGAGTGACCCGGTGGCAGCCACCACGACAGGGACTGCCGGGGCGACGGCGTCCCAGAAATCGCTTCGAGGCCTGGATTGGCTGAACTTCTTCCTGGCGGACGTACAGAGCGGCGTGGGCCCGTTTCTCGCCATCTATCTGGCTACGGCCGGATGGAATGAGCAAACGATCGGCGTCGTGCTGACCGGCGGCGGGATCGCCGGAATCATTGCGCAGACCCCGGCCGGGGCGTTGGCCGATCGGCTTCGCGCGAAACGGGCGCTGATAGCGGTTGGCGTCGTCGCGCTGGCAGTGGGCGCCATGAGCATTGCGCTGTTTCCGAAGTTCTGGCCGGTACTGGCGGCGCAGACCGTGATTGGTGTCAGCTCGAGCGTATTCGCGCCGACGATTTGCGCTATTTCCCTGGGATTGGTGGGCCGTTCGTTGTTTGATCGGCGGCAGGGACGAAACCAGACGTTCAATTCCGCGGGTAATGTGGTGGCCGCCGTTTCGATGGGAATCATCGGCTATCTGATTTCAAACCGCGGAATCTTCTTCTTCGTGGTGGCGTTCACTCTCCCAACCCTGTGGGCGCTGTCGAGGATCGGACCCGAAGAGATCAATTACGAAGTCGCGCGCGGCTCGGACGTTGGCAAAGAACACAATAAGCCGTCGAACATTCGTAGCTTGATGAAGGATCGTCCATTGGTGATTTTTCTGGTCTGCGCCGTGCTGTTTCATTTCGCCAATGCCGCGATGCTTCCGTTGCTCGGCGAAATGCTCGCCAAAGGTCGCGGTCGATCGTCCATGATGTTCATGTCCGCCTGCGTCGTCACCACGCAGCTCGTGGTGACGCTACTCGCGTCCTGGTCGGGCATCAAAGCGCGTCAGTGGGGCCGAAAGCCACTCCTGCTGATCGCGTTTGGTGTGTTGCCCGTCCGTGGAGTGTTGTACACCTTGACCAACGCGGCCGATGCGCTCATCGCGATCCAGATTCTCGATGGAATAGCGGCCGCAATCTTCGGCGTCGTGTCTGTGCTCGTCATTGCGGATCTTACCCAGGGCACCGGCCGCTTCAATCTTGCGCTAGGCGTGGTCACGACAGCCGTCGGAATCGGTGCGGCGTTGAGTCAATCGATCGCGGGTGGAATCGTTCATCATTTTGGCTATCATGCTGGCTTTCTCTTTCTCGCAGGGGTGGCCGCGGCGGCGGCGCTCTTGCTGTGGATCGCCATGCCCGAGACACGAAATACCCTGGGTTCGGCGGCCGCGTTCGGGGTGCCGAAATGAAAAGTATCTTGGTTAAAGCGGCGTTTCGTAGCCCCGGTTTTCGCTGGCGCAAGAAGGGTGACCGCCTGTGCACCCCATCTCGTCTACGCGCGCCCGGACCCGGTACGCCGAGGCGCGGGATCCGGTGCATGACACCGAACCTTAGATCGCTTCGGGCATCCACAATGGGAGTCGCTCCGAAGAAGTGTCACTCTTATGATCATGACGTTGTATAGCAAAATGGTGTCAGCAGATCTAAATCCTGCCGCGGGTGGCAGAACCGGCAAACGGTCATTGGTGCGGATTCCCATGGCAATATCCGTACGGCACGTTCACCTGACCCAGCGAACGGTCGAGCAGTTGTTCGGCCCGGGTCATTTCCTGCAGGTTCATGCGCCGCTGTCCCAACCCGGCCAATACGCGGCAGAGGAGACGGTCGCGCTGGTGGGTCCCCGGGGCCGCTTGGACCACGTCCGCATCGTGGGACCGACGCGCGGCGAAGACCAGGTGGAGTTGTCTCGCACGGATGAGATCGAGCTTGGGATCGACGCGCCCCTGCGCGAGTCGGGCGATCTGGCGCGCACCCCGGGAATCGTCATCGAAGGACCCGCTGGCAGGGTGACGCTTGAGAAGGGCGTGATTGGCGCCTTGCGGCACGTTCATATGAGCCCAGCCGACGCGGATGTGCTCGGATTGAAAAGCGGCGACAAGGTAGCCGCCGTCGTGGCTGCGAGCGACCGCAGACTCATTTTCGAAGACGTCGTCGTGCGGGTATCGCCCGCGTTCAAGCTCGAGTTGCACCTGGATTCCGATGAAGGCAATGCGGCAGGTCTGCCGTCCGGTTCAGAAGTGATATTGGCGGAGATCCAATGATCGACGTGGGCGGTGTCCCGCGCCGAGATTAGCGGTGTTGCGGCGGGCGATTGTCGGCCCCTGGGCTGGCGCGACGCCGGTGGAATCATTCAATCGGGTGGCACCAGGCTTGGAACGGCCCGTGCCTTGCTGATTTGGAGTGAAGCTACTCGCCGTAGGGCACCCAAACGTTCTTGACCTGATAGGCGTGATTCAGAAACCAGCGACCTTCGCCCTGCGCGCTATCTAGGAAATCGATTTCACGGCCCTCGTTGGTCCATACCTGTTTGAGGTTGCCGGCGGACGAATATTTCGCGTTGGCGCACAGATCTTGGTCTCCGTAACACCATAAGGCGTCGATATCATCGTGCTCGGCGAGCACCTTCAGCAGTTCGGCGGGTCGACCCGTGACAAGATTGATCGCTCCGGCCGGGAGATCGCTCGTATCGAATATCTGGTACAGGTCGGCTGCAATCAGCGGGTAGATCTCCGACGGGACGGCGACCACCGTGTTGCCGGCGCACAAAAGCGGGAGCACCAGCGACAGCAAGCCGAGCAGCGGCGATTGCGCGGGACAAATGACGCCAACGACTCCAATCGGTTCGTTCATGGCAATCGCAATATTTCGAAACGGGGGCTTATGCACCACCCCTTCGTATTTGTCGGCCCACGCCGCGTAGCAGAAGAGCCGTTCGACGGAGAGTCTGACCTCAGCGGCCGCCTGTCGTTTGCCGACCGCAGCCGCCAACCGTCGCGCGATTTCCGCGCTCCGCTGCGCCAGGTTCTCCGCGATGTAGTAGAGCACCTGCGCACGGTTGTGCGCCGTCGTCGTCGTCCATCCGTCGGCCCGCCGGGCGGCTTCGACGGCATTGCGCAAGTCCTTGCGGTTGCCGAGGGGTACTTCGCCGAGAGGCCTTCCGTTGCGCCCGCGGCACTCCAGGCTGTACCCGGAATCCGGCCGCACCTGTTTGCCGCCGATATAGAGCTTCACCGTCCGATTGATGTCGGGACTGGCACTGGGCTCAGCGTCCGTGGCACGCAGCGCCTGCGCCCTTAGCCGGGGCGCCTTGTGGAACCAGGCAGGAATCAGATATTCGCGTAGCCCTTCGCCCCCACCTTCGCGGCCGAAACCGCTTTCCCGATAGCCGCCAAAACCGCAGGCGGCGTCAAAGAGATTGGTGCTGTTGATCCATACGACACCCGCCTTGACCTCAGCCGCCACCTGGAGCGCGACGTTCACACTCTCGCTCCAAACACTCGCGGCAAGTCCATAGGCCGTGTTGTTGGCGAGTTCCACTGCTTCGCGCGGCGTACGGAACGTCATTGCCGCAAGCACCGGTCCAAATATTTCCTGCTGCACTACGACCGAGGTGGGTTGAACGTTGGTGAAGAGAGTCGGCTTGAAATACAAACCCTGGGACGGGATCGGCCCGTCCGGTTGCCAGCACGTCGCGCCCTCCGCGACACCCTGGGCGACCAGACGCTCAATCCGCTCGAACTGTACCCGCGCTACAATCGCGCCGATGTCGGTCGTCTTGTCGAGTGGCGCCCCAATGCGCAGCGTTGCCATTCGCGCCTGAATTTTCGTGACGAGCCGCTGCGCAATGCTCTCCTGCATCAGCAGCCGCGATCCGGCACAACATACCTGGCCTTGGTTGAGCCAGATGCCGTCCACCAGACCTTCGACGGCGCTGTCGAGGTCGGCATCGTCGAAGACGATGAACGGGGATTTTCCGCCGAGTTCCAGCGAGAGTTTCTTGGGCGAATTGGCCGTGGCGCGGCGGATTGCGCGGCCGACATCCGTCGATCCGGTGAAGGCAATCTTGTCGACTCCGGGATGCTTTACCAACTCGGCGCCAGTGGCGCCATCCCCGGTGACGATATTGATCACACCCTTGGGCAGTGCGACTTCATCACAGATCTCGGCGAAGGCGAGCGCAGTCAGCGGCGTGAACTCCGCGGGCTTGAGCACGACGGTGTTACCGGTAGCGAGGGCCGGCGCGATCTTCCAGGCGAGCATCAGCAGCGGAAAGTTCCACGGGATGATCTGTCCGACGACACCGCAAGGCACATAGCCTGGAAATTCCTGCGACAGCAACTGGGCCCAGCCGGCGTGATAATAGAAGTGGCGGGCCACCAGCGGCAGGTCGATATCCCGGCTTTCGCGGATTGGCTTGCCGTTATCCAGTGTCTCTAGGACCGCAAGGCGGCGCGCGTGTTTTTGGAGCTGCCGGGCGAGCGCATAGAGAAATCGGGCTCGCCCATGAGGGCCGAGCGCACCCCAGCCTTTTAGAGCAGCGCGGGCGGCGCGAACAGCGGCGTCCACGTCCTGTGCAGTGCCCTGGGACACGTCGGCGAGTTTCGCGCCGTTCGATGGATCGCTGGTCGCAAACACGCGACCACGCACAGGCTTGGTCAGCACGCCGTTGATGTAATGTCCAAAGCGGCGCCGGTGCCGATCGAGCCACTGCAGTGCGATCTGTGCGTCTTCGGGAGCGACACCATAGTCCATCGTTGCCAACTTATCTGCCAAAGGGGTGTTTGCCATGGGTTTGTTCGAAATGTGCTGCCAGCCTGGTTCAGGCAAGCGGGTGCCGGTATGCGGCCGAATAACGTCCACTGGAGTGATAGGCTAATTGCCGCTCAATGTCACCGAGCATGCCACTGGCGCCGAAGCGGAATAATTCGGGTTCGAGCCAGTCCGGCCCAAGCTCTTCCTTCATCAAGGCGAGCCAGTCCAGCGACTGCCTCGCTGTGCGGATACCGCCGGCGGGCTTGAATCCGACCGCCATCCCGGTCGATTCGGCGTAGTCGCGAATGGCGCGCACCATGACCAAACCGACCGGCAGGGTCGCGTTGACGGCCTCCTTGCCCGTCGATGTCTTGATGAAATCCGCACCGGCCATCATCGCAACCATGCTCGCCCGGCCGACATTGCGCAGCGTCGACAGGTCCCCTGTACCGAGAATCACCTTGCAATGCGCGGATCCGCAGGCGTCTTTGTAGGCCGAGATCTCATCATAGAGCCGCTGCCACGCCCCTTCGAATACGTGCGCCCGCGCAATCACGACATCGATCTCGTGCGCCCCGGCGTCGACGGAGCGGTGGACTTCCGCCAGCCGCTCCTCAAACGCATTCGTCGCGGTCGGAAAGCCGGTCGACACGGCAGCAACGCGCACCTCGCTGGCACCGAGTGCGCGCCGCGCCGTATCGACAAATTGATGATAAACGCAGACCGCGCCGACGCGAATCGGCATCGTGTCGATCCCCAGCGCCGATTTCACGGCGGGCTCAATCGGTTGCAGAGCTTTTGCGCAGAGACGCCGCACCCGCTGATCGGTGTCGTCCCCCGACAACGTCGTCAGATCCATGCACGTGATCGCGCGCAGCAGCCAGGCAAGCTGCCAATCCTTTTTGACGGTGCGCCGTGCCGGCAACGTGGCCGCTCGACGCTCCACCGCGCTGGTGTTTACGCGCACGCTGTCGATCCAGTCGAGGTTCAGTGGCGTGCCGGTGTTGCGACGGAGCGGGCGCGCACCGAGTCGTGCAAAGACCTCGCCATCGACAAGATTCTCAGTCACGGCTGGATGCATGGAGGTTGGGCTCTTGGGCTGTTTTCGTTGATTGGAATCATCCAGCGTAGGGCGTCAGGCGTGACGCCGGTTCCATTCCGCATCGATGCTACCACGCGGCGGAAAAGACTTTTGGGTGCCCACGCGGGTGGTGGATAGGGCCGCATAGAGATTCGCGCGGGCGGCGGCCTCGGATTCGGCCATGCCTTCGCCGAGGAAGGCCGACAGACTGCCGATGAAGGCATCCCCCGCACCACTGGTATCGACCGCGGTGACGGGATACGGCGGCATTACCCTAGACCCGGTCGCGTCGGCAAACAGCGAGCCGCGCGCTCCGAGCGTGATGAGGATCCGGCAAAAGCCCTGCGCGAGCAGGGCATTGGCGCAGCTGATGGCGTCCTCGATCGAGCGTACCGGCAGTCCACTGATCAGTTCGGCCTCGGTTTCATTGGGGATGAAGTAATCTGCTGCGATCAAATCGGCCGTCGAGGACGGCAGCGCCGGCGCTGGATTGACGATGCAACGAATGCCACGTGTCTTTGCGAATCGTATGGTGTGATAGATCGTTTCGAGCGGAATCTCGAATTGCAGAATGATGGTCTGCACGCGGCTGAGATCCTCGGCAGCTGCGTCCACATCGGCCGGCGTGAGCGTATCGTTTGCACCCTTGACCACGATGATTCGATTCTGGCCGTCGGGCTGGACGAAGATGGGTGCGACGCCGGTTGACACACCATCCACGATACGCACGTGCGTCGTATTTATTCCATACGATGCCAAGTTACTGATCGATGCTTCGCCGAACAGATCGCGGCCGACTCTGGCGACCATCATGACCTCGGCGCCGCACAATCTGGCGGCCACAGCCTGATTGGCGCCTTTTCCGCCGAAACCCAAGTCGAAACTCCGGCCAAACAGCGTCTCGCCCGCGCGGGGGAACACGTCGGTGAACGTGGTCAGGTCGGTTACGAGGCTGCCGACGACGGCAATGCTAGCTGGATTCGGCATGTGGTTTGTTCCTATCGTTCCGTCCGCGGTTCAGGACGCCATCGTAGCCGACGGAGACCCCATGAAGGAATTGGGCGGCAACGATGGGCCAACGTCATGGACGACGTCAACGTCAAGGACGTCGCGGTGAAGATCCCTTAGGGGGCCGTGGTCAATTCAGGACAGGGCCGTCCCGCGATCAAGCGCTTTTACGTACCGGATAAGTTGTATGAGGCAATGACGACTGTGGAAGCCCGTCGGACGGACCCTCGGCCGTGCCGACGGGCAGCCAGGTCCTGCGTAAGTCATTGATTTAATATATCTCGTTGTGAGATCTGCCGGCGCATCGTGGTGCGTTTCCCGGCGGCATCGACTGGCTCAGTGATCCCATCCGGTATATCGATTGGGGATGCACGACCCTGCTGAATTCCGCTCTGACGCTCCGACGGAGGCGCGGGAAGCGCAATGGCCTGCTGAGGCAAGTTCGTACAAATTGTTTGCGCCGCCCATCTATCCGGGGGCGATTCGCCGTGAGCGCATCCTCGACCGGGTATTGAACGACGAAAGCCTGCGCGTCATCCTGCTCCAGGGTCCGGCCGGCCACGGCAAGTCGACCACCCTGCAACAGATCAAGAGCGAGTATCAGGCTAGGTCATGGCTCACCGCATGGCTGACGCTCGACGATGCCGACAACGACCCGCGGCGCTTTGCAATCCATGTTCGGGCGCTCATCGATCGGGTCTGCATCGATAATGCGGTCGGGCTTTCGGGGGGAGAGGTCGACCAGAGTTCGCGCGGGGGCCGCCGCGCCGATTGGGCCCTTGACCGATTGTCACGCCTCGGCAAATCCGTGGCGCTTTTTGTCGATGAATTTCAAACCATCAGGAATGCGACATTCATTGCATTTTTCCGTGACTTGTTCGATCGGGTCCCGGAGAACGTCCGAATCTTCGTGGGATCGCGCTCGTTGCCGGAAGTGGGTCTGGCAAAGCTGCTGGTCAGCAATGTTGCGCTCGTCTTGCGGGCCGACGATTTGCGTTTCTCGCCGGCGGAAGTGGATCGTTTTTTTGCAACGTCGCGAGACCTGAAGATCAGCTCGCAGGAGATTGGCGCCATATACCGCCGGACGGAGGGTTGGCCTGCGGCGCTGCAACTGTATCGACTGACCTTGAACAGTCCCGAAGTGCGAAACTCTCTCGCCGATTTCAATCGCGACAGCCCGCGCGAGCTCGCGGAGTATCTCGCCGACAACGTGTTGGCTCTGCAGTCGCCGGAGATCCAGGAGTTTTTGCTCAGAACCTCGCTACTGACGCGCCTGAGCGCCGATTTGTGCGATTCGATCACCGGACGCACCGACTCGCAGAATGTGTTGCGGGAACTCGAGCGGTCGGGACTTTTCATTCGCAGCTTGGATGCCGACGGAAAGTGGTTCAAGTACCACGGCTTGTTCTCCACGATCATGGCGGAGAGTCTTCGCAAACTGTCCGCTCCCACCGTGGCTGAGGTTCATGCCCGCGCCGCACGATGGCATCTGTCGCAGTCGCTCTACGAGGAAGTTGTGTACCACGCGTTAGGCTGCGGGGATCATACGTTGGCCGCCGAAACGCTGAACGTCTGGGCTTCGCGACTCGTGGCCAGCGGTCAACTGATGACGGTGGAGCGGTGGTTCGAGCGCCTGCCGCTCGAACGTGTTTTGGAGCGGACGGATCTGGCCATCAAGGTCGCTTATGCGCTGATTTTCTTGCGCCGCGAGCACCGCTTGCGACCGCTTTTGGACTTTCTGAGGGCGCGAATCGATGCAGGTGACATCGCTCAGACCACAAGTCCGCGGATCGCGCTCTCGATGGCGGCCGTCCTCGAGGACGATATCCCCACGGCCGTCCGGCTCGCCGACCCGATGAAGCTCCAAGACCAGAGGGCCGGCGGTTTTGCCGCATTCGAGATTGGCGCGGCAAGCAACGTGCTGGCGTACCGGGATCTCGCCTTGGGGGACTTCGAGGCGGCGAGGAAGCGGCTGGCCGCTGCGCGCATGGTTAATGAGCGCGGCGGGGCGACATTCAGCGGGGGCTACACCGTGGCCATGTCTGGCGCGTGTTTGATGTTCCAAGGGAATTTACGCGAGGCGCTTGAAAAGTTTCGCGAGGAAATGAGCGAGGATAGTGAGCATATGGACGGATCATTCGCGTCCGCCGCGCTCGCGTCGTGTCATATTTGGGCTTGCTACGAAGCTAACGAACTGGATGCTGTGGAGTCGTTGTACTCGCGTTATCACGAAAATATCGCCGGCTCGGTGATCCCCGATTTCATTGCAATCGCCCATGTGGCGACGGCTCGTGTTTTCGATGCGCGCGGGCGCCCGGACAAAGCGCTCAAAACGCTCGACGACTTCGAGAAAATCGGACACGACAGCGGTTGGACGCGCCTCATCGGCATGGCGGACTGGGAGCGGGTGCGACGGGCGTTGGTATCGGGCGACATCGAGCGGGCGCGACAGGTGGCCGCGCACACCGCAACTGCCGCACATCCATTTCCGGAGAGCTGGATTTCCCTGTCCGAAGACCTGGAGGGTGAAACGCTGGGGCGAATACGACTGGCCGTCCACTCCTTAGACGCGTCCGCGGCCGGGACACGCATCTCCCGGGAGCTTCAGCGCCATCCAATGAGCTCCTATCGCCAAATCAAGCTTTATCTGATGGATGCTTTGCTCAGGCAGCAGGAAGGGATGCATAACGCGGCCCATCGCAGCTTGCGCAGGGCGCTTCATCTGGCAAAACCGGGTCGTTACATCCGGTGCTTTCTGGATGAGGGCGAAGGCGTCATTCAGCTTCTGCGGGAGGCCTATCAGAAGATTTTTGTCAGGGGGTCGGGCGAGGAGGCCGGACTCGACTCTGACCAGGCTTTTCTGGAAGAGTTGCTGTCCGCGTCCGGACTGGATCTGGCTCGCGACCGCGGTAAATCTGCCAAAGCGGCAACTCAGCCATTGTCCGATCGGGAGAAGGAAATGCTGCTGTATCTTGCGGATGGCGTATCCAACAAAGAGATGGCTCAACGCTTGTTCGTTTCCGAAAATACCATCAAGTTCCACCTGAAAAACGTTTACTCCAAGCTGGGTGTGGCCAATCGACTGCAGGCCATCAACGCAGCCCGCCAGATGGGTCTGGTTCCCTGACGATTCGGGGTTCACTTCCACCCCAAAACTACCCGTTCGTGTAGCGCACGGCGGCGCATTGGCGCCTATTGTCCTCCCCATCAGGAGGTCGACGAACCTCCAAATGGGCTGGCTGATCAGGGGGCGTCGAGTCTTGGCTTCATTTCGTTACTCAATTGCTCACTGGGTCATGCACCATCGACGGATTACCGCGGTGGCCTTCGCGCTTGTTACCCTGTTCTTCGCGGTGGGAATCAAGAACGTCCAGATCCAGACCATTTTCTCGGATCTATTGCCGAAAGACGATCCCTTCGTCAAGGTGTTCAAGGATCACCCGAACTTCGGCAATCCGTTGACGGTGACTCTCATGGTCAAGCACCGATCAGGGGATATTTACGACCCGACGACGCTCGACAAGGTGTGGCAATTGACGCGCGACATCGACCTCGCTCCGGGTGTCGATCACGACCAGATTCTATCGATCGCCACCGAAAAGGCCCGGTACGCGGAAGCCACGCCAAATGGAGTGGACATGCGGCCGCTAATGGAGGACCACGTTCCGGCCAACCGGGAGGAGGTGGACCAATTTCGCAGCCGGGTCGACAAAAGCGCCGGGGCCCGCGCCTTTCTCATCTCAGGCGATGCGAGCGCAACTCTCATCAATGCCACCTTCATCGAGCAGCGTCTGGATTATGGCAAGGCATTCACCTACCTGCATGGGTTGGTGCTGAAGGCGCGCGATGCGGATCACGACGTCTTTATGGCCGGGCAGCCGGCGTTGACCGGATGGGTGTATCAGTACGAATCGCAGATGGTGGGGATTTTCGCTGTGACGCTCGGCGCCCTGGTTTTGGCCCTGACGCTCTATATGCGTAACATCGTCGGAGTCGTCACCCCTATCGTAACCAGTGCCGTGGCGGCAATTTGGGGATTCGGATTCGTGGGGTGGCTGCGCTCGCCGATCGAACCGTTGCTGATGATCGTCCCGCTCCTGCTGGTGGCGCGGTCATTTTCGCATTGCGTGCAATTCACAGAGCGGTTCTACGAGATCTATGCCAAGGTGGGTGACCGGGTGAAGGCGGCGGAAATCACGATGGGCGTGATGATGGCGCCGAGCGTGCTCGGCATCTTCACGGACATTGTCGCGATATTTCTGATCGCGCTTGCGCCGATACCGGCGATGCAGCGTTTTGCGCTGTTCTGCGGCTTCTGGGCAATCTGGCTCATTCCCACGGGAGTCATTCTGATCTCGCTGCTGCTGGCGGCCCTGCCGGCGCCCGAAAATGTCGCCCGACTCACCGGTCGTACCGACGCGAAGGGTTTCCATCACCGGTTCCAGCGCCTCCTCGCGGCCGTCGCATCGGTCACTTTCGGCCGCCGCGCCCGGTTCACGACCGTGATCGTGGTGGTGCTTGGCGCCTTCGCGATCTACGAGGCCCGTCTGATCGAGATCGGCAATCCGGTGGAAGGCAGCGGATTGCTCTGGCCCGTCGCCGAATACAACCGGGCCGTGGCGCAGATCAATCGCAATTTTCCCGGCGTGAACACTTTGGAAGTGGTGTTCGAGGCCAAGGATCCGCGCAGTGCGACACGCATCATGCATGAGGCCGACACCCTGGAGACCATGCAGAAAATGCAGGTGCTCATCGAGCGAATGGCGAATCCGCCTCGCGCGACGCTCTCCTTCGGCGATTACCTCATGGAGGGAAATCGCCTGTTTTCGGGGGGTAATCCCAAGTGGCTGCCCCTGGATCCAACGGACCGGGCGGTCAATGCGGCCACTTCGGCCGTAATGCTGGGCAGCAGCCCCAAGGCGTATTCGCAGGTGATCGATTTCGAGCAGCAGAACGGCACCGTGTCACTGTGGTACCGGGACAATCGACAATCGACCGTCGATACGGCGTTGGCTCAGGCGCGCGCCGCGGTCGACGCTGTCGGCATCGACCATAAGCATTTCCGGGTCCGCCTGGGGTCGGGAACGATCGCGCTGCAGCATGCGATGAACAGCGTGGTCGCACGCTATCAATGGGCGATTCTTGGATTCCTCAACGTCGTCATTTTGCTCGGTTGCAGCCTGGCGTACCGGTCACTCATCGCGGGGCTCATTCTCCTAGTTCCGGTCAATCTCGCCAATATCGTACTCGTGGCTTCCATGCATCTGATGGGGGTTGGGCTCGATATCAATGCGCTGCTGGTGGCGTCGATTGGCGTCGGGGTGGGGATCGACTACGGCATCTATCTCTTGTCGAGAATCTGCGAGGAGAGCCACGCCCATCAATTCGATTTGGGGCAGACGATCACCGCGGCGCTCACGACGACGGGCAAAGCCATCATGTTCACGGCTTCCATCATGTTGATTGGGATTCTGCCCTGGTATTTCTTGTCCGGCCTTAAGTTCATGGCGGATATGGGTCTCCTGCTGGTGCTGCTCATGCTCATCAACATGGTGCTGGCATTGGTGGTGCTCCCGCTCCTGGTGTGGTTGGTGAATCCCAGTTTCCTGCGTCGGAAGGATTTGTTCATTGGGGAAGGCGTTGATCCATCGGTGTACTCGGCGGTCGACGGCTACATGGTCAAGGCGGTTTAGACGGCGTTCGACAAGTCAACAACGAGGTTGTTATGCACATCACGAAATTCGGTGTCGATTACGGGCGACGGGCGCTGCTGCAAAAGGCGGCAGTCGGCGCCGCGGCGGGTGTCTTGGCGCCACTTTGGCCCATGATGGCACGGTCGGCGGACGATGTGAGCAAGGCCTATCCCGACGACCTGCTGCACATCGAGGCGTACACGAAAAACAAGATCAAGCCGGGTGACGTCATCACCGCCGGCAATGTCGATGACGTCAAGGATCTTCTCGACCCGATCGCGTATCAGCAGGTCAAGACCATGGGTCGACGCATCAACATCGTCGATTCGACCAAGGACGTGACCAAGCTCTTCCCCGCGGACTACCTCGAGGCAACCCTCAAGAACAAGGGATTGGCGAAATTCGACGCCAACAACAATGTCGTCACTCAAAGCGGTGATCCTTGGGTGGGCGGCAACCCTTTTCCGGACCCGAAGACGGGACTCGAAGCCATTGCCAATCTCACCCTCGCTTGGGGTCGTCACAGCTATTCGCAGTACGCGGTGCGCGATTGGGATATCGCGCCGGATGGGGGCCTTGCCTATCAATATGATTTCGTGTGGGTGGAACTCAATACAACGGCTCGCACGGATGGAGTCGTGTGGAACGGGAAGAAGGACCTTCTGCGCTATCAATCCGTATTCTTCACGTCTCCGCAGGACGCGGCGGGAACATCGTTTCTCAATACCTGGTACTACGACCAGCGTAAGTTTCCCGATCTCGAGGGGTATCTCCCCGCTTTTAGACGGGTCCGTCAATTCCCGACCAATCAACGGTTTGAACCGCTGGTCCCGGGCATCACGCTGTTCCTGTCTGACGCCTGGGCGGCGGGTGACCCCATGTTGACCTGGGGAAATTACAAGATCGTCGGTCGGCAGCCGATGCTGGGCTATATCGGCAACAAGAACTTTTTGGGCGGATATGGCGGTACGCAGAACAACTATGAGCGGCCCGTCCACGGCGGCCCGAAGAATCAAACTTTCTTCGAAACTTACGCCGAGTTGGTTCCCGAATGCATCATCCTGGACGCGGAGCCGGTCGGGTATCCCCGTGCCCCCGTAAGCCGCAAGCGAATCTGGATCGACGTTCGCAACGGCATGTACGTCGCGAACATCACCTACGACCGCCGGGGGGAGATCTGGAAGTCGTTCGAACCCGCATACGCGCAGTATTCGAACGAGAAGCAAACCGTCTTGGATCGCGGTCATCCCGCCTGGTCGTGGTTGTATGTCCACAGTCATGATTTCCAGTCCAACCGAATGAGCCGGTTTGTGCAGGCGAAGGAGGTGACGGGCGGATATAAGAGCACCTACGACATGGGCAACGTGGATGTGTACAACAAGTACCTCACAACGCAGGCGATTCAGCGACTCGGCTCGGCCTGATGCGTAGTGCATGGCTCTGCCTAGCCGGCGCCGCGCTGCTCCTCGGCGATCTCACGTCGGCCCTCGCTGAGGGTGTCGCGGCGGCTGTGAAAACCATCGTCGACGGCACCCCGCATCAAGCGCTGTTCGCGGTCGCGCTGGACGGCGACCAGGGCATCGCGGTCGGCGCGGCAGGGCAGGTGATGCTCACGCGGGACGGCGGCAGCACGTGGCGGCCGTCGAAGCAAAGTGGCGCAACAGCCTTGAGTCTGTTGGGGGTGACTCAGCGCAAGGGGCTGCGAATCGCGGTAGGTCAGTCGGGTTTGGTGATGGTTTCGCGGGATGGTGACGTTTGGCAGCGAATCGATCCGGTCACGCCGGAGCGGCTCTTCGCCGTGAGCAGCAGTGACGCGGGTAAAATAGTGGCCGTGGGCGCCTTCGGGACCGTGATTCTCTCGGCAGATGAGGGTCGGTCCTGGCGCTCGATCGCACCTCCCGATGTCGCGCAGTATTCGGATCAGGGCGCCGAGCCACACCTGTATGCAGTCTCGGTGTCCAACAATGGGGTCGTGACGGTCGCGGGGGAATTCGGTCTCATCCTGCGGACCCAGGACGATGGCGCGCACTGGAGTCTCGTGCATAAGGGTGTGGCATCACTGTTCGCGCTCGATTTGCCGGCCGCCGGACCGGGTTATGCCGTGGGGCAAACAGGCACCATCCTGCGGTCCGACAATGGCGGCCAGACCTGGGTCGACGTTCCCTCCGCAAGCCAAGCCAATTTGCTCGGAGTGAGCGCGAGCCCCGGCGGCAAGGCGATCGTCACCGCAATGGACAGCGTATTGGTGAGTGACGACACCGGCGCCCATTGGCGGCCCGTCAACTGGGGGGACTTCGGCTCCTCCTGGTATTCGGGGGTCCAATTCCTCGATTCGCAACCGACCGCGGCGATCTTGGTGGGACACGCGGGACGGATCCTAAGAATGAATCCATAAATGAGAAGCTCCAGGGAGTAGCCATGAAGTCGAAAATCATTTCATTAGCCGTCTCGGCGTCGTTGTGTGCGGTGGGAATACCGGGGATCTCTCGCGGCGATTCGCAGGAAGGTACGATCGGCAACAGCGACATGAGCTATACGTTAAGCGGCCTGATCCGGTCGGAAACCGCTTTCGCAACGGACGGTGGGAAGAATCCGCTCAATCAGACCGCCAATTTGTACAACGGCGTGCCGACCAGCCGAACGAGCCCATTGTTGACCGATACGACGACCCGTGACGGCCAGACGTTCGACCAGACCCTCGACATGCAGCAGTTCCGTTTTCAGCTCGATGGCAGCCTCAAGTTCTCACCCAGCTTTACGCTGATCGGCAAATTGCGTGGAATCTATGATCCCGATTTCTACAATGACTTTAATCCTGCGGCCGTCAACAGCCAAGCCGTGGGCGAGCTGTATGGCAAGCCCAATTTCTTCACCTACGACGTCCAAGGGCTGTCGCACCCGAATCCCTTGGAGTGGGCCGGCAGCAACTACATGGTGGATTTTCCCGCTCTGTTCCTGGAGTACAACCAGGGTCCGCTGAACCTCCGGGTGGGGAATCAGCAAATCGCTTGGGGACAAGCCATCTTTTTCCGGGTGTTGGATATCCCCGACGGCCTGGATTACCGCAGGCACTCGGTTCTCGATTACGTCCCCGAGGAGTTTTCGGACAAACGGGTCCCGGCGCTCAGTGTCCGGGCGACTTATCAAATGGGCCAAAATTGGCTGGTCGATTCTTTTGTCGAGAAATTTCAGCCGACGGTGTATCCCAATCCGAATACGCCGTACAACGTCATCGCATCGCAGTTCACGATCGTGGATGATTATAAGCAGTACGATAGCCGCCTGAACTTCGGCTTGCGATTGAAGGGCGAAGTCGACGGCATCGGCTTGCAGGGTGTCCTGGCGCGGCGCTACAACCCCGATGGCGTGTATCGCTGGACGCAATCGGGCGTCAACCGGGACATTCCCGGCTTGCCAGGATCGGGGGCTCTGCTAGCCAAGACCCCCTTCGAGATCGATTCGACCGGGGTCTGGTCGGCATCCGAGTGGTTCAATTATGCTGGCCAGGCACGCCTCAATGGTGTGACCGGTCTGAACTCTGCTATCAATAACTTCCAACCGGCCGCCGGACTGCTGGGGGCTGCGGCGGTGCCGAACATCGCGTATGCCCAGCAGGAATTGAACGAGTTCTTCCAATTGGCCGGCGGATTGCTCAAGGGAACCAACAATGCCGGCCTGCGTGGCTGGTTGGCGCGGGATTATCGCGAGGAGACCAATATCGGTGGCGGTGTCAGCAAAGTCTTCAGTGGCGATCCTGGGTCTTGGGACGACCAGCTGATTGCAAATGTCGAGGTGTTGTACACGCCAGACCGGATTTTCACCAATCCCTCCCTCGACGTCGATTTCCTGCGCAAGAATGAGACCATCGCTGCCTTGGTTCTCGAGAAATACCAGCGCTTCTTCACCAGTATTCCGGCGACTTACCTGGTGGGACAGTTCCTTTATCGATCGCAAAGCGACCTGTTCGGCCGATACCTCGGAGGTTACGGCGGATCGACCGACGAGGCGGCGCCGGGCAAAGCCGGCGGATACAAGGCGTTCGCATTCGCCTTGCAGCAACCGTTCGCGAACCTCATCTGGCGTGCCGATCTGGCGGTGCTTTACGACACCGGCGGCGGGTTGCTCCTGCAGCCCGCGGTTCGATGGAAACCCAATGGTCGCTACACGGTGGAAATGTTTTACAACTACGTGAACGGCAAATTGAACGGCAATCCCATCAACAATGCGCTGAGCACGGCCAACTACGTCAAGGAACTGACGCTGCGGGTCGGAGGCCAGTTCTAGCGATGGGCGCGGTAATCTCAACCCGCCGCCGTTTTCTGCGCGACGCCTGTGCGTCGGCGGTGACCGCTGGGGTGCTCATGCCGCTGTGGACCGCGATCGCGGCCGGGGGGGACATCTCCCCTGCGTATCCGGACGAACTGTTGTCCCTGGAGGCTTATACCAAGGGCCGGATCAAGGCGGGCGATGAGATCACCGCCAACAACGTCGAGCATGTGAAAGCCCTGCTCGAGCCCATCAAGTACGATCAAATTGTCCGACTCGGGCGGCGCCTTCGCGTTGCGAACACCACCACGGACATCACCCGTTTGAGCCCCTGGGATTACCTGGAGGCCACCTTGCGCAACCAAGGCCAGGCCCGCTTCGACCCGAAGGGCAACGTCGTGACAATCGACGGCAAACCCTGGATCGGCGGCAATCCATTCCCGTCGCCGAAGTCGGCGGTGGAATTTTTCGCGGGTCTGACTCTGAGTTGGGGCCGGCACGATGCCTCGTTCTACTGCGTGAAGGAGACGGATCTGTCGCCGGCAGGGGAGGCGCAGTTCCAATACGAGTCTGGCTGGGCGGAACTTGCACCCACGGGCCGGGTCAGCGTGCTACCGCGGCCGTATTGGCCGGGGCACGAGGATAAACTGCGTTTTCAATCTGTATTTTTCGCTGCGCCGGACGCCGTCAAAGGCACGTCGTTCCTGAATGTGTGGGCGTACGATCAATCGACGTTTCCCCAGCTGTCCGGTTATCTCCCTGCCTTCAAAAGAATTCGCGAGTTCCCGAGCGAGCAGCGCTTCGAACCCCTCATACCTGGTTCGACCCTGTATCTGTCGGATGCATGGGCCGCCGGGGATCCGCTGCTCACCTGGGGTGACTACCGCATCGTCAGCCGCGGCCCTACCCTCGCCGCGGTCAGCCATGGTTGGAATTCCGCGCACCCCAACTGGGAACACGGAACCCACGGGGGTCCCATGGGTAAAACATTCTGGGACACCACCGTCGAGTTAGTGCCGGAGGCCGTGGTCGTCGAGGCGTCGCCGGTGAAATTTCCCCGTGCGCCCATCAGCCGGAAGCATGTGTGGTTTGACATGCGTACGCTGCTCCCGATCGCGATGGTCTCGTTCGATCGTCGGGGCGATCCCTATCGATCCTTCGACGGGGCTTACGCATTGTACGATGCGCCGGGCCGGCGCGTGATGGATGGGGCACACCCCTACTGGTCCTGGGCCCATGTGCATGTCTTCGACAGTCAAACCGGGCGCATGTCGCGGCTCGAGCAGGTTCGCACGATCACCGGTGGGCATGTGACCAGTGTGAACGACGTCAGCATTTACGACCGATATCTCACCAACGTGGCGCTGATGCGCCTGGGCGATGCCTGAAGGAAGCAAAGATGAACGTGGCCATAAATTCCGTCCGGGGTGAAAAACTCGTCAACATAGACAATGGCGGGACCCTCACCGATATTTGCGTGATCGACGGGGATCGGGTGTACCGGACGAAGACGCTCACGACACCGCACGATCTGTCGAAATGCCTCTTCGATGGCCTGAGCAAAGCGTCCCGCCTCATCTATGGGCGGGAGGATCTGTCAGAGCTGCTGTTGAGCACTCGCTACATCCGCTATTCTACGACGCAGGGAACGAACGCACTCGTGGAACGCAAAGGTCCGCGAGTCGGCCTTCTGCTCTGCGGCGGGGAGGATCCCGCGGTGAGCACGATCGAGGGGGTTGGTCGGGATCTATTCCAAGCCTTGATCGGTGAGCGAGTGGGGCGGCTCGATGCGGCGCTCGCGCGCGGTGAGCTGGCCAGTGCCGCGGTTCGGGCGGTGAACGCGCTGGGCTCGCTCGGCGCCAACCGCATCGTCGTCGCCTTTTCCGGGCCTGGGCGCGAGGCGCGGGAGGCTGAACTGAAGAAGGACTTGCTGCGCGCATTCCCGCCGCACCTGCTCGGTGCCTTGCCGATCTTATACTCGCACGAATTGACGGAGGATGACGATTACAGTCGCCGCACGTGGACCGCGATCGTAAACGCGTTTCTGCACCCGTCCATGGAGCGGTTTCTCTACAACGCGGAACACAAGCTGCGCCAGTTCAAGACGCGGAACCCCTTGTTGATCTTCCGCAACGACGGTTACTCGGCACGGGTGGCCAGGACCGTGGCCGTGAAGACCTACAGCTCGGGTCCGCGCGGCGGCATGGAAGGGGCCAAGGCGTTCGCGATGCACTACGGCATCAAGCGCCTGCTCACCATGGACATCGGAGGCACCACCACCGACATCGGGCTCGTCGAGGACGGTCGGGTCCGGGCGCACCGGTACGGGAGGGTCCAGGGTGTACCCATTTCGTTTCCATTGTGCGACGTCATCAGCGCCGGCGTGGGGGGGAGTTCCATTCTAACGGTCGACGCAGGGCGGATTCGCGTCGGTCCGGACAGCGTCGGCAGCGCTCCCGGACCCGCGTGTTTCGGTCTCGGCGGGCGCGAGGCCACCATGACGGATGCGTTCCTGGCGCAACAACTGCTCGACCCGGCCTCTTTTTTTGGCGGTGCCATGAAGATCGACGTTGAGCGGGCCCGGGCGGCCGTCGCCGAGAAGATCGCCAAGCCTCTGGGGGTGACCGAAGCCGAAGCGCTGGACCGGATGGAAGCGGCCTGGATCGAGAAGGTGGTAGTGAGCCTCAAGGACTATGCGCCGATCACCGCGGACGCCGCTTTGGGGGCTTTTGGCGGGGCCGGCCCGTTCGTGGTTTGCAAAATCGCGGAGGCGGCCGGCATCCGCGAGGTGTTCATTCCCGGTCTGGCGGCCGTCTTTTCGGCATTTGGGATCGGCTTTTCGGACGTTGGACATGAGTATTCAACGGCATTGCCCGACGATCGGCCTGAGACTCTGGCCGCGGGCCGTGAACTCCTGCGCCAGCGCGCGGCGCGCGGAATGGCGAGCGAGGGCGCCGATGTGGCTGAGTGCCGCCTCGAGGAAGTGGCAAGCGTCGAACTCAATGGCCGTCGGTCGCTCACGGTCACCGCAGTGAAGCCGCTAGAGCATGCACGAATAGGGGGAGCATTCGGCGGCTCCATGCACCCGGCCATCGGGGCTGGAGTCCGCCGGATTCGCATCGGCGGCGCGGAGCGCGACGTGCCCCTATACCGAGTCGAGGAACAGATGGAAGGCGCAACGGCCTCGGGCCCGGCGGTGCTCGAGGAGGCATTCTTCACCTGCCGAATTGAAGCCGGATGGCGCTTCGACCTCAATGACGCGGGCGACATCCGTCTGACCCGTGCAACCGCTTCCTGAGCCAGAGGATCGATCATGAAAGTATTGATCACCGAGTATCTGAGAATCAATCTGGAAACGGAAATGTGGGAGTGCCGGCGCTGCGAACGGGAGCTCGTCGGCGCGCGCGACAATTACAAGCGAGGGCTCCTGGTATACGATCGGGACCCCCGCGAGATTCACAAGCCCCTGATCGATCCGGCGCTGTATGCCCGGACCTATTCTCCCGATCCCGCGTGGTGCCGAATTCTCGAGTACTACTGTCCACACTGCGGCACGATGATGGAAGCGGAGTATTTGCCGCCGGGTCACCCGCCGGCCCACGACATCGAATTGGACATCGATGCCCTCAAGTTCCAGTGGGCCTCCCGTGAGGAAGTGAGAGAGCCGCCGATTGGTCCGGATCTGGCCTTGGAGAAGGCCCGCAATCAACGCGCCCTGCACGCCGACCATCAGCATGGTTCGCTCCGCAAGGGGGCGCCATGAAGCGCGTCTCGGTCGACATCGGCGGGACCTTCACGGATTGCTTCGTCGCATGGGACTCTCGCCATGTCGAGGGCAAAGCGCTCACCACACATCACAATCTCGCCCTCGGATTCAACGAATCCCTGGCGGACGCCTGCAAGCAGCTCGGTGTAGACGCGCGCACGCTTCTCTCCGAGGTTGATTCGGTGCGCTATGCGACGACACTCGGCACCAATGCGCTGATCGAACGCCGCGGCCCCCGCGTGGGCCTGCTGGTGACCGCCGGCTTCAAGCACACCATTCCCCTGTCCCGAGCTCGTGGCTACGGAGAAGGGCTTTCCGAAAGCGAGCAGATGGACATTCCCAATGCGCGGCGGCCTGAGCCGATCGTGCCTATTCCGATGATCCGCGAGGTGCGCGAGCGGGTCGATTATCTGGGGCGGATTTTTTGGCGGTTGGACGAGGACGACGTCAGACAGCGAATCGGGGAACTGGTCGACCAGGGAGCGGAGGCGCTGGTGGTGATGTTCACCAACAGCGTCGTCAATCCGGCCAACGAATTGCGGGTGCGTGAAATCTTTCTCGAGGAGTATCCCGCTCACCTGCTGGGCGCCATACCCATTCTGCTCTCGCACCAGGTGGCCGGCCGAAAAGGCGAGTATGCCCGCGGCACCTCGACGATCATGGATGCTTTCCTGCATCAAACCATGTATCACGGTCTGGGCACCTTGGAACTGAATCTCCGTGCCCAAGGGTACGACAAGCCCATGCTGGTAAACCACAACTCCGGTGGGATGGCGCAGCTCAACTCGACCGATGCCCTGCAGACCGTTCATTCGGGTCCGGTGTCCGGAATCGCGGCGAGCGAGCACCTCTCCAGTGAGGCCCAGCTGGGCAACGTCGTTGCGACGGACATGGGAGGCACCAGCTTCGACATTGGGATCGTCGTGCAGGGGGGCCTCAAATACTACGACTTCAATCCGGTCATTGATCGTTGGTTGGTCAGCATACCCATGATGCACCTTGTGACCCTCGGGGCGGGCGGCGGTTCGATCGCCCGCTTCGAGCGCATGTACAAGACCATCGAGATTGGTCCGAAATCGGCCGGATCAGACCCGGGACCCGCGTGCTACGACCGCGGCGGCCTCAATCCAACGGTAACCGATGCCGATCTGCTGCTCGGCTACCTCGATCCGAAGAATTACGCGAACGGCCGCATACCGCTCAATCCGAGGCGCTCACGACAGGCGATCGAGGAGAAGCTGTCGGACGACCTCGACTTGGACGTCGTCGGGATCTGCAAGCTCATCAAACGCACGGTGGATGCGAACATGGCGAACGGCATCGCCCTGGAACTGCGCACCCGCGGATATGATCCGAAGGAATTCACCATTCTCGCGTACGGTGGCAATGGCCCGCTGCATGCCTGCGGCATTGCCGATGCTCTCGGCATCAACCGCATTCTCGCTCCGCCTTTTGCGTCCACCTTCTCCGCCTGCGGCGCCGGCAACGTCAATCAAATGCACATCCACGAGTTGTCCACGTGGACCGTAATGTTCGATCCAAACTCGCGCACGTTTTTCACGGACTACGAGTCGTTCAACCGCAGCGTCGACGAACTTGAGCGGCGGGGGCGCGAGGATCTGCTGCGCCAGGGCATGAGCGCCGAAGACATACGCTACCGGCTCGAAATCGACATGCGCTATGGCAATCAGCGCGTTCAAACCACAGTGGTCACGCCTCTCTCGCGGCTGCGCAGTCAGAGCGATGTGCTGGGTCTCATGAACCAATTCTATCAACGCTATGGCGAGCGTTTCGGCGAGGGGAGCCAGTCGCCCGAGGCCGGCATTCGGGTGAACACCTTGCGGGTGTGTTCGTACGTGGAACAACCCACCGTGAGGTTCGCGAATTTGAAACTCAATGGCCGCCAGATCGATCCTCCTACCGCAATGGGTGAGCGCGCGTGTCATTTCGTCGGACACGTGGAGCCGGCCACCACCCGATTATTCGACGAACGGGCGCTGGCGGAGGGCACTCGCATCGGCGGCCCGGCCATCGTGACGACTCGCGCGACCACCTACCTGGTCGAGCCGGGTTGGACTTTTCATGCGGCGGCGCAAGGCGCCGTCTGGTTCATACGCACATGATCCGAGAGACAGCCATGAACGACACTTCGTTGAACGACGACAAGGCCCTGCGCGAAAAGTTCCTCGCGGATAATACGTTGTTCCTGGGACCCGATCCCGAGATCATGCGCAATCACCGGGTGCTTCCGCGATCACCCGCCGAGGAGGCAGCTCTCAAGCAGGGGCTCGATCCTCATGACGTCCACCATGTTCGTGGGTTGATCAACGCGGCGCTCTCCGAGGCCTTCACCATGGTCAATCAGATGGGTGCTGCCCCGGGCGCGAAATGGGGTGATCTGGTGACCGGGATCTACACGGCACAGGGGGATCTCGCGATGATCGCGCCGCACGGCATCATCGCCTTCGCGGCCTGTTGCTTCTACCCGATCCGTTTCATTCTCAAAAACTGGGTCAACGACCCCACGGTGGGGGTGCGCAACGGCGACGGCTTCATTCACAACGATGCCCGCTACGGTGGAATTCACAACACCGATCAATCGATGATGGTTCCGCTGTTCTACCAGGGCCAGCTCGTCTGCTGGCTGTCCTCGACCATTCACGAAGGGGAAAACGGCTCCTGCGAGCCCGGGGGCCTGCCGGCTTCCGCCGAAAGCAAATATGATGAGGGCATCAAGATGTCGCCCTTCAAGGTGGTCGAGAACTTCCAGTTAAAGCGCGATCTCGTGACCTTCCTGCAAAATTCCGTGCGCGATCCGAAATTGCAGCTCGAGGACATGAAAGTGAAACTGCATGCGGTCTTGCGGTTGAGGGATCGGATTATTGCGATTCTCGATCAGCACGGTGTGGCGTTGCTTGTGGGAACGTTGCGCAAGCATCTCGAGGATGTGGAGAGCGAGATGCGGCGGCGGATATCGGAACTGCCTGACGGAACGACGCGGGTTCTGCAGTTCATGGACTCGAGTCTGCGCGAGAATGTGATGCAGAAAATAAGTCTGGCGATCACGGTCAAGGGGGATCGGATGACGCTCGACTTTCGCGGCAGCGCACCGCAGTTTCTAAACCGTTCGGTGAACACCAACATTGCCTCGTTCAAAGCCGCGCTGTGCACAGGATTGTTGCAGAACATATGGCCCGACTTGCCGCACACGATGGCGGTGTTGTCGCCCATCGAGATAGTCACCGACCGAAATTCGATTCTGGATGCGGAAGGGGAGATGCCCCAGGCGATGAGTCTCATGCCGCTGTTCAAGGGGTGTGTAGTGTGGACGATTCCAATGAACAAGCTGAACTACAGCCTGCCGCACCGGTATTCCGCGGTCATTGCGTCGCAATACGATCAGGCGGCGACGTTCATCTATGGCGGTCTCACGCAACATGGTGATGTTACGGGGAATTTCTGCGCGGACATCAATGGGAACGGGCAGGGGGCGCGGAGCAATGCGGACGGGGAACATTCGATCTCGCCGGTTTTCGGATTCATGTGCGACAGCGGGGAGCATGAGATCAGCGAGGAGGACACGCCCATCATCCGTCTGGGGGCACAACGGCTCGCCAGGGATCGGATCGGCTGGGGAAAGTACCGCGCGGGAATGGGCTATGAGCAGATCGCCACCGCGCGGGGCTCAGGTCTTTGGGGTTTCATGACCGGGTGCGAGGGTTCGAAATTCCCGTCGGCGCAGGGGCTTTTCGGCGGCTATTCCTGTCCCTCGTATCAGCTGATGAAGATCAAGGGAATCAATATTTTCAAGGTGCTTGACGAGAATCCAAATGCGGTGTCGGAGTTCGACATCGTGCGCCTCATGAATGAGCGTCCGATCGTGGGCGGTCATTACTCCAGCAACGACATGGGCATGACATTCGAGATTTGCGCGGAAGGTGAGATCTACATGATCTGTCAGGGTTCGGGCGGGGGTTATGGCGATGTGCTTGAGCGTGACCCGGCCCTGGTCATGAAAGACCTGGGGGAGGACTTGATGTCTCATGAAAACGCCCGCGACATTTATCAGGTGGTGTACCACGAGCGGTCACTGGTCGTGGATGTGGAGGCGACTGCGCGCCGTCGTGCCGAGTACCGGCTGGCGCGGCTTCGCCGAGGGAAGCCCTTTGACGCATTCGTCAAGGAATGGGTCACCGCGGAGCCGCCGGCGACCCTTCCGTACCTGGGTTCCTGGTCCGACCCGGCGAAGATTTATGGGATGAGCGCCGGTCAGCGTGTGCTCATGGAAGCGGAGAAGATACAAGGTGTGTTCATGTTAAATCCAAAGGATCTCAGGATTGCCGAATTGGAAGCCCAATTGAACCAGCTTTCGAACTCCTGAAGTCGATCGATGACCGACTACGGAGCGGTGTTCCGGCTGGACGGTAAGGCAGTTCTGGTGACTCGCGCCGCCCGCGGCGTTGGTGCGGCCGCGGACGTGACGCGTTGGTGCGCCCGGACCGAGCTGATTCCCGATGGCGGTTACACGGTGGTGTGAGGGTATCATGGGGCGCCTATTGCGATGCTTGGCAACTTCGGGTCGACGGCCACTGTGGATCGATGCGACCCGGTTTTCAGCGTGCCTGCTGACGGGTGGGAGCGTCCCATGGTTCGACGCGGCTGGCTTCGTCGCCTGGCGCCGCCAGACGCAGGGCCTCGTCAAGTCGGACGTGGTGGACCTGACCGTGGGGCCTCTCTTCGCTGCCGCGGTCACCGCCGATCCCGGATTGCGCGCCGCGATGGCCGGGAAGCGCCGTATTCATATCCCGCTCAAGGTGCTGCTGTCGGCCGAGATGCCTCGCCGCCAGGTGCGCGAACTGCTCGAGGGATTGCGGGGAAGTTTCACCCAGTGCGCGCTGGCTCTCGTCTGCCCATCGCCGCGGGCATGGTTACAGGATGCCTTCCGCCTCGCGCATGGCGAGGATGCTCCGCCGGTGGGCGAGGACGAGGTTGACAGCGCGACCTTGTATTGCGCAGATTTCTTGCGCGAATTTGGCAGCAGCGGTGTGGACGGCATTCTGCTTGAAGAAACGCAGGAGAGCGAGCCCGGTTCCGCCGGCGAAGTCGAATGGTATCGTTCGGTGCTCAATGTGGGTGCGCATTACGGGTGGGACATGGGCTGGCGGAGTGTTGGCGATCGGTATTCCGACGCCCAAGTGCCGTCGTTCGACTACTGCATTGCCCCGCGCCCGCTGGGCGCCGAGTGCTCCGGTATCGAGATTGCGGAGGATTATTGGCGGGGGGCACCGATGGGGAACTCCACGGCCGATTTTTACTTCGGTCGGGTCCCGCCGGGTCTCGTGCCCGAGGTCGTACTCGACCGGCTCGCGCAGCTGAGATCATCGGCATGATGTCTGAGGAACCGGTTCAGGAGGGCGAACTCCTGTGGACGCCACGTCCTCAGTTCTCGGTTGAGTCCAACCTTGCGAAATTTCAGGCCTGGCTCGAAGGACGCGGCGTGCTGGCGAGGGACTACGACGCTCTATGGCGATGGTCGATCCGCGAACCGGCGGCCTTCTGGACGGCAATCTGGGAGTATTTCGAGATCCTCCATGACGGGACCTACGCCCAGGCAATGAGCAGTCTCGACATGCTGGGCGTGCGTTGGTTCGCGGGCGCCCGCGTGAATTATGCCGAGCATCTGTTGCGGGAGGAGCGGACGGCGGCTGCCGGCAAGATCGCGCTCCACCATTGTTCCGAGAACCGGCCCCTGGCCGGCACGACCTGGGCCGAGCTCGGGTCGCAGGTGCGCATTCTTGCAAGCCAACTTCGGGCCATGGGCGTGAAGCCCGGCGACCGCGTCGTCTCCTATCTGCCGAATGTGCCGGAAACCGCGCTTGCCATGATGGCCACCGTGGCCGTGGGAGCGGTCTGGGCGTCTGCCGCCATCGAATTTGGCGTGAGAACCGTAGTGGATCGATTCGCACAGATTGCCCCCAAGGTACTGTTCGCCGCCGATGGGTACGTATTCGGCGGCAAGACCTATCCGCGCGAGGCGGAGCTTCGCCAAATCATCGCCGAATTACCGACGCTCGAACAGATCATCTGGCTGCCCTATTTGGACCCGGAGCGGATCGCGCCCGACGGCATACCGGTAACGGCATGGAACCAAATCATGGAT
>Ga0182030_10000782_pt1 | contig 62492 bp, 60 predicted proteins | sample 812S3MmetaG_FD_121299 | JGI IMG/M metagenome (GOLD analysis project Ga0182030, IMG submission 121299) | Permafrost microbial communities from Stordalen Mire, Sweden - 812S3M metaG (Illumina Assembly) | ecosystem: Environmental > Terrestrial > Soil > Wetlands > Permafrost | place: Sweden... | reverse complement strand
TCATCGATCTTCTAAAGACCAACCTATTCTGATAAGCCGTCTCGCGGACTTCTGAAGGAACTCGACGGCAATCACGCTGGCCCGGTAAGCGGCGACGGAGGTAAAGGTAACCATATGAGGATTAGTAACGGTAACCGCCGCAGCGTCTTGTATTGCGCTGAAATTCCTGGGTTATGGATGTATCGTCGGCAATCCGGAAACTGAGCCACTACCGGAGTTCAGTTGCCCTAGCCAAGCACCTTTCCAACCCTCCCTGCAAACCGTCTAGCCAATCGCCCCACATCCCGCAACGATTAGCGCATCAGTAACTCGCCTCTTCCAAACGATTACCCATTTCGCCAATAGCTTCCCACCTATCGCACCATTTACAGTGCAAAATCCCAAAAACTTCCTATCCCCAAATGCCTCCAAAATGCACTTTCTCAACCCGAAAACGAACCTTTCCGCCCCAAAATGCGCTCCCATCCTCGCCCTGTCAAGCGAAAATTCTCACCAATTCCCCCCAACCAACAGATTCCACACGAGCTAGAATTTCACCCGAACTGACGGAATCGCCCCCAATCTTGCTATCCTGAAATTAGGGATTGAAACGTTGAAACCTCGCCCCTAACCTCCCTGTTTTCAAATTTTTAGCGGGATATATAGGGGAGGGGGACGGGCCGCAAATCGCATCCGATTCGCGGCCCGCCCGAACTGCGAACTACCGGATCTCGTCTTTTTGCATGTAGCGCGCTACGTCCACATTCCATCCCAATTGTCCGGCGATGACCTGGCGCAGCGCCTCGGCGGAATCCGGCTCGCCGTGGACGATGTGTGTGCTCTGCGGAGCTTTCTTGAAGGTGCGCAGCCACTCCAGCAGTTCGTCCACGTCGGCGTGGTCGCTGAACTGTTCCAGCGCCGCGACCTGGGCGCGCACCGGAACGATCTCGCCGAAGATCTTGACCTCAGGCGCACCGTTCTTGATCTGTCGCCCGCGCGTGCCCTCCGCCTGGAAGCCAATGAACAGTATCAGGTTGCGCGGGTCCGGCAGGCGCTGGATCAGGTGATGCTGGATGCGCCCGCCCACGCACATTCCGTTCGAGGAGACGATGATCGTCGGAAAGCGGCTGCCGTTGATGCTCTTGGACTCCTGCGCCGTGCTGGCAAAGTGAAAGCCCGGCCATTGCAGCGGCGAGCCGTAGCGCGCCATCAGCGCCTTGGTCTCGGGGCTGAACTCCTCGCCGTGCTTCAGGAAGATCTGCACCGCGTGGATGCCCATCGGAGAGTCGGCATAGACCGGAATGCGCGGAATCCGGTTCTGCTCCATCAACTCCTTGAGCAGGAAGAGGAACTTCTGGGTGCGCTCCACGGCAAAGGCCGGCACCACGATGCTGCCGCCGCGCTTCACCGCCGCGTTGATCAGCGCCGCCATCTCGGGCATCACGTCTTCATGCGGATGATGGCGGTTTCCGTAGGTGGACTCCATCACCAGCACATCCGGCGACTCGCCTTCGCTGGGGCCCGAGTGCACCACCTTGCCGGGCGCAACGGCGTTGTCGCGCACCCGGCCAATGTCTCCGGTGAACAGAAGGGTACGGCGCGCGCCGTTGGCGGCCAGACTGATCTCTGCCATGGCAGCGCCCAGTATGTGCGCCGAGCGCACGAAGCGGAAGCTCACCCGGTCGGTCAGCGCCACGGACTCGCCGAATGCCACCGCACGGAAGCGCGCGAGACACTGCTGCGCCTCCTCCATGGTGTACAACGGGAGGGCCGGGCTGTGCTTGGAACTTTTCTGCTTATTGTGAAACGCTGCGTCTTCTTCCTGCAGGTAGCCGGAGTCAGGCAGGATGATGCCGCACAAATCCACGGTCGCTGGGGTTGCGTAAACCGTCCCCTGGAAACCGTCCTTGTAAAGGCGCGGAATCCATCCGCAGTGGTCGAGATGGGCGTGGGTCAGGATGACGGCGTGAATGCCACCCGCAGGAACGGGCAGTTCCGTCCAGTTCTTGAGCCGCCACTCCTTCTGTCCCTGGAAGAGGCCGCAATCGACCAGCAATTGGAAGCCGCCGCCCGCGGTTTCTTCTACCGCACTCGGTTGCGACGTGTTGATGAGGTGCTTAGAACCTGTAACCGTGCCCGGAGCGCCGAGAAATTGAATGTAGCTCACGCTCTCCCCCTTGCCCAGCTCTCATCCCACAGCTCAGTGCTCCACCGACGGAGTAACCGTAACCGGGATCACGTTGTCGCGGCGCTCGGACTCGGGAACGCTACCATCGTTCACCTCGGCTTGGCTGGGAGCGGCTTCCAAAGACACGCGCACCGTGGCCTTGCCCTTGCCCGGCACCACCACCCGCGCCGTGTTCTCTCCCTTCGGCGACCGCACCTTGACCGGAACCTCGCACCAAGCTTCGCCGAGGTTTTCAATCGTCACGGCCGTCACCGTCTGCTCCCCCAGGGTCCGGCGCGCATAAGCCGAATCGACCCGTAACTGCGGCAGGCCACGGTCGCGGTAAACCCAGTCGTCGAAGAATGCCTCAAGATCGCGCTTGGGCGAGTCCTGTTTTTCGATCAACCGTTGCAGATAGGCCGTGTCGCGGTCGTCCGCCCCATGATAATGCGCCAATGCCGCTTGCAGCACACGGTCACCCACCATGTCGCGCAGCATCCACCAGACGTAGGCGGCCTTGGTGCGAAAGAACACCTCATCCGCCGTAGTAATGAGCGGTTGCAGCCCGATGCCGGACGGCTTGTCCGCGATCTGCGCCGAACTGGTCTTGCCGGGCGGCAGCGAGGCTTCAGACGAACCATGGGACTCGACCTCGGCGACGGCCAGCGCCGAGCTGAACTGGCCCAGATATGCCAGGGCGGCGCGCCGTCCCGCCTGCCGCTCGCGAATCAACGCCTGCGCGAAAGCGGCCAGGCCCTCGCGAATCCACGGCCGTGGCGACTCCAGCATGGCATGAACCACCGGACGCGCCAGCGCTACTTCGGAGGCAGCGTGCGGCAGGCTGCGCATGGGCACAAAATAGTACGCTCCGGAGTCGTAGGGCAAGGCGTCGGGGTCGGTCAGCTCCACCAAAACCACCTTGCGCCGCGGCGTGCCGAACCACTCTTCCAGTGGAGGGATCACCGTCTCGGCCGCAGTCATGTAGTCGCGCGCGTAATCCGTATGCGCGGCCGTGTAGTAGGCGGCCACGCGAGGCCGGTCAGCGGTTTCAGCCGGGTCGTCGAGCAGCACAATCACCGGGTCCTCTCCGCGAAATTCCGCGCTGAGCGCCGGGCCAGCCGCGCCTGGGGAGCCATTGGCCACCGAGCCGTTGGTCACGAAGATGAATTTTGATTCGTCGTCCTCGCGCGCAGCCACCCTTGAGAACTGTACGGCGATCACCGCCGAAGCCTCGCGTTCGCGCCAGCCGCGCATGATTTCAAACAGCTCGTTGCCCTGGCTCAGGTTCGCCGCGTCCATCGATACCGGATACCAGACCACGAAGCCGGCTCCGCGCAGCGCGGTGAAGCTGTCGCTGATCTCGTCCCAATCGCTGCGCCGGGCTACGTCGGCGGGAGTTCCGATTCGTTCCAGCCGGGTAGTGTCCTTTTGCACCGTGCCCGAGTAGCGCAGGCGGAGCCGCAGGGTTTGGCCCGGTGCAATTGGCTTATCGAGTTTGACGATGGCTTCGCTGAGCAGCCCGGTGTGGTCGATGTCGCTGGTGTAGCTCTGCTCAATCCACTCGACTTCGACATCAGCCCCGGCCCCGTCGGCCAGCACCGAGAGCCAGCGTAGCGAGCTGGAAATCTGCAGCGAGACTTCACGCTGCGGCCTCGGCGAAACATTGCGTACCTCGACCGTACCCTCGGCAGTCAGTCCATGCTGGTGCGGATCGAGAGTAACCCGAAGATCATAGCGGGTGAAGCAGAACGCGTTGCGGTCCAGGGCCATCGCCGGCAGCGATGCACAGAAAACCAGCGCACAGAAACAGAAAAGGAGTGCGAGCGCAGGACGGCGCAAGGCTACTCCGCTTCCTTCCCGGTAGGCTTCTTGGCGGACTTCTTGGCCGATCTCTTCGCGGCTGGCTTTTGCGCCTGACGCCGCTGCCGCTGCACTTCGTACATCACAATGCCGCCGGCCACCGAGACGTTCAGCGATGAGATCGCGCCCATCATCGGAATCGAAACCAGCATGTCGCATTTGCGGCGGACCAAGTCGTGCAGCCCTTTGCCTTCCGCGCCCATTACGATGGCGCAATTCATGTTGTAGTCCAGTTCGTCATAGCTCTTCTCGCCGTGCTCGTCCAGGCCGACCACCCACACGTTCGCCTGCTTCAACTCGTCGATCGTGCGGGCGATGTTGACCACGCGAGCCACCGGCAAGTGCTCGCTAGCCCCAGCCGACGCCTTGACCACCGTGCCCGTGATGCCTGCCGCGCGGCGCTCCGGAATCACCACGCCGTCCACCCCAGCACCGTCGGCCGAGCGGATCAAAGCGCCCAGATTGTGCGGATCCTCCACCCCATCCAGCACCAGCAGAAAGGTGTATTCTGCGTTCTTGTTCTCAAGCAGTTCCTCCACCCCGGTGTACTCCTTGCGGGAGGTAACGGCCATCACGCCCTGATGGGTGTTGGTGCGGGTTTCGCGGTCGATATCTTCACGCGGCACAAAGCGCACGGTGATGCCCTGGGCGCGGCAGTCGTCGAGAATCTTCTGCAAACGGTTGTCGGTGCGATCGCGCGAGACCGCGACATAATCAAAGCGGCGGCCACCGCGCTTCAGCGCTTCGTTGATGGCATGGATGCCGTAGATAACTTCGCTCATAACCTTTAGTGTACGGCACGGGCGCTTAGCCTCCGTTGCAAAAATGACACGCCGGGTTTTGCCAGCAACCTTTGCCGTTCTATACTCGTCCTGTACTGATTGAGGAGTGCTGGATGCCGCTATCCGTCATCATCGTGGACGATGAACAGCTCGCACGCGATGAGCTCTCCTACCTATTGAAGGATGTGGAAGACCTCGACATCATCGGCCAGGGCAAGAATGGCGTGGAAGCGGTGAACCTGATTAAGGAGACCTCGCCGGACCTGGTCTTTCTCGATGTGCAGATGCCCGGTTTGGACGGTTTTGGAGTGATCAAGAAGCTGTTGGAGAAGAAAATTTCGCTGCCCAACATTATCTTCTCCACCGCCTTTGACCAGTACGCGGTAAAGGCCTTTGAGGTTAGCGCGCTGGATTATATTCTGAAGCCGTTCGACAAGAAGCGAATCTTCCAGGCCATCGAAAAAGCCCGCAAGACGCAGGAGTCCGACGTGCCCCCCAGCGAAAAGCTGGACAACCTGGTCAAATTGCTGGAGCAGCAGAAGCCGCAGACCACAAAGATTCTGCTCAAGGCCAACAACCGGCTCTTCCTGGTCGATCAGAAAGAGATCTGCTTCGCATCGATCGAGGACGGCGTGATCACCGTGGTGGCGCAGAACATGGAGGGCCAGTCGAACTGCCGCACCCTGGAAGAACTACTGGCTTCGCTGGACACCAATTTCTTCTGGCGCGCGCATCGCTCCTACTTGGTCAATATCAACCGGATCAAGGAAGTGGTGCCATGGTTCAAGAGCAGCTACCAGATCCGCATGGACGATAGGAAACAGACGGAAATTCCCGTCAGCCGCGCCCAGACCCGGCGGCTGCGCGATCTGTTTGGCTTGTAATCAAACTCTTTGCGCCGGCTGACGCTGTCCAGCGGCACTGTATAATTGAGGAACCGATGAAAGCCTACGTTTACGTCTCAATGAAGAAGAGCGTCCTTGATCCGCAGGGCAAAACCATTCAAGGCGCGTTGTCCAAGATGGGTTACAAGGGCGTGGCCGATGTCAGGCAGGGCAAGTACTTCGAGCTTTCCCTCGACGGCAGCCTTGACCGCGATGCCGCACGCGCCGAAGTCGAGCGCATGGCAAGCGAAGTCCTCACCAATCCGGTGATCGAAGAGTTTCATTACTCCATCGAGGATTAGTCCAGAGTCTCTTTTGCAGGCCGCGGGCGAGTTTCATCCACTGTTTTGTTTTTAACAAGGAGTTGCGTATGTGCGGGATCGTTGGCTATGTCGGCAAGAAACAAGTGGTTCCGGTGATTATCGATGGCCTGCGCCGTTTGGAGTATCGCGGCTATGACTCGGCGGGTATCGCGGTTGCGGGCGGAGAAAACGGTCTCCAGATTCGCCGCGCCGAAGGCAAACTCCGCAACCTCGAAGAGGTTATTCGCCACAACCACATCGATGGCACCTACGGCATCGGCCACACCCGCTGGGCAACCCACGGCCGTCCCAGCGAGGAAAATGCCCACCCCCACCGCGACTGTACCGGCACCATCGTCGTCGTCCACAACGGCATCGTCGAGAACTATCTCGCTCTGAAGAAGCAGCTTCGCGAAGAAGGCCACACCTACAAGACCGAAACCGATACCGAGGTCATATGCCACCTCATCGAGAAGTACTTCATCCTGGAAAATCCGGACAAGAAGGTCTCTCTTGAAGAGGCGGTGCGCATGACGGTGAAGCGGTTGACCGGAGTCTTCGCCCTCTCCGTCATCTGCAGCACGGAACCTAACAAGATCATCGCCGCGCGCAATGGTCCGCCCGCCGTCATCGGCCTGGGCAAGGACGAGTATTTTGTCGCCAGCGACGTGCCCGCGATTCTCTACCACACCCGTGATCTGTTCTTTCTCGGCGACGGCGATCTGGCCGTCCTGACCCCCGAAGGCGTGACCCTTACCGACTTCGACGGCAAGCCCGTTCACCGCGATGTTCAGCACATTACCTGGGATCCCATCATGGCGGAGAAGGGCGGCTTCAAACACTTCATGCTCAAGGAAATCTATGAGCAGCCGCGCGCCGTCCGCGACACCGCCATGGGCCGCGTCTCCTTTGATACCGGCAAAGTGTTCCTCGAACAGATGGACGTTTCCGATGAAGAGTTCCGCACTCTGCGCAAGTTGTACATCGCCGCCTGCGGCACCAGTTGGCACGCCGGACTTGCCGGCAAATATATGATCGAGCGCCTGGCGCGGGTTCCTGTCGAAGTGGACTACGCCAGTGAATTCCGCTACCGCAATCCGCTAATCGAAAAGAATGAAATGACGCTGGTCATCACCCAGTCGGGTGAAACCGCCGACACCATCGCCGCGCAGCGGGAATCGAAGTCGCGCGGAGCCAAGACGATCGCCATCTGCAACGTGGTCGGCGCCATGATCGCGCGCGAAGCCGACGGCACGATTTACACCCACGCCGGACCGGAGATCGGCGTGGCCTCCACCAAGGCGTTCACGGCGCAACTGGTCGCGCTCTTTCTCTTTGCCTTGCGCCTCGGACAGGTGCGCGGCACCATCAGCGAGGCAGAGTCGATCAAACTGACACAGGAGCTCTCGAAGCTACCGGGGCGGCTGGAAGCCGTGCTCGCCCGCGAGGAGGAAATCGAGGAACTCGCGCGCACCTATCAGCGCGTGCAGGACTTCCTCTTCCTTGGACGCGGAATCCACTTTCCGATTGCCCTGGAGGGTGCGCTGAAGCTCAAGGAGATCTCATACATTCACGCCGAAGGCTATGCCGCCGGCGAGATGAAGCACGGGCCCAACGCTCTGATCGACGAGGATCTTCCCGTCGTCATCATTGCCACTCAGGACAAGAACGATCCCGGCTCGGTGCTGCGCTATGAGAAGACGATTTCCAATCTGAAGGAAGTAAAAGCCCGCTCCGGCCGGGTGATCGCCGTGGCCACGGAAGGCGACGAGGATATTCGCGAGGCCGCCGACCACGTTATCTTTATTCCCCCGGCGCCGGAACTACTGCTGCCGATTCTGGAAATCGTGCCCCTGCAACTGCTCGCCTATCACATCGCGGTGCGCCGCGGCTGCGACGTGGATCAACCGCGCAACCTGGCAAAATCGGTCACCGTCGAGTAAGGCCGCAACGCGACACACGCATGCATGGTTGGAGACGAACGACAATTTTTCACCATTTACCGAGGGAAGCCGGATCAGACCCTGGCGGGATCACCGCATCCGGACCCCGTTTTTGAGGAAACCATGGCCGCATTGATTGACGCCATCGACGTAAAGCGCAAAATGTTTTTCGAGCTCGAAAACACCCCATACCTATGCATGGATGCGGAGGTTTCCACCCCTACTGCAAGGGGCGGCCAGACCTTGGTTCGCCTCAAGATGCGCAACCTCCTCACCCGCGCCGTCTTTGACAAGACATTCAAGGCCAGTGACAAGTTCAAGGAGCCCGACCTGGATAAGGTCCCGGCATCCTTCCTCTACAGCGACGGCGATGGCTCCCACTTTCTCGACCAGGAAAGCTTCGAGACCCACACCCTCTCCCGCGAGATGATCGGCGACGCTCTGGACTTCCTCGTCGATGGAATCATCATCGAATTGCATAAGTTCAACGGCAATCCGATCGGATTACAGCTTCCGACTCACGTGGAATTGGCCGTCACCTACACCGAACCCGGTGCCCGCGGCGACACCGCAGGCGGCAGTGTGACCAAGCGCGCCAAGCTGGAAACGGGAATCGAAATCCGCGTCCCCCTCTTCATCAAAGAGGGGGAAAAAGTCAAGGTATCCACAGAAACGCGGGAATTCGCCGGCCGCGCCTGACCCTGCCGCATCGCTCACCGGTCAGCCCAGAACGATATCCGGCAGCTCGGCAAGCGTGGCAATCTGCCCGTCCGGCGTCTCCGGAATTCGCTCTGCCGCCTGTCCGAAGCGGTTGCACCACAGGACGCGCAAGCCAAACGCTTTGGCCGAGTACGCATCCCAGCCGTTGGAAGACAGAAAGCAGACCCGATCCGCAGCCACGTTGAGCCGCTCACAGGCCAGCCCGTAGACAGCAGGGTGAGGCTTGTAGACCTTCACTTCCTCCACCGACAGCACGGCATCCAGCAGCTCAGCGATGCCGGCATTGCCCGCTGCCGCCGCCAGCATGGCCGGGGCCCCGTTGGAGAGGATAGCGAGTTTCATGCCGCCTGCCTTCAGGCGCTTCAAGGTGCCGGCCACCTCCGGGTAGGCGCTCAGAACCAGGTACAGGTTCATCAGCCGTGCCCGCAGCGCCGGGTCTTCCACTTGCAAGGTCGCCATGGCGAAGTCCAGGGCCTCGCCGGTCACCTGCCAAAAATCCGCGTGGCGTCCGCCGAGGCCGCGCAGCCAGGAGTATTGCAGTTGCTTGGCGCGCCACAGTTCGGCCAGCGGCTGCCACTTTTCTCCCAGCGAGTCCTGGGCAACACGGGCGGCACTGTTGACGTCGAACAGAGTGCCATAGGCGTCGAAGACGCAGGCCTCAATACCGTGTAGCTTCAGCGTCGTCATCGGCAATCTCCCCTTTTTTCACCGCTAACCTCAACAACCCGCAATCGCCCCTGATTGTACAGGACACCTACGCCGCCATTCGCTTGAACCGACAAGTAGCGCGAAAGCATCTGGTAGGCGATACTGCACAGAAGGCGGATATGGATCACTCAATCTCCTGGACAATTCGGCGCGATCGGTTCTTCCTATGGATATCCTTTGCCTTGGTTCTTTTGCTGGCTTTCGCTTTCGCAGCACCGGCACAGGCCCGAAGCGTTGTACTCATTTCCGTTGACGGAATGCGCCCCGACTACATCACGCATGCCGCCCAGCATGGCCTCAAGGCGCCAAACCTTCGCCGCATGATGCGCGAGGGCGTGTACGCGGAAGGCGTGAACGGAGTGGTGCCGACCGTGACTTACCCCAGCCACACCACTCTCATCACCGGCGTCTCGCCCGCCACCCACGGCATCTACTCCAACACCACCTTCGATCCCGAGCAGAAGAATCAGCAAGGCTGGTACTGGTACAGCGAAGACATCCTGATGCCGACGTTGTGGGATATTGCCCGGGCCGCCGGGTTGAGCACGGCCAGCGTAAATTGGCCGGTCAGCGTCGGTGCCAAAGTTGATTACCTGATCCCAGAGGTCTGGCGCGCCGGCACCGAGGATGATCGCAAGCTGGTGCGGGCGCTCTCGACTCCCGGTATGTTAGCCAAGCTTGAGTCCGAGCTTGGACCCTACGCCGAGGAACTAAATACGGATGTGCCAAACGACCGGCTGCGCGCCAAGTTTGCCATCGCCATAATTCAGAAGTACAAGCCGAAGCTGATCACCGTCCACTTAGCAGCGCTCGACCATATCCAACACCAGTACGGCCCCTTCAGCCCGGAGACGAACTCGGTTCTCGAAGCCAGCGACGAACTCGTCGGCAAGCTATGGGAGGCAGCGCTCAGCGCCGACCCGGAGGCGATCGTTTGTGTCGTATCCGATCACGGCTTTGCGCCGGTGCACCAGAAGCTGAATCTCTTCACCGCGTTCGTGCAGCAAGGACTGATCAGGCTGGGAACAGCCAAGACCATCTTCAGCGCGTCCCCCGGCGCCCCTAAGGTGGAATCCTGGGATGCCATGCCCTGGACCAACGGCGGCTCGGCGGCAGTCGTTCTCCGCAATCCGCGCGATGCCGCGCTCATCAACAAGACCAGAGATTTACTCAGCTCGCTGGCCGCCGATCCGGAGAACGGAATCACCCGCATCGTGGAAGAAAAGGAGTTGCACGAGCTGGGAGGTTATCCCACTGCCAGTTTTCTGGTAGACATGAAGCCCGGCTTCCAAACCGATACCGGCCTCGCCGGACCATTGCGGCGAGAGGGCACTGGCGGGACGCACGGATATCTGCCCGAACATATGGAATTGCGCGCATCATTTTTCATCGTCGGTCCCGGCATTGCGCACGCCAGAAATCTTGGGGTGGTGGACATGCGCCAGATCGCGCCGTCAATCGCGAACCTGCTTGGTCTGCGGATGCCGACCGCCGAGGCATCACCGCTCCAGCTTAAGTAAGTCCCGCTATGCAAGAGCCCGGCGGCGAAAGTAAGGGCTGGCGCCAAAGGCCAGCCCTTATGTTTTCACGTCGGTCAACCTCTACCAGATGGTGAGGGTCGCATTGTCGACCCACTCATGGTAGCCAGTGCCGCTAGCGTTGACGTCGAGCTGCCACTGCACGCCGGCATTGTCGCCCCAGCCCAAGTTCTTCGCGGGCTGCGTCTGGTTCAGGTTGTAAGCTACACCGTCAACCACCAGTGTCTTATAAGTGTAAGTGTGGCTGGCATGGTTGGTGGTCATGTACCACTGAATATGGTGCCAGCTTCCGGCCGCGAACTTTTTGCATGGGATGGTGGTATGCAGCCAATGTCCGGTGGCTTCGTCCCATGTATCCCACACACCAGCGGCGTAGTTGCACTCGGTGCCGATCATGTAGTTGTAGCCGCCGACGAACTGGAACGCGTCATACTCAAGGGCCTGCGCCGCATTTACCGAGGCGCTGTCAAGTTGCACGTAGAAGTCCCACAGGAAATTCGTAGCGCTGTCGTCGGCGCCCACCTTGTGGTACCAGAGGGCGTTGCTCCAACTGCCATCCTGGAAGATCTCCATGCTTCGGCCGCTGAGCGAAGGCGTTGTCTGATTGAACGCCTGCCAGTAAGTGCCTTCGCCGCTGCCGCCAGCGCACGCCGCCGTGTTGCAAGCAGCCCATCCGCTGGTCGTCTGTTCAATGTTGCTAAAGAGCTTTGCCGTCGCGGGCGGGGTGGGAAGTGCGCCGGTGGGCACAACCGGAGGCGGAACCGGAGTGGGCGCCGGAACAGGAGCAGGCACAGGTGGCGGAGCCACGGCAGCGCTCGCAACCTTGGCCTTCAGAGTCTGGCTTCCGTAGGCGCCGGTCGAGTCCCAGGCGCGGATTACCAACTCATGGGCACCCGGCGAGGCACTCAGTTTGGTATTGATCGTTGTCCCGGCAGGGCCTTTGTAGACATCGACACTGTCCAGATAAACCTGCCAGCCCGTGATCGGATGTTTGCTGGATGCCGTAGCTTGCAACTGAAGAGGGGCGGAGACCGTGGAATTGGCGAGGGGCGCCGAAACCTTAACCGTAACTTGAGCCACGCCAAAAGACGCGAATAAGCAGAGCGCAGCGAGCAAGGTGCTTTTCATTGGAGCCTCAACGATGGAAGTCCGTCAGCCCGATCCCTTGCGACTAGCTGCTGACTACTTCCACTATCGGGCAGTGCTGCTCGCCTGCAAATGGAGGTAAGACCCTAAGTGATTAAGATAACGTCCGTAGAACCTTACTGAACGTGAACGCCTGTGCCAAGACCTGCGTGACTTGCCAGACAGAGTTGATGATGGTAGGAGCGTGGAAAATCGTGCGCTTAGGGGCTGCGTGACTATGCGATTTTGCGGCATACTGCGGGCTGGGTCTATTTCCGAAATCTCTGCTACGGTATGCTGGATCGGTTCGGATGCTTTCCCCATCGGCAAATCCAAGATTTCAACGAGGATGCGGCAATGAAGGCTACGTCAAAGATCGCGGTGTTTGATACTACGTTACGAGATGGCGAACAGGCAGCAGGAACTCGCCTGGGCAGCCGGGACAAGATAACCCTGGCGCGCCAGCTCGCTCGACTGAAGGTGGATATCATCGAGGCCGGCTTCCCGGCATCCTCGCCGGAAGACTTCGATGCCGTGCGCAAGATTGCGCTGGAGATCGAGGGGCCTACGATCTGTGCCCTGTCGCGCGCGGTTGCCGCCGACATCGAGTCCTGCGGCAAGGCGCTGGCCAAGGCCGCCCGCCCACGCATCCACACCGGCATCGGCGTCTCCGACATTCACATCATGGGCAAGTTCCGCGACGAGCGCTACGGCAAGACGCTCGGCGAAAAAAAGGCGAAGCTGATCACCATCGCCGTCGATGCCATCAAGCGGGCGCGCAACTGCGTTGACGACGTTCAGTTCTTTGCCGAAGATGCCGGCCGCGCCGATCCGGCGTACCTCTTCGAGATGTTGGAAGCCGTCATCGACGCTGGCGCAACCGTGGTCAACATTCCCGACACCACCGGCTACACCGTTCCCGAGCAGTACGGGGCACTGATTCGCGGCATTCGCGAAAACGTCCCCAACATTGAGCGCGCAACCATCAGCGTGCACTGCCACGACGACCTTGGGCTTGCCGTGGCCAACTCCCTCGCCGGCATTCGCAATGGCGCCCGCCAGGTCGAGGGTACGATCAACGGAATCGGCGAAAGGGCCGGCAACGCCGCCTTGGAAGAGGTCGTCATGGGCATCCGCACCCGGGCCGACTACTACGGAGTGAGCACCGGAATCGAGCCCCGCGAGTTCTTCCGCACCAGCCGCATGGTCGCCAACATGCTCGGAATGCCGGTTCCAGCCAATAAAGCCGTCATCGGCACCAATGCGTTTGCCCACAGCTCAGGCATTCACGTCGACGGATTCCTGAAAGACCGGGAGACTTACGAAATCATGCGTCCCGAAGACGTCGGATTCAGCGAAAGCCGGGTCGTCCTGACGGCGCGCACTGGCCGCGCCGGCCTTCGCTCACGACTTGATAAGCTCGGATACGAACTCTCCAGCCAGGAACTTGACGCCATGTACCAGCGCTTCCTTGCGGTTGCGGATAAGAAGCAGGAAGTGCTCGACGAAGACCTTTTGGCGCTGATTCACAATGAATTGCCCCCGGTGCAGCAGAACGTGAAGTTGGAGTACCTCCACAGTTACAGCGGCACCACCGCCATTCCCACCGCGACCGTGCGCCTGCTGGTGAACGGCGAGACCAAGGAAGGCGCTTCGATTGGCGACGGCCCCGTCGACGCCGTGTACAAGGCAATTGCCGAACTCACCGGAACCCATGCGAAACTTGTGCGCTATGACATTCGAGCCGTAACCGAAGGCACCGAAGCCATGGGCGAGGTCACCGTACACCTGGAGATCGGTGACCGTCACGTCATGGGGCGCGGGGCTTCCACCGACATCATCGAGGCCAGCGCGAAAGCCTATGTAGACGGGCTGAACCGGCTGGGCTAAAATGATTCCACCCCTTTTCGTGTTCACCTTGAAAACCTCACTCGCGAGGTCACAATTTGGACGAAATCCGGCTGGCATCCGGCGGCAGAAACAAACTGAAGTGTGCGGCAAGGGCGGAATCCTGAATAGTGCCTTTGAGAGCGCGTACGGGAGAGCATAGTGCGAAACATTGAAATAATGGATACAACCCTCCGCGATGGTGAGCAGACCCCGGGAATCAGCTATACGGCTGAGGAAAAGCTAGTTATCGCTGAGGCTTTGCTCAGATCAGGTGTCGATGCCATCGAAGTCGGCTCCGCCCTGGTTTCTCATGGCGAGGCGCTGGCGGTTCGAAACATAACGGACTGGGCGAGCACCCATGACGCCGCGGAAAAAGTCGAGGTTCTGGGCTTTGTCGACGGAACCAGGTCTGTGGACTGGATTGTGCAGCACGGAGGACGGGTTCTGAACCTGCTCGCAAAGGGATCGGAACACCATTGCGTCGTTCAGCTTCGCAAGACCGTCGAATCCCATCTCGTCGACATTGAGCGCACGGTCGAGCATGCGGTCAAGAACGGGCTGACCGTCAATGTCTACCTGGAAGACTGGTCGCAGGGGATGCGTAATTCCCAACCTTATGTGATGGCGCTCGCCACTGGCCTCTCCAGGCTGCCCATCAAGCGCGCCATGTTGTGTGACACCCTCGGCGTTCTCTCCCCGGAAGAATCCGAAGCCTTCGTGCGCACCATGCGTGAGAACTTCGACATGCCGCTGGATTTTCACTGTCATAACGATTACGGCCTTGCAGTGCCCAATTCGATTGCCGCGTTGCGCTCCGGCGCCGGGCGCGTGCACGTTACGGTAAACGGAATCGGCGAGCGGGCGGGCAACACCAACCTGGCGACCCTGGTGGTGGTGGCGCGAGACCTGTTCAACATGAACAGCAATGTAAAAGAGCGCAATCTCGCCATGCTCAGCGATCTGGTGGCCGGAATCAGCGGTATCGCTCTCGCCCCCAACGCTCCCGCGGTCGGCCAGATCAGCGCCACCCAGGGCTGCGGAGTGCACGCCGATGGCGATAAGAAGGGACAGCTCTATCAGAACAGGCTTGATCCCAGCCGCTTCGGACGCAAGCGCGCCTACAATCTCGGTAAGACGGCGGGAATCGCATCCGTCGAGGCCAATTGCCAGGAGCTCGGAATCGAAATCAGCCCTGAGCAGCAGCGCTTGTTGCTGGCAAAGATAAAGGAACTGGGCGACGACAAGGTCAAGGTGACCCAAGCCGACATCATTCTCCTCCTACACGAGATCTTCGGGGAAAAAGAGAACTCGGTGAAGCTCGTCAACTATGAATTTGCCTTGAAAAAGGGAGCCCCTCCCAAGGTCAGCCTTGAACTCAGTTGCAATGACCGCAAGCTCACTGCACAAAGCGAGGGCGATGGACAGTTCGACGCATTCATCCGGGCCCTGCGCACGGTTTGGGAGAACATGCCCGAGCTCATGGACTATCGCATCGGGATCTCTCGCAATGGAACAAGCGGAGCCCTCACCGAGGCGACGATCACCTGGCGCAGCGAAGACAAGCTCTTCACTACGCGCGCCGTAGCTCCGGATCAACTGGTGGCGGCAATGAATGCCACGGTGCGCATGCTGAATTATATGGAGATCAGGCGGCAGCTCTGCACCCGTGAACAAACCTGGGGACAGTTCGCCGAAGTTCCTCAGACATAGTCGCCCGGAAGCGGCACAACTGGCCCCGCAACACGCTTCTGGGGCCGCGCCAAAATATGCTATAAATTGGAAAAGATCATGACATTTAAGATTGCAGTACTGCCGGGTGACGGCGTTGGCCCCGAAGTTACACGCGAGGCTGTGCGGGTTTTGCGCGCCGTCGGTGAGGGCGAATTCGACCTTCAGTTCGAGGAACTACCCATCGGCGGAAACGCCTACAAGACACACGGCTCGCCCTTGCCCCAGGTCACACTGGACAAGTGTCTGGCTTCCGATGCCGTGCTGCTGGGCGCAGTGGGCGGTCCCGAGTTCGACTCGCTGCCGCCGGCCCTGAAGCCGGAAAGCGGTTTATTGGCCATTCGCAAAGCTCTGGGAGGTTTTGCCAATCTTCGTCCGGCGATCGCCTACGACGTGATGGCCGAGTGTTCGCCGCTGCGTCCTGAGATCCTCAAGGGTGCCGATCTTCTATTCGTGCGCGAGTTGCTGGGTGGAATGTACTTCGGCCATCCTCGCGGATTCGCCAACGAAGGCGCTCTGCGCACCGGCTTCAACACCATGGTGTATTCGGTGGCGGAGATCGAGCGCGTAGCCCATGTCGCCTTCCAGGTGGCGCGGGGGCGTCGCAAAAAGGTGACCTCGGTTGATAAGGCGAACGTGCTGGAATGCTCGCAACTCTGGCGCGAAGTGGTCATCGAAGTTGCCAAGCAGTATCCCGACGTGACCCTGGAGCACCAACTGGTCGACTCCTGCGCGATGCGTCTTGTAACCGCACCCGCAAGCTTCGACGTCATCGTGACCGAAAACCTCTTCGGCGACATTCTTTCCGACGAGGCCGCCGCGCTGACCGGCTCGCTCGGCATGTTGCCGTCGGCGACCGTAGGCGGCAAGATCAATTTGTACGAGCCCATTCACGGCTCGGCCCCCGACATCGCGGGCAAGGGCATCGCCAACCCCCTTGGAACCATTGCCACCGCCGCCATGCTGCTTCGCCATAGCTTCCAGCGCGAACAGGAAGCGCAGGCCATCGAGCAGGCAATCGCCCACGTGCTCCAGGCCGGATATCGCACTGCCGATCTCAAGCGCGGATCGAGCCAGCGATTGGTCGGCACCGAAGAGATGGGCACGCTGGTACTGGAAGCAATCGGCGCAAGCAAGGTGCGGCCGACGCACGCATAGTTTTCAAACAAAGAAGTTCTGAATTCAATTACGCACGGCGTTCAGGGAAGATGAGTTTATGGGCAAGAGTCTGTTCGAAAAGCTTTGGGAAGAACACGTTGTCTGCCAGCCCGAAGGGCAGCCGCCGCTCCTCTATATCGATCTGCATCTCGTGCACGAAGTGACCTCGCCGCAGGCCTTCGAGGGCCTGCGCGTGGCGGGCCGCCGGGTACGCAGACCCGAGCGCACTCTGGCGACGGTCGATCACAACGTGCCGACCACGTTGAACCACCGCCCCATTACCGACCCCATTGCCGCCACTCAGCTTGATACCCTGCGCAACAACTGCGCCCAATTCGGCGTCACTCTCTTTGATATCGACTCCGTCGATCAGGGAATCGTCCACGTCGTCGGCCCGGAATCCGGAGCGACGCAGCCGGGCATGACGATTGTCTGCGGAGACAGCCATACCAGCACTCACGGCGCGTTCGGCGCGCTGGCTTTCGGCATCGGAACCTCCGAAGTAGAACACGTGCTGGCCACCCAGAGCCTGCCGCAGCGCAAGCCTCTCTCCATGCAGGTCCGCGTCGCTGGCCACCTGCCCATCGGAACCAGCGCGAAGGATCTGGCCCTGGCGTTCATCGGACAGATTGGCAGCGATGGCGCCACCGGCTATGTGGTCGAGTACACCGGTGAAGCTGTGCGCGGGCTGTCCATGGAAGGCCGCATGACCCTCTGCAACCTGACCATCGAGGCAGGCGCGCGCGCCGGAATGGTGGCGCCCGATGATGCCACCTTCGCCTATGTGAAGGGCCGCCGCTTTGCCCCCAAAGGTGCCGAGTGGGACAAGGCCGTCCAACACTGGCGCACTCTGATTAGCGATGCCGATGCCATATTCGACAAGGTTGTCGAGATCGATGCCAGCCGGATCGCGCCGCAGGTTACCTGGGGTACAAGCCCCGGCATGGTAGCGGCGGTCAACGCCTGCGTTCCTGATCCCGCGACGGCCAAGACCGAAGCCGACGCCAATTCGATATCGCGCGCGCTGGAGTACATGGGCCTGAAGCCGGGCACACCCATCGAGGACATTGCCATCGACGTGGCCTTCATCGGCTCCTGCACCAATGGACGGATCGAGGATCTGCGCGAAGCCGCCCGGGTCGCCGAAGGACACCACGTCGCGCCCAACGTGCGCGCTCTGGTCGTGCCAGGGTCGCAGGATGTGAAGCGCGTGGCCGAGCGCGAGGGCCTGGATCGGATCTTCCTCGCCTCCGGCTTTGAGTGGCGCGAGTCAGGCTGTTCGATGTGTCTGGCCATGAATGCCGACGTGCTCAGCCCCGGCGAGCGTTGCGCCTCCACCAGCAATCGCAATTTCGAAGGCCGTCAGGGACGCGGCGGACGCACCCATCTAGTGAGCCCCGCCATGGCCGCAGCCGCTGCCATCGCCGGCCACTTCACCGATGTAAGAAAATGGGAATTCAAAGGCGCTCCGGTCAACGCAAACTCAGCACGCTGAGCGATTGACTGTCGTCTCATTGGCAAGCCGTTTTAATTCCAGGGTAACGCCCTGTACGAGGAAACCATGCAGCCCTTTCGTGTACACACTGGTATCGCCGCACCCCTGGATCTCGCCAACGTCGATACCGACCAGATCATTCCCAAGCAATTCTTGAAACGGATTGAGCGTACCGGCTTCGGCCAGTTTCTTTTTTACGACTGGCGCTTTCGTCCCGACGCCTCGCCCAATCCGGATTTTGTCCTCAACGATCCGCGCTACGCCGGAGCTTCGGTTCTCATCGCCGGCAAGAACTTCGGCTGCGGCTCCTCACGTGAACACGCTGCGTGGGCCCTGGCCGACTATGGCTTCCGGGTCATCATCGCGCCTTACTTTGCCGATATTTTTACCAGCAACTGCGCCCAGAACGGAATCGTGCTGGTTGCGCTCGATGAGGAAAAGATGGCTTTGTTGGTCCGTCGAGCCAAGGAGGTCAACGGCTACAAGTTGACGGTCGACCTGGAGAAGTGTGAAGTACGCGATGACGCAGGCTTCACCGCCTCGTTCTCCATCGACCCCTTCCGCCGGCACTGCCTTCTGGAGGGCCTGGACGACATCGGAATTACCTTGCAGTATGAGCCGCAGATTGCCGCCTATGAGGCGCAACGCTTCGGAGGATAGCAAAGCCGAACAGAGTGGACTGCAATCCCTGGCCTCGCGCCGGGGATTTCTCTTTGCCGCCACAACTCCGCTTTCTGCTTACGCTGCTTTCTGGGAAGTTCTCGTGTACGTGCCCGTCAGCTCCGCCTGTGACAGGACGTGACCGTGCATGGCGTCCCGGAGCTGCTGGTGCGAAGCGCCGGGTTTCAGATTCAACTCCGCATCCAGCGCATAGAGTCGCACAAGATAGCGGTGCGTTCCAGCGGGCGGACAGGGGCCAATGTAACCAAATTTTCCGGAGTCGTTCTTGCCTTGAACACACTTACCGCCAACCTGCTCTACTTGAGGTAGATTGGATGGAAGCTCGGCAACGCTGGCGGGAATGTTGTACAAGACCCAATGGGTGAATCCACCTGCCCCCGGTGCATCTGGATCGTGCATGATGAGGGCGAAGGATTTCGTCTGCGCAGGTGCACCTCTCCATGAAAACGCGGGCGAGATGTTCTCGCCATCACAGGTAAATCTGATTGGGATGCTGCGTGCCTGCTGAAACGCTGAACTGCTGAGTTGCATAGCGCCTCCTAGTTCTTTTGATGCTCAAACGAACCGATGCGTACAATCGCTTGCTCTGCTTTTGGACAGCTTTGGACAGCGTGGGACAGCACGGCGGTGACCGCCGCATCGGGTCGGCGGTGTGGCGGGCCAACGCTCCGTAGCCGATGGTCCGGGAGATTGGAATGAAACACAGATCTACGATTCTTCGCTCCGCGATTCTTCGACGTGTACTGGTTCTGCTGATTGTCGCCGCATCCAGCAACGCACTGCTGGCGCAGAGCGCATCGCCGCACGGCGCGGCTTTCGCCAGCGTGGACCAGATCATGAGCGCGGCCGTGGCGCGCTCAACCATTCCTGGCGGCGTTGTATTGGTCGGACACGATGGCGCGGTAGTCTACCGCAAGGCTTTCGGCATGCGTTCGCTGGAGCCGGCCCGGGAAGCAATGACCGTCGACACCATCTTCGACATCGCCTCCATGACCAAGTGCATCGCCACCGCGACCTCCGTGATGAAGTTGCTGGAGCAAGGACGCATCCGCCTCAACGATCCGGTAGCGGCCTACCTGCCCGACTTTGCCCGAAACGGCAAGCAGGACATCACCCTCCGTCAACTGCTCACCCACTTCTCCGGACTGCCCGAAGACCTCGATCTCAAGACCGCGTGGAAGGGGCGCAACGCCGCCTACCAGCTTGCGATAGACGCAAAGCCCATCTGGGCGCCCGGCTCGCGTTTTCTCTACAGCGACATCAACTTTGTAACCCTCGGCTTCGTGGTCGAGAAAGTTTCCGGCCTCAGCCTGGACGAGTACTCCGCGCAAAATATCTTTCAGCCGCTGGCGATGACCAACACTCGCTTTCTTCCGCCGTCGCAATGGCGCGCCCGCATCGCCCCCACCGAATACGATGGAGGCCATCACATGATGCGCGGCACCGTACACGACCCCACGGCTAGCCGAATGGGCGGCGTGGCCGGACACGCGGGGCTGTTCTCAACCGCTGACGACCTCGCAAAATATGCGCAGGACATGCTGACCGGATTCCATGTGCTCTCCGCGCTGACGGTAGAGAAGATGTCAACCCCGCAACAGCCGCCCACCGCCGCTTCCCTTCGCGGACTTGGCTGGGACATCGATTCTCCCTTTTCCAGCAATCGCGGCGAGTTCTTTTCCGTAGGCTCTTTTGGCCACACCGGCTTCACCGGAACATCGATATGGATCGATCCAGTGACCAGCAGCTACGTGATCGTGCTCACCAACGCGGTGCATCCAAGGGGAGGCGGAGGCAGCTCCGCCATAGTTTCCCTCCGCGCGCGCATCGCCTCGGCCGTGGCGCAGGAGCTGGGACTCACGGTTACGGGAGACCAAAAGCTGCGCCTCTCCCGCATCACCGGCTACAACGAAGCCATGTCTTCGGCGCGGCTGGTGACGGCGCGCAACGGTCTTGTCCGCAACGGCATCGACGTGCTGGAGAGCCACGACTTCGCCGAACTTCGCGAATCAGGCAAGGCCAAGACGCGTATCGCGATTCTCACCAATCAAACCGGCATCGACGCCCACGGCCTGCGTACCATCGATGTGCTCGCCAACGTCCCTGGCATCGAACTCGCCGCCATCTTCAGCCCTGAGCACGGCGTCACCGGAAGCCTGGACACCACCGCGATTTCCGATTCCAGAGACGCCGCCACCGGCATTCCCGTATACAGCGTCTACGGCGACAGCAGCGCAAAGCGTCATCCGTCCCCCGAGATTCTGAATTCGGTCGATGCCGTCGTCTACGACATCCAGGACATTGGCACGCGCTTTTACACCTACGAAACTACCCTCGGATATTTCCTGGAGGCAGCCGCAAAGACGGGCCGAAAGATCATCGTCCTCGATCGGCCCAATCCCATCAACGGCGCCTACGTAGAGGGCCCAATCAGCGACAAGGGACGCGAAAGCTTTACCAACTACGGACAGGTTCCGATCCGTCACGGCATGACCATTGGCGAACTGGCGCGCTTCTACAACTCCGAGCGCGGCATCCATGCGCGCCTCACCGTGGTCCAGATGGAGGGCTGGCAACGCGGCGACTGGCTGGATTCGACCGGCATTCTCTGGATCAATCCTTCACCCAACATGCGCAGCCTCACCGAAGCCGCGCTCTACCCCGGCGTCGGCCTCCTGGAGGCAACCAACGTTTCCGTGGGGCGCGGCACCGATACTCCCTTCGAACTCGTAGGCGCGCCGTGGATTCATGCCATCGAACTGGCCGCCTATCTGAACGCCCGCGCCATCAGCGGCGTGCGCTTCGTTCCAGTTGAATTCACTCCCAGCGCCGATGTCTACGCGCAGAAGAAATGCGGAGGCGTGAACATCGTTGTGACCGGTAGAAACGCGCTCGACGCACCCGAGCTTGGGATCGAGATCGCCTCCGCCCTGCACTCGCTCTATCCCGATCAGTACGAGATGGCGAAGCTGGATAACCTGATGCTCAACGCCGCCAGCGCGCAGTCCATCCGCACCGGGCAGGATCCACGACGAGTCTGGATGGACTGGGTCGATGAGATCGAAGTTTTCAAAACCATCCGTGCAAAGTACCTGCTCTACTGAGCCGAGGAGAGCCAAATTCCCGTGGGACTGAACGCGCTGGACTTGACCGTGATCGCCGTGTATCTGGCCGGGGTCACTCTGTTTGGCATGCGCTTCCGGGAGAAGGCGCATACCCTCCGGGGATATTTCCTGGCTGAGAATACGATCCCCTGGTGGGCCATTTCGCTCTCCATCGTAGCCGCCGAAACCAGCACGCTGACCATCATTAGCGTCCCCGGCCTGGCCTACGAGCGCGACTTCCGCTTCCTGCAACTTGTTATCGGCTACCTGATCGGGCGCGTCATCATCAGCGTGATTCTAATTCCGCAATACTTCCGTGGCGACCTGGTCACCGCCTATCAGCTAATTGAGCGCCGCTTCGGACAGAGTCTGCGCTCGCTGACCGCAGGCCTGTTCCTAATCACGCGTGCCGCCGCCGAGGGCGTGCGCGTCTTCGCCGTCGCCATCGTGGTCGGCATTGCGCTCGGGAATCTGCTGGGCGGCTTCAGCGAGCTTGGCCGCGACGTTGCCGCCATCGCGATCGTCAGCATCCTCACCTTGATTTACACCCTGAAGGGCGGCATGGCAGCCGTCATCTGGACCGACGTGGTGCAGTTGGCGGTCTACGTTGTGGGCACTCTGGCCGGTTTCTTCACCATTCTGCATCTGGTTCCCGGCGGCTGGCATACCGTGCACAGCGTCGCCGCCGAGGCCAGCAAGTTCCGCGTCTTCGACTTCTCGTGGAATTTCTACGCCACCTATACCTTTTGGTCCGGCGTCATCGGCGGCGCGTTCCTCACCACGGCCAGCCACGGCACCGACCAGTTGATCGTGCAGCGCCTGCTCTCGGCCCGCAGCGAGCGGCAATCGAAGCTCGCGTTGCTAGCCAGCGGCATCATGGTTCTCTTCCAGTTTTCGTTGTTCCTGCTGATCGGCGCCATGCTTTTTGTCTTCTACAAATTGTTTCCTCCGCTGGTGGCGTTCACCCGCACAGACACGATTTTCCCCGCCTTCATCGTCACTCGCATGCCGCACGGAATCAGCGGTCTGTTGATCTCGGCAATCCTGGCGGCGGCGATGGCGAATCTGAGCGCCGCGCTCAATTCTCTATCCTCGACGACCATTGTCGATTTCTACTCGCGCATGAATCCGGCGGCGAGCGATCAGCGCCGGCTGTTTCTCTCGCGTATGGCGACGGTGGGCTGGTGCATTGTGCTCTTCGCACTCGCGATCATGGCTCGCAGCGGTGGAAAGGTGCTCGAGGCCGGACTCGCGATTGCCTCGGTGGCCTATGGTTCGCTGCTCGGAGTGTTTCTGCTGGGCGTCCTAACCCGCAAGGCTAGTGAGCGCGGCGCCATGGTTGGAATGTTGTGTGGCTTTCTCCTGAATCTCTACCTATGGAAATCCACTAAGGTTCCCTTCACCTGGTACGTCCCGCTTGGAAGCATCACAACGTTTGTGATTGGCTACGCCACCAGTTTGTTTCTGCTCCCGAGCGCCGAGGTGACGACAAATGGGAATTAAAGAGGGTGACTTGCGGCTGAGCGGCCTGAAGACGGAGCGCCAGAACCGCGCCTCCGCCGATCTCGACAGCCTAACTGCGCTCGAAATCGCGACCCTGATGAACCGCCAGGACGCCAAGGTTTTGCGGGCCGTACGCGAGGCGCTGCCTGCAATTGCAAAGGCCATTGACCTGGTCCGCGATCGGCTGGCGCAGGGTGGACGCCTGATCTACGTGGGCAGCGGAACCAGCGGCAGAATCGGCGCACTCGACGCAGCCGAGTGTCCACTAACCTTCGGTGCCGATCCGGAGATGATCCAGTACGTGATTCCCGGCGAATTAGACCCGGCGAAGGCCAGCGAGGCCAGCGAAGATTCGGCTGAACTGGGTGCGCGCGACATCGCGGCGCGAAAGCCCGGCACTCAGGATGTAGTGATCGGCATCTCCGCCAGCGGGCGCACTCCCTACACGCTAGCGGCACTGAAGCATGCGCGGAAACGCGGCGCAGCCACCATCGCGATTATCTGCAACCCCGGCTCGGAGCTGGCCAACCTCTCCGAGATCGCAATCGTTGCCGAGGTCGGCCCCGAAGTGCTCGCCGGATCTACGCGCCTCAAGGCAGGCACGGCGCAGAAGATGGTCTGCAACATGATCACCACCGGCGCCATGGCTCGCCTCGGTTACGTGTATGGCAACCTGATGGTCAATCTTCAGATGAAGAATCAGAAGCTGACCGAGCGCGGCATCGCCATCCTGCAGCGCGTCGCCAAGGTGGACCGCTCCGTTGCCATGACCACCCTGGAGGCAGCCGACAGCAAGGTCTCCGTCGCTCTCGTCATGCTGTGCGCAAAGGTCACCAAGGCAGCGGCTTTGCGGCGGCTCAGGCGCGCCCGAGGCAATGTCCGACTAGCAATGGAAACTTAGACATTTTCCTCTAACGATTCAGCCGCGCACTAAACATTCACACTCATCAATCTTTTCCCCGGCCGGTGCGCTGGAGATAATCCCACGCGCTGCGAACAATATCTTCCAGTTCGGGATACAGTGGTTGCCAGCCCAGCTCGGCCCTGATCTTGGCGGAACTCGCAACCAGAGTCGCCGGATCTCCCGCCCGCCGTGGCTCCGCCGTCGCGGGGATCGGCTGGCCGGTGACGCGTCGCGCGCACTCAATGACTTCGCGCACGCTAAACCCATGCCCATTGCCCAGGTTGTAAATCAGTTGCGCAGCTTCCAGGCGCGAGTGCAGCGCATCCAGTGCGAGCAGATGCGCGCTCGCCAAATCCGAGACATGCACGTAGTCGCGCACGCAGCTTCCATCGGGCGTCTCGTAATCCTCGCCAAAGATGCTGATGTGGTCGCGTGTTCCGCTGGCAACCTGCAGCACGATCGGAATCAGGTGAGTCTCCGGAACATGTTGCTCACCCAAAGTTGCCGTCGCCCCGGCGGCGTTGAAGTAGCGCAAGCTCGCGTAGGAGAGGCCGTGTATCCGGTGAAACCAGGCAAGCATCTTCTCCACCAGCAGCTTCGATTCGCCGTATGCGTTCGTCGGCGCAAGCTTGTCGGTCTCACGGATTGGAATGCTCTCCGGGTTTCCGTAAACCGCAGCCGTCGAAGAGAAGACAAAGCGGCGCACGCGGTGGGCCAGCACGGTTTCCAGCAAGGTCAGAGCGTTGGCCGTGTTGTTGCGAAAAAACTTCGCCGGATCCTGCATCGACTCCCCGGCTTCGATCCAGGCCGCAAAGTGCAGTACCGCCTCGGGACGGTGTTCGGCAAATGCCGCCTCCAGCGCCGCGCGATCCCCAACGTCTCCCACCACCAGCGTTGCCGCCGATGGCAGCGATTCCCGATGCCCCTTGCTCAAATTGTCATATACGGTGACCTCGTAACCAGCGGCCACAAGCTGTGAGACCACAACACTGCCGATATATCCTGCCCCACCAGAGACTAAAACTTTCATCGTTCCTCTTCGCAAATTCCATGTGGCTACGTCGTAATTGTAGTGCACTGCAAAATATAGTTCGGCTGCGACGGATCGCCATTCCGTCCGCTCTGCTTTAGAATAGCTTGGACTCAGCGGTCAAGGAAGAACATGGAACACACCCTGCTCTCCGCCCGGCTCACTCGCTCCGTGCTTCTCTCGGAGAAAACCAAACACCTTGAATTCGATATCGAGGAGCTCTCTTCGTTCGACTTCGTGGCCGGACAGTTTGTCTCCGTCCGCGAGCCTCGCGGCGATAAGTTCATCACTCGCGCCTACTCCATTGCTTCACCGCCGCGCGGCAACAACACCTTCGATCTCTGCCTCAACCGCGTCGATGAAGGTTTCATGTCCAACTTCCTTTGCGACCGCGAGGTCGGCGAAACCGTCCGCATTCACGGTCCGCATGGGCTCTTCGTGCTCAAACCGGAGGTCGAGGACGTGATCTTTGTCGCCACCGGCACTGGGGTCGCGCCCTTTCGCAGCATGGCGCAGCACCTCTTCGGATGGGACGGAAGCGGCCAGCAGCACCACAGCGGACGAAACGTCTGGCTGGTCTACGGAACGCGCTACCCGGAGGATATTTACTACCAGGAAGAGTTCGAGCGCCTGGCCGCCGAGCAGCCGAATTTCCACTACATAGCCACTCTCAGCCGCCCGCGCGAGGGTTGGAGCGGCAACCGGGGATACGTGCAGGAGCACGTTCGCAAAATCATCGGCCAGCGCAAAGACATGCACGTCTTCATCTGCGGCCTCAATGAAATGGTCTCCTCCGTGCGCAGTCTGCTTATCGAGGAGCTTGGCTGGGAGAAGAAGCGCATCATTTATGAGCGGTATGACTAGCCGCAGCGGCGCCGGCTTCGATGCTGTATGATGTTCTGCGCATCATACCTAGGCGGGATCGTGCCCTTGGGTTAACGGTCCACTAGGAAAGAGAGCGAACTAGGTCCGTCACACACGTCGGATCGTGCACTCGGCAACTTATTCCCTGGTGAAGTGTTTCAAGCGATGTGAAGGATTCAACCGAACTCAGGAGCATGCAGGCTCTGGCAGTTCATCCTCATTGAAGGCGGTTGCAAGATTGCAATCGATAACGTCGATTCCCCCGTCGTCCCGGTACTTACCGCGAGAAAGGCTCCAATATGCATAAGACCCGCTTTGCCCGCTTGCTGCTATTCGCAGTGTTGATCCTGGCCATACCAGCCGTGTCATTTAGCCAGATATCCATTGGGATCTCCTTACCTGTAATCTCAGTCACGGTGGCTCCGCCGCCGCTGCCCGTTTACGTCCAGCCGGATTGCCCGCAGGTCGGTTATATGTGGACGCCCGGTTACTGGGCTTGGAGCGACGACGATGGATATTACTGGGTTCCGGGAACCTGGGTTCCGGCGCCTGAGCCGGGTCTGCTCTGGACTCCGGGCTACTGGGGTTGGAATGAGGGTGTCTTTCAATTCAATCAAGGCTACTGGGGCCCCCACATCGGCTACTATGGCGGCGTGAATTACGGCTTTGGCTTCGGCGGCGTCGGATTCGCCGGCGGCGAATGGCGCGGCGGCGCATTCTTCTACAACACCGCGGCAGTGAACGTGGGCCACGGCGGCGGCTTCACCAACGTCTACGTCAACAAAACCGTCATTGTGAACAACACGACCATCAACAATGTGAGTTACAACGGCGGCGCTGGCGGCACCAAGGCCGCACCGACTCCGGCAGAGAAACAGGCGGCGCAAGAGCATCACACTCCGCCAACCCCCGCGCAAACCCAGCATGTAACCGCCGCCGCCAAGAACCCACAGCTATTGGCGAAAAACAACGGCGGCAAGCCGGCGATTGCGGCAACCGCCAAGGCTGGCGATTTCTCGCCGAAGAGCGCCGTTCCGGCCAAGGCTGCCGGCGGCAAAGTTGATCCCGCATCCCTAAAAGCCACTGCAAAAACCATGCCCCCGCCGCCTAAAACCGCTCCGGCCGCAGGAAAGAACGCACCGGCGACAGGCAAGAGCGAGCCCGCGCTGACTGGCGCAGGCAAGAATGAGCCTGCGGCGAAAACTGCACCGGCAGCAGGCAAAAACGAGCCTGCGATGAAAGCCGCACCGGGCAAAAATGAGCCTGAGGCGAAAGCCCCTGCGCATAACGCTCCGCACCCGGCCCCGGCTCCGGCTCCGGCTGCGCACCCGGCCCCAGCTCCGCACGCGCCTGCCCCGGCTACGCACGCAGCGGCTCCACCGCCGCACCCGGCTCCGGCTCCGCACGCGGCAGCCCCGCCTCCGCACCCAAGCGCGCCGCCCAAGAGTGCACCTCCGAAGAAAGAGGAAAAAGAAGAGAAGCGCTAATCACTAGAACGAGAATCACCCTGGAGCACCTCACATCAGCCGGAACACTGGCCGCTGAGGTGCTCTTTTCTTTTACTTTGGCAAACCCAGCTCAGAAGCCGGGTGACATATTCGCAACCGGAGCCACGTTTCAGAGCTGGACCGGAGGGGCCGCGCACCCGGCCCGCCTCTCTCTCATTCCTCGCTGGATCAAGCCAAAACGCCAGGTCAATGATCGACCGCTAAACTCTTCGTGCATCTTCAGGCGCGCCGAACTCATCTATCAGGTTGACAGTAAGTCACTCAGGTTCTATCATCGCAATCGTATTAGGTCTGAGTGGGGCGTCCAAGCAGCGTCGCGTCGGGTTCGGTAGCTCCTGCGGGAGTGCCAACCTCAACATTCTTTTCAGCTTTTTCCGCAGGAGGCATAGAGCAATGGCAAAGATTATCGGGATTGATTTGGGGACCACGAATTCGGTCGTAGCCGTCATGGAAGGCGGCGAGCCGAAGGTCATCCCCAACGAGGAAGGCGGACGCACCACCCCGTCCGTCGTCGGTTTCACCAAGACCGGCGAGCGGCCCGTGGGCCAGGTCGCCAAGAACCAAGCCATCACCAACCCGGAGAACACTGTTTTCTCCATCAAGCGCTTCATGGGTCGTCGCTTTGACGAAGTCAGCGAAGAGATGAAGATGGTGCCCTACAAGGTCGTGCAGTCGGGCGACCACGTGGCCATCGAGGCTCAAGCTAAGGAATACACTCCGCCCCAGATCTCGGCCATGATCCTGCAGAAGCTCAAGAAGGCCGCCGAGGATTATCTTGGCGAGACCGTCACCGAAGCCGTCATCACCGTGCCTGCTTATTTTAACGACTCGCAGCGTCAGGCCACCAAGGATGCCGGCAAGATCGCCGGACTCGACGTCAAGCGCATCATCAACGAGCCCACAGCCGCCGCCCTGGCCTATGGCCTCGACAAAAAGAAGGACGAGACCATCGCCGTCTATGACTTTGGCGGAGGTACCTTTGACATCTCAATTCTTGAGGTCGGCGAGGGTGTAATCGAGGTCAAGTCCACCAACGGCGATACCCACCTGGGCGGTGACAACATTGACCAGCGGGTGGTCGGCTGGCTGGCCGATGAATTCCGCAAGGATTACGGCCTGGATCTGCGCAGCAAGGGCAATGAGATGGCGATGCAGCGTCTGCGTGACGCGGCCGAGCGCGCCAAAATCGAGCTATCGACCACCATGCAGACCGAAATCAATCTGCCCTTCATCACCGCCGACGCCTCCGGCCCCAAGCACTTGGTGAAGACCCTCACTCGGGCCAAGCTCGAGGACATGGTGCGCGACCTGATCGAGAACTCGATCAAGCCCTGCGTGCAGGCGCTCAAGGATGCCGGCATCGACGCCACCAAAATCGACGAAGTCGTGCTGGTCGGCGGCCAGACTCGCATGCCGATGATTCAGCAGAAGGTCAAGGAGTTCTTCGGACGCGAGCCCCATCGCGGCGTCAATCCCGATGAAGTGGTTGCCATCGGCGCGGCCATCCAGGGCGGCGTCTTGCAGGGAGAGGTCAAGGATCTGCTCCTGCTCGACGTGACCCCGCTCTCGCTTTCCATCGAAACCTACGGCGGCGTGGCTACCACCATGATTCCGCGCAACACCACTATCCCGACGCGCAAGAGCGAGAATTTCTCCACTGCGGCCGACAACCAGACCTCGGTGGAGATTCACGTCCTCCAGGGCGAGCGGCCCATGGCGGCGCAGAACCGCACCTTGGGTAAGTTCCACCTCTCCGGCATTCCGATGGCGCCCCGTGGCGTGCCTCAGATCGAGGTCACCTTTGACATCGACGCCAACGGCATTCTCAACGTGACAGCTAAGGACGTCGCCACGGGAAAGGATCAGAAGATCGCCATCACTTCCTCCAGCGGATTGAGCAAGGAAGAGGTTGAGCGTATGGCCAAGGAGGCCGAGGCGCACTCTGCCGAAGACAAGCAGAAGCGCGAAGAGGTCGAAACCCGCAACCAACTCGATGCCATGGTCTACCAGGTCGAGAAGATGATGAAAGAGAACGGCGACAAAATCTCGGGCGGCGAGCGCGGCGAAGTGGAAAACGCTCTGGGCGATGCCAAGAAGGCTTTGGAGGGCGGCGATCACAAGTCGATGCAGACTGCGCGCGACCGTCTGCAAACTGCGTCTCACAAATTGGCGGAAGCAATGTACAAAGCCGCTCAGCCCAATCCTGAAGGCAGCGCGCAACACACCGAGGCACCGCCCAAGGAAGAAGCAAAGAAGGACGATGGCGTAATCGACGCTGAGTACGTGGACGTGGAGGACAAGAAGTAAGCGGCGGCCTGGCTCATTCTCGCGGCCCGGGAATCCGTGCTCAGGCCGCTTCGCAGGCGGGCAGTGGGAGCGCAAGTCGTGGCTCACTCTGGCTTCGCAAAAGGGGATCTATGAATTTTGAAGTCAACGGCATTCCGTACTTTCTCACCTTCGACAGCCGTGAGGAGCAGTGGTGTCTGCTGACGCCCTCTCGCGGTGGCGTCGAGTCCGTGGAGATACATACCGACGGCGCGCTGCTGACTGCTCCGCTCCAGCTCTCATTGCGCGGCGGCGGTGCGCCCCGCATGAACTAGGGTCTCCCTTCGATTTCCCCAACCGCTGCCCCTGCCAAGCGCTCGCCAGCAAGATGGATCGCAGCAGGGGCAGCAAGCTTGAGCGGAGGGCATGAACGAAAAGCTTGGCAGAGTTGCACACCCGCAAGTATGCTGGGGGGCACACTAGGTTTTGATTCGCGAGCGAGAAGAAGAACAACCATGGCCGCAACCGACAAGAAAGACTATTACGCCGTCCTTGGCATAAAGAAAACGGCCACGGCTGACGATGTGCGCAAAGCCTTTCGCAAACTCGCGCGCAAATATCATCCCGACGTCAATCCCGACAAAAAATCGGAAGAGAAGTTCAAGGAACTTTCCGAAGCCAACGAAGTCTTGAGCGACCCCAAGAAGCGCAAAATCTACGATCAGCTCGGCTTCTACTCCGACAACATCGATGCCAAAACCGCCGAGGCCTACGCCAACAGTGGCACCCACGCTGGCAATCCTTACGCCGGCACGGGCGGCAATCCCTTCGGCGGCTACAGCAACCCAGGCGGCCAGCAGCACGTGGACTTCGACTTCCGCGACTTTGATTTTGGCGGCGCGCAGCCCCAGGGCGGGCGAGGCGGCGGCAGCGGTAGCTTCCGAGACATCTTCTCCGGCATGTTCGGCGGTGGCAGCGTTGCCCAGGAGCCAGCCAACACCGCTGGCTCCGATGTCGAGTACAGCGTGCAGGCGCCCTTCTGGGAGTCGATTCGCGGCGGCGAGATGAAGCTCAACATTCAGCGTCCGTCTGCGATGGGACGCATGACCCCCGAGCCGGTCTCTTTCCGCATCAAGCCCGGAACCCGCGATGGCCAGCGCATTCGCCTCGCCGGCAAAGGCAGTCCCGGCGCCCGCGGCGGCCCGCCCGGCGATCTCTACATCATCGTGCACATCGCCGAGCACCCCATCTTCCGCCGCGATGCCGACGATATCAGCATTACCCTACCCATCCTCCCCTGGGAGGCCGCGCTCGGAGCCAAGGTCGAAGTGCCCACCATCGACGGCCGCGCCGTGCTGCGCATCCCTCCCGGTACCCAGACCGGCCAGAAGCTCCGCATGAGGGAAAAAGGCGTACCTTCGGCAACCCGCCCCGGCGTCATCGGAGACCAGATCGTCGAGATCCGCATCGTCGTCCCCGAGATCCCCAACGTGGAAGCCAAAGACCTCTGGCACAAGCTCGAAAAGATGCACCCCGACGATCCGCGGGCCGAGCTGTGGAGCAAGGTGTAACCGCAACCATGACCAAACGTAAAGGAAAAGGCGCGTACATGATTTCGGTGGTGGCCGAGATGTATGAAATCCACCCCCAGACGCTCCGCCTCTATGAGCGCGAAGGTCTGCTCAAGCCCTCGCGCAGCGACGGCAACACCCGCCTCTACACCGAAGAAGATCTCAAGCGCCTGGAGTTCATTCTTTCCCTCGCCCGCGACCTTGGCGTCAACATCGCGGGCATCGGCATCATCCTCAACATGCGCGAGCGCATGGAGCAGATGCAGATCCAGATGCAGGAGTTCGTCAAGTATGTGCAGCATGAAGTGATGACCCGCGCCACTCAGGCCATGCCCAAGGAAGGCCTGGTGCCGATGCGTCGCACGGTGGTGATTCCGCCCGGCAAAAAGAAGTAGCACCAGCCAGAAAGTATCACAAGACCGCGAAAATTCCGCGAGCGCCTACTTGATCCAGCCCACCCACACCGGTTTGCCTTGTTCGTCGCGAACCGTCACCACGTCGGCGTTGCGTGTTACCTCGCGGGCCAGCAGGATCGCCGTGCCACCCACCGAAAGCTGTGATCCGAGGACTTCGATCGTCTCGCCCTTGGCAAAGACAATTTCCATCTCCTTCAGGAATTTCTCCGGCGCAACAAACACCTCCAGCGAGCCCGTGACGTTTTTCAGCGTAAGGTGGATGCTGTTATCCGGGGCGGTTCTCACCTCGTCAATCACGCCTTTTACTTTAACTTCGGCGCTCTTGTCGTATTCGGGCGCAGGGACTGTCCCGGCGTTCCCCGGGATCGATGCGAGCAGAACAATCAGAGCGGCTACCGACACCAGTTTGAAGGAAGCCAGCCGTAACATGGTTCAGTTCCCCTTTCAAAGCCAGGCGAACGGAGTTTAGCCCCGGCTCAACGCTGACTTTCCCGAACTGCCGTCTCTTGTTGTTGTTTCCATCCATCTCCCGTCTCCTCAACCGGCGGGCAGACAGCTCTTCTGAGATGGTCGCTCGCAAAAGGTCGCAAACAACGTAGTCCGCAATTGCCGCTTTTACAGTGAAGCTGGTCACAGCCCCGCGTGACGGCCGGGCGTATTAGCAACTGCCAAATCGCGCCGAGCCCTCCCGTGCCAAGATCGTCAACATCCCTTCATTAACATTTTTGATAAACTCAGAGCTTCCAGCAGCCGTCACTGACCCTGGTGAGTTCAATCACAGCCACCTTGGCGGTTATTGAGCCACACTTACGGCAGTGTCTCTGTTCGGAGATTTTTTATGTCCCAGGATTTACGCGAAGTGCTGCAGCTACTGCGCTACGAGTTGAACTACCTCGAGCAAGGTGGCTATGAGCGCGACCGCGCATTGGGAACCGAATCTCCATTCCTGGGAACCTTTGCCTGCATCAACTTTGGCGATCCACTGCGCTCCCACGCCTGCCGCGAATGCCCCCTCCATCAGTTCGTTCCCGAGGACAAGCAGACCGAGGAATTCCCTTGCCACTACATTCGCCTGACCGCCTCGGGTGAAACCATCGCCGAGCTGATCAAGAAGAACGATCCGCGCAGGCTGGTGATTGCGCTCGAACAATGGCTTCGCACTACCATCGCGCGGCTGGAAGCAACTCAGGAGCACACCTCTGATTCATAACTTCAGCCCCGGATGGGGATCATCCCAGCCGGACACGACGAGGTCGTCGAGCCTCTCTCACGGCACCGCTTCAACGCGGCATGCAACATTGACAGACTGGTAATTATGACAACTAAGAAATACAGCTTTGATGCCCTTTCGCCACAAGAAGCCCTGCACGTAGCCGTCTTTATCGAGGAGCGAAACGCCGAGATCTACCACCATTTCGCGGAGATGTTCGCCTCGTTTCAGGATTCCGCTTCGCTTGAAATCGCCGCCGTTCTCTGGGACATGGCCGCCGAGGAGCGCCATCACGGCACGCTCTTGCAGGAGCGTTACACCGCTCAATTCGGCCAGGGCGCCTGCGCCCTCACCGAAGCCGACATTATCGAGACCATCGAACTGCCGCAGTTGAAAGACCAGGAAATCTTCGACTCCTCTACTGATTCGGAAATCCTGCAATTCCGTGCTCTCAGCGTCGCGCTCCAGGCGGAGAATCAGGCGCGTGACTTTTACGCCGAACTGGCCAGAACCACGGAAAACGCCGATCTTCGCGCCCTCTACGTCGAGCTTTCCGCCTTCGAGGCCGCCCACGTTGAGTTCATCCAGCGCAGGCTCGCCAACAGCACCCCGCGGGGCTAACCGGGGGAGCCCGGCCGGCGAGCCGGCGTCACTCTTTCTTGTCCGTCTTCTCGGTTTCCGTCCCGGTCTTCCCCGCCGGGTTCGGTTCTACATCCTCCGGGAATGACTTGAGCGTCAGTTCGTGCACCTTCACTGTAGCTTTTCCGTCCGTGACGCGATGCTCGGTCACCGTGCCCTTTACGTTCCAGTAGCCCTCGCGGCCCGGGCGGGCTGCCGGGCCGCGCTCCACCGTCCCGGAGAACTCGAACCAGACCCCGTCTGCCGCTGCCTTGGTGCGGAAGCTCAGGGTTGAGCCTTCCAGCTTTGCCTGCTCGAAGAACTGATCCACGAATTCAGCTTTGTCCAGATCCTCGTTCTTAAAGCGCGAAACCAGTCCGGTGACGTTTCCGTCGTTCACCTCGATCTGCACGAACTCACCTTCGTGCACGAACGAGTACAAGCCCGTGATGTCTCCGCCCAACACCGGCTCCGGTTTTGCTGCCCCTGGGCCAGCCGTCCCCTGGGCCAGCCCCGCCGTGACCAAGGCAAGCGCCAAAGCTGCGATTACGCATGCGTTCTTCATAATGGATTGGAACCGGCTACAGCCTCGGCAGGTGCCATTCCGCGCCAAAGCCGCGAAGCAGGGATAAGTTTTGCTGGTTGTTGTCGTCAGCCCAGCTACACCGCTCCCGGCTATATCGCTCCGAAGAGGCTTTCCATCCTTGCGATCAGCTCCGGGTTCGCGCACACTTCGTAGTAGACGTGCTCGCCCCAGCGCACAAAGCTGGAGTCGCATGCCTCGACCCGTGCGGATCTTCCCTCGCGCACCAGAATCGGATGAAAGACCCCGGGACTCACCGGAACCAGTCCCCGGAACAACCTTACACTATCCAGACCCCACGGCATCGGCAACTCCACCTGGAACTCTTCCAATGAAATCTCGCCCCGCAGTTTGTCGAAGGCAGCCTGCGGCAAATGAATTCCGCCCACGTTATAGGTGAGCAGAAGGTCTTCCAGCGCCCCCGCTGCTTCTTCATCCTCCGTCTGGTAGACGAAGACGTTGAAGAACAGACTGCTGTCCTTCACATGACGCCGCGCCCGCTTGTGGCAGGAGCTCAGCCGGTCGCTCAGGTTCAGGGCCTCCGAGATCATGATTCGGTGCGCTCCGTCCATCAGGTACAGCGGCGCGGAATTCTGATACGCGATGCCGATCCCGATCTCCAGCGGAGGCAATCCGCTCTCCGTCGAGGTGCAGTTATAGGCACGCACGATGTTCAGCATCTCGCGTGCCAGCACGCAGGTGCGTGCCACCCCAAACCCGCGCGGTCCCTCGTTTTCCAGCATGGACAGGATGACCGCGTCGCCTTCAATGAAGACTTTTTCAGCACCGTATTTCGGCAGCAGCTTGTTCACCGGCTCAAAGAAGTTGAGGCTGAAGAACGACGCCGGATTCAACCCGCGCTCCAGCAGCGAACGGGTCAGAAAGGTTGAGTCGCGAATATCGGCCTTGATTACAACATGGCCCTTCGCCCGCTGCTCGGCCGGTTTTGCCTCTTCCGGCAACAGAAACTCGTAGAGCGTCCCATTGATCTCGGAAAGCTCCCGCAGCCGTGCACTGTTCACCACGTTCACCGACTCCAGCACCTGCTCCAGAACCTCCATCTTGCGCGTGTCGCGATGGAAGCGAGAGATGTCGATGAAGTAGCGGGCCGCATACCTCATGCGCTCCGCCTTGCCCGCCGCGCGAACTCGCTGCACCGCCGCCTGCAGTTTGTCTAGCGACCCCCCGGCGTGCATTAGCAGTATTTCCTCCACCCGGCGCAGTTCGTTCTTCAGGACCAGCGCGCATTTCAACTGTTGGGGTGGGACCACCCCTCCGTAGTCGCCCAGGATCGGAACCGTTTCGTAGGCGGCGACCACATAGTCCATCAGCCCGGCCTCTTCCAGCGTCTCCATCCAGGCGGCGGTGATCGTCCGCTGCGCCTTGCCGCGTGGCGATTCATCCGCGAGACCGCTGAACATCAGCATCTTGGCGTTGTCCGGCTCATTCAGCATGGCCTCCGCCTCCATGTCGTCGCGAGCCATGCCCAGTTCCTTCAAGAAGCTCTTGGCGATCACCACCACCTTATGGATGAGGTCGGGGTCGCAATCCGCACTTCCAAACAACGCGTAGTGCTCGGCCCGCAGAAGCGGATCCTTGCTCGAATTCGGAAAGAGAAGACGATTCGTCAGAACCCCGTAGCCGGCCTCTTCCTGATCCCCGAAAAGAGCGTGCCGCGTGCTCGCAACCGTCTCTCGTTCCACCTCCCCCAGCGTGGCAAGCACATCCTCGGAGACGCTGCGCAGCACCTGCCGCTTGTTTACCTGGAAGTGCAGGAAGCGGTCGCGCAGCACCATCTGCTGAAGTTCCAGCCGCCGCTCGTCCCGCTTTTTCAAATTCTCCTTGCAGCGCTGCAGAACCTGCGTAAACTGCTGCGACAACTCGGTGCGCAGAAACTTCACCAGCCCCACCCGGCACAGCAGATCCAAATCCAGATCGTCGGCTTCGCGCGCTCCCCGCAACGATGCGAGCAGCAATTCCCTCAGGCACCGTTTGAATTCCGCCGGATAATCGATCACCTGAACCGGCAGTGCATCATGCTTCACGTGGGCGCGCCCATACGGCGATTCGCCGAATGGATTCTCCTTGGGAGCACGCGCTAACTGCTCCACATCCCCGTGTTGCTCAATCAGGTTTGCCAGATGGATACAGGCAATCTCGGTGAATTTCGCGCTGAGAAATACGTCGGAACGAAGGTTGTCTACCCCCGCGACCAGCCCCTGGAGACTGAGCTGCGGCACATAGGAGGTCAGCGTGAACTGCCTCGCCACATCACGCAACTTCGCCTGTCCAAAAAACGGCAATGGAGACATTCCGACTCGAGCCTTTTCAATTCTGTGAGCTGACTTGCGACTTTACCACAGCCGCCAAGCTTTACCACAGCCCCAGGCGCAGCACCAGAATTTTCGTCTCTCCCGCTCTCATCACCGGCTGAGCAACCGCGGATGTCCCGCCTTCGCGTCGTGCTCTTCGACGCTAAGGTGGGAAGCAATGACCTTCACCCTACCGGACTTCGCAGTTGCTGTTGATCTTATTTTCCACGCTGGCCACACCACCCGAGGAGTGCGCTCTCCGCTGGGCTCATCCGGCGCTCCCGCTGTATCCTCATCCCAGGCCCTGCTTCCGCAGGATCTTCCTCGTCAGCCCCGTCAGCGGAAGTGCGAAAATCTCCTTTCGCTCCACCCAGCGGCCCGCCTTCACGCCTCCGGCGCCCAGGGCCTTCAGCCCCGCGCTCACCACCTGCACCTCGTAATCGGTGTCGGTAATCGAGTGCCGCACCACGCACAATTCCTTTGCGCCTTGGCCGCCCACCGCGCTCTGCTCCGCCACTAGCTCCACGCACTCCGGAAGCTCCCACATTCCGGCCATCTTGGCCGCATCGGCCGCGCGCTGCACCAGGTACACGCGATCCCTCCGCTCGATCAGAGCCCGCGTCATGCGCACTCGCTTGCGCGCCCCCTGAGGTCTGCGCGTCTCCGCCCCAGGAGCGCCACACCAGCGCAGCACGGGACAAGTCAGACACTGCGGACTCTGCGGCGTACAAACCGTCGCACCCAGTTCCATCATTGCCTGGTTCCAGTCCCCGGCGTGCCGCCGGTCCAGCAGCTCCTGTGCCCGCTGCCACGCGATAGCGTCAGCGCGCGGGGTGCTGTCCCGAGGGGTGCCGTGCTGGGTGCCGTTCAACGTGCCGTTCTCGGTGCCGTTCTGGGTTCCATTTAACGTCCCGTACATGCGGCTCAGCACCCGCTCCACGTTCCCGTCCACCACCGCAACCGGCTCGCCGTAAGCGATGCTCGCGATGGCCGCAGCCGTGTAGCGTCCAACTCCCGGCAGCCTGCGCAAGCTCTCCACCTCGCGTGGAATGACCCCGCCCAGCTCGCTCGCCACCACTCCGGCCGCCCGGTGCAACATGCGGGCGCGACGGTAATATCCCAGCCCGCTCCACAGCGCCAGCACCCGCTCCTCCGGCGCCTGGGCCAGAGTCTCCACCGTCGGGAACGCCTCCAGAAAGACGCGATAATGCTCCAGCACCGCCGCCACCCTCGTCTGCTGCAACATGATTTCCGAGACCCACACCCGGTAAGCATCGCGGTCCTGCCGCCACGGCAACTCGCGCCGATGCTTCCTGTACCAGCTCAGCAGCGCCGTCCGCAGCGCATTCAGCTCGTTTTGTTCATGCTCGGTCATCGCTCAGGCGATTGTAACAATCCCTTATCTGGGCTGCGATTTGAGCTGCGCATAAGCCCTGCGCATAAGCCCATCCGCTCTGCTCGGCCCGTCACCGAGCCAATTTCGCTTTGCTGTCTGTGCCACTTTATGTTCTGATTCTAAACATGAAGAAAATACTGAACACGGCCGTGATTCTCCTTGCTGCCGGCATGACGCTGACTGCCAGCGTCATGGCCCAGCAGACCGATGCGGCGAAGCCCGCAAAGGCTTCGTCCTCCACCTCCACTCATAAAGCGGCCAAGCCCAGTACTCCCGCTCCCCTTGAACTCAAGACCGACAAAGACAAAGCCAGCTACGCCATCGGCATGAGCATCGCAGGAAGCCTCAAGCGCGATGGCATCGAAATCGATCCCGCCATTCTTGCACACGGAATGAAAGACGCACTCGCCGGAGACAAGCTCCTGCTCACCGACGACGAAGCCCGAACCGCAATCAACACAATCCAGAAACAAGGGAAGGAAAAGCAGGAAGCCAAAATGAAGGCTCTCGGCGAAGAAAACAAAACGCAAGGCGAAGCCTTCCTTGCCGCCAACAAGTCCAAGGAGGGAGTGATCACCCTCCCCAGCGGCTTGCAGTACAAGGTTGAAAAGCAGGGTGACGGCCCCAAGCCGCTTCTCTCCGATACCGTCGAGTGCAACTATCGCGGCACCCTCATCGATGGCAAGGAGTTTGACAGCTCCTTCAAGCGCAACAAGCCCGCATCCTTCCCCGTCGGCGGAGTCATCGCGGGATGGACCGAAATCCTCCAACTCATGCCCGTGGGCTCCAAGTACCAGATATTCGTCCCCTCCGAACTCGCCTATAAAGCGCGCGCGGCTGGTGCCGACATCGGCCCTAACGCAACCCTCATCTTCGAGATTGAACTGCTCTCGATCAAAGAAAAACCGGCAGCCGCAGCCGCACTGCCAGCCGCTCCCGAACCAACCAAGCCGTCCGATGCTGCCAAGCCGTCCGAACCAGCCAAGTAGCAATCCGCTCGGCACACGCAAAAGAGCCCGCCATCTCCTGGCGGGCTCTTTTTTTCATCTCTTGCGTCCAGCTACTTCTTGATGTCCACGAAGTCAAAGCGCTCCAACTGTGCCTCGAACGGAATCGAGAACTCCTTCTCGATCTTCTCGCGGTAGGTCGGCCCCGAGTTGTAGGTGCAGAACGGATACAGCTTCCCATCCGGCGCCGCATAGTGAATCACGCACCGCTTCACCCGCTCGATATCGTAGTTGTACGAATCCTGGAAGTGCATACCGGCCACCAGCAGCGTGCGATAGGTGAACGTGCCGTCCATACCGTCGCGGCCCAGTTTCTTATTCGTCATCCCCTGGATCGTGTTGAGGAATCGCTCAAAGGTCAGTCCCGGCGGCGCCAGCTCGGTCTTGAAGTGCTTCTTCATCTCCATCCAACCCTTCGCGCCGTTGTAATACTTCATGACCCCGCCGAACGACTTGCGCGACATCAACTCGATATCCTGCAGCATCGCCGGAATGTCCACGAACTGCGTCACCGGAACCGCCTTGCGCGACTTCTCGTCCACGAACATATACGTGCCCAGCGAGCAGTGCGGATGGCTGGAAATCGTCGGCACCCCGCGATGCTCCACCGCCGCAATCAGCTTGCTGAATGGCGTAATCGCCGACAGCGGGAACCAGTCGTTGTACTTGTCGAACATTCCCGTCTGGTCGCTCAGCCCAAATGCCAGATCGGTCAGCGTGAAGCGCTTCTCCTCCAGCTCTTTCTTCGAGATGCGGCCCGTAAACGCCACCGGCTGGAAGCTGATGCCGCTCACCGTGTCTACGTTGTCGATGGCAACCTTCAGAATGTCGCCAAGCTGATGATCATTGAGTCCCTTCACAATCGTCGGCACGAACACGATCTTCATTCCCGCCTTGCGGCAGTTCTCGATGCACTTCATCTTGATATCGAGCATCGCTTCGCCGCGCGTCTTCAGGTAAATGTCGTCGCTGATGCCGTCGAATTGCAGATACAAGGTCGCCAGCCCCGCCGCCTTGCACTTCTGCGCAAACTCCAGGCTGGCTGCGATAAGGATTCCGTTGGTCGCCGCCTGCAAGTGGGTAAAGCCCATCTCGGTGGCCATCGCCAGAATCTCGATGAACTTCGGATGCACCGTCGGCTCGCCACCGGAGAACTGCACCACCCGCCCATCCACCGGACGCTCGTTGCGCAGCGCCATCAGCATGGTGCGCACCTGCTCCAGATCCGGCTCATACAGATAGCCCGCCGCGTTCGCGTTGGCAAAGCACACCGGGCAGGTCAGATTGCAGCGGTTGGTCAGGTCCACGTTGGCCAGCGCACTGTGCGAAGTGTGCAGCGAGCACAGTCCGCAATCGTCCGGGCAAACCGCTTCCGCGCCCTTGTTGATCGCCGGATTGCTCAGCCCCGTGTTATCGCCAAACTCCCACTCTTCCATCTTCAGATAGAGCGCCACATCCGAGTACACGCAGTCCTTGAAATCGCCGTGCTCCGGACAGCTCTTCTCCATCATCACCCGGCCATTTTCTTCAAAGATGCGCGCCGGAATCCGGGTCATCTTCTCACATTCCGGACAAAGCGACGTGGTCGTCTTCGGAAGTCCCTTCTGCAACGGCTGAATCGGTCCACCGGTCAGGGTCTTTTCAGGTTGCAATATCTTCAGGTCCGGCCGCTTCGACGATGCAAATGGGGTGCTCAAGGCTTACTCTCCGCTCAACAGTAGGATTTAGTGGGAGCAATCACACTCCCGGACACAAATAGTGTGCCCATTACCGCGTACATCCAACAGTAGCATCCGTCACTCCCCTTGGTGAGGCCACTTTTCAGCGAATCGCAATTCCTCGCATCCAGTGGCAATTCCAGCAACTCGGCGCAACCTCCAGGGCAACGCCGCCCGACGCCCCTCGAAGCCCCGCGCAAATCTACCAATCTGTAATCACTCCGGCCGTGATACGGGCGCTGACCCTAAATTTTTGAAAATTTCTGCAAAAGAAGTGGAACTAAATGCCCGCCAGAATGAATACCACCAGTGGCTGAGTCGATGGCATTCGACCAGACTCCGTTTAGTGTTTCGTCTCCTCCCCGAAACAATTTCCGCCGGCGAACCCGGCGGACCTTTTTTGCTCCCTGCTTCACTTCCCTACATCACCGGCTCGCGTATCATGTTCTACAGGTGGCGGAACCGGCCCTGATCGATGCCGCCAAGGCAGGAGATACCATGTATTGCTCAAATTGCGGCAAGAACATCGGTGAACAACCAGTTTTCTGTCAGTTCTGCGGAACCCGTGTCGCCCCCATCCCGCCCGCCGCGCCGCAGCTCCCCAGGCGCCCTTTCGCCCGCTTCAGTTCCGACAAGAAAATCGCCGGCGTCTGTGCCGGCGTCGCCCGCTACTTCGACCTTGATGCCAACCTCGTGCGCGCCGTCTGGCTGCTCTGCCTTCTTCTCGCCGGTGGCGGTCTGCTCGTCTATATCATCCTCTGGATCGTCATGCCCCTCGACCCCCAGCAGCCCATGTTGCCCGCATGACGCTGACCGCATGATGTTACCGCACGATGTTGCCGCATGAGGTCCAATCGCATTGACCTTCCGCGCCTCAGAGCACACAATCGAACCATCGTGGAATTCCTCGTGCCGCGCCCCATTCACCCATCGCGAATCCGCTCTCGCGCCCGCGCGATGGTGTCCACTCGCCCGTACTGCACGTTGGTCCGCACCCTGCTTTACGCCGCCCTGCTCGCGCTCGTTCTCTCCGCCGCTGGCTGCGCCGGCAAAAAGCAGACTGCGCGCAATGTTCCGCCCGCGCCTTCACTCACCCCTGAAGCTGCCTCAGCCAAGCCGTCACCCTCCACCCCCAGTATCCACGTCGATCCCCACGCCCCGGTCCTCTGGAGCCAAACCGGATACGCCAGTTGGTACGGTCCCAAATACCACAATAAGAAAACCGCCAACGGCGAAATCTATAACCAGAACGAGATGACCGCCGCGCACAACACCCTGCCGCTGAATTCCATCGTGCGCGTAGTCAATCTCAAGAACAAGCAGTCCGCCGTGGTCCGCATCACCGATCGCGGCCCCTTCGTCGGCGATCGCATCATCGACCTCTCGGTCGCTGCCGCAAAGGCCGTCAATGTTTACCTGCCCGGCACCGCGCAGGTCCGCCTCGACGTCCTGCAAGCCCCGCACCCCATCGAAACCGGGGGCCGCTGGTGCGTGCAGATCGGCGCATTCGAGACCAGTTCCAGCGCAAAGCACTTGAAAGACAAACTTCTGGATCGCTACCCCGGTTCGCAGGTGCTCCAGTTCCAGGGCCCCACCGGATACTGGGTCCGCATCCGCGTCGCCCAAGATGACAAGGAAAAAACCCGCGAAGTCTACCGCCACACCCACGTCAAGGAGGGCGCGGCCTTCATGGTCCGCCTCGACTAAAGCGGTTCCAGCGTCGCCCCCCAAATCAATCGCAGTTTTCAAGGGTAGATGAACAAGAACGCCGGGTGCCCCACCTTCGACGCGCCGCTTTTGCGCGGATAAGGTGGGAAGCAACGACCTCCACTTCGCAGGCTTTCGTAGTTGCTGTTGCTCTTGTTTTCCGCGCCGGGCACACCCACCGCAAATCCCTTCGACTTATGCTACATTGGCCTCGCAAGGAGCGCTTATGAGCGACTGTCTTTTCTGCAAAATCATCGCCGGAGAAATTCCCTCGAAGAAGGTCTATGAGGACGAGCGCGTCTATGCCTTCGAGGACGTCAAACCCACCGCGCCCACTCACGTCCTCATCGTGCCCAAGCGCCACTTCGCCGGACTTAAAGAGGCCCAACCCGCCGACGCCGAAATCATCGGCTACTGCCATCTCATCGCCGCCAAACTCGGACGCGAGCGCAACATCGAAGACGGCTACCGCACCGTCCTCAACGTCGGCCCCCGCAGCGGCCAGTCGGTCTTCCACCTTCACCTCCACCTCATCGGCGGACGCGATCTCAAGTGGCCTCCCGGCTAGCCTGCTGTGGACGCTAGCCTCTGAGGACTGAGACGCCGAGCATGTTGTCGAAGGAATCAGGTGTCAAAGGTGGAGGGAGCCGCGGAGCCGCAGCAATCTCCGCTAGTGGGCGGGTTTGCCTTACTTCGCCGATTGGAGGTGCCGATGTCTTACATGCTCTGCCGCAATCGCGTTGACGACTTCGCACGCTGGAGGGCTGTCTTCGCCTCTCATCAGTTGGCCCATCGCAACGCTGGCCTTCGCCTGATGAAGCTCTGGCGCAGCATCGAGGAACCCAGCAACGTTTTCTTCCTCTTCGAAGTTGCCAGCGTGGAGAAGGCCCGCGAGTTCATCGGCACTCCCGAGGCCGCGAAAGCCGGAGAAACCTCCGGCGTCATCGATGGCGAATACCATTTTCTTCAGGATGCCGGCGGCTACTGATCCATCCGAATGCCTGTGTCAGGCACTCAGGCATTCAACGCCCATTTCATCGGGTAGCCCATTCAAGCCCTCTTTTGGCTTGAGTGGGTCGAGCCGCTCAGTATTCCTGAAGCTCAGTTTCGCTGGTGGCGTGGCGGCGCAGCAGTTGCGGCAGGTTCTGCGAGAACGCCGAGCGCGGCAGCACCATATCGCAGCCCGCTTCCTGCGCCTTCACCTTCAGTTCGCCCTGCAAATGGGAGAGGAAACCGATGATGTTGGTCTCTTTCTTCAGCTTCGACTTCAGCTTGGGGATAATCGTCAGCGGCTTCACCGTGTGGTGATTCAGGTCAATCATGATCAGCGACGGCTTTTCTTCCCCCGCCGCCACCGACTCCAGAACTTCCTTGTCGCTCTTCACGAAGCTCACCTTCACGTTGAGCTTGCGCGCCGTCTCCTGGATCTTCGCCATGAAAAACAGGTCATCGACAAACGCGTAGATCGGCTTGGAACTGCTATTGTCCAGCACCGGCATCGCCTCGTATCCCGGTCGACCGGAATTGCCGGGGTGTTGCAGACTGCGGTAGGAGTGGTCCATCGGTGCGCTGTAGATGCCGGCGTCTGGAGTTTTCTGATTTACCACCGAGCGGAAGACGCGCTTGTTGACCGTGCCGGTCCCGTTGCCATTTGCGTCGGCGGCAAAATTCTTGCGCACCGCCGCTTTCGGCTTGAACTGTCTTTTCACGAAGGGCTTCCCTTGCGCTACTGGCTTTCCCGGAGAAGCTTGTGACTGAGTCGGGTTAGGCTGTCCCGGTCCAACTTGGGCCTGGCTTACCCCTTGCGATCCCGCTTGCGGTTCAGCTTGCGATCCCGCAACCTGTCCCCCGCGACGCCCGCGGCGTCGCTTACGTCCTCTCCCGCCGTTGCTGGCGGGATGGTTCAATCCACTATTCATATTTTCAGGCTTCTCTTGTGTTTAGTAGCTCTTGCGATCGTATCCGAGCGGCGCACAGCCCGTTTCTGGCTCCGGCCATGAACCCGCTCTGGATGTTGGTGTTGCCTGGTCTTGCGGCCATGCTTTGGATCAGCGCCGCGACCCCGAGATCATTTTTCTGAATCCGGAAAGTGACCCGATCCTACTCGACGCTCCTCGCTCGAGCAAGGCCAATGTCGCTTCCATCTGTGGAGATCGGCTGATTTCAGAACACCTCGCCAACCTCTGTTCAGATGCCAAAACTTCGCTGCGGGCCGCACAAATTGCACTTTGTTGCCGTTCTTCGCTTCCCGAACCGAACCATTTCGCCTACCTCGACCACTCTACCGGGGGGACGGGAGTGGTGGGCGCTGTAGGATTCGAACCTACGACTTCCACCGTGTGAAGGTGACACTCTACCGCTGAGTTAAGCGCCCGCTCTATCTGCTCACCTCGGATTGTAGCAAACCCGCCCGATTTCTCCAATCTCCAGGCTGTGACTTTCCCAAACTCGCCCCACCCGGCTTCGGGCATAATAGGCACTGCATCATAAGCACAGCATTGCTCCCACGGCATTGCTCCCACCATCATGATCTGGAAGCGCAGGAAGACCGACAACCCGGAAACCACGGATAGCGGTGCTGAATTCCCCGGCACTGAATCCGGCGCTGATTCCGGTGCGGATTCCGAAGACGCTGGCGCTGAATCCTGCCAATCCCCGCAACTTTCGCCCGTCGAGGGGGTTCCAAACGACATGACAAGTGTGGCCATTGGCGCTGCGTTTCCCGCCTCCAGTAGCGTCGCCGACAGCCAGCAACTTCGCTTCAGCGATCCTCGGACTCTGGCCGCCATGGACGACGCCCAGGTCATGGTACGGGTTCGCGAGGGCGACGACGCCGCATTCAACTACCTAGTCGAGCGCTACCGTCGCGCGATGATCGGCTTCATGTATCGCATGGTGCATAACGCCGCCATCGCCGAAGAGCTCTCGCAGGAGGTTTTCCTGCGCGTCTATCGCTCCCGCGCCAGCTACTCGGCCGATGCCAAGTTCACAACTTGGCTCTATCGGATTGCAACCAATCTGGCCGTCAACCACGCCCGCGACAACAAAAACGAGCGCCCCGAGGTCAAGGCTAGCCTCGATGAGACGGATGAACAAACCGGGCTCTCTATCGACGTGCCCGACGCCCGGCCCAATATCGAGCAGGAAATCCTACGCCGCGAGCGTCTCCGGGCCATTCGCAAACACGTCGAGGCATTACCCGAACGCCAGCGCATCGCCGTCATGATGCACAAGTATCAGGAATTGGATTACCGCCAGATCGCCGAGGTCTTGCACCTCAGCGAGTCTGCCACTAAGAGTTTGCTCTTCCGCGCCTATGAGACCTTGCGCGAAAGCTTAAAGGATTTCGTATAGGGGCCATTATGAATTGCCGGAATATTCACGATCTGTTGCCCGACGTCGCCTTGGGGATCACTCCAGCGCCGCCCGAGGTTGTAGTCCATCTCGCAGAGTGCCGCGACTGTGCCGGCGCCCTGCAGGCACTTCGCTCCACTATGAACCTGCTCGATGAATGGACCGCCCCCGAGCCATCGGCCTTCTGGGATGTCCGCATGCAGGCGCGTTTGCGGGAGGAGCAGCAAAAGGCATCGGCGGCGGCGGGATGGTTGCAGTGGTTTCGCCGTCCCGCGCTCAGCGTAGCGGCCGCGCTCTGCCTGGTCGTCGGCATCGGTTTCTATCAAGTGGGACGATTCATGCACGCGGGCGACAATCCGCCGGCAGCCGCGATGGTCTTGCCTCACGCCCCCACCGGAACAGCGGTCTCCGACTTGCAGTATCTGGACAAGAATTCGGACCTGCTGCAAAACTTTGACGCCCTTGACGACATCGACGGCGATGCCGATGCAGACACCAGCAACTAGCAGCATCAGCGACCGCAGGGACAGTCGGGTGCCCCAAAACTGTTACGAGTTGTGCTGAACGATTTCAGAATTTTGGTATAGCGATGCGAATCAACTACATTCCGGCTCTTCTGGTCACCCTTGCACTGGCCGCGCCCTTCTGCGCCGCTCAGCACGGGCATGCCGGAGGCGCATCGCATTCCGGACGTGTGGCATCGCGTCCCGGAGGAGTGGCTGCGCATCCCGCGCCCGGCCCGCGCGCCGTCACACATGCGCGGCCCCAAGCTCAGATCGCGCGCCCGCCGGCCATGCCGCGCCAGATCATTCGCGGACAAGGCCCGCACAACGGCGACTGGCTGCGCAACACCATGCGCCTTCCGCCCCAGGAGCAGCAAAAGAGACTCGAGCAGGATCAGCACTTCCGGCAGCTTCCGCAGCAGCACCAGGAGCAGCTCAGAAACCGTCTTCAGACCTTCAACTCCATGCCGCAGCAGCAGCAGCAGCGCGTGCTCAATCGCATGGAGATGTTCGAGCACCTCCGCCCCGAGCAGCAGAAACAGGCAATCACATTATTCGGCCAGTTCCGCGCCATGGACCCGCAGCGCAAGGACACCATGCGCCACACCCTGCGCGAGATGCGCACCATGCCTCCCGACGCACGCGAGCGGATGTTGAACTCCCCCGAGACCAAATCGCACTACTCCCCGCAGGAGATCCAAATGCTGCACGGCTTCAACGACATCGGCTTCGTCGGCCCGTAACCGCCTTGAGCCGCCACTTCTGAGTTAGGACCGAAATGACATCAACTTCCCCATATCTGCCCGTCGTTGGCAGATGTGGGGAAGTTGACTTTGCTCCTGCTCCTGCCTTTGCCCTTCTGCTCGTGCGTGCTCTCGAACTTACACCCTATGTCATTAAAAGCACCGCGAAGAGCCCCAGCACTGCTCAAATCTCCCATTCAACCAGCAATCGATTTTTCTTAGCAGCTCTAGTCCACCCCAATAATCACGCTGCTCGCCTTAAATACCGCAAACGCCGCATCGCCTTCCTTAAATCCCAGCGCGTGGCTGCTCTCTCTAGTGATGATGGCCGTCACCTCATTGCCGCCGCTCAGCTTCAGCACGATTTCATTGTTGACCGCGCCCTCGTGCACCGTGGTGACCGTCCCCGGCAACACATTGCGCGCGCTGATTTTCTTCGCATCCAGCCCCTTAGCCAGGATCACCCAGCTCGATTTCAGAATACCGTAGGCATGAGTGCCTTCCTTGATGCCAAGGCGAGACACGCTATCGTTTGTGATGATAGCCACGATTTTGTCGCCGCCATCCAGGGTCAGGTCCACTTCGGCATTCACCGCGCCCTTGATCACCTTGGTCACGCTTCCAGCCAGCGTATTGCGCGCACTGATTTTCATCATCCACTCTCCTTACGGCGCTTCTGATCAAATGATCACCCTACAGGTTAACCCCGGATGGACTATCCCTTGAAGAAATTTTTCGCCAAGAAGAGCACGTTCGCCGGGCGCTCCGCAAGCCGCCGCATGAAATACGGATACCATTCCGTGCCGAACGGAAGATAGCAGCGCACGCCCCAGCCTTCTCTCGCCAGCCGCTCCTGCAAATCGCGCCGCACCCCGTGCAGCATTTGGAACTCAAACGCCGTCCTCGGTACGCCCTTTTGCACCGCCCAGCCCTTCATCGTCTGAATGATCTTTTCGTCGTGGGTAGCCAGCCCGTGAAAGACTCCGCTCCCGAGTATCTGCTTGGCGACTTTGATGTAGTTCGCGTCCACGTCCGCCTTACGCGGATAAGCAATCGCCGCCGGCTCGTCGTATGCTCCCTTGCACAGTCGAATCCGAATCCCCTCTGCGCACAGCAGCCGCGCGTCTTCCTCCGTGCGGTAGAGATATGCCTGCAGCACCGTGCCGATATGCCCTGCTGCCCTCGGCCGCCGGTGCAGCTCGCGCACCATGTCGAGCGTCTTCTGCGTGTACCGCGACCCTTCCATGTCAATCCGGATGAAACTGTCGATAGCGATGGCGTGGTCGAGCAACTCTTCCACCGTTGCGCGCGCCAGAGCCTCATCCAAGTCCAACCCCAAATGGGTCAGCTTCAAACTCACATTGGCGTCGAGCTTGCGCCGCTCAATCTCATCCAGCAGCCGGTGATAGAGAGCTTTACTCTGCTGTGCCTGTTCGCGATTGGTGACATTCTCGCCGAGATTGTCCACCGTCACGCGCACGCCTACCCGATTCATCGCAATTGTTGCGACGATCAGGTCTTCCACCGTCAGCCCTGCGACATAGCGCCTGGAAACCTTTCGCCCAACCGCGGAATGTTCCGCCATCGAACGAATGCCTTTACTCTCAGACAGCGCAATGAATAAAGAGCGCAGCATCCTCTGACCTTGCCTCTAACCTCTAATCTTGAAACTTTGAAACCTGCCCTCAGTGCCCCAACTCCTCCAGATACCTCTCCACCTCCATCGCCGCCATGCATCCCGTCCCCGAGGCCGTGATCGCCTGCCGGTAGCGCCGGTCCGCCACATCGCCGCACGCATACACTCCCGGAACCCCCGTGTGTACGTAGTCGCGCACCTTCAAGTAGCCGTCCTCGTCGCTCTCCAGCGTGCCGTGGAAGATCCCCGCGTTCGGGGTGTGCCCAATCCCAAGAAACATCGCCGATGTCGGGAAGTCCCATACTTTTCCGCTCAGCACATTGCGCAACTTCAGCGCCGTCACTTCCTTGGCCGCCACGTCCATCACCTCGTCCACCACCGTGTCGGTCATAAAGTGAATCTTCTCGCAAGCCCGCGCTCTGTCCAACATGATCTTGCTGGCCCTGAATGCGCTGCGCCGGTGAATCAGCGTCACCTTGCTGGCGAAGCGCGTCAAAAACAGCGCCTCTTCCATCGCCGAGTCCCCGCCGCCGATCACCACGATCTCCTTGCCGCTGAAGAAAAATCCGTCGCAGGTCGCGCACGACGAAACCCCATGGCCGATCAGCGCCTTCTCGCTCGGCAGCCCCAGCCAGCGCGCGCTCGCCCCGCTGGCGATGATCACCGTCCGCGTCCTGATCTGCTCCTTGCCCACCGTCAGCACAAATGGACGCTGTGTCAGATCGGCCGCCGTTACGTGCCCCGTGCGGAACTCCGCGCCGAAGCGCTCGGCTTGCTTGCGCATGTTCTCAATCAGATCCGGCCCCTGAATTCCCTCCGGCCACCCCGGAAAGTTTTCCACCAGCGTCGTCATCGAGAGCTGACCGCCGGGCTCGTGGCCCTCCAGTAGCAGCGGCTTCAGGTTGGCCCGCCCCGCATAGATCGCCGCCGTCAGCCCCGAGCATCCCGACCCCATAATCACTACTTCCCGCGTTTCCTCTGCCATCGCTCTCTCTTTCGCCTCTCGTCTTTATGAATGACGCCTCAAATGAATGAATGACGCGCCCCGCCCACTTTGGATTCTTTCCGCCGCAGCAGAAAAGCCAGGTGCCCCGCCTTCGACGCGCCGTCTTTGCGCGGCTAAGGTGGGAAGCAACGCCCTCACCTCTCGCGGGCCTTGCTCTCGTCCTTAACGTTGAAACCTTGAAACTTTGAACCCTCGCCCTAATACCTAACGCCGCGCCCCAGCCTTCGATGGCTTCCCCTTCGGCAGGTGGGCCAGCTCGGCCGGAACCACCGTCCGCACCGCCATCGCTACCCGGTACTGCTCCAGAATTCCACTCGCCGCCGCAAACAGCGGCTCGTACGCCGACTGATCGATGCCGCCGCAGCGCGCCAGCACGATCGACCCTTTGCCGAAGCGCTCGATCCGTATCCGGTCCGGCGGAGTCACCGCCTTCACCACCCGCAACGCGCTCCCGCTCACCGTGTCGGAAATCAATATTTGCAACACTTCCCTGCTGTCGCGCAGATGCAGCGCCAGCGCCTCGCTGGCCGCATCGCCGTCCACGGACAGCGAATATTGCGCATCCCGCAGCAGCGCCTTCTCCGGAAACTCCCTGCGAATCCTCACCCACGACGACGGCCCAGCGGCGCTGCCCTCCGCCGCACCCACCGCCCGCGCCTCGGCCTTGGTCAAGGTGGTCACCCCGCGCGAAATCTCAAAGTCGGCGGCAAACCGAGGCCTCTCCTTGACCTCGGCCAGCGCCTTCCCCATCACTTCCAAATCCCCCTGAGCCGGACGGCAAGTATTCAAAAAATTAACCTGAATCTTAGGCTGCAACGCCGCGCCCGCCCCCGCCAAGCCAGACGATCCCTCCTGCGCCCACGCCGACCCCGCCAGCACGCCGCACAGCGCGCCGCCTAGCAGCGCCCTCACCGCCAGCATCCCCAACTTGAATGTCGACGGGTGGCCCATATTAGCCTGTATTTGGCTAATGTGGGGCAGTTGATCTCGCTCTTGCTTTTGAAGATTCCGCACCGCTGGATTGTAAACGACTCGCCCCGCACCGCGCATCGCTATTGCCTTCTACTTAGAAATCCACAGTGGTACAGTAGCCACGTGCACACAATCTGAGCGCGTGGAGGCTATGTTGTACTTCAATCAAAAGTTCAGCATTAGCGCAATTCAAATGCGTAGGCTTGGAGTTTTTAATCTTGAGCTCGGCTCCGACAACAAAATGTTCGTGGACTCCAAGTTACTCGAAGGCGCCAAAGAAGAGTTTGCAGGCGCCCACTCAAAACTCTTGGCTTATTTTGCCGCTACGGTTCAACTGATAAACTATCCAAGAAACCCGGCGACCTGCCTTCGACTCCGCCACGCTGAAGTTCCTTGACCGCGAATTTGCTGTCACTCTCAAATCAACAAGCTGCGTCCCAATCTGAAGTTTGACAGCGCCCTAATTCGAAAACTGTTTCTTATCACACAGTTTCAGCGGAAAATGCGCGTGTCTGTATGATCAATCTCATCAAGCGTGTAATACGTCGTTCAAAGCATAGCGATGGCTCACAAACTTGCCTACAACTTGCCTCTTGACGCCTGTTTCTCTGGGCTAATCATTCTCGCCTTTACGCAATTCTGAGGCGATTGAATATGGGGATCTTGACAATGTCCACTATCAACGCAAAGACGATTGTCGCTACGAGCGTACCGCTCATAACGAGTAATGGTAGAGGCACCATCGCGATCCCACAGATGGCCAACGTTGAGGCGATTGACAGATCGACTACCGACGAAAGTAACAGCCAGACGCTCGGGCGGGTCGACCACAAGTTTTGACGAGTTCGATTTGTATAGGTAGTCGCCTGATTGCCGAACACGATGACCACGAAGGCGAGAGTTCTCAGCGTCTCCATTCCAAGACCCAGGCGGAACTTTCCGATAGCCAGCACAGCGGTGCAAAACAGCAGTTCGGAGATCCCCATGAAAACACCGGCGAACGTCAGGTTGCCAACTCGCCAGACACTGGGCTTAGGGGACGGTCGCACGTTGTCCGTCGTCAAGGACATGCCAAGGAAGTCTCCGGTGATCATGATGATGACCATCAACATCGGGGTTAGGATCGCGTGTCCGGTCATGATCAGACCCGCCGCCAGGAAGAGCACCTGTACAATTTTCTTTGTAACGGAATTCAACGTATATGTCAGGATGCGCTGGAAGGTTACTCGGCCTTCTTTCACCGCAGCCACAACACCTTCAAGTCCGGGCTTGGTCAGCACGATTCCAGCCGCCGACTTGGCGACGTCCGTCGCGGTGGAAACTGCAATTCCCATCTGTGCCTGACGCAACGCTGGCGCGTCATTGGCCCCATCGCCGCACATACCGACGGTGTGGCCGCTCTTCTGAAACGCCTGAACCAGGTGATACTTATCTTCCGGAAGGACTCCGGCAAAGACGGCGAACTCTTCTGGATGCACACTCTCTGGAATTGGCCCGGGCGGACAGATCGCCCCATCGAGTCCCACGGCTTTCGCGATGATCGCCGCAGTCGCCGGTGCATCACCGGTCACCATCACCGTCCGCACGCCCAAGGCATACAGCTCCTTGACAAGCTCGGATGCATCCGTGCGAGGCGGGTCGCTCAGTGCGATCATTCCTGCAAGCCGCATCGCCGTCGGCGTGCCTACAGCAACGGCCAGAACCCGGAAGCCCTTCTGTTCGAGGTCGTGAGTTGTTGCAGCCGCTGTTGGCACTGCTTCGGTTAGTTTGATGACCTCCGCAAACGCCCCTTTCACGACGCGCACCGTGCCGCCGTTCGCATCCACCGCCGTTGCTTCAGACATTTTTGTAGCTGGATCGAACGGAATGAACTTGGTAAGTTTCGGTAGATTGGCGGTATTATTTTTCGCCGCGGCAGACCGGATAGCCTCGTCCACGGGGTCCTGTCCACCATCGGAACTGGCTAGAGCTGCCAGTGCAAGTACGTGCTCCTCATCGAAGCCAGTTTCAGGATGAACGGCGGTTAGTGCGAGTTCATTGCACGTTAAAGTCCCAGTTTTATCCGAGCAAAGAACGTCCAGCGTTGCCGCTTCGTCCACGGCGGACAACCGCGTTGGCAGCACACCCAGGTGTGCCAGTGCCTTTGCGCCCACGGCCGCTGCAAGCGTAAACGTAGCAGGCAGCGCTACGGGGATCGACGCCAGAACAGCCGTGAGAACGAGAGGGATAATCTGGCCGATCGGCATTTTATGGGCATGGGCATACACCACCAGCAATGCAATGATTACGCCATTGAATATGGCAAGATTCCGCACCACGCGCACGACGGTCTTTTGCTGTGTGCTCTCGACATGGGCGGTGCGGACGAGTTCCGCAGTGTGTCCAAACTTTGTGTGCGCTCCCGTCGCGGTGACGGTTGCCGTGGCCTCGCCGCGCCTCACCAGCGCCCCTGCATACGTTTGCAGACCCGCTCCAGCTTCGATCGGGACAGATTCACCAGTGAGCATGGACTGATCGAGCAGGATTGATCCCTCGATTAACTTTACGTCGGCGGCAACCACGCCACCGAGCGATAACTTCACCGTGTCTCCGGGCACCAGTTCAGTAGCAGGAATAATCTTCCAAGCGCCGTCACGCTTCACCGAGGCAGAAAGCGCAAGCCGGGATTTCAGTGCGGCAAGAGTAGCCTGTGCGCGACCCTCCTGGAAGAACCCAAGGGCAGCGTTAAATACCAGGAGCCCCGCGATGACCGCAGCCTCGACATACTCGTGGAGCACTGTCTGGAGGATGATCGCGGCTTCCAGCATCCATGGAACCGGCGCCCAGAATTTGGCCAGAGCCATACGCCACGGTTGTATCGCCGTGTCCGGCATTGCATTTGGGCCATACTGTGCGAGTAGTGTTCTGGCTTCATCGCTCGTCAGGCCACACGCCAGATCGCCTGCACCGCTATTTTGTGCTGGCATCGTCTTACTTCTGAATGCACTCGTAGCCGCCAGTTCGTGTCCAGTGATCGTCATTGATGGTCCCTGGGGCAATCGTAGATCGATTCACAATCCCGCGCCTGATCAACATTGCACACCTATAAGAAAGCGATCGCCATGGGTGCCGCCATTGGGTGAGTGAAGCAACAGGGGGCCAACCGTAGGCAATGCCTGCGGCGGTGATAGACACCCTTTGCTGCTCATCTGTGGGTCCGCAACTCTCGGGGCAACATGTCCGATGTTCATGATGGCCCCATGCTGAGTGTGTAACCTATTCGTATTCAATTGATTACGCTAGGCTCTTTTTCGTTCTCATTCCTTCGCGTCCAACAACAAGAACGAAAAATTGAAGAAGCGGTATCCCAACTTGAGACGCCCTTGCAGGAGCAAGCGACCGCCAACCTCCTTCAAATTAATCCGCAGGAGTTTTCGAAGATTGTATTTGAATCCTTTTATGGCGACCTCCGTAGCAATCCCGGTGTTGTGAAATCCGCAGTAGGGGTCGAGCTACGCCGCCTTGGCGTCAAGCCTAAGAAGCTTGCAATAACGATTAGTGAAGTTGACCCAGAGGACTTCCAAGTTGAGAGCAATTTAGGCTCAGAATACGGCCTATCCCAGAAGAAGGCTCACGAAATCGTTGAGAAAAGCCTATTGGCCATTAGCGGACTTAATCAAAGGATCGCCGAAATGATAACGCATTCGGCATTGTCTGGAATCGCCGATGCAGATTTTTCCTTAATGGACGGCAAGCTAGGCTTTCTGGCGGGTATGGTAGGTAAACAGGGGAATGCCGAACACCGCTTCGAACGAGTGGTCACACTGGCCGGGATTCCGACACCAACTTTCGGAGAGGTGCGGGTTGATGCCGAAAAGTTGCTTAAATTGCGTGAGTCAGATGAGTGCAGGGCATTCAGGGACTGGCTTTCGCAGACTGATGCGATGAGCGATAAGGAAGTTCAAACCCGGCTGGCCGGTCTATCCTCAAGGGTACGTATGATGATAAATGGCCGCATGGGCAAAGCTATACGCTTCATCGTTTCGAATGGGCTGTCATTCGTTCCTGTCGTAGGCGGGTTCGCAAGTGTAGGTGCCAGCGCGGTCGATTCCTTTCTGCTGGAGAAATTAGCTACAAAGGATAGCGTTGTTAGTTTTCGTTGTTAGTTTTCTCAGTGAAAGCTACCCGTCAGTTTTCAATCCGCGAAATTCGTGAGACACCGCATTGACCAATCTTGTTTGAGAACGCCTCTCGAAGAAGAACAGGTGCGTCTTGCAGTCGCAGTCCGAAGACCCGAATCCGGCCAGCGGCATTGACGCGCCCCTCATCCCGGCGAAGCACCTCGCCCAGTCATGCTCAGGCGACTTCCGGTCGTAGGTGAACCAAATCTGTTCCAGCGTCGTGTGTGGACGCAGGTAGTCGATGTGCCAGTGGGGACGCTCGGCGGGGCGCATGTGGTGAGCCAGCCGGGCACGGACGCCTCCAGACCCGAGTGCGCTGCCGACGTAGACATAGAATCCCGACTGAAGCCGCAGGTCGCCCAGCCGCCCGACCCGGATTACAGCATCCGTTGCGGAAGGCAGCAGGAGGGCGTATGTGCCGGGTCGAAGCTCGAAACTAGTCGGAGTCCACATTCTTTGATTGCACTCAACGACCCTCACTCGCCAAGTGCTTCTTCAAGAATTCCAGCGAACGCTCACGAGCCAGCTTCGCGGCATCTGCGGTGTAGCTCGCACGGTCGTTGCAGTTGAAGCCATGCCCGGCGTCGTACCAGAATATCGAGACCTCGGGATGCGCAGCATGCACCCTGTCTATGTCTTGCTTCGGAATGTGCTGGTCTAGCCTTCCAAAGTGCAGCATCACGGGAGCCAGCGGTGTTTCAGTTGCGAAGCGGGCAATCTGGCCACCGTAATAGCCCACGGCGGAGGAGGGGTCGAGCCGGGTAGCCGCCAGCCATGCCATTGTTCCCCCATAGCAGTAGCCAATAGCCCCGGCTTTCAGCCCGGTCTTTTCTCGTACGTACTGCAATGCAGCAGCAATGTCCTTTACGGTATCTGCGGGATTACTCTGGCGAGCTAAAGCAATTCCTTGCTGCATCTCCTCTCCCTCATAGCCCAGTTCCACGCCCCGCTCAATCCGGTCGAAGAGCGCCGGGGCAATAGCCAGAAAGCCGTCCTTTGCGTAGCCATCCGCGACGGAGCGGATATGTCGATTGACGCCAAAAGCCTCCTGCAAAACCACGAGTCCTGCAATTGGCTTCCCAGCAGGAAGCGACACATAGGCATCCAGTTCATGGCTATCATCGGCCTTCAGCTTTACCTTTTCACCCATGGTATCTCCCCGGCAATTCTGTGTTCACGGCTTGGACACACAGCCTCACGCGCACTCTCGTCTGTCGCGGCGCTAGGCCGCTCGTTTTTCGGCAAGCCGAGGTTTGCTGGCTACGCTTACCGCTAACGGAATGGAGGTTAAAGCACCGACCGCCAGCAGCGCCCACCCTGCGCCCTTCCGAACATCGCTGTTAAGTTTTCCCGCAATCAACAAGCCCAATCCTGCGCCAAGCGCAACGCGGGTACCTGCTATAAGAATGATTTCGGGGATTGTGAAACCTCTCTCCGACATAAGCGCCTCCCGCAAAAATAACCGTATGCTTGGATGCTCAGAGGTGCAGGTTTGCAGTCCAACGCTCATGCGGTTGGGGTTGAAGTTCGAAGGATAACGTCACAGTCTGCCCTCGCGCATACAATTACTGCATGAAAGACCTGAAGAATCGAGTAGCTCTTGTAACTGGCGGCAGTCGCGGTATTGGAGCAGCCATCGCAGTCGCGTTGGCGCGTGCTGGTGCCAATGTCGCCGTGAACTATCGTGAACGAGCCGATGCTGCTCAGGATGTATGTGCGGCGATTACAGGACTCGGGAGGAGCGCGTTGGCCGTGAAGGCTGATGTGTCGGTTGCGGCTGACGTTCGCCGGATGGTCGCTGAGGTCGAGAACCAGCTTGGTTCCGTCGATATCCTCATCAACAATGCGGGAATTGCCCAGCCGCGCAAGCTTGAGGACATCTCCGAAGCGGATTGGGACGAAGTCCTCACCGTCAATTTAAAATCCGTCTTCTTGGTAACTCAGGCGGTGGTCGGCGGTATGCGAAAACGCGGATGGGGGCGCATTATCAACCTGTCCTCGGTCGCTGCCCAGACGGGCGGTGCGGTTGGGGCGCACTACGCGGCTTCAAAGGCAGGGATGATTGGGCTTACTCATTCCTGTGCCGCAGCGTTCGTAAAAGAAGGCATTACGGTAAATGCCATCGCACCCGCGCTGATTGAAACCGAGATGGTGACGGCCAACCTGAATGCCAACCCATCTCTGATTCCGATGGGGCATTTTGGCACAGTGGACGATGTCTCCTCGGTCGCTGTCATGCTCGCGATGAACGACTTTATGACAGGGCAGACTATCTCGGTGAATGGCGGCTGGTACATGACGTAAGCGGCTGCGACGTTGAGAGAATAAAGCGGGGGAGGAAAACATGTCCTACTTGATGCCAGCCGTCTTCTTCGGGCACGGCAACCCAATGAACGCCCTGTCCCATAACCAGTACACCGAAGCGTGGGCGGCAATCGGAGCAAGCCTCCCGCGACCCAAAGCTATTCTGTGCATCTCAGCGCACTGGTACATTCAGGACGCTGCTGTGACGGTCAGTACCGCCCCGAAAACGATTCACGACTTCGGCGGGTTTCCACGCGAACTGTTTGAAGTGCAGTATCCGGCACCCGGCGACCCGGAGCTTGCCGCCCGCGCGCAGAAGCTACTTGCTCCTTTGCCAGTTAGGCGCGATGAACGTTGGGGGCTTGACCACGGAACTTGGTCGGTGTTGTGCCATGTTTACCCGAAGGCAGATGTTCCCGTCGTGCAACTCAGCATTGATGAAAACCAACCCGCATCGTTCCACTACGAAATCGGCCAACGCCTTGCGCCTCTCCGGGAGGAGGGCATTCTCATCATTGGCAGCGGAAACCTTGTCCACAATCTCCACGCATATGCATGGGGACAGCACACGGCGGAGCCGTATGAATGGGCGGTTTCGTTCGAACGGCGAGTACGCGAACTGCTGCTGTCCGGCGAAACGAAACCCCTAATCGGCTACGAAAACAAGCTCGGCAAAGAAGCCATGCTGGCGGTACCCACGCCCGACCACTATTTGCCGTTGCTATACGTCATCGGCACCCGGAGCCAGTCCGAACCAGTGAGCTTTCCTGTTGAGGGTGTAGATGGCGGCTCGATTTCGATGCTGGCGGTGCGCCTTGGTTGATTGGAATTTATCGAGTGATGAAGTGATGAGAGGAAACTGTAGGCGGGCGACTAGACGGGAGAGAATTTGTGAAGACCATCGGCTTGATTGGTGGGATGAGTTGGGAAAGCACGGCGCACTACTATGCGCTCCTGAACAGACTGGTAAACGAGCGGCTCGGCGCACATCACTCGGCCAAGCTTCTGCTCTACTCCATCGACTTCGAGGAACTCGCGCAGACGCAGTTCGCCAACAAGTGGGATGAAGCATCCGCATTGATGGTAGAAGCAGCAAAGCGACTGGAACGCGGGGGCGCGGATTTCATCCTTATCTGTGCCAACACCATGCATATCGCAGCAGAGGCCGTCGCGCAGTCGATCAGTATTCCGCTATTGCACATTGCCGATGCGACCGGATACAGCATCACTGCCCGAGGCTTTCATCGCGTTGGCTTACTTGGTACGGCGTTCACAATGGAACAAGAGTTTTACAAGAAACGTTTGTTCGACAAGTTTGGGCTGGATGTGATGGTTCCGCGCCCAGAGCATCGAACGTTGCTGCACGAGATCATTTTTGAAGAACTCGTACGCGGCATCGTAAACCCCGAATCCAAGGCGAAGCTGCGCCAAGTCATCGCCGACCTGACGGCAGCAGGTGCGGAAGGTATCATTTTGGGCTGCACTGAGTTGATGATGATTCCGGAGCAAGCGGACAGCGCAGTCCCCCTGTTCGATACCACGGCTATTCATAGCGAAGCAGCCGTCGAGTGTGCGCTGGCCTGAGGCGTACGCGGGGCCGGGTGGAATCAATCAACGCGCCGAGATGGCGGGCGCTTGCTAACCTTTACGTGGCAGGTGCGTCTATAACGTATACCTCCTGATGAACCATTCAGGCCGGACAGGCTCCTCGAAACAGAGCCCCCGGCCTTAACTTTTTTGGGGCGGAATTTCCTCCACGCACCTCTGTGCCTCGGCAGCTACGCATTCTTGCCATTATGATGGTCGTATGAAGCGCGTCCTATTGTCATGGAGCAGCGGAAAAGATAGCGCATGGGCACTCCACCTCTTGCGCCAGCAACCAGATATCGAACTGGTCGGTCTGCTTACGACCCCTGAACAGCGAGTTCCAGCGCGTGGCGATGCACGGCACCCGGCGTTCTGTGCTGGAGGCTCAGGCCGATGCTGCTCATCTACCGTTGTGGATTGTGCCGCTCCCGTGGCCGTGTTCCAACGAAGTCTACGAGCAGCGGATGACGGAGGTCTGCAACCGTGCAGTCAGTGAGCACATCGACTCGATAGCGTTCGGAGACTTGTTCTTGCCTGACATCCGCGCCTACCGCGAGACTCAATTGAAGCCGACTGGGCTGGAGCCGCTGTTCCCCCTCTGGAAGCTTCCGACAGCAGCACTTGCCCGTGACATGATTGCGGGAGGTCTACGCGCCAAGCTGGCGTGCGTGGACTCGAAGCAATTATCGGAGTCCTTCGCTGGCCGCGAGTTCGATGCCGCCCTGCTTCGTGATTTGCCGCCAGAGGTTGACCCGTGTGGCGAGCGCGGCGAGTTTCATACCTGCGTCTATGACGGGCCGATGTTCACGAACCCGGTCAAGGTGGAGGCTGGAGAGATCGTCAACCGCGACGGGTTCGTTTACGCGGACTTCAGTTAGCCGAGAGCACGGAAGATACCAGTCCGGGCTCCAACTCGCTAGTCATCACGGCACTCTCCTTCAGCAGCGTTTGAGCTTGCTCAAGTGTCAAGGTTTCGGGGACGGCTCGGAACCGTGACCGCACTTCACGTTGTTCCTTGTTCACGGACTTAAATAGGAGCACTCGGCCTGAGACATGGATGTCAATGAGATCAGTCTTCCATTGAGTTGGACTTACCCGCTGACGATGGATAGCAAACGTTCCCCCTTCGTTGATGTGTCCCAAAAGACCGTAGCCAAATTCCACACGTTCAATCAGCTTGCCTTTCAATGCCACAAGCCGCTTGTTCTGCGGATCGATCCACATTTGACCCGCAAGGCCATGAAAGATGCGTGCCTCGTACGTCTGGGGTTTGCATGAAGGATTGGGACGGAAGTTGAGCCGAATGTCGTCGCCGTCTTGACCGTCGTAATCGCAGAGGAAAGCATCCGGCAGCAGCGCTAGTAGTCGTTCAAGTCGCTGCTCGTCTTGCTCGTGCTGTTGGTTTACCTTCTGCTGCTGCCCCGGATTGTGTAGCAGCGACTGCAGTCGGGCATCCTCCTGCTGCTGTTCCGTTTGATCTAACGGAACGCCGTTGTTGGCGACCACACGATAGATGGAACCGTACCGGGTCTCGACCTGCTCCTCAGTTAAGCTTTGCTGGCCGATGTGTCTCTCGATGCGATATTCCCAGAAGCTCTGATGTACCCGGTCTTGAAGTTCGTTGTAGACCACTTCTTTTACCAGATCGTGCGCGGTCTCCGGTGGAAGTGCAAACAGCTTGACAGCCTGCGCGAAAATCATGCCTACCGCAACCAGCGTTAATAACCGCCGCTGGTGGCTTTTCGCCGTCAATACGGAATGAATGTTGATGTTCAGGCTGCCTTTCTACCGAGCAATTGATTTAGCGGTGAGCGCCTCGTTATTGCGGTTGCCAGTTCGGTTCCGCCAATACTGAACCCGAGCGCCTTGAGCCAGCCGCGCTTCGCAAAAAGCCCCATCATTATGCCCGCGCTGGCAATCATGAACCTGACTGTCTGATCTTTCCCACTGACGTTGCGCTTCATCACTGACCTCCGGAATAGAATGACTACTTATTCATTCTCCGCTCTTTCCAGTTCTGGTGCGCTACTCCGGTCGTTGACGCCGTGGCAGTGCAACGCGGTTCACGGCTTTCGCTCCCTCCGGGACACACGGCTCTTTTACCTTCACTCGCATTGGGTGGATGAGGCTTCGTTCGAAGAGCACGCAAAACTGCCTCATACAGTTGAGTTCCTTCAGCAGGTGGAGGCTCTTCTCGACCACCCGCGAGACGTGAGCCGAACAGAGAAATTCGTGTAACGGATGCAGCCGCAGGTAGGAAAGCCGCTTAGGAAAATAGCGCTACTTCCAGTCAGGATCAGGCGGAAGTTCGCTTTCATGGGCGGGCCGCTGGTCGTCGTGACTGCGAACCGGACGCTCCGGATGGTTTCCCGCGTCCTCGACTCCTTCGATGACTTCTGCCTCGTATGCTTGATCATCTTCGGCCAGTTCCTCCACACTCTCATCGGCAGCTTCGGTGTCTGGAGCCAACCCTTGCGCATCTCCGGATTGCCCTCCACTCTCCGACCCTACCTGCCCTGAATCGGCGTCACGCTCATCTGCGTCACGATCACGACGCTCATTCGCTTTACGGCTCATGGTGCGTCTGCCTCTTTCTGAATGATTCTGGCTTGTTTAGATGCGCGTTCCACCTGTCCGCAGTCGCCCGTCTTCACCACCCGCTGTTGCGAACTGGTCAGCGTATTGCTCCGAGATTTGTGGCCATCACTGGATTAGGTGGCGGCGCATCAGGCCGCATGCTTGACGGACTTTGCCGACTTCGCAGCGAGTTTTTTGGCAAGCTTACTGGCATTCATGGAATGTTCCAGCGCCTGCTTGCTAAGCTCGTTAGCGGTCAGGTGATCTCCCTTGGCGTGGGATGCGGCTGCTGCTTCATGTGCGTGAGCGGCAAGGTTGTGCAGCTCTGCGGCTCTATCGTGTGTGCTCTGTGGCATGCGCGGTCTCCTCTATGGTGCTGTCGGTCGTCGCGAGTGCAGCCGCGGAAGGACGTGTCAGGCAAGCTGCTAACGCGCTCGCGGGTCAAGCTTACACCGAAATCTTCTTCTTGACGGCGCAACCCTGAGCGACTGCACCGCTGAGCACTGTCGTCTCGCCCAGCGAAGCCTCCCCAAAAACAGCCGCACCCTCTCCTACATCATGGCCTTCCGGACTACTGAGGAGAGGTGCCCTTCTCTGCCGCATCAGTGGCCTTGTCCTGATGCTTGAGGGACTTGGCATCTTCCTTCTGGGCTTTGGCGTCCTCCCTTGCTGACTTTTCGTCCTGCTTCTGCTCTTTCCGCTGGTCTTTCATCTCTCGCTTGGTCATCGGAGCGTTGGTGTCGGAGCCCTGCGCCATGGCGGCAGGAGCGGCGGAGTCCTGCGTAGTTGTGGTGGTGGTCTGAGAGACGGCTGGCTGTGAATCCTGTGTCGTGGTGGTGGTGGATTGCGTGGTGCTCTGTGCCATTACGGGCAGAGACAGGCCGAGGATGATCGACCCTAAAACGGCGGCAAACTGCTTTGTGGATTTCATTCGACTCTCCTTTGTTACGTTGGTCAGAGAGTATGTTAGAGCC
>Ga0182030_10000781_pt1 | contig 62492 bp, 53 predicted proteins | sample 812S3MmetaG_FD_121299 | JGI IMG/M metagenome (GOLD analysis project Ga0182030, IMG submission 121299) | Permafrost microbial communities from Stordalen Mire, Sweden - 812S3M metaG (Illumina Assembly) | ecosystem: Environmental > Terrestrial > Soil > Wetlands > Permafrost | place: Sweden... | reverse complement strand
TTGTCTGGGGCGTGAGTCCCACAACCTGTGGCTCGGCACCGTTCACGCGGCGCAACCCACGTTTACTCCGGAGAGCAGACACCTTATTCGCTTTCATCGCCAGCCATACTGTCTAGGCCACATTACACGCTCAATGTATTTTCGCTCCATCATTCTTGCTTTGCTTCCGGTGTTTGTCGTCACTGCGAGTTGCCAGACGCAAAGCTTAACTCCACTCATCACGACGAATAAGCCGGGAGACTATAAGCTACCGAGCGCATGGGGTGGGATGTCGAGGGTGACGGCTCGGTCAGGATTTTTCACAACCAAAGATGGAAGTAAAGAGACGGGTGAGCAGTTGCGTTTTGATATGCTTACTTTACGCAATCCGACAGTGGCATCGCGCTTCGGCAGCCGGTTTATCTGGGAGGATGCGGGACTGGCCAAAGAGGGCAGACGTATGGGGCATATTCATGCTTATCGTGCTTCGCTGCCTCTCGACAGTGAGCTAGTCGCTGCTCACAAACTTTCTTCCCTCACCAACTTGTTTGGTGCTTCTCACGATCCTACCGACGCATGGGGTGATCAACTTAAGATTCACTCGACTGCTGGCTGGCGATTCTTTTCGCTTGGACGCACCAACACCCTTGAGACGCTTTCGGTTTTCTGCATGGTTGTTCGCCGATCAGGAGAGAGCGACTCTGACGTTGACAGCATCATTGTAAAGAGAGGTATTATTACGCCCGCGAAGAAGTGAATATGACCATGTGGCCTAACAAACTGATAGACTGCAAGGAGCCAATGCCTTTTGGTGCTGGCAGCCACCGGGCTACGAGTTCCGCTGGCGCGGTTTCAGTTACGAGGTAGGCCGGGCTTGGTCTTGCTTTGTGGGCAGGTCAGCCCTGAACCCGGTGCCAAGTTTCATTGCGCCGGTGGTGGCTGCCGGCCAAACGCCTTGGGATCGTCGGTGGCCGGCTCCTTTAATTCCTGTCGCTGGCGGAAAACTTCCCGCAGCAAATTGGTTTGCACGTCGGCATAGGCGGGGTTGCCGAAAACACTCTGCATCTCGCCGGGATCTTTCTCGCGGTCGAAGAGTTCCCAGTAATCCACATCCGGCCAGTAGAAATGCGCGAGGGTGTAACGGCCGGTAATCACGCCGTAATGCGGGCGAACGTGATGGTCGGCGGGATATTCGTAGTAATGATAATAATAGGCGGTGCGCCAGTCGGCGGGCGTCCGGCCGGCAAAAATGGGGAGCAGGCTGCGACCCTGCATGCGGTCGGGTATCGGCAGGCTGGCCGCCTGCAAAAAGGTCTCGGCCAGGTCTAGGTGGGAAACCAAATCGGTGTTCACGCTGCCGGTCTTGATGGTGCCCGGCCAGCGGATGAGCAGCGGCGTGCGCGCGGATTCCTGAAAGATCCACCGCTTGTCGAACCAGCCGTGTTCGCCGAGAAAGAAGCCCTGGTCGGAAGAATAAAGGACAATGGTGTTGGTGGCGAGGCCGGTGTCGTCGAGATATTTCAGGAGCCGGCCGACGTTGTCATCAATGCCCTTGATGCAGCCCAGATAGTCGTGCATGAAGCGGTTGTATTTCCATTCCACGAGCGCCTGGCCGGTGAGATTTTTTTTCGAAAACGCCTCGTTGCGCGGATTATAGTAGGCATTCCAAGTAGCCTTCTGTTCCAGCGTGAGGTCCGCCGGGGTGGTGAGCTTGTTGTCCGAGTCCAACGTCATGGTTTTGGCAATGGTCATGTTCTGGTCGTGCTCGGCGAGGCCGCGACCGGAGTAATCATCGAACAAACTGTCCGGCAGCGGGTAAGTGCGGTCGTGGTCAAAATCCAGATCGCGGAGGGCCGGCTGCCAGTTGCGATGCGGCGCTTTCTGCCAGCAGAGCAGCATGAAGGGCTTGTTGGTGTCGCGCTGTTTCAGCCAGTCGAGCGAAAGGTCGGTGATGATGTCGGTGACATAGCCGGGATGTTTCACGCGCTGGCCGTCGCGGATCATCGGCGGGTTGTAGTAAATCCCCTGCCCCGGCAAAATTTCCCAGTGATCAAAGCCGGTCGGATCGGATTCCAAATGCCATTTGCCAAAGACGGCGGTCTGGTAGCCGGCTTTTTGCAGGAGCTTGGGATAAGTGATTTGGGAACCATCAAAGCGGCAGTTGGAATTGTTGTAAAAGCCGTTGATGTGGCTGTAAGTGCCGGTGATGATCGAGGCGCGCGCCGGGCCGCACAGCGCATTGTTCACCAGGCAGCGATCAAATCTCATGCCTTCGTGCGCGATCCGGTCAAGGTTCGGCGTCTGGATCAGATGCCGCGCTTCGCCATAGGCGCTGACGGCCTGCCAGGCGTGATCGTCCGCCATGATGAACAAGATGTTCGGGCGAGTGTCCGCGCTCCAACCGGTGCTGGAGGCAACGAGAAACCAAACCGCCGCGCCAAGGGTAATTAAATTTTTCATGCCAATTGATCTGGCAAAATACACGAGCCGGAATAAAACTGCATCACCATTCGCACCCCATTCGCAACCGCGAAAAGCCTTGCCTCGATTCACCGGCGAAACTAAAGTTAAAAAACTTGTTCCACGATGAGCCGTGAAGCCAACGCATTTCTCCGCAGATCCCTCGAACGGCCCATCCGGACGGGATTTCTGGCCTTGTGCGCTAGTTTAATCTTTTGCCCGCCGGGTAGTTTTGGAGCGACCAACGAGGTTCCGTCGGAAAAGAGCGCGCGGCTTCCAAATCAAACTTATGCCGGCTCGGCGAGCTGCCGCGAGTGTCACGAGGAGGCTTACAAAAAGTGGGCCGGGTCGCATCACGCGGAGGCGGAACGATTGATTCAAACCAACCGCGACCGGGTCGCATTCGATCCGCCGCGCGAGTTCAAGCACGGCACGCAAAAGACTTTTGTGCAGTGGCGCAACGGCCAGCCGCAGATTGCCAGCGTCGGCCGGACGCCGCTTTGGGAAACCAACGCCGTGGCCCGCGTGATCGGCGAGGATCCGCCGCGGCAGTTTCTCATCGCATTTCCCGGCGGCCGTTTCCAAGTGCAGGAGGCTTCCTACGATCCGCGCAGCAACGATTGGTTCAATGTCTTCGGCAACGAAGACCGCCAGCCCGGCGAATGGGGACAGTGGACCGGTCGCGGCATGAACTGGAACGCCATGTGCGCCGCCTGCCACAACACCCGCGTGCAAAAAAATTACGACGCCGCCACGGACACTTACCACACGACGATGACCGAGCCGACGGTGAGTTGCGAGGCGTGCCACGGACCGTTGCAAGCGCATGTGGACTGGCAGAAAAAATACGGCGGCACGAACGATCCCGTTTTCCCAAAGCTCTCGCGCAAACAGGTGTATGACATGTGCTCGTCCTGCCATGCGCGGCGCGCGGATTTGACGGGCGATTTCAAACCGGGCGATGATTTCTTTGATCACTTCGAACTCTCCACGGTGGACAACAGCGAATTGTTTTATCCCGACGGCCAGATTCACGACGAGGATTATGAGCTGTCCGCGTTTCTCGGCAGCAAGATGCAGCAGGCGGGATTGACTTGTCTGGATTGTCATCCGCGCTCGCTGCACATGGCGAAACTGCACGGCAACGAGCTTTGCCTGCAATGCCACAAGGGCGGTTTTCCCAAAGCGCCGGCCATCAACCCGACGGAACACAGTCATCATGCCGCCACCAGCGCCGGCAATGAATGTGCCAACTGCCACATGCCGCAGACGGTTTATATGCAGCGCCATTCGCGGCATGACCACGGCTTCACCATTCCCGATCCGCTGCTGACGAAACAATTTGGCGTGCCCAACGCGTGCAACCGCTGCCACACCGAAAAAACTGCGGACTGGGCGCTGACAAATACTACGGCCTGGTATGGCGACAAGATGCAGCGTCACACGCGCGAACGCGCGGAGATCATCGCCCGCGCCCGCAACGGCGAAGATTCATCGCGGACCAATCTGGTGACGTTGCTGCAAACGGAGGAAATTCCCTACTGGCGCGCCGTCGCCGCCGGCCTGCTCGGCAATTGGGCGATGGAAACCAATGTCACTTACGCCTTGCTGCGCGGCTTGAATGACACCAACGCCATGGTCCGCAGCGCGTGTGTCCGCGCGCTCGAACCGCTTGTTGAAAATGAAACCGTGGCGGGAGCGCTGCGGCAAAAATTGGCCGATCCGCTGCGCAATGTCCGCCTCGCCGCCGCCTGGGATTTGCGCGCCACGCTGGACACGAATTCGCCCGCCGGAAAAGATTTGCTGCGGATGCTCGCCGCCAACGCCGACCAGCCTTCCGGCCAGTTGCAACTGGGGAATTTTTATTTTGCGCGCGGCGACGCGGAGACGGCCGGCAAATTCATGCAGACCGCCGTGGCGTGGGACGGTTTTTCCACGCCGCTGCGGCTGGAACTCGCGGTCGTGTTGAGCGCGCTGAATCGCACGCCGGAAGCCGTCGCGCAGTTGCAGGCCGCGTGCCGCAATTCTCCGCGCGACGCGCAGGCGCACTTCAACCTGGGTCTGGCGCTGAACGAGCAAGGCGACCCGGCGCAGGCGCAAAAAGAAATGGAAACGGCGGTGGAAATCGAACCTCGTTTTGCCCGCGCCTGGTATAATTTGGGACTCCTGCAAAACGCCGGCGGCGAGCCGCAGGTGGCGATCAATTCCCTGCTGCGCGCGGAAAATGCCGATCCAGCGGATGCCCGCATTCCTTACGCCCGGGCCACGATTCTGGCGCGGCTCGGAAAAACCGACGAGGCGCGATCCACCTTGAAACAGGCGTTGAAAATCGAACCGGGCTTTGCCGCCGCCGCAAATTTATTGCAGCAATTGGGCGGACAATAATCGTCGGGTTTTGGCACGAACACCGTCCGGGGGAAATTTTCCAAGTTGATCGGAAGTTGAAAGGTTGCGCACCAAACGGAATCATTCCATGATTCGGCCATGATGAAACCGAGCACAATTTTTTGGACGGCGGTGAGCGTCCTCGCCATTGCGTTGGCGGCAGAAGCCGAGACGAATTCCGCCGGAGGATTTTTGCTTGTCGCGAACAAGGGCGATCATTCGCTGGGGCTGATTGACACCGCCGCCGGCAAGATGATCGCCACTGTGCCGGAGGACGGCGTGACGGGACACGAAGTGGCCGCGTCGCCAGACGGCCAGTTTGCCTTTGTTCCTATTTATGGCAGCGCCGGCGTGGGCCGACCGGGCACGGACGGCCAGTTGGTGCGCGTGATTGACTTGGCGAAACGCGCGGTGTGCGGCACGGTGGATCTCGGCAAAGGCAGGCGCCCGCATTGCGTCGTCATCGGGCCGAAAAACGGACTGCTTTACGTCACGACGGAACTGGAAAATTGCGTGACGGTGATTGACCCCAAGATCTTGACCATCACCGCCACGATTCCCACCGGCCAGGAGGAATCGCATATGCTGGCCATCACGAGCGACGGTCGGCGCGGTTTCACGGCGAACGTCAAGCCAGGCACGGTTTCCGTTCTCGATCTGGAAGCCCGGAAAACTCTCGCGATGATTCCGGTCTGCAAAACCACCCAGCGCATTTCGCTTTCCGTGGACGACCGCTGGGTGTTCACCTCCGATCAAATTCAGCCGCGACTGGCGGTCATTGACGCGCAGACGAACGGCGTCCGCCAATGGATCGAAATGCCGGGCATCGGCTACGGCACCGCGCCGACGCCGGATGGGCACTGGCTGCTCGTCGCGCTGATCCGCACCAATCAGGTCGCGGTCATCAATTTGGCCACGATGAAAGTCGCCCAGACGCTGGACGTGCCGCGCGCCCCGCAGGAAATCCTGGTGCGGCCGGATGGCGCGGAAGCCTACGTCTCCTGCGACGCCAGCCGGCAGATTGCGGTGATTGACACGAAGACTTGGAAAGTGAAAAAGCTGATTGCCGCCGGTGCCGGCGCGGATGGCCTGGCCTGGGCCAAGGGAAAATAAAATCCGCCGTGCCGCCGGATTTTTCGGCGAACGAAAGCAAACGCCGGTCAATTCAGCGGAATACCACGCCGCAGAAATGTCGGCACATCGAGGTCCTCGCCGTTATGCTTGGTCGGCTCGCTTTTGTCAAACCGGCCTTTGGAAACAATGCTCAACGGCAGTTGCGTCTGCACCGGCTTGGAAATTTTCCGCGCCCCCCGGACATGCGACAACGCCGGTTCGCGATGACCCGGAAGTGACGTGGTGCCCGTCCGCGTTTCCACCCGTTTCGCCACGCTCGACGGTTGCACGTTTTGTTTCGCCGCGATGATCGTCACGCAAAGTTTTTCCTTCAGCGCCGCGTCCACCGCCGCGCCCATGATGATCTGCGCGTGGACGCACTGGCGTTTCACTTGTTCCATCACGCGGCCCACCTCGGCCATCGTCAAATCTTTTCCCGCCGTCAAACTCACCAGCACGGCGTCGGACTCGGCCAGCGCGCGGCCTTCGTCAAGCAGCGGATGGGCGAGAATTTTTTCCACCGCCTCGCGCGCCCGGCCCGGCCCGGCGGCTTCGACAAACGCAAAAGCATTTTCCGCATGGCGGTCGCGGACGAGATTGCACACGTCGGAAAAATGAACCTGAATGAGTCCGGGCCGCGTGAGCAACTGCCACACGCCGCGCAAACCCTCGTGCAGCAATCCGCCGGTGAGGCGGAAGGTTTCGACGACCGGCGTGTTCTCGTCAATGAGCTTGAAAATTTTCTGCGCGGGCAGGCAGATCACGCCGTCGGCGGCGGCGCGCAACTGCTCCAGGCTTTGCTGCGCCTGCTGTTCGCGACGGTTGCCTTCGCAATCGAACGGCAGCGTCACGAACGCCAGCACCAGCGCGCCGGCCTCGCGCGCGGCCTTCGCCAGAATCGGGCTGATGCCGCTGCCGGCGCCGCCGCCGAGTCCGGCCAGAATGAAAACGACGTTCGCGCCGTCGCAGGCGGACTTGAGCGTGGAAAATTGTTCCTCGGCCAGCGCGCGTCCGCGTTCGGCGTCGCCGCCGGAGCCGAGGCCGCGCAACAATTTGCTTTCGAGATGAATTTTCACCGTCGCGGACGACGCGGCGGGCGAGTCGGTGTTGACGGCGATAAAATCCGCGCCGGCAAATTCCGGCGTGTTCGCGGCGTCGAGCAGCGTGAGGCCGGCGTTGCCCACGCCGAAAATTTTCACGACCGGCTTGGACGCCGGTTCCAAAAGGGAAGGTGTTTCAGGATTTTGCATAGCCATTCTTTCAGGAGCGTTGCAGCAGCCGGCCAAACGCCCCCTTGATTCCAGCCGGCGAGAAAAAAGGGCGCTTGTCGCGTCGCCGGTTTTTGAGCGAGCCATATTTCACGAGGCCGATGGCGGCGGCGAATTCCGGCTGGTCCAGCGTGGTGGCCAGACCGCTGATGGCGCTGGCGTGGCCAAGCGTGACGTTCATCTGAAAAACATTTTCCGCGAGCCGAACGATGCCCGGCACGCGCGTGCAGCCACCGCAGAGAAAAACTCCGGCGCGCAAATAGTCCGTGAGGCCGGCCTGCTCCAGTTCCTGCGCGATGAGCTGGAAAATTTCCTCCAGCCGCAGCGACATGATGCGTTGCAGATGCTCGACGTTCACGGTCCTGAGCGGCAGGCCGAGTTCATTGACGATGGTGAGGGTCTGGCCTTTCGCCGCGTCGGTGACGAGCGCCGAGCCGTGTTCCATCTTCAATTTTTCCGCGCGGCTCAACGGCACTTTCAGACCGAAGGCCAGATCATTTGAAACATGATCGCCGCCGACGGCAATCACGCCGGAATGCCGGATGACGCCATCGTAATGCACGACGAATTCCGTCGTGCCGCCGCCGATGTCAATGACCAGCGCGCCAAGTTCCTTGTGTTCGTTCGTCAGCAGCGCAAGCGAGGCGGCGATGCCGTTGAAAACAATTTCGTCCACTTCGAGCTGCGTGCCGCGCACGAGGCGGATGGCGTTTTGCAGCCGGTTGGCGTGGCCGTGAATGACGTGCATCTGCACCTCAAGCCGCGCGCCGAGCATCCCGACGGGATTGGTTACACCGTCCTGGCCGTCCACGGAAAAGCGCTGGCGCACCGAATGAATCCGCGCGTTTTCGACGGGCAGATTGACGGCCATGGCGTTCTTGATCACGTCCTGAACATCGTCGTCGGAAATCTCGCGGTCGGCGGAAACCACCGGATGCACGCCGCGATTGTTGAAACCGCGAACGTGCCCGCCGCTGACACCGAGATAAACGCTGCGGATTTCCACGTCGGCCATCTGCTCGGCCTCGAAAATCGCCGCGCGCAAATCCTCCTCAGCCTGTTCGGGATTGATGATTTCGCCCTTGCGCACGCCGCGCGAGCGCGCCTGGCCGAGGCCGATGATATTTAGTGCGCCGTCAGCGTTCAGTTCGCCGACGACCACGCAGATTTTCGACGTGCCGATTTCCAGGCCGACAATGATGTTGGGATCTTCAAACATTTTTCCTCCGGTTTTTAACTGGTTTAATTGCCTTCGGCGTCACTTCCGGCAGCGCGACCGCCGCCATCAGACGCACCGGCACGTTGTTCGCCACCGCCAAGTCCGCCGCCGCAATGGTTGAATTTTTTGTCTGGGCGTAATCCTGAATCTGCCGCCAGCGCCGCAGTTGCTGCTCCAGGTTGTCGAGGCCAAAAGTAATCTGGCTGCCCTGCCCCGTCGTCGCCACGACTACGCCCGGCGCGGACACATCCACGCGCTGCAAATCCACCAGCCCGGCCATCGGCGATTTGTCGAAGGCGACAATCAGCCGCAGCGCCGCCTGCACCTGCGGCAGTTCGACGCGCCGGCCCGGCTGCAATTGAAACACATTCAGGCCCGCGATCACCGGCAGTTGCGGGTTCATCTGCGCCAGCGGCACGGTGCAAAGTCGCGGGTCGAGCGGCTGCATCACCACGCCGTCGGCATCCAATTGATAAACGGAAACCACAATGCCGCCCGCCGCGTCGGCGCGCGGCACATTGACCTGCGCCACCGGCTCGCGCTCCGTCACGCTGATTTTCAAAGTGTGCGGCAGCACGCGCTCGACCGACACGGAATCAATCACCGAGACGAGTTCCAGATTGCGTTTCACCGCCGCGAGGTCGAGGGCGATGAGGTTTGCGCCCGGCTTCACGCCGGTCCAGCGGCGCAGTTGTTCCGGCGCGATCACGCCGCGCGTCTGCACGTCAATCTGCTGGATGGCGAAGTCGGCGTTTTCATACACAAACGCGTCGAGCGTCCATTCGCCCGCGCGCCACACTAAATAAAGAACCCCAAACGTGATCGCGGGAACGAATACGGCATAGAGCATCATCCGCACGCGGTTGGCGCGCACCTGGTCGGAGCGCAATTTCAAGTCCAGCACATGGGTGCGGGACAGCCGCCGGTTTTTTTGTTCGCGCTTAAACCACATTTTATTAGCCCATTGCTGAAACTGCCGCCGCCGCTGCGATGATGATCGCATCGTTATTTTTCTTTTTTCGGGCGAGCGCCAAATCAATCATGCGCTGGCAAAGTTCCGCGTAATTCATTCCCGCCGCCGCCGCCGCCTTCGGCAGCAAACTCGTCTCGGTCATGCCCGGCAGCGTGTTGACCTCTAGCACCACCGGCGAACCGTCCGCCCGCACCATCACGTCCACGCGGGCATAATCGCGCCCGCCCACGGCCTTGAACGCGCCGAGCGCGGCGTCCTGAATCCGCTTTGTCGTGACGGCGTCAAAATCCGCCGGGCAGAAATATTCCGTGTTGCCCGGCGTGTATTTATTTTTGTAATCGTAGCTACCGGCTTTGGGCCGCACTTCGATCACCGGCAAAACTTTTCCGCCGAGAATTCCCACCGTCGTCTCGCGACCGGTGATTTTTTCCTCGACCAAAACTTCCGTGTCAAATTTCAGCGCGGCCGCCAGCGCGCCCGGCCAGTCCTCGGCGCACTCGACAAATTCCAGACCGACGCTCGAACCTTGACGCACCGGCTTCACGACCAGCGGCAGTTTCAAATTGTCCGGCAACCCGGCTTCCGCCGAGATCGCGACCGAAAATTTCGCCGTCGGCACGCTGGCTTCCAGGCAGCTTTGCTTCGTCAGCACCTTGTCAAACGCAATGCGGCTGGCCTCCGCGTCGCAGCCGGTGTAAGTCGCACCCAATTCCTCCAACTGTTTTTGCACCGTGCCGTCCTCGCCATAGGTTCCGTGCAGCGCGAGAAAAACCACGTCCGTCCGCGCCGGCAAAACCCAGCCCGGCTCGTGGGGATCCAACTCGCGCACGTCGTGGCCAAGCGAACGCAGCGCCTTCGCCACCGCCGCGCCGGAGCGCAGCGAGACTTCGCGCTCGGCGCTCGGCCCGCCCAGCATCACGGTGATGTTCAACTTCCGGTTCATTTTCGTCGTGCAATTTTTTTGACCGATCTGGGCAACTGTGGAGTCGCACCGGCGTCATCTAACCGACCGCACAGGGTTGACTCCAGAACACAAATCACTTCGCTGTTCAAACTCCGCCGGTGCGCTGCGGCGCGCTTTTTCAACTCGCGGTGAGTTTCTTTGGGAATGCCTTTAATGGTGATCGTGATCATAGCGCAACCATAACGCAACCATTTTGGTTGTCAATCAATCTTCACCGATAATTTCCACTTCCGGCTGCAAATCAATCCTGCGTTCCGCCTTCGCCTTCGCATGCAAAACACCGATCAATTCCAGCATATCCGCCGCCGTCGCACCGCCGGTGTTAACCAAAAAACTGCCGTGTTCAACCGAAACCATCGCGCCGCCGACGCGCGCGCCCTTCAAGCCGAGTTCGTCAATCAGCTTGCCCGCCGGAATCGCCGCCGGATTTTTGAACGTGCAACCCGCGCTCGGCAGCGTCGGCTGGACTTCCCAGCGCCGGCGGTTGAACTCGTTCAGCTTCGCCTCGATTTCCGCGCGCGGCGTCGGCACACCTTTGAAAACCGCCGCCAGCGCGATGTTTTCCACGAACACCGGACACGCGCGGTATTCCACCGGCACTTCGGCGCGCGGCTTTTCAAAAATGTTTCCAGTCCGGTCCATGAACCGCACCAATTCGACGATGTCAAACGTCGCGCCGCCCATCGCGCCGGCGTTCATGCGCAGCGCGCCGCCGACGCTGCCGGGAATGCCTTCCAGAAATTCCAGTCCGCCGAGGCTGGCGCGCTTGGCCTCGACCGCGACGTTTTTTAACTTTGCGCCCGCGCCGCAGCGCAAGTGTTCGCCGGCAATTTCAATCTTTGAAAAATCCGGATGCGACAGGCGAATCACCACGCCGCGAAAGCCGCCGTCGCGCACCAGCAAATTCGAGCCGCGGCCGAGAATGAAAAAATGAATTCCATGTTCGCCGCACAATTTCACAATCGCCGCCAAATCTGCTTCCGACGCCGGCTCGACAAAAACATCCGCCGGACCGCCAACGCGCAACGTCGTGTGCTTTGCCATCGGCTCGTCACGGCGAATGACCGTCGCGGACGAAACGCGCGCGACCAGTTCGTCGGCAAAAATATTTTCAAGGCAAGTTTTCAAAATCGTCTCAATGTTTTTTTAGCACCGGGCTGAAGCCCGGTGACTTTTATGCCCGGATGCCACGCCAGCCGCTTCAGCGGCTTCCGGGATGGTGCCAAGCCGTTGAAACGGCTGGCTCGCTGGCGACGGGTCAACACGGGGCTGAAGCCCGGTGCTATTGAAAATTTTTTCCGCAATCTGCGCCGCCGACTGCGGTGCGTGCCACTGGGCCAGCGCGGCTTGAATTTTCTGCCGCGCGGTTTCGTCGGTGACGAGTTCAGCCAGCCGCGCGGCGGTCTGTTCCGGCGTGGATTTTTTTTGGTCGAGCAGTTTGGCCGCGCCAGTTTTTTCAAACGCGTGAGCGTTGAAAAACTGGTGGTTGTCCGCCGCCGTCGGCAGCGGCACAAGCAGCGACGGCAATCGCATGGCGGCCATTTCGGCCAATGATGACGCGCCGGCGCGGCTGATGGTGGCAGTGGCGGCGCCGAGCGCCAGATCCATTTCGGCGAGGAACGGCTTGACGACAGCCCGGATTCCGTGCGCGGCGTAAGCGGCTTTTACTTTTTCAAAATCGTTCGCGCCGGTGAGGTGGAGCCACTGCCAGTCGCGGTCTTTGAGCAATGGCAGCGCGGCCAAAACCATTTCGTTCAGTCCGTGCGCGCCCTGGCTGCCGCCGACAACGAGAATCGTCGGGCGATTCGGTTCGAGGCCGAGGGCGATTGCGGATTGCGGATTGCGGATTGCGGATGGGGAAAACTGCGGGCGCACCGGCGTGCCGGTCACCAAAGTTTTTTTGGCGCGCAGCTTGGCGGCGGTTTCGGGAAAGCCGGTGAATGCCGTGTCCACGAAACGCGCGAGCAGCCGGTTCGCCTTGCCGGGAATGGTGTTGGATTCGTGCAGGAAAGTTTTCGCGCCGGAAAATTTCGCGGCGAAAACCGGCGGCGCGCTGGTGAATCCGCCCATCGCGAGCACGGCGTCGGGCCGGCGTGGTTTGAAAATTTTCCGCACGGCAAAAAAAGATTTTACGAAGCTGCGGGCAAAGGAAAAATAATTTCCATTCTGCAAGCCGACGGCGGGCAGCGTGAAAATCTCCATGCCCGATGCGGCTTTCACGGCCTGCTGGTCAATGTCTTTCGGCGAGATGAGCAGCGCGACATCGCAGCCGCGCTGCCGGAGTTGTTCCGCGACGGCGAGGCCGGGAAAGAGGTGTCCGCCCGTGCCGCCGCACGCGATGGCGACGAAGGGCTTTGGCTGACGGGATGAATTCATGTTGCCTTGGCGGCAAACGGATTGTCGTTGGCCACGAAGTCCGTGGCGGAAATTTTCGCGGGCACGGCCTGGCGCGCGACGCTGAACAAAATGCCGACGCCAATCAGCATCGCGAGCAGGCTGGAGCCGCCGGCGCTGATGAACGGCAGGGCGAGACCTTTGTTCGGCAGCAGGCTGGTGACAACGCCGATGTTGATGATGGCCTGATAACTGATCAGCGAAGTCACGCCGACCGCGAGCAGGCAGCCGAACTGGTCGCGCGCCCGGAGCGCGATGAAAAGTCCGCAGACGGCGATGAGCAGAAACGCGAGGACGACGAGCAGCGTGGCGGCCAGGCCAAGTTCCTCACCGATGTTGGCAAAGATAAAGTCACTATGTATTTCCGAAAGGAATCCGTATTTCTGCATTCCATCACCGAGGCCGAGACCGGTCAGTCCACCGGAGCCGATGGCGATCTTCGCCTCCACGGCTTGACGCGCGACGTCGGCGTGCGCCTCGGGATGCAGCCAGGCGGTGATACGCCCGCTACGCATGGAGTCATGCGACAGCGAATAAACCAGCGCCGCCCCGGCGGCGAGCACCGGCAGAATCAGATGCCACCATTTGACGCCCTCCAGCACGAGCATGGTGCCCCCAACCGCCGCGAGCAGAATGGTCGTGCCCCGGTCGGGTTCGATGAAAATCAAACCGAGCGCCGCCGCGATGATGATGCCGGGAATTAGAATCCCGCGTTTGAAGGTGTTCATTTTCCGCTGCGAATAATCGCCATACCACGCCAGCATGACGATGAGCGCGATTTTTACAAATTCCGAAGGCTGGCAGGTGACGCCAAATTTCCGAATCCAGCGGTGGGCGCCGTTGAGGCTGATGCCGATGTGCGGAACAAAAACCAGCGCCGCCAAACCCAAAGCCCCGATGAAAACCGGCAACGCAAATTTTTTCAGCAGTTCGTAATCCAGCGCCGCCATCGTCACGCAGGCGATGAAACCGAGAAAGCACCAAACCACCTGCATTTGCAGCATGTGCGCCCCAACCACGGACTGCGTGTGCTTGTCCCACATCACCATGCTTGAGCTGTAAAGCATCACCAGCCCCAATGCCAGGAGGCTGGTGACGCAAAACGCCAGAGTGGTGACGGCGACTTTCATTTTATCGGCTCAAAAGCCGGCCGCTCCGGAAACTTAATGACTGGTCGGCGCGGTCGGCGCGGGCGTGGTCGGAGCCAACGGCGGCAGCGGCGGCGCGGTGTCAACCGGCGGGGCCGGCACGGTCGCGGGCGCAGCCGGCGCGGCTTCGGCCTTCGCGGGAATTTTCAGTTTCTGGCCGACCTTGATTTTGGTCGTGGTCAGATTGTTCGCGGCCTGAATCGTCTTGACGCTCACGCCGAATTTCTTGTGGATTTTGTCAAGGTTGTCACCGGATTTGACGGTGTAAGTTTCCCCAGCCACATCGGCGGTGCCGGCGGTGGACGCGAGCGGAGCGGTGCCGGCGGTGGTTTTGCTGGCGGCGGGAATGGACAGCTTCTGTTTGATTTTCAATTTCGTCGAGTCCACGCCCGGATTGGCGGCTGCAATCGCCTTGACGCTCACGCCGAATTTTTTGGAGAGCTTGGAGAAGTTGTCGCCCGGCTGGACGAGGTAGTCCGTGCCGGCACCGGTGTCACCCGTATTCGGCAGCGGCGGCAGCGGCGGCACCGTATTCGTCGGCGGTGGCAACAACGGCAAAGGCGGCACCGTATTCGTCGGCGGCGTGTAAACATTGGTGTTGTCCAGCGGAATGTTGTTGGTGGGCACATCCAACGGCGACGGCCCGTTGTCAATGGGCGGCTGTTCGCGCTTGCAGCCCTGGATGAGCATCGCGGTGAGACCGGTGACGGCCACGGCGAGCACGCAGAAAACGGCGAGTTTGAGACGGGAACGGCGCTGGCTTTGTTGTTCGAGCAGCGAGCCTTTCGGGACGAACGGATTCGGATTATTCATAGATTTGGCGCAATAGCGTGTTTGGTTCGAGGTATGTTTTATTATTGAGTTTGGCGCGGCGGAACTTTCCCTCGAAAAATTTCGCAACGCGTTAAATTTATATGGTTGTTTTGGGAGCCGGACGCCGATTCACCGTGAAAATAATGACCGGCAGAAAGATGAACTGGTGAAACACTCTTGCTGACCGGCACGCGCCCTGCCGCTCTGACGGAAATTGTTAGCAACCGCGCGGCGTTTGCGCAAGCAGCAAAGCGCGGTTTTTCAATGTTTTTTTGTTGTCTTTCGGTTTTCATTTCAACGCAATTTCAACGTCGCCAGCGCGACCACCGCGCACAGCACGCACAAAATAAAGAACCGCATCACCACCTGCGACTCGTGCCAGCCCTTTTTTTCAAAATGGTGATGCAGCGGCGCCATCAAAAAAATCCGCTGCCCGGTGCCGGTCCGGAGGCGCGTGAACTTGAACCAGCCCTTCTGCAAAATCACCGACACCGCCTCCGCCACGAACACGCCGCCCGCGATCACCAGCACAAACGGCTGATGGATCAGCACCGCCACGAGACCGAACGCGCCGCCCAGCGCCAGCGAGCCGGTGTCGCCCATGAACACCTGCGCCGGATGGCAGTTGAACCACAAAAATCCCAGCCCCGCGCCCAGCAGCGCCGCGCAAAAAACCGTCAGCTCGCCCGCGCCCGGCACATAGGGAATTTCCAAATACGCCGCCGCCTTCGAGTTGCCGGCCAGATAAGAAAAAAATAAAAATACAAAACCGACGATCAGCGTGCAGCCGATGGCCAGCCCGTCCAGTCCGTCTGTCAAATTCACCGCGTTCGAGCTGCCGACAATCGCCAGCATCACGATCAAAATTCCCACCGCCGCGCCGACGTGAATCGGATATTTGTAAAACGGCAGCATCAGGCTTGAAACCAGATTGCAATGCCAGACGCTTTTGGCGCCGAGCAGATGCAGCTCGCTTTTCGCCGGCAGGTTCCACAAATAAATTCCCACGAACGCCGCCAGCGCAAACTGCGTGATCAGCTTCACGCGCGGCGGCGTGCCGCCGCCGGACTGCTTCACAATCTTCGCGTAGTCGTCGTAAAAACCCAGCCCGGCCAAAACCAAAACCGCCAGCAGCGTCAATTCCACCTGCGCGTTCCATTGCGCCCACAGCATCGTCGAAAACACCAGCGCCACCACGATCAGCAAACCGCCCATCGTCGGCGTGCCTTTTTTGTCCACGCGCAGTTTTGCCAGCCCGGCTTCCTCGGCTTTGTCCGCGTATTCCTGGCCGAATTTCAACTGCTTCAGCCAGCGGATGATTTTCGGCCCCAGCCACCAGCACAGCACCAGCGCCGTCACCGCCGCGCCCGCGCCGCGCACCGTGATGTAGCGGAACAGGCGCAAAAACGACACGCGACTTTCCCAGTCGCTGCCGTGCGCCCAATCCAACATCTGCTGGCTCAAATAATAAATCATCTCAACTTTTTCCAGTCTTCAAAATTGCCGCGATCCGCTCCAACTGCACGCCGCGCGACGCCTTCAACAAAACCACGTCGCCCGGCTTCAAGAAATTTTTCATCGCCCGTATCGCCGCCTCGACTTCCGCAAATTCAAACACGCGCGTCAAACCCGCCGTCCGCGCCGCCTGCGCCGTGACCGCCGCCATTTTGCCGACTGCGACCAACTGGCCGGTGCCCAATTCCGCCGCGCGCCGGCCAACTTCCGCGTGCGCCGCCTCGCTGTGCGCGCCCAGCTCGTTCATGTCGCCGAGCACCGCCACGCGCCGGCCTTGGAATGGCAAGCCGCACAAAGTTTCCAGCGCTGCAATGGTCGAATCTGCGTTGGCGTTGTAACAATCGTCCAGCACGCGCACGCCGCCGGCATCGAAAAAATTAAGCCGCATTTTCGGCGGCGGACATTCGGCCAGGCCGCGCTGGATTTCAGCGCGAGTCAAACCCAGTTCCGCGCCAATCGCAATGGCGAAAAGTGAATTCACGGCTTGATGTTTTCCCAGCAAATTCACGCGATACTCGCCGCCAAACTCCGGCAGTGGCACAGGCGTCTCGCCTGTGAGTTTATTCGGGCTGCCGGCTTTTTCAGAAACACACAGGCGAGACGCCTGTGCCACCACTTGAAACGTCACGCCGTTTTTGTCCAGCCGGACTTTGCCCGCACGCCAGTCGTTTTTTTCGCCGAAACCGACGCGGACAACTTTCGCTTTTGTCCGCGTGGCGATTTTTTCCGACCACTCGCTGTCGCCGTTCAAAAATAATTTTCCGTCCGCCGGCAGCAGTTCCGCGAGCCAGCCTTCTTCCTGCGCCACGCCGGTGACGTCGCCGAAAAATTCCAGATGCTCGCCGCCGATGCTCGTGATGACGCCGAATTTCGGCGCGATCATTTTCACGAGCGGCGCAAGTTCGCCGGGATGATTCGTGCCAACTTCCAGCACGGCAGCTTGATGCGATTGGGCCAGCCGCAGCAACGTCGTCGGCACGCCAATGTCGTTGTTGAAACTGGCCTCGCTCGCCAGCGTCGAAAATTTCTGGCGCAGCACGGACGCCAGCAATTCCTTCACCGTCGTCTTGCCGTTCGAGCCGCCGACGGCAACGACCGGCAAATCAAATTGCCAGCGATACGCCGCCGCAATTTTTCCAAACGCCGCACGAACATCGTCCACCACCAAAACCGCGCGGTCCAAAGTCGCCTTCGCCTCGCCGGTTTTGACTTTGGGCTTTAGACTTTGGACTTTGGACTTTTCCACGACAATGGCGGTCACGCCTTTCGCCGCGACTTCCGCGATGAAATCGTGGCCGTCAAACCGTTCGCCGCGCAGCGCCAAAAAAAGGTCGCCCGCTTTCGCCTGGCGCGAATCGGTGCAGATATTTTTTATCACCGCGTCCGCCGGGCCGTTCTGAATTTCTGCGGCGCAGGCTTCGGCGATGAATTTCAAAGAGCGTTCTTCCACAAATTTATTTCAGCAAAAAAGTGCGGCCACGACGGCGGTGATGGTTTGGTCGAGCGAGGTCGTGCCGAGCATGGAGGACAAAACGAGGCCGGTGACCAAAAAAAGGCCGGCCAGCATCCCAAAAAGTCGCGGGCGTGATTCGTTCATGGCTTCTGCGGTTTGCGGGAATTATTATTTTCCGCGACGAGCGGCGGCGTGTTCGTCATCAAATTCGGATCGGGCGGAATGTTCAAATAACTTGCGCAGCGCTCGGCAATGTCCTTGAAAACGGGTCCGCAGATTTTGCCGCCGTAATAACCCTCTTTCGGTTCGTCCATCACGACGGAAATGCACAGCTCCGGATTGTCCGCCGGGAAAAAGCCGATGAACGACGAGACGTATTTGCCGGAAGCATAAGCGCCGTTCTCCGCCTTTTGCGCGGTGCCGGTCTTGCCCGCGACGACGTAATTTTTCAACGCCGCGCCGGGCGCGGTGCCGTCCTTGGTCACGACCGTTTTCAACGCCTCGATCATCTGCCGGCTGGCGGCTTCGCTGATGACCTGGCGCACACGTTGCGGCCGGTAGGTTTGCACCACGCTGCCGTCGCGTTCCTGCAGGCGGCTGACAATCATCGGGGCCATCAGGCAGCCGTCGTTGGCGATGGCGGCCATCGCGCAAAGCATTTGCAGCCGCGTCACCGCGACGCCGTGGCCCATCGGAATCTGCGCGATGGAAACCTTGCTCCAATCTTTCACCGGATACAAAAATCCCTTCGCCTCGCCCGGCAGCGGAATGCCGGTGCGCTGGCCGAAGCCGTAGTTCCAGGCGTAATCGTAAAGGCTTTGTTCGTGGAGCCGTTCGATGGCGATTTTCGCCGCGCCGATGTTGGACGACTTCATGATGATGTTTTTCACGGACTCATTTCCGAGACTTTCATGGTCATGCAGCACACGGCCCGCGTAGGCGAAATGCCCGTTCTCGCAAAAAAACTGATCGTTCAATGTCACCACCTTTTTGTCCAGCGCGCCGGAGACGACGACGATTTTGAACACCGAACCGGGTTCGACGACATCGCCGATGCAACGATTGTGCGTATCCGGAGTTATGGTATTCGGTCGGTTTGGGTCAAAATTTGGCAGCGATGCCAACGCCAGAATTTCGCCAGTGCGCGGGCGCATGACGATGCCGGTGATGCTGCGCGGCGTGTGGGTTTGCATCGCGTCGGCCAGCGCGGTTTCGACGATGTGCTGCACCGCCGAATCAATCGTCAGCACGACATTCAAGCCGTCGCGGGCGAGCACGTCCTCGTCGCGCAAGGCGACCAGTTCGCGCTGCGCCCGGTCGGTTTCGGTCACGCGCCAGCCAGCCACGCCGCCGAGTTGCTTGTTCATCGAACGCTCGATGCCGTCGCACCCGGTGATTTGCGAAACCGTGTGCCCGTTGATTTTCATCTCCTCGGTTCCCGGAAAGCCGACGACCTGCGCCGCCAGCGAATTTTGCGGATAAATGCGCATCTGGTCCGACTCCGGATAAATCGCCGCCTGCCGCAGGTTGCGGAAAAATTCCTTCGCTTGGTGCGGCAGTTTTTTTTCATCCACGCCGAACGTGAGATTTGTCATCGTCGCGAAAACGCGCTGCCAGGTTTCTTCGGGAACCCGTTCGGCCAGCCGGACGTAATGCAGCCCGTTCGTGACGATTTCGCCCTTCGCCGTGCGCGCCAAGTGCGGCGTGAGTTTTTGCGCGAGGTCGGCTTCGTTCAATTGCAGCAATGGCGCGAGCGCGTGGGCCACCACCGCCTGCTGGTTGCCGATCAGCGACGGGTCGGCGCAAATCCGTTTCACCGGGACGCTCGTGGCGAGAATGTTTCTGTTCGCGTCGAGAATGTCACCCCGGCGCGGCACCTGCCAGTATTCGTGCTGCGTGTTGCCTTCCGCCAGCTTCGCCATCTCGTCGTGGCGCAACACCTGCAAATCCACGAGCCGGTAGCCCAGCCCGGCGAAGGCGGCTCCGAGCACGAACAGCAGCAGCAGCGCGCGGCGGATTTGTTGTTTGTTGGTCATCCTAAAAGGAGGCCAGCCGCCCGTGGCGATCGGTTCCTCAACCAACGGCGTCACGAGCGGCGGCCAAAATTATTTTCGTCAGGGCGTCAGGCCGGTGACCGGCCGCCGGGCAAACTGGCGCGCATCGTTTTTCTCCGGCGCGGGCACCGGCTCCACGATCCGCACCACCTGCGCCGGCTGCGCGGGCGCGAGACCGAGGTTCAGCTCCTTCGCGCGCCGGTCCAGCATCACCGGCGAATGTAAAATCGCAATCTGGTTGCCGAGGCTTTCGTTGTCCCGTTTGATTTTCGCCAGGCTTTTTTCCCGCTCGCGAATCAGCACGCCCAGCCGGTCAATCTGGCTTTTCTGCCAGACATAACCAATCGCCGAGCCGCAAATCAGCGAGCACAGCAAAACCACCTTCAGCACCGGGCCGAAGCGGATTGCCGCCGACTGACTTTTTCGATTTTTCGCCATCTTAAATTTTCTCCAAAATTCGCAACTGCGCGCTGCGGGCGCGCGGATTTTCTTTCAACTCGATTTCGCCCGGCAAAATCGCCTTGCGCGAAACCCACTTCAATTCCGGCACACGCGGCGTCCGCAGCTCCGGCACATCCACGTCGCCGGTGAACGTGTAATCACGCGTCTTTTCGCGGCCGAACTCTTTCACTACGCGGTCTTCGAGCGAGTGAAACGTGATCACCGCCAGCCGCCCGCCGGGCTTCAAAATTTTCACCGCCGCTTTCAGTCCGCGCTTCAGCGAGCCAATTTCATCGTTCACCACGATGCGCAGCGCCTGAAACACTTTCGTGGCCGGATGCGCCTTTTTTCCATGGCGCGGCGCAAGGCGCTCAATCAAATCCGCCAACTGCTTCGTCGTCTCAAATTTTCGCAGCGCGCGGTCATGCACAATCGCCTTCGCGAACCGCCGGGAATCGCGCGCGGCGCCAAATTCCCAAAAAATCTTCGCCAGCGCTTCCGCGTCGTCGCCATTCACCAAATCAGCTGCCGTCAGCGGCTGCCGGTCGTCCATCCGCATATCCAGCGGGCCGTCGTTCTGAAAACTGAACCCGCGTTCCGCGTGATCCAGTTGCGGCGAACTCACGCCCAAATCCAACAGCACGCCGTCACAACTTTTTTCGGCGAGCCATTCCGCCAGCTCGGAAAAATTTCCACGCCGGATTTCATAGCGCCCGGCGAATTTCTCCGCCAACCGTTTTTTGGCGGTTTCAACCGCGCCGCCATCGCGATCGCACCCAGACAGCCATCCAGTCGGCGAACTCGCGGCCAGAATGCTCGCCGCGTGACCAGCTCCACCGAGCGTCCCGTCGGCGTAGCGGCCGTTCGGGTGCGGCTTCAGCGCGGCCAGCACCTCCGCCGCCATCACTGGTTGGTGAATGAATTCTGGCACTGCGCATTTTCAAATTTGTTTCACGAGCCGTTCGCCCATAAATTCCCACGCCGAGCGCGGCGGCGGCAGCATCGGCACTTCCGGCGTGGCGGCGGTGCGCGACTTGACCGGGACAATTTCAATGTCGGCGTCGGCCAGATCGTTGTGAATCACTTTCACGGACTCCAGCGAAAGCTCGGCCTGCACGGCGTTCGTCAGCGGCGGCGCGACCGGCTCCGGCGCGCGGAACGGATTCAATTTGTCCTTCCAGCTCGCGGCCCGCGTTGGACCGGCGGCGGCGAGCCTGGGGATTTTCTGCATCTGGGCGGCCCCGGGCGCGGAAAAATTTTTCACTTCCGCCGGGGCCGGCTCGGCCGGCTTCGGCGTGAACGGATTTTTTTCCGCGTTGAATTTCGGCAGATAAACATGCTTGTTCTCGCGGTAGGCAATGCAGCCGTTGCCGACAAAAAAAGTTTTGCCGGCACCGAGTAATTTTCCAAGCTTCATAAGCATCACTCCATGAATTTGAAGGCTTCGTGCGCGAGCACCGCGTCCGACGCCTTGACTTTGTCGTAACGAACCGGATTCCAAATCTCAAACCGATCCAGCAGACCGACGAGCACCACCTCGTCCTTGATGTCCGCCTTGCGCGCCATTTCATCCGGCACGCAAATCCGACCGGCCTTGTCGAGCGTCACCTGGGCGGATTCGCTGCCGATGAAGCGCTTCAGATAAATTTTCTTCTCGTCGCCCTTCGGCATCGCGTCAATGTCCGCCATCAACTGCGCCATCTGCGCCGGCGGCAAAACGCGCAGACACATGCCCGCGTTGTGCTTCGGCCAGAGCATCATCGTCAACTCCACGCCCTCGTCTTCCGGCCGCCACTTGGCCGGAATCTGCACGCGCCGTTTCTCATCCACTCCGTGCCGGAAGCACGAATTATAGACGGTCTGCGCGAATTGTTTGGCGTCGCTCATCTTATTCACGGTGATTTTGAAAACGCTCTCAATCACCCACAACGCTCCATTATTACCCACTTTACCCCACTCTTGTCAACGAAAATTTGGCTCCGAAACCGTTAATTATTCAAAAGTTATTCACAATTTGTCCCGAAGTGTGAATTGTCAGCCCCCGCCCCGTTCCGCTACGCTGCCGCCGTGCGAACCGCTGATTTCCATTTTGAGTTGCCGCCGGCGCTGATTGCCCAGCAACCCGCCGCGCGCCGCGATGGCTCGCGCCTGCTCATTTTGGAACGAAAAACGCAGAAAGTCGAACACCGCCGGTTTCCCGACCTGCTGGAATTTCTGCATCCCGGCGACGTGCTGGTCCTGAACAACTCCCGCGTGATCCCGGCGCGGCTGCACGGCACGAATGAAAAATCCGGCGGAAAATTTGAAATCCTCCTGCTCGAAGAAAACGCCGCGAACGACTGGTGGGCGATGATGCGGCCGGGCAAACGCGCCAAAATCGGGACGCAAATCCGGTTGCAAGAAAAAAACGGCGCGGCTACGAAAATGATTGCGACCGTCACCGCCGTCAATGCCGAAGGCCACCGCCGTCTGCAATTTTCCGGCCCGGAAAATCTTTTTGGCGAACTGGACAAACTCGGCGAACTGCCGCTGCCGCCTTACATCGAACGCCACGGCGAACAGCCCGGCGACCGCGAGCGTTACCAGACCGTTTTCGCGCAGCCCGCCGGCTCCGTCGCCGCGCCGACGGCCGGCTTGCATTTCACGCCCGAAATGCTCGATAAAATCCGCGCGCGCGGCGTCAACATTTGTTTCGTCACGCTGCACGTTGGCGCGGGAACTTTTCTGCCAGTGAAAGCCGAAAACGTTGCCGACCATAAAATGCACGCAGAACGATTTGAGCTTGGCGAAACCACGGTTTCCGCCATCAACGAAGCGAAAAGATTTGGCCATCGCGTCATCGCCGTCGGCACCACGGCGCTGCGGACGCTCGAAACCGTCGCGCGGCGGAACGCCGGAACACTCAATGTTCATGCGGGTAAAACCGACATCTTCCTTTTTCCTCCGGCGGCGTTTCAAATCGTGGACGCGCTGCTGACGAATTTTCATCTGCCGGAATCCACGCTGCTGATGCTGGTCAGCGCGTTCGCCGCGCCCGGCGAAAAAACCGCCGGCCGCGAGCTGATTTTGCAAACTTACGCCGAGGCGATCCGCGAGCGCTACCGCTTTTTCAGCTACGGCGATGCGATGCTTATTTTATGAGTCCAAAGTCCAAAGTCCAAAGTCCAAAGCTGCCGTTCGTTTTTGTGAACATGGCGATGACAGCGGACGGGAAAATCGCGACGGCGAACCACGCGGTTCACTCCTTCGGCAGCGCGCGGGATTTGGTGCACCTTTACGAGCTGCGCGCCACGGCGGACGCGGTGTTGTGCGGCGCGCGGACGGTGGAAATTTCGGAGAGCATTTTAGGAACCGGTGGTGAACGATTTCGGAAGCTGCGATTGAAGCATGGGCTGGCAGAATACAATTTGCGCGTCATTGTCAGCGGCAGCGGCTCGATCAATCCCGAGGCGGAGATTTTCAAAAAAAGGTTTTCTCCGATCATCGTGCTGACGACGAAACGCGCCCCAGCCAAAAAACTGGCGCAGTTCCGCAAACTGGCGGACGAGGTGAACATTTGCGGCACGGACAGAATTAATTTCCGCGCCGCGTTCCGCTGGCTGCGGACGAAATGGAATGTGCGGCGGCTGCTGTGCGAAGGTGGCGGCGAATTGAATGACGCGTTGTTTCGCGCGGATTTGGTGGATGAAATCCACCTGACCATCTGCCCGAAAATCTTCGGCGGCCGCACCGCACCGACGATTGCGGACGGGCTTGGTTTTCAATGCCTCGCGGACGCTGCCAGATTTGAATTGACTTCAAAAAAACGCGAAAAGGGCGAGTTATTCACCGTATTTTCCCGGCTTAAATAAAGGGTTTTATTGAATTTTCAGCCCGGAAACGGCAAACAACGGGCGGGTTTCGCAGGAAACCCGCCCGCTGCATTTTTTATTTTGCAGTGCTGGCCGGAAGTTACGGCTGGCGCAGGATGTAGAACAGTTGCGCGTTGGTCGCCGGCGAGCTGTTGGTGAATTGATAGTTGCCGGAACCGGCGGGACTTTCAACCGCGTGTCCCACCAAGGGCCAGTTGGAAAACGGAGCCGTCAGATTATTCGTCGCCAGCACCGAGTAACTCAACCCGGTGATATTGGTGAAGACGAACTTAAGCTGCCCGCCGCTTAACTTGACGCCACCCAAACGGGACGGAATAGGCGCGGGAATATTAAACCCAGGCGAACTCGTCGCTCCCGCCATCCCGCTCGAGGTGAAGGCAATCGTGGCACCCGTGACTATGTTGGTGCTGAAAGCCGTCAGGTTGGTGAACGTGACCACACCGGCGCTGGTCGTCAGCGTCAAGGTCCCGCCCAAAGTCCAAGTATTTTGGACAGCCGCCGCAGTGACATTGGCGGCGTTGGTAACGACGTTGCCGTATTGGTCTTCAACCTTCACCACGGGCTGATTGGTCAGCGTGCCGCCATTGCCAAGCGGGCCTTTCGCCTGCGTCGTGACGACCAGTTGCGTCGCCGGACCGGAGACGAGGTTTTGAATGATTGAATTGGTGCTGTAACCCGCCGCGCTGATCACGATGGTTTTGGGACCAGAGCTTTGCAGGAGTGCCGATTGAGACGGGTCAAACACGATCTCGCCAGCGACATTCGTGGCATAAGCCGTATTCGTCAAAACAATTCCATTCACCGTGATGCTGGTGATCGAGATGCGCCAAAGGGAATCGTCCGGAGATAGGATGTTAGTAATCAGCCCGCTCACCGCAGTATTCGCTTGTGCCGTCAGGATGGGCGGTGGAATCGGCGCAGTCGCATAAGCGGACGGCACGGGCACAAACGTGAGGCCAATGACGGTGGTGCCGGCGGGTGCGGTATAGATGGTGTTGGTCGTGATGATGTTGATAGAACCTAGAAGGGTCTGGTCGGTCACCCGGACAATGCTGTTGGCGGCACCAATGCCGTTGGCATAATAAAGATAGACGCCGACGTTGCCGTTGGTGGTGGCGAACAGCGAGCTGCCGTTATCCGTGTTGGTCCAAGATCCGATGGCGGTCCAGGAATCGTCCGGGTTTCTTGAAAACTTATTGATGACTCCGCCGGTAATTACATTGGTGTAATAGACTCCGTTGGTGACGGTGATAACCGGGTAGCTCACACTTTGATCGAAGGTATAGAGAATGGCAAAGGAAGCCGGGTCCTGACTGCCGTTGGTGGACATCAGGTAGAAATCCACGACCAAGCCATCCGGCGGTGGAGTGGCGGACGTGGTGTTCCAAGGCCCATCATAGCCAGAGTAATAATAATCCAATTGACCCACCGTGCCATTGTTGAATTGGAAGACAGCCGGGCTGGGCAAGTTGGCAACAACTTTTTGCGTTAGCGACCAGGCACTGCCGCCAAACGACCGGACGCAATAGTTGTTTTGCTCGTAAACATTTGCGCTTTGACCACTGATAGAGTCATAGACGCATAATCCTCCTTTGTCATCAATCAAGAAGTCAGCATTGTCCGGGCTGCACGCCGCGCGAACGGCGCTGCCGCCGAGCGAATTGGAAACATACTTGCCCGTCTTGGTGAACTGATTGGTATAGTTCAGGGTTCCCACCGCGCGATTCAAGTTGAAGGTTTCGTCCAACGTCGCTGAACTGCCATCGTCAAAGGCACCAAAGACCAGGAAGGTGCCGTCATCACTTAAAGCCATATGGCCCGCGCCGCCGGAGGCGGTCAGACGGAGGGCGTTGGTGCCTGTGGCAGTAATGGGATTGAGGTTGACCGGCTTGGTTTGGCCCGCCGCCGAAGGTTGGATCTCAATCACGCTGAAGGTTGAGTTACCCCCGGTCGCGTCCACTTGAATGGCCGCCAAATTGCCTTGCGTAAACTGGCTGGGCGGCGCACCAATGACGAAGCTGGCCGAATTGGTGGCCGTGATGGGGCCGCCAGAAATGGCGAAGTGGATAACCGCATTGGATATTGCCGACGTGCCGATGACCGTCGCGGTCAAATCGGTGAAGGTGCAGGAGCCGTTGACAATCGGCTGAACCGTGGAACCACTCAAGATCCAAGTCGCGGGCGAGTTACTCACGGTGGCCGTGACCACCATGCTGGCATAGGGATTCGTGGTGCCGTTGCCATATTGGTCGGTAACGGTGAAAACGGGATTGGCGAGCAAGGTGCCGCCGCTGGCCATTGGACCGGCCGGTTGGGTGTAAGCCATCTTCGTAGCCACGCCGGTGGCAACATACTGGACGACCTTGGCCGAAGTATAATTGGTGGCATTAATAACAATGTAATCAAATCCGGCCGTGTCTAACACGAAGGGATTCGTGGACGGCGGGGCCGGGTTGAAGACGATATTGGACGCCGTCATGGTATAGGCCGTGTTCGTCAACTTAACGCCGTTGACATAGATGCTGCTGATGTTGGTATGCCAGCCCGCGTCATTGAGGGCAACGCTCTCACTGAACGTGTTGGTGAACCGACTATCCACCGTGGCCGAGAGCGCATTGGTCAGCACGGGCGCGATCTGCCCGTTAAACTGGCCGTTGACCGCGACATTGTCTATGCGGGCGTTGCCCGAATTGTTGTTATACGCCTGATGCAGAAAGTTCACGCATTGACCATTCTGCGCGGCGTTCACCACCCGGAAGGCAAACAAGGGATTGTTCGCCACGCCGGGAACACCCGTGAAATCAATGCTCATGTAGTTATAAAAAAGGGAACCAATGGTGTTATCAATGAAGGTTCCATTCACAATATCGGAACTATAACCTTGCGACTCGCTGGCATAGGCGGGCGTGTTGACCTGTATCAGCGTGGGATAGGAACTACAGGCCAGATTAGCCACATTAGTGAAATTCACTCCGTCGGTCGCGTAAAGCACGCACATACGCGCTTCCCCCTGGGTCGTGAAATATAGGTCGAAGGTCACCAGTATGTTGGTGTAATTGACCGTGCTCACATCAAACTCGGCGCCCTGGCTGCCGATAGGTTGAGTTGAAAGCCAGCCGTTGCCGGGCTGCCCGCGCAGGCGCCAGACATTGGCTCCCGCCGGGCCGGTTGAAGTATAAGGCCCGGCCGGCGCCATGGTCAGAATATCCGCATCATTGGTGCTGTTATTGGGCGTGAACGCGGAGGAAACCAATGGGCTGGCCGGCGTGCCGAAACCAATGCACGTGGCGATGGCCGTGTTGTTGGAAATGGCGGGAATCGGCTTGTTGATATGTTTCGCAATCGCCAGATTGTCAAACGTCCAGTCCGCCACCGTGTCAAAGGAAACCCCTTTGATGACGACGTTGTCCAGCGTCCAATCACCTTGATTGGCCGGGTTGTAAATGGCCCCGGTAAGGTCGAGACAGTTCGTGCCCGTGGCGGCATTCACAATGCGGATGGCGAAATTCGGATCGTTCGCCACGCCCGGCACGCCGGTCAAATCAATCGTCACGCCATTGTTCCAAGCCGCCGCCGCGCGGTTCGTGAGCAACAGATAGGAGCCGACCACTATTTCATTGTTCGGATCGGTATTCGTGGCGAGGATGCCCAGCGTTCCTGCCGAGGTGAGGCGGGCATTCTGCCAATAAGTGCCATCCTGCGAATACTGCACCAGCAACGCCGCCTCCGAGCTGGGCTGGGCATAAACATCGAAGCTCACCTTGAGCTGGTAAAAGCCCAGTGTGCTCCCGGCGAACTGCGCTCCCTGCGCCCCGATGCCGCCCGGGATGGCCGGGCTGGTATAAGTCGTGGACCAGCCGACCGACGCGCCCCCGGTGTTACCCACGCTCCAGGCATTGGCACTGCCGGCGGAGCTGCCGGCTTGCGAGCGGACGGTCGGGCTGCTGCTCCCGCCGAAGCCGAGGACCGTCGCCCCGCCGAAACCGGTCGCCGCCGCCGGCGTGGCGCTCGTGCCGAGGCCCACGTTATCAAAGGTCCAGGCGGTGAGAGTAGTGGCGGCGGACGCGCTGGACAACGCGGCGGCCAGGACGGTGGCAATACAGGCTAGGTTATTTATTTTCATTTAACAGTTGTTGGTAGTTGGGGTTTCCTTTGCAAAAGCAACGGCACATCAAAGCGTGCGCCGGTAATTATCCATAGTCAGGTTACAGACAAATGGTGGTTAGGTGACAATCTGGCAACAAACCAGCCCCGCGACGACCTGCCTGTGAAAAAGTTCTAGCCCAACCGCCTGGGTGAAGAATAAAGCGTTTCCGCCCATCCCTTGCCGCCGTGACGGAAAACCAATCCGCCCGCGTCCGGCTCATAAAAAAATGTGCTGGACAATCTTCCGCCTCCGGCCCAATCTCAAAATTGTCACATAGGTCAGGCCACAAACTGCATTATTTAATAATTAAAACCGGCATCATGGATACCGCGACACAGGAGCCGCTGACAGACACACTCAAGCCAATATATGCCCACTTTGTTTTCCGGGAACACCCGCAGGCGCTCGCGTTTGCCGCGTCGGTAGTCGAGCGCGATTGGAAGGTTAACGTGACCTTTACACCCGAACGCGCGCTCTGGCAGGCCACGGTGCGGCGAACAATCCGTCCGGTGTTTTCAGAGATCACCATTTGGCTGACCACCTTGGTCGCGCGGGCGACGCCGTTGGACGGTAAGTCTGATGGTTGGGGGCATGAACCGTAAGCCTGACTCCGTGAATAAAAGCCGCCGGAGATTTAATCGTTCCGCCCCTGCCGGTGCGCATCCACACCGGCCCAACCTGTCTTGGCGCGCGGTTTTCATCCAATTCCGGGAACCAATTACTTAATGCCGGTATTTCTTCACTTGAAGACGCTCCATCCTTAATTAAAGAAACCGCTTCTTTACTTAACGATGCCCGTCTTTAATTAAAATGCGACTTCCTTGGTGTTTGCCGGCGGGTTTTTTATTGGGGCGGACGGTCCAAGCGGACGGGGCGACGGCTTGTTGCGCAATTGTAACCAGCCCGCCATGTGGCTGTAACGTGGAGATCTCATGCTACTCGGACAGGAAAGAGTTCCCATTTTCCGATTGCAACCACGACTTAGCCCGAACCATGAAACTGAAACATAAGCCAGACGCCGGATTCACATTAATCGAACTATTGGTGGTCATCGCCATCATCGCGATTCTCGCGGCCATGCTGTTGCCGGCCTTGTCCAAGGCCAAGGCGAAAGCGCAACAGGTGGTGTGCCTCAGCAACTTGAAACAGTGGGGTTTGGCGGACTCGATTTATATTGATGACAACAACCAGTTTTTTCCCTCGCCGCGTTATCAGGCCAGTTATGATGTGGCGTCGGATGAGGACAATCCGACTTGGACGGACATTGCCGCCTACCATTACAACCGCCCGACGCCGGCGGGGGATGATGTGTGGTTCAATGCCCTGCCGCCGCTGGTCGCGAGCAAGCCGCTGTATGATTGGGCCATCGGGGCCAACAAGACGCTCTTTAACACCTCCATAAGCCGTAATATCTTCACCTGCCCGACGACGATTGCCCAAGGCATAGACCCGGCGGACCAGCCGCAAGATCATGGCTATATGGAACCGGGTCAGCGCCCGCTGTTTTCCTTCGGCATGAATTCAAAGGGACCGGCCAATGCGAATCTCACGGCCAGTCCGCCCCTCGCGAATGTCAAGGCCACCTGGGTGGCGCATCCTTCGGCGTATGTTTTGTTTTCGGACACCCGCAACCGCTCCGCCGAACAGCCGTTTTTTCCCTACAATGCCAATCCGTCCGCCGGTGACAACCAACTGGTGCTCGGCACGCCGCAGTCTTATACCACGCGCTTCTCCGCCCGGCATAATCAGGGCGCCCAGATCACCTTCAGTGACGGCCATGCGGCCTATTACAAATACGAATATGTCGTATCAGACGGCACAGCGGTGGCCCCTACCGGGCCGACGGCCGGCCAGACGGTGGCGGCGGGCAAAGATCCCGGCCGGCCGGATATCAATTGGGATTTCCAAGGCTTTCCGGTTATCAATTGAGCTTGGGCCGTCCGTCCGTTTCCTTTTACACTCACACTTATGAAAAATATTCGTTCACGCTTGTCTTTGCCACTCACCTGCCTGGTGGTCGGACTGTTCCTGCTGGCTCCGCTCGGCGCGCTGGCGGATCTCAATTACCTCAAGACCGGCAAACCCGAAGCCGCCACGCTGCTCGCGCCGCCGCCGCTGCCGGATTCCGCCGAGCAGACCGCCGACCTGGAAACGGTAAAAAGAGTTTATCACGCCGCCGGCAGCAACGACGTGGCCGCGGCGTATGCGGAAAAGAAATTCTCCGTCTTCAATTTCGCGGAAGCCGTCGGCAGTTTTTTCGCCGAGACCAACCTGCCCCAGACCGCCGCCTTTTTTGAGAAAGTCCAGAAAGACGCCGAGAGCGTGACGGACACGGGGAAGGATTTCTTTCATCGCCCGCGCCCCTACTCCACCGATCCGAGCCTCGCCAATGGCAAGCTGGAAAAAAGTTTCAGCTATCCCAGCGGCCACTCCACCGAATCCATGGTGCTGGCGCTCGTCCTGGCCGAGGCCGTGCCGGACAAACACGACGCCATACTCGCGCACGCGCGCATGATGGGCTGGCATCGCGTGCAGATCGCGAGACATTACCCGACGGATATTTACGCCGGCCGCGTGCTGGCCCAGGCCATCGTCCGCGAACTCAAGAAAAGCGACGCCTTTGAAAAAGAACTGGCCGAGGTGAAGGCGGAAATCGCCGCCGCGCAAAAATAACCGGCCGTGATGCCAGGGGAAATAATTCCGCCTCGTCGCGATCTCCGGAGCTGGCCAGGAAGCCGCAAAATAGGGTTGACTATTTACAACCAGCGGCTTGACTTTCAACCGGGAGATTTTGAATGATTAAGTTTAAGCTTAAATTCCCATGAACAAATTTTTCGCCCTTGCATTCGTCTTCGGTTCACTGGCGGCAGCGCAGGCCCAATTCACTGTCGGCGATCTGGTGGTCTTGCGGGATGGCACCGGCAGCGCGGCGCTTTCCAGCGCCGGCACCGCGCTTTTCCTCGACGAGTATGCCACCACCGGCGGGTCCCTGTTGTATAGCGTGGCGATTCCCACCAGCGGTTCCACGGCCTTGGTGAACAGCGGCTCGGCGGCATCGGAAGGCGCCTTGAACCTTTCTGCGAACGGCCAGGAACTTGTCTTCGCCGGATACAACACCAATGCCGGCTTTGCTTCGATTGCCAATTCACCTTCCGCCACGGTGGCGCGCGGCGTCGGAACGGTGGATGCCAGCGGCAATTACACCTTGGCCGCGACCACCAGTTCCTCTTTCAGCGCAAATAACATCCGCTCCGGCACCAGCGACGGCAATGGAAATTACTGGGCTGCCGGTGCCAACAGTGGCGTGGTTTATTTGGGCTCTGGAACGCCGGCCGCCGTTTCCACCACCAGCGCCAACAATCGCGTCCTGCAAGACATCGGCGGCAACCTCTATTTCTCATCCGGTTCTGGAACCCACGGCATCTATTCGATCAGCGGCGCCCCCACCACCACGGGCAACACGGCCAACAACATCGTCAACACCGGCTCCGCCTCCAGCCCGTATGACTTTGCCTTCAACTCCGCCGGCAACCTCCTTTACATCGCCGACTCCGACGCCTTCACCAATTCCACCACGATTGGCGGCGTGGAAAAGTGGCAATTCAACGGCACCGCGTGGGTTTTTCAATATTCACTTTCCCTGGGCACCAACGGCGCGGTCGGGCTGGCCGTGGACTTCAGCGGAGCCAATCCCGTCATCTATGCCACGTCCGCCAGCGGACAAAGCCTCTTTGACATTGTTGACACCGGCTCAAGTTCCACCGGCACGCTGCTGGACAGCGCCGGAGCCAACGAAGCTTTTCGCGGCCTGGACTTTGCGCCCACGCCCGCGCCGGAACCTGGCACGCTGGCTTTGATTGGATGCGGCGTGACGGCAATAATCACTTTCCGCCGATTGAAAAAATTCCGGGCCTGACACCGATTGGAAAAACTTTTTCCGTTTCATAACTGAAACCGCCACCGGATTGCCAAAGGGACGGCCTCGCCAGTTCAGCCTTCATACCAGCGCGGAAAAACCATCCCGGCGCGGTGGCCGGTCAGCAGGCCGCGCAACATCCCGTGCGCGGCAAACCAGAACGACCGCGCCGCCAGCCGCAGCGTCATGCGCCGTTTCCGCGCCCCGCCGCGTTGCAGACTCCGCAAATAAGCGCGAATTCGCGCCGGCGTCCAGTGGAACGCGGCGGCGGCAAGCAGCGCCCATTCGAGATCACGCCGCGCGCCGATCCGCGTGGCCGATGGCAGAAAATTAAAGTCGCGGAAATTTTCGCCGGTGCCGTCCCACAATTCATCGCGCCAGAACGGCGTGCCCGGCAGCGGCGTCAGCGGAATGAAAAACGCGTGGTTCATTTCCAGCTCATGCGACAAATGGAAAATGGCGCGCACCGTTTCCGGCGTGTCGCCCGGCAGCCCGTAAATAAAAGTGCCCAGCGTGAACACCTGCGGATGTTCGCGCGCCAAAATTTGAAACGCCTCGCGCACGACGCGAATCGTCGTGGATTTGTGGACGGCTTTCAGACTGCCATCGTCCGGCCGTTCCACGCCGACATAAACTTCGTTCAGGCCGCCGCGCACCATCGCGGCGAGCGCGCCGGATTGGGCGTCGCGCACGAGGCAGTCGGCCCGCACCCAGGCACTCTGGCCGACGGAAATTTTTTCGCGGAGCAGCGCTTCGGCAAGTTCGGCGGGAAGCTGCGGATGCGCGTTGAAACATGGATCCACCCAGCCGAGGTGCCGGCGGTCGTAATCGCGCGTTTGAATTATTATTTCCTCCAGCAAACGCGGAACGGATTTGAAACGGACGAAGGGTCGCGTCTGTTCCGCGACAAAATTTCCCATCTGCCGCCACAGCACGCAAAAATCGCACGCGTCAAAACAGCCGCGAGACGATTCGATGGCGGCGAGGCCGGGATGATTGCGGCTGCCCGCGCCGTAGCGGTGCATCGGCAGCAAATCCCAGGCGGGCATCGGCAAATCATCGAGATTTTTTATGAGCGGACGCGGCTTGGTCCGCACCACTTCGCCGTCGCGTAAAAAAGAAATTCCAGCAACAGCAGCCAGCGCGTCCGGTGAATTTTCACGCAGCGCGTGCGCGAGTTCCACAATCGTGTTTTCACCTTCGCCATGCGCGACGACATCCACAAGACCGGTTTGCAAAACCTGCGGCGCGACGTGGCCGAAGAAACAGCCGCCGGCGATGACTTTTGCGCCGAGGCTTTTGGCGAGGCGCGCGAGGCGCAGACATTCGGCGCAGCTCACGGCTTCCTCGCCCATCGCCAAAACGGCGGGGCGGCGCGAGCGGAGTTCGCGTTCCAGCGAGCGCCAGCCCATTTCGAGCGGCGGCGCGTCGAGAATTTCCACGCGCCAGCCGGAATTATTTTGTCGCAGCCTCGCGGCCAGCGAGGCGAAGGCCAGCGGCGGCCAGAACGAACTGGCGGGACCGTTGAACGGCCACAGCGGGCGCGGCGGGCGGACGAACAAAAATAATTCGTTCATGCCGGCGTCGTGGATTCGGACCGTGAAATCCGCCGGACCAGCCAGCGCAACGCGAGAAAGAAATTGGCCAGCACCAGAATCGCCAGCGCCAGCGCGCCGCCGGCGGTGGCCGCGCCAAGAAAATTCGCCGCGAGCGCATTGCCGTTTTCCGCGAGCAGCGGCGTGAGCAAAAGACAGACGAGCAGCGCCGCCGCGAAGCCGCCGATCTGCGCCGGAGAATTTTTTTCCGGCGGATTTTTTCCGGCCAGCGGCAACCGCAGAAACGCGATGAGGCCGAAGCCGAAGAGAATGCCGCTGGCGCAGCGCAGTTCCGGGTTTTGCGGAATCCAATAAAAACCCGACGGCACCATGAACAGCAGAAACGCGCCGTTGAGCCACAACCAGCGCGGCGTCGGCGCGGGCCGCCACGCGAGGTGCAGCAGCGCGGCCACGAACGCGCCGACATAAACACCGGTGCAGCGCTGGCAGCACGGCAGCAGTTCGCCGCCGGGCGACCAAGAGTGCGCGAGGTTCTGGCCGCAGACCCAACTGAAAATTGGGTGGAGAAATTCCAGCATGATTATTTCAAGCCGTCATCCTCAACCGCCGGCAGCGTGATCGGCACCTTGGTGATGTTGGGGTGGCTGCGGTCCACCGATACCAGAAACAGCGCGCAGTCGGCGGGCTGGAGCGCGCTTTTCTTTTTCACGCCGAGCCAGGCCGAGGACACGGCCCACGTCCGGCCGTCGTGCGACAGCGACGGCTGGGCCATGAGGAAACTGTCGGTGTCGGCCGGCACTTGAAACAGCGGCGTGAAACGCAGCGGCTGTTCGTTCAACGGAATTTCCAGCAGGCCGTATTCGCAGTTGGTCTGGCCCGCCGCCTGACTGGTGTAGGCAGTGAACACGCGATCTTTTTTCGGCCCCAAATCCAGCCATGGGCCGACGACGGTAATCTGGTCGGTGCCGCGCGCGATGCGGCGGGTGAATTTTTCGACACCGTCCTGGCGAACACAGAGTTGCGCGTTCGTTTTTTCGCCGCTGATCAAATAAATTTTGCCGGTCGCCGGATCGAAATGCGGGAAGGTTCCATCGCCGCTGTTGCCAGTGTCGTCGTGCAACGTCAGGCGCGGCGTGAACGCCAGCGTCTGCGGATCAACCGTGCCGAAGTCCATCATTTGATTCGTCCCGCGCTGTTCGCGAAAGCCGAGGATGGTCTGGCCATCGTCGCCGGGCAGCGTGAGAATTCCGTTGGTGGCAACGAGCATTTCGCCGGTCATCCAATCCACGCGGGTGAGTTGATGCTCGCCGTTCAGGAAAATTTTGGGGCCGCTCAAGGCAAACGGATAAAGCAACGCGTCCGGCGATTCGGGCATATCGGGCAGGAAGATTTGGCGCACCGGTTCCTTGCCGCCGCGCGGCAGCACAAAGAGCGACAGGTTGTTTTTGCCGCCCGCCTCCGCCACGAGAATGTGTTTGGCGTCCAGCCACGCGGCGCGCAGGCTGGCGGAATGGAGGTTGGTGCCGGTGTGCGCTTCATGGCCGGAAAAAATCTGCTCGCTGCGGCCCGTGTCGCGGTCATATAGCGCGATGCTCAACGCGCCGCTCTGCGGGTCAAACGATGGATACAACACCTGCCGGTCGTCCGGGCTGAACGCCGTGGCGCAGGCGAGAATGTAGATGAGCAGCGAACCGCAGCCGATGCCGGCCAGAACGATGTGAAGCGGACGATTCATTTTCATGGTGTCAAAATAGTTAGACCGCACTTTTCTTTTTGTTCTCCATAAAAAGTGTATCAGAGTTCCCGCCGGACGAGAATTGAAAATAAACGGCCGGCATTGGATAAATCAATGCCGGCTGAAGCAGGTCCACCGCGCTGGCAAAAATAATTTTTACCGGCCGGACTAAAACGGCCGTCAAATCTTCACCTTAAACTGTTCGTCCTTTTTCAGCGACTGCACGAACGCCGCCATCAACTGCGGGATCAACTCCAAATCTTTCAGGCTCACCACCTCCACCGGCGAGTGCATGTAGCGGTTCGGCAAACTGATCAGCGCGCTGGCGATGCCGCCACGCGTCCAAAAAATCACATCCGTGTCCGTGCCGCTCGTCGCCGACATCGCCTCGTGCTGGAGCGGAATTTTTTTCTTCGCCGCGACTTCTTCCAGCCGCGCGACCACGTCGGGATGATTGCAGCCGCCGTGCGTGAGCGCCGGGCCGTGGCCGATTTTGATGTCGCCGTGCTGCGTCTTGCTCACGGTCGGATAATCCGTCGCGTGCGTCACGTCCACCACCAGCGCAATGTCCGGCTTGAGCGAATACGCGATCTGCCGCGCGCCGAGCAAACCCACTTCCTCCTGCACATTCGAGACCGCGCAAATTTCCGCGTTCAATTTCACCTTGGATTCCTTCAGCAACCGCAGCGTCTCCGCCACGGCGAACGTGCCGATGCGATTGTCAAATGCCCGCCCCACCGCGAGGTCGCCGCGCAAAATATCGAATTCATCCGCCAGCGTGATCGGGTCGCCGATGCGGACGAGTTTCTCCGCCTCCTTGCGGCTGCCCACACCGATGTCAATAAACAGGTCGTGGATCTTCGGTGCCTTGGGTTCGCCTTCCAACTTCATCAAATGCGGCGCGACGTTGCCGACGACGCCTTTGACCGCGCCGCCGCGCGTGTGGATGACGATGCGCTGCGCCTTGGTGATGGCGGCGTCAATGCCGCCCATTTTGCGGACGTAAATGTAGCCGCCCTCGTCAATGTAATTCACCACCATCGCGATTTCGTCCGCGTGCGCGGCGAGCATGAGGCGCGGGCCGCCGCCCTTGTTGAGCACCGCCACGCAATTGCCGTAGGCGTCGGAAAAAGTCTCGTCGGAGAATTGTTTGGCGTAATCCAGCCAGACGCGCTGGCCGCGCGTTTCGTGACCGACGGGGCTGGGCGTGTTGATCAGGGTGCGGAGAAAATTCAAGGAGGTTTCGTTCATGCCGGAAAAGTAAGCTGCCTGATGGGAAACGGAAAGCGGATTTTCGCTCTTGAGGATGAAAGATAAAAGGGGAACGTCAAAACAGATTGTGCGGTCTGCCCGTCATTTCCTGAATTCAACATGACCTTGCTGCGGGGCTTCGAGCCTCTGTGGCTACATCATTCTCACAAATATCTGACCGTCAATGATCCGGCGTGACTTCGGTGAAGGTCACGGAGGCGCCTTGGCCGTGGGGCGAAGTATTGACCGACAGAGCCGCGTATTGTTTCCCCCGCACCAGCCAGGCAAAATAGCCGGAGGGCGTCCTTTCCTTTGGCAGCATCATCACGGGCCGCCAGCCTAGAGCGCTATATTTTGTGAGCGCCGTTTGAAAAGCCTGCGCCGGGGTTTCGCTTTTGGCCGCGATGGTCGTGTGATAATGTTCGCTTCCATTTTCCTGCTTCACATCCAGCGGCCGGCCATCCCCCTCTTTGTTGGCCACAACCCCCGACGACATTCCCATGAAGAAATTCTCGATCGAAGGGGTCGCAGCGGCGAAAAGTTTTACGGTAATCTCTCCCGGTCCTACGGCGGGCACGGTTGAAATATGCAGGCTCCATCCGTCGCGTTTCAGCACGAGTTCTGAATTCAGACTGTCGCGGTAATTATTAAGCACCTGCTGATTTTCCGGCAGGTTTTCCACCGCTGCCAGTTCACGCATTTTGGGGTCGCCGCCATATGTTTTCTCGGTGGCATCCTGCCAGCCGCGCGCGGTCATCTGGTCGCGGTAATACGAAAGCACTTCGCCGGATGACGCATTGCACTGCCATTGCTCCTTCATGGTTTGAACGCCATTGATAACGGCACTCTGGAAATTGCCGGCACCGCTATGGGGGAAGTTCGGCCAGAAAGGATGAACCGATGAATTGCCACCGGTGGCGGCAGCCGGCTTGCCAACATACATGGCCGGCAAATTCCGGAGTCCATTTTGGCTGTCCAGCAAAAGCTTATGCACTTTCGTCACCAACAGCAAAGCCTGCAACAGCACAAATACGGCAAACAGGGTGACTAGCAATCTGGCCGCGTAATCGAGAATCCCCAGATTGAGAAAAGGCAATAACCGTTTCACATTTAGAACAGCTTGGAGAAGATGGCACCCGCCGAACCGGCGTTGCCACTGATCGTATTCCATATCCCCTTCGCCGCATCCGACCATGAACTCCAAGTATCGGAATCACCATCCCATTGGCAGGTGGAATTGACGGAGCAAACGGAAACCAAATTGGTGGGCATGAATGGAACCTGCACGCTGGGGTTGAGCAAATTAAACGGGAACGGATTAGTGTTGTTATTGAGGGAACTCACGCCGAATGTAATCTGCACCTTGAAAGGCCCGTTGCCACCGGAACTGTCGCTGACGGAATTCGTGGTGTTTAGACCCGCCAAAGCATCGGGGATCAACGCCGCTTGAAGCTGGTTAACATGGGTCAAGCCGGATTGGAAGAAAAAATATTTGTCTATGTCTGCTGCGCTGGGGGCCGTTCCGTTATTGTTCCCTTGATACCAGGCGGCGTAACGCGCCGCCATTTCCGTGCGGATTTGATTGTCGGCCAGATAGAGCGAGTAAACCAAAATCATCCAGACAAATGCCATCAGCGACAGCCCGATTGCGGCTTCCGCCATGATCTCGCCGGCGCGTCTGCGATATGAAGCAACAAGCAGTTTCATATAATCGTCATTAGTGGAAAATGAAATAGCTCTTGGCCGAATTGGTGTTGTCGCTGGGGAAAGGCAAAGTGACGGTGATGAGATATGGCTTCGCATCCGCGTCGCCATTGCAGATGACCGGATGGCCCTCAACCTGACTGCTGGCAATGGCAAGAAAGGCGGGGATTTTAAGATCGCCAGAATAGTTGCCGGAATTACCGATGGCACTGCCGTTCCACATGACTTTGCTGACTTGGTCCCCATTCTTTGTGAAGTCTGAATCTTTCATGCCGCCATTCAACCAAGAGAGGTTGCCCAGTCCCAACAGTTCATTCTGACTGGTCACGCCGGCAACCCAAGTCATGTAGCCGGGATTACCCTTGTAATACAAATCGTTCCAACCCCACCGGGGTTTATGATCGTCGTTGCTGCTTTCTCGTCCATTATCACCACCACCGCCGTCTATAGCAGATGTGTAGTCTGCGCCATCATCTGCTATGGAAGTGTAATCCATTTCTTCACACCCGATATTGCCGGCGACATCGCCAATCTCCGGAACTACCGAAGGCCAGTTTAACGGAAACCCGTTGTTATCGTTGGTATGAACATGCAGGTTCAAACGATCCGGATTGAGCGGTATGGCGTAAATGGGAATCTTACTGAGGACTCCGCCGATCGTATTGTTGACAGTGCTTAAAGTGCTGCTTAATTCATTGCCACCGGAAGAGGAAAAAACACTCACGGCTTTGGTGGCCACTTCGCCGAACCATTCTGTGCCGGTAAGGATTACGTCGTTGGCACCGCTGCCATAGGCATTGGCATTGGCATAGCCAAAAACGATAAAAGGAGCGGCATCCACAATGCCCTCCTGCACGGGCATCAATACGTCATAAAAAAGGTGTTGGACCTTGTCAATAAACGGCAGGGTCATGCATACAATGCAGCTTGCCACCCAGACGGGATAAACTTCCTCGCAAAAAGGTATGTCCTTGATGATCTCAAGCGGCACTGATGCTATGCAAAATCCGGTGGCCACGCCTTCGGCTATGGCCGCCACCTCATCCACCGTGTAGTGAAGGTTGTTTAACAACTGCTCCAAATTGCAAAAGCGCGCCTGCCAGAGCGCAGCGGAGTCGGCGGCGGAGTCAACGGCATTTTGTGCAACGATGCGGTTGTGAATGGCCATGTTGGTGTCCATGGCAACAATCCCGAAAATAGTCACCAAAAAAACCATCATGCCGGCCAAGAGGGTGACTGAACCACGTTGGTCCGAGCGCAACTTTTCCATTTTGGCCGTCAGCTTGAGGCTGTCGGTGTTGGCCGGTTTGGTTGGTTCCATAAAATTAAATGGTTATTAATTACAAGCTGGACAGTCTATGCTCGTTGGAACAGGGCCTATTGGTTTCGCACTTGGATCTTGCTGCTTTAGTGCGGTATTAAGCTGGGTATTATCATCGTTGACCGGACCAGCTGTGCTGTTCACCGCCCCTTGGTCACCGGCCAGTTTCTGCTTGGCGGCAGTCAAGGCGTCCTGATCTTTCTTTAGTTGAGCTTGGGCAGCGCTTAACGCATCTAATTGGGCTTGGGTAGGTTTGGGTTTGGCGTTGTCCACCACGCTCTGAGCTTGGGCGACTTTGCTTTGATCCGATTGAACGGTTGAACAGGCTTGAGTAACCGACATACAATCCTGTTTTGCTACCGCACAGGCGTTGCTATAGGCATTATTGTCATTAGCTACTTTCTGCAGGTTGTCTCCAGGAGAATTGGTTACTCCCGAAGTATCGGTTTCATTGTCCGGCAGGCGCGGCGTGCCGCTCCAAGCCGAGTAGCCGAGAGAGCATTTGGCCTGGATATTAACATAGGGCAAAAGAACTTGAGGGATGTTTGGAATCGAAATACTCGTGCCGAATATACTGTTGAATTCGGAAACCGCCGAACCCGCCTCGGTTTGAAGCTGATTAATTGTTTGTTGGCCTTTTACCAGCCCGCCCAAACCGTTTTCGAGTGATGCGGTGTCAGTATTAATCGTTTTGGTTTTGTCTGCGCTCAAAAAATTCCACATGGCGCTCAAGCCGGGAACATAAATAGGTTGGGGATAGTTAATGGTGCAGTCAACTTGGTTGCCGTTTATCGTATTGGAGACGCTTCCCCCCAGCACTTGAAAGCGGACAAAATACGCAAAGGCCAAGCCTTCGAAATATTTGACCATCCCAGCGGGGATATATTGGGACAAGGTGCTGTTGGCCATGCTGAGGTCAGCCCCCACCGCCGGAATTTCTCCCGGCATGGGACTGGCTACGGGAGCCATCACCATGCTGGCAGCCATCAGGGCTTTGGACTGGGCATCCTTGGCATCAACCGAAGCCCGCACGGCATAAACCCGCGCGGATTCAAAAGCGGCATAATTTGCCAGTTGCGAGGCTTGAACGGTGGCAAAATACTGAAGCATCGCAAAGAAAAACAGCAGGATGATCGGAATGACGATGACAAACTCCGTCATCGCTTGTCCGCCATCATCCCGAACCACATTCCACTGTAAGGGTCGCCGCTTCATTTCGTTAAATAATCAGGTCGCTGTTCGCAAAAACAAAGCCACCAAACAACCGATGGCAATGGCCAAGCCATAGGGGACGGTGACGGGTGCGCCTGGTGCCATCTGCGTTTTGCCATCCTTGCGCCAGAAGGCCAGCTGTTGCAACCCGTAAGCTATTCGCACCCAGAAATCCTTGCGCCAAACCACCAATAGGATCGCGATAAAGGCGCCGATGAACGCCGTGTAGAACAGGGCCGGTTGAATCAGCTTGATCCCCATCAGGGCACCTGCCGCCCCCATCAATTTCACGTCACCGCCACCGACGCCGCCGAATACATAAAAAATAAACATAAAACCGAAACCGATGGTCAACCCACCCAAGCTCGACCAAAACGACACCGTTCCACTCAAATAACTGATGAGCAATCCCAGCGCCATGCCCGAAAAAGTCAGCCAGTTGGGAATCCGCCGTTCTTTCAATTCCAAATAGACCGCCGTGGCCAGCATGACCGCCAAGACAACGAAAGCAAACACAGAATCACCATTGTCTGGATGAGCCGATTGGTATGAGAGCGGTGGCGGCATGGCGAAGGAAATCAAGGGCCGGGAAACATGAGCATCGTCGTGGTCAACTCATACTGATCCCGAATGCCTTTGTAAAAACCATTGTCGGGATTAAACAGATAGAAAATCGCAGGCAAAACAACCAGCATCATGATGAGGATATATTCGGTCATCGCACTCCCGCGTTCGTCACGCAAACACTTTGTGAATTTGCGCCGGATTTCCCGCCAAATGGATGGGCTGCTAGTCATATAGTCATATCGTTCATACTCTCCGTTAGAGATTCTACAACCGGCGCAGCCATTTGCAAGTTTTTTGTGCCGGTTTTTTGACGCCCAGCCGGCCGGCAACGCAGGGTTTTCAACTCAATTTATTCAGGTTGTGGCTCGACCACCAGTGGCACGGTCACAGCCTGTTCCTTCCCGTTGCGCGAATCCGCCAGCTTAAGGATCAGCGTGTTGGTCTGGCTGACGGCCGCCTCCAGTTGCATGGCGTTCACATAAATCCGGTAATTAATGCCCGACGGATCGGGGTCAATCTCACAATGGAATTTATCGGATGACGGCACGGCATCCAGCAACGCCATCGGTGCGACGCCATGCTGTTTCAACCAGAGAATCCGCATTTGCGGCTCCGCCTGCGGCAGAAAACTCAATCGCGCCGGAATCACCTCCAGATCGGGCGGGTGATGAATGAACACCGTCACCCGACACGGCAGGTCGTTGGAATCGGCGCTGCGGATGATTATCTGGGCGACCGAGTTTCCGCGCGGAAGATTTTCTCTGGCCTGCACGGCCAGCAAAAAACCGCCGGCGGGATTGGGCGAAACGGTGGCTTCCAAGTTGGTGTCATCGCACCGCACCTGCGACAAATCCGCGTGGAGTTGTATCAACGGCAATATTTCCATCGTCGCCGCCGATTGACCCTGGGATAATTCCAAACTGAGGTCCGCCGGCATCATTTGATAAGCCGGCGTCACCCAGCCGTTCAATTCCAGCGGAACCGACGGATTGGTTGGATCGTTGCAATCCACCAAAATGGAACGCGAAATGGCGCCGCTCAACTGGCGCAAATCCAGGCGGCTGTGCAAGAGCGTCGTGCCGCCGGGGGGAATTTTATTTTTTCCAATGCCGGCGCGCAGACAGGCGCTGCAACTGGAAACCACGCTGCTGATTTCCAGCGGCGCATCGCCCGAATTGCGAACGACAAAATCGTGCGTCAGCTCCGCCAGATTGGTCACGGCACCGAAATTCCAGAGCGGTTGCTCCACTTCCATGCGCGGGGCCGCGAAAATGCTGATCCTTGCCAGCCACAGGCAGAACCAAAACAACGCCACGTTGAACCAACCCCGGAAGCGGCCCTGGCCGGAAACTTGCAACCGTCGTTGGGTAAAATGATTGGACTTACTTTTCATAATCCAGTCCTTGAGCTGGTTCTGGAATTTGGTTGAGGGCGCTTCCAATTTCCTTGTCCCGAAAAAAATGGCTCCAGAGGAAGGGCTCGAACCTTCAACTTCGCGGTTAACAGCCGCGCGCTCTACCATTGAGCTACTCTGGAACACAAACGGGCGCGCAATTTACAAATCCGCACGCCGCCCGTCAAACGGATTCCGTCAACTTTTCTGGCAGCTCGGACAATAAAACGTGCTCCGCGCCGCCTGCACAATCCGTTTGATGGGAAAACCACACTGCCAACAAGGCTTTCCCGCGCGATCATAAACTTGCAGCCGTTCCGCGTAAAAATCCGGCGTGCCGGCGGCGCGGCCAAAATAAAACAGCCCGTCCGATTTGCCCGCGCCAAAATTCAGCGGCAGCGTGCTGCCGCAGTCAATCGCCTCGGCCAAAATTTCGCGGATCGCCCGGCGCAGCTTTTCAACTTGCGCGCCGGTGAGCCGGTTCGCGGCCCGACGCGGCGAAACACCGGCGCGAAACAACGCCTCGCTCGCGTAAATATTGCCGACGCCGGCCACCAGCGACTGGTCGAGCAGTTTCACCTTGATGGGCTGGCGCGATTTTTTTAACTGCCGCGCAAAAGTGGCGGCTTGAAATTCTTCCGTCAGCGGTTCCGGCCCCAGTTTTTCCACTGCCGAAAGATCCAGCGTCAGCCGGCCAAAATACCGCGTGTCCTCGTAGATGAAATTCTTTGCGCCGAGATTCAAAACCACCGCCGCGTGTTTCGGCAACGGCTCCTTTTTTTGCGCCAGAAACATCCGGCCCGTCATGCCAAGATGGCCGAGCAGCGTCACGTTTTTTTTCAGCGCTTTGGAATGAAGAGCAAACAGCAGATATTTTCCGCGCCGGGTCACCGCCTGGAACTTTGCGCCGGTGAGCACGCGCGCCAGTTCGCGCGCCGAGGTGGGCGACAAGACTTTCGCGCGACGGACGTTGACGGCGCGAATGGTTTTGCCCCGCAACAGCGGGCGCAGATGGCGCGCGAGCACTTCAACTTCCGGGAGTTCGGGCATGGAAAAAAAGCAGTTGGCAGTTAGGAAATGGCAGTTGGAGAGATGCTTCGCCCATCTGCCATCTGCCAACTCCCATCTGCGGATTCACCCGATAACCAGCGTGCCGACTTTTTCGCCCATCACGACGCGCTTGAGGTTGTGCGGCTTGAAGAAATCAAAAACGATGATCGGCATTTTGTTGTCCATGCACAGCGAAAACGCCGTGGAGTCCATCACCTTGAGCTGGCGTTGCAGCGCCTCGAGGTAGGAAATTTTTTCGTAGCGGACGGCCTTGGGATTTTTCTTCGGATCGCAGTCGTAGATGCCGTCCACTTTCGTCGCCTTCAAAACCACTTCGGCGCCGATTTCGTTGGCGCGGAGCGCGGCGGCGGTGTCGGTGGAAAAATACGGATTGCCGGTGCCGCCGCCGAAGATGACCACCCGGCCTTTTTCCAGATGCCGCACGGCGCGGCGGCGGATGAACGGTTCGGCGATCTGCGACATGGCAATGGCACTTTGCACGCGCGTCGGCGCGCCGAGTTTTTCCAGCGCGTCCTGCAACGCGAGGGAATTGATGATGGTGGCGAGCATGCCCATGTAATCGCCGGTGGCGCGTTCGATGCCGCGCTCGCTGCCGGCCAGACCGCGAAAGATGTTGCCGCCGCCGATGACCACGACGACCTGCACGCCGAGTTCACGCACTTCGCAAATCTGTTCGGCCATGCCTTTGACGGCTTCGGCGGAAATGCCGTTGCCGGCTTCGCCGCCGAGCACTTCGCCGCTCAATTTAAGGAGGACACGGGAATATTGGGGGCGCTTGGTCTTGATCATAAAATTGAAGGCGGGTGAGAAATCACCCGCTTCTTTTAGCAATCTGACGCCAGCGGGTCAAACCAAACTCGACTTGACCGTTCACTGCGCCACCAGTTTCGGTATCCGCGCCGGCAGCAAAAAACGGCGCGGACGTTCGTCCGCGCCGTTCGTGCTTCAAGCCAATGAATTATTTCTTCGCCTTCTTGGCCGGGCCGGTCGGCACGGTGGCGATGGTCTGCAGGATGCGGCCCGCGATCTTGTAGGGGTCGCCCTGGGAGTTCGGACGGCGGTCTTCCAAATAGCCGCGATAGCCATCGGGAATGAAGCTCTGCGGCAGGCGCACGGAAGCGCCGCGGTTGCCCACGCCGAAGTTGAATTTGTCAATGGACTGCGTTTCATGCAAGCCGGTAAGGCGCAGATGATTGTCCGGTCCGTAAACGGCGATGTGCTCGTTTTTGTATTTGTCGAACGCGGCCATGAGGCCTTCGAAATATTCCTTGCCGCCGACTTCGCGCATATGCGTCGTGGAAAAGTTGGTATGCATGCCGGAGCCGTTCCAATCCACGTCTTTGCCGAGGGGCTTGCAATGCCAATTCACATCTACGCCGTATTTTTCGCAGAGGCGCATCATCAAATAGCGCGCGACCCAAACCTGATCGGCGGCGTTTTTGGAGCCTTTGCCAAAAATTTGAAATTCCCACTGGCCCTTGGCCACTTCGGAATTGATGCCTTCGTGGTTGATGCCGGCGTCGAGGCAGAGTTGGAGGTGCGTGTCCACGATTTCGCGGGCGATGCAGCCGACGTTCTTGTAGCCGACGGCGGTGTAGTATTCGCCCTGCGGAGGCGGGAAGCCGCCGCCGCACGGAAAGCCGAGCGGTGCGCCGTCTTTGTAGAGAAAATATTCCTGCTCGAAACCGAACCATGCGCCGGGATCATCGGGAATGGTCGCGCGGGCGTTGCTCGGATGTGGTGTCACCTTGTCGGGCATGAACACTTCGCACATGACGATGGCGCCGTTGATCTTGGTGGTGTCGGGATAGACGGCCACGGGCTTGAGGAAGCAATCCGAGGTGCGGCCTTCGGCCTGGCGCGTCGAGCTGCCGTCGAAGTTCCACCAAGGAAGTTCTTCGAGTTTTGGAAACTTCGCGAACTCCTTGAGGGTGGTTTTGCCGCGGAGGTTGGCGACGGGTTCATAGCCGTCCAGCCAGAGGTATTCTAATTTGTATTTTGCCATGTGTGTGGTGTGTGTTTTGATTTAGTTGCTTCGATTCAACTCATGCCCAGGCATCAGTTGACCGACGATGGGAAAATTTGAGCAGGGACGATGCCAGACCGCAAGAATTTTGTTTGTGACCGGCGAAAAAAATGCTTCGCCCCCGTCTGCCAAGGGAATTGTCCCGGTGAATAATTTTGTCCATTCACTGCGCCCGCCGGCCGCCGCAAAAAATTCCTGCGCGGTTTTGACCAGCGTGAATAAAATAGTTCTCCCGCCCGCGCAAAGCGCTTTGCATCGCCGCCGGGATGCGCCATATTCGCCACACCGATGTTGAAGGTCAAAGACACCTTGCGCGCCACCGTCCATTTGAGTTTCGATGGCCGGGTCTTCAAGGCCTATCACGGCCCCAAGGCGGAAGCGCGCTTCGACAACGAGGTGCGCGTGCTCCGCCATCTCAAGGCGCGCGGCTGCGACTTCGTGCCGCGCCTGCTCGAGGCCGACCGCGACCAACTCCGCATCGTCACCACCAACTGCGGCACCCGCGTGGAGCAACTGGACGAAAAGCGCCGCGCGGAAATTTTCGCCGAGCTGGAAAAATTCGGCGTGCGCCACGACGACCCCGATGTGCGTAACGTCACCTATCGCTTTGCCGACGGCCGCTTTTGCGTCATTGATTTCGAGTTCGCCACCATTTTGCCGGACGACCCGGCGACCAAACCATGATTTCATTGGAACCAGTGTCGCGCGAAGAACGCGAAGTGCGCGGAGGAAAAAACTTTTCCCTTCGTTCCCTTCGCCGCCGTCGCGCGACGCCATCAGACCGCCGGCCGGAGTGAAAATATTTTTATGAAGTCTCCGCTGAAACCAAATAAGAAAAAGCCTGCCCGCCCCGCCACCTTGAAATGGTCCGGCTGCTCCGACCTCGGCAAGGTGCGCAAAAACAACGAGGACGCTTTTCTCGGCCTCCGCTTTGACGCGCACGAAATCCACCGGCTCGGCAAATTCGGCGAGGCCTCCACCGCCAAACATGATTTCACCTTCGCCGTGTGCGACGGCATGGGCGGCGCCAAGGCCGGCGAATACGCCAGCTCCATCGCCGTGGACAAAATCACCACGCTCCTGCCGCGCGCCTTTCACCTCTCCGCCAACGGGCTGGACAGCGGCGTGGCCGACGTGCTGGCGGAGCTTTACGAACAGATTCACCGCGCCCTCGTTTATCTCGGCAGTTGCTACGAAGAATGTCACGGGATGCAGACCACCATGAGCCTGTGCTGGTTCACGCCGGGCTGGATGTATTTCGGCCACGTCGGCGACAGCCGGATTTATCATCTGCCCGCCAAGCAAAATAAAATCCTCCAGCTCACCGAGGACGACACGCACGTCGGCTGGCTCTATCGCCACGGCCAGATCAACGAGCGCGAAGCCCGCACGCATCCGCGCCGGAACGTCCTGCAAAAGGCGCTCGGCGGCGGCAACCAGTTTGTGGACCCGCAGGTCGGCGCGGTGGCCTGTGCGCGCGGCGATTTTTTCCTGCTCTGCTCCGACGGCTTGAGCGAAGGGCTTTACGACCATTACCTCGTGGACATTTTGCGCGCCTCGGCCAAGGACAATAAACTCAATCCCGCGCAACTCCTCGTGAATGAAGCCGTGAAAAACGACGGCCGCGACAACACCACCGCCCTGGTCGTGCAGGTGGGCTGAACGCGCGCCGGAAAACCCGTCCCAAACGCCAGATGCGTGTCTGACGCCACCGGATGTGCCAACGGTGACGCCAAATCCTCCAATATCGCACCGTTGGGGCCAATAGTAGGACGGTTGGGGTCAACGGCGGAACCGTTGACGCCAATACTGCCGTCATTGACTTCAATGCTGGCACCGGAAATGGCCAAAATGGAGTGAAAATGGCTAAAAACGGGGGAAAACACCCCTTCCGCGTTGAAAATGGTCAAAAATCGTCACCGGACGGATGCTTGGAGCCGGGGCGCGGCTTTTCCAAAAGCCAAAACGGCGGGCAACTTGCGTTGCCCGCCGTGTGCGGTTCCTCCTGGCGTCGGTCGGGTTTATTCGTGGTAGCCGAGTTCGCCGTGCTCGGATTCGTCGAGGCCGACCATTTCGACTTCTTCCGTCGGCCGCAAGCCCACGAGCAGCTTGGTGATGTAGGCGATGATGATGGTGCCCACCACACTCAGGACGATGGTGATGACCACGGCCTTGAGCTGTTCCTTGAGGAGCGGTTGGAAGCAGGAGTCGGTGACGTATTTGCTCAGGTTGGTGGCAAAGTTCGGGTTGACCGCGTTGCGCGCCAACATGCCGGTCATGATGGCCCCGGTCGTTCCGCCGATGGCGTGGACGCCGAAGGTGTCCAGCGCGTCATCGTAGCCCAACCAGGCCTTGACCTTGAAGCACATGAACCAGCAGATGGTGCCGGCCGCGAGGCCGATCCAGATGGAGCCTTGGGGCGTGACGTAACCGCAAGCGGGCGTGATCACGACCAGGCCGGCCACCGCGCCGGAGCAGAAACCGAGCACGCTCGGACGGCCTTTGACAATCCACTCCCACATCGGCCAGACGAACGAGGCGATGGCCGTGGCAATGGTGGTGGTGGTGAAGGCGTTGGCGGCGATGATGTCACCGGCGACCGCTGAACCGGAGTTGAAACCATACCAGCCGACCCAGAGCATGCCGGTGCCGATGTAGGTGAGCACCAGGCTGTGCGGCGCGAAGTTTTCTTTGCCGAAGCCTTTGCGTTTGCCCAGGATCAAGCAGAGGACGAGCGCCGACCAGCCGGAGGTCATATGGACCACCGTGCCGCCGGCGAAGTCTATGGCTTTGATCGGGGCACCCGCATTCCACACTCCATTCATATAACCGTTGATGCCCCACACCGCGTGGCCCTGGGTGAAATAAACAATCACCATCCACAGCGTCATGAAGACGAAGATGGCCTTGAACTTCATGCGTTCCGCGATGGCGCCGATGATGAGCGCGGGAGTGATGATGGCGAACATCAATTGGAACATGGCATAGACGTTTTCCGAAACCCAGTAGGAGTAGTTGCCGTTGGGCGCGGAGGTGACGTTCTTCAGCATCCAGCAAACGCCGGGACTGCCAACCCAGCCGCCGATCACGTCTTCACTGTGCATGTCGGCCAGACGTTTCACCGCATCGGTGCCGTCGTTGCCGGTGCCGCCGAAGATCATGCCGTAGCCGACGAACACCCAGAGGATGGTCACCAGGCCGGTGATGAGGAAGCATTGCGCGAGGACGGAGAGGACGTTCTTGCGGCGCACCATGCCGCCGTAGAACAGCGCGAGGCCGGGCAGCGTCATGAACAGCACGAACGCCGTGCTGGTGAGCAGCCAGGCATTGTGGCCCGCGCCGGGATAGGAAACAAACGAACCGGTGCTGTTGGACAGGTTGGTGTTGATGATCGTCGGGCCGGCGGCGAAGCTGACGTTCCAGTTGCCGTTCGTGTCCTTGTAAGGCGCCGTTGGGTCGGTATTCGCGAAATACGCCTCGATGGATTCGAGGCGTTGCTCCATGGACGGCGTGTTGGTGGAGGCCGGCACGGCGGGCGCGGCGACGGCGGGCGCGTTGGTCGCGGCGGCGGCCGGGGCGTTCGTGCCATCAGCGCGCAGCGAAAAAGTTCCGAGCGCGGTGGCGGCGATTAAAGCGAGGGTCAATAGATGTTTTTTCATTTTGGTGTCTGGTAAGTGAGGTTCGTTTGGGTTTGGTTAAACGGCGGCGTCGCCCTTCTCGTCGGTGCGGATGCGCACGGCTTCCTCGACGGCGGAAACAAAAACCTTGCCGTCGCCGATCTTGCCGGTCTTGGCGGCTTTCACAATCGCGCCGATGGCCGCATCCTTCTGGCCGTCGGCGATGACGAGTTCGATTTTGATTTTCGGCAGGAAGTCCACGGTGTATTCGCTGCCGCGATAGATTTCGGTGTGGCCCTTTTGGCGGCCAAACCCCTTGACCTCGCTGACGGTCATGCCTTCGATGCCGATTTCGCCGAGGGCGTCCTTCACTTCTTCGAGTTTGAACGGTTTGATGATCGCTTCAATTTTCTTCATGTTTGATGTTGGTTAATAATGTTTGCCGGCCAACTACGCATTGGCTCCTGCCCCTTTAGCAACGGCGGTGCCAACCGCAAAAATAGTTTTCAGAAACGCATTATCGCCTGATTTGACGGGCATTTTATGAAGCGTGAATTATTTTGACCACCCGGACGGCGGCGGTCGTCTGAAGTTTTTTATCCAGCCGCGGAAATTATCGCCAGCCGCCGCGCAAACCGCAGTGGCGAAATTTTCTTCCACGAACATTCAAACCATTTTACACGCCGCCCCTGCGATGTATAATGTCCTTCTGTGAATTCGCCCAAGCGTCAGCGCGTGGTCTGCGGCATGAGCGGAGGAGTTGATTCCTCCGCCACGGCCGCGCTGTTGCTCGAACAGGGCTACGACGTCATCGGCATCACGCTCAAGCTTTGGCCGCAGGATTGCGTGAACCGCGCCGAGGACAAATGCTGCGGCCCGCAGGCCGTCACCGACGCGCGCTCCGTCTGCCACAAGCTCGACATTCCGTATTATCTCGTGGACGAGTCGGCGGATTTCCAGAAACACGTCATCCAATACTTCGCCGACGAATACAAAGCCGGTCGCACGCCGAATCCGTGCGTGATGTGCAATCAGAATTTGAAGTTCGGCCGGCTCATTGACCGCGCGGATCAACTCGGCGCGAAGTTCATCGCGACGGGACATTTCGCGAGAATTGAGCGTGCCCTCACCCCGTCCCTCTCCCATCCGATGGGAGAGGGTGGCCGAAGGTCGGGTGAGGGGCGTTATCTCCTCAAGCGCGGTCGTGATTTGAAGAAAGATCAAAGTTATTTTCTTTTCTCGCTCCGCCAGGATCAGCTTGCCCGCGTCATTTTCCCGCTCGGCGAAAAGACCAAGAGCGACACGCGCGAAGTGGCGCGGCATTGCCAGCTCAAAACCGCCGACAAAGAGGAGAGCATGGAAATCTGTTTCGTGCCGGACAACAATTACGGCGGCTTTCTCCAGTCGGCGAACCTCGTGCAGAAGCATCGCGGCGACATCGTGGATTTGCACGGCCACGTTCTCGGCCAGCACGACGGCATTGAATTTTACACCATCGGCCAGCGCAAAGGACTTGGCATCACCACACCCAAGCCGGTTTATGTGGTCGAGCTGGATACGGAAAATAATCGTGTCGTGGTCGGCGACGACTCCGCGCTCGACCGTGATGAATTCACCGCCGACCGCTGCAACTGGCATCCGTTCGAGCAATTGACCGAGCCAATCGAAGTCACGGCGAAGATTCGTTACAACCATCCCGGCACGCCCGCGTCGGTGACGCCGCTGGAAAATAATTCCGTCCGCGTAAAACTCCACACGCCGCAGCGCGCCATCACGCCCGGCCAGGCGTCGGTGTTTTACCAAGACGACTTGGTCGTGGGCGGCGGCTGGATTACGCGTTAATTGTGCGCCGCCGACATTTCTTCCAGCCGGCCAAGGCCATAGCCAGTTTTGGTGATTGGCACGGCGCTGTTTCGGCAAATAGAATTGCAAAATTCGCATGGCCTCGGATGCCAGCCATTCTTTATACTGCAACCAACAACCATTTTATGAACCAATACCTCCCACTCGGCAAATTCTCCTTCGGCATGGGTGACCGTTTCGCCCATCAAGGCAAGGCGCAACTGCAAGCCTGCGTGAAAGCCACGAAACTCGGCGCGGAATTCATCCCCGTCTGGAACAAGTCCAACCGCGAACACACCTTCATTGGCACCGAGCCGTCGAGCCTGCGCGCCGAAGCGGACGCGGCCGTCAAGGCGCTCGGCTGGAAAAAATCTTATCACGTGGACGCCGACCACATCCGCCTCGAAACCGTGGATCGTTTCATCGCGCCGTCGGATTTCTTCACGATTGACGTGGCCGACTCGATTGCGAAACCCGCCGCCGACGCCGCCGTGAAGGCGTTTGTGGACCGGCATCCCGAACTCACCGGCAAAGTTTCCATTCCGCACATTGCCCGGCCGTTTGAAATCACCCGCGCCGAAGTCGAGCGCGTGGCGAATAAGTTTTTGCTCGCGGTGCAGGACGCCGGGAAAATTTATCAACATATTGTCAAAGCCAAGGGCGCGGCGAATTTCATCACCGAAGTTTCCATGGATGAAACCGACAGTCCGCAGACGCCGCCGGAATTGCTGATCATTCTCGCCGCGCTCGCGGATGAAAAAATTCCGCTCCAGACCATCGCGCCTAAGTTCACCGGCCGTTTCAACAAGGGCGTGGATTACGTCGGCGACCTCAAACAGTTCGAGCAGGAATTCAATGAAGACCTCGCCGTCATCGCGTTTGCCATCAAAAAATACGGGCTGCCGCCGACGCTCAAGTTGAGCGTGCATTCCGGCAGCGACAAATTTTCGATTTACGAGCCGATGCGCAAGGCGCTCAAGAAATTCGGCGCGGGCGTTCACATCAAGACCGCCGGCACAACGTGGCTGGAAGAACTCATCGGCCTCGCGGAAGCGGGCGGCGACGGGCTGGAAATCGCGAAAGAAATTTACGCCTACGCCATCGAGCACGTGGACGAATTCTGCGCGCCCTACGCCAGCGTGATTGACATTGATAAAAAGAAACTGCCGCCGGCGTCCGTCGTGAACGGCTGGAGTTCCAAGCAGTTCACCGACGCGCTACGGCATGACCAGAAGAATCCCGCGTTCAATCCGAGCTTCCGCCAGTTGCTCCACGTCAGCTTCAAGGTCGCGGCGAAAAAGGGCGACCGTTACCTGAACGCGCTGAAGAAGCACGAGGCCATCATCGCCAAAAACGTGACGGAAAATCTTTTCGAGCGGCACATGAAACCGTTACTCTTGGGCCAATAAGCCATGAAAGCCTTCATCCACGATAATTTTTTGCTGACCGCGAAAAAGGCGGCCAAGCTCTACCACAAGTTCGCCGAGGCGGAACCGATTTTCGATTATCACTGCCACATCCCGCCGAAGGACATCGCGGAAAACCGGCAGTTCAAAAATCTGTTCGAGATCTGGCTGGAAGGCGACCATTACAAATGGCGCGCCATGCGCAGCAACGGCGTCGCCGAAAAATTTGTCACCGGCAACGCCACGCCGGAGGAAAAATTCAACGCCTGGGCCAAAACCGTGCCGCAGACGCTGCGCAATCCGCTCTATCACTGGACGCATTTGGAACTGAAGCGCTATTTCGGCATCTCGGATTTGCTGGACGAAAAGACCGCCGCTAAAATCTGGAAGCAGGCCAACGCCCAGCTCGCCACACCGGCATTCACCACGCAGGGTCTTCTGAAAAAGATGAAGGTGAAAGTCGTCTGCACCACGGATGACCCGGTGGACAATCTGGAACATCACCGCGCCTTCGCCAAAACGAATCATCCGACGAAGATGCTGCCGGCATTCCGCCCCGACAAGGCGCTGACAGTGAATTCGCCCGCCAGCTTCAACAAATGGGTGGAGCAGCTTGCCGCCGCTGCGAACGTGGACATCAACGGTTTCAGCGCCTTCATCAGCGCGCTGGAAAAGCGGCACGAGTATTTTCATTCGCAGAACTGCCGGCTGTCCGACCACGGCATGAATCATTGCTTCGCGGATTTTTGTTCCGAGAAAGTTGCCGCCGGGATTTTCGACAAGGCACGTCAGGGCGCGGAAGTTTCGCCGCTGGAACATTCGCAGTTCGCCACGTTCATGATGGTGTTCTTCGGCCACCTCGACGCGAAACGCGGCTGGACGAAACAGCTTCACCTCGGCGCCTTGCGCAACAACAATGACCGCCTGCTCAAACAGCTTGGACCGGACACGGGTTTCGATTCCATCGGCGATTTTCCGCAGGCCGCCACGCTCTCGGCTTATCTCAACAAACTGGATTCCGACAACCTGCTGCCGAAAACCGTCATCTACAATCTGAACCCGGCGGACAATTATGTGTTCGCCGCGATGATCGGGAATTTCCAGGACGGCACGATTCCCGGCAAGATTCAATACGGCTCCGGCTGGTGGTTTTTGGACCAGAAGGAAGGCATGGAATGGCAGCTCAACGCGCTGTCGAACCTCGGTTTGCTCTCGCGCTTCATCGGCATGATCACCGATTCGCGCTCCTTCATGAGCTATCCGCGCCACGAGTATTTCCGCCGGACGCTTTGCAACCTCATCGGCCGCGACATCAAGAACGGGCTGATTCCCGACGACGAGGAAATGGTCGGCCCGATGATCAAGAACATCTGCTATGCCAACGCGAAAAAGTTCATGGCGTTCCCCGGCGTGAAATAAGCCGCAACCCCCGGCCAGGACCATGCCGGGGGAAGCGTCTCTCGGCTGCCCCGCCGCCGGAGGCCATCCGCTTCTTGGCCGTCCGCTTGGTGGCCGTCCGCTTGGTGGCCGTCCGCAAGGACCTTAAAAAGTCCATCGAACCGTTCGACGCCTCCTGAAAAGAGTTTTTAGAACACGTCGGACCGTTCGACGCCTCCTCCAACGCCGTTTTAGGAGCGGTCGAACCGTTCGCCGGCAGTTTCAAGGAGCTTTTGGATGAGGTCGAACCGTTCGCTGCCTTCTTCAACGGCGTTTTAGCCCAGCCCGGACGGTTCGACGCCGGTTTGAAAGCCTTTTTAGGAGCAGTCGGGCCGTTCGACGCCTTTGCCAAGGGGCTTTTAGGTGCGCCCGGACCGTTCGACGCCTCCTAAAAAGGCTTTTTAGAACCCGTCGAACCGTTCGACGGCAATTTTTAGGCCGTCCAAAACCCGCCCGAACGCCTCTTAACCATTCAAAATGAGCAATTTAAGCTGGAAGTGGTGTTTGGCTTTTTTGCGGCCACGGAGATCAACGCGGCCAGGCCGGGGACTGATTGGCCAGCCCAGCCGGGGGCGGGCATTGCAACATACAGACCGGAGAGACCGAAAGATTTGGCCGGGAAGAATCTTTGCGGCGACGGGGATTTTCAAACATAGATGACATCTTCCGAACATGCCGCCACAACGGGGCTGCTTAGGCATTCGTTCACCGATTACGTTTTTGTGTCCACAACAAAAGATTTCCAACAATAGCAGGCGCGTGAAAATGAAATGAGTTCGTGGATGGTCGCGCGCCTGGCTAAAGACAACGGCAGGTTGCAGGTCGCTCCAGTTGCCGATTGCAGTTCAATCCAGAAGCCATTCTTCGAATAGAAGCGAACGCAAAGGCCAGTGAATCCATTTTCCACATTCACAAAAACTCGTCGCAGCGGGCCAAACGGAATAGAATTTGTTAACATAACGAATTAACTTTAAACCGGGTCGCCAAATTTAGCAAATGGCAAGATTCGGACCAGATCTGCCGACAAAGTTTCGGTCATAAAGAATCCTTGTGGCGGCGGCAGATTTTGCAAATATAAGTGAACGGAACGGCAAACCCTTGAAGATGTGGAACGCCGTTTTTAGCGCGCCAACGAATCGCTACAGCATATGGAGAGGCGTTCGATGAGAGAGACCTTTAGCCTTTTTAAATATTTGTCGCCTGACAAGCTGGTTTTCTTTGAAAACCAACTCGTGCAATTGACACCACCGATCTATTTGAACGACCCTTGGGACTTTCTGCCGAAGGGGAGGATACCGTCGGAAGTTGAGATTAACAGGGTCTGGCTAGAAGTGGAGCGGAACGTTGCGCAATCATCTGTCCTTCAACTAACCGTTCAGTCTCCACTACGCGAGCAGCAAGAGAGGCTCGAAAAATTTCGCGCCGATCTTGCTAGCAAAGAATGTTTGGCCGACCAAGGCAGGGACTACCAAAATGAAATTGGCAAAATAGTCGGTATCGTTTCTCTTACCGAACAACCGCTGAATCGGTCCATGTGGGCGCATTATGCTGATAGCCATAAGGGGTTTGTCGCGGAGTTCGCAGCAGGGAACGAAGGCACAGCGCATGGTTTAACCATCCGTATGTGTGCGTTAGGCCCGGTGGCCGCTGCGAAAGTCAAATATCACCCCGACTTCCAAGAGATTTCGCAAAATGCCGACAACGTCCAAAAAATCTGTTGGTCGAAGCATCCTGATTGGGTGGGAGAGCAGGAATGGCGGATAGTCTGGCCACTACAAAGGTCTCTAACTTGCACCTTACGTTATGCGAATCGCGATGAGCAAATAAAACGGTTCTGTTTGCCTTTTGCAGCTCAAGGTTTGCAACGGGTGATTTTTGGGATGCGAATGGAGGCTGGGCTTAAACAGAGACTGTGCGCCATGCTTGCTCGAAATGGGTTCGACCATGTGCAAAAACAAGTAACAGATATTGACCCACATACTGGCGAGATGGTTTTGAAGCCCCTTGCGGCACTATGAACAAAAGCAACAACTCTGCGCTTGTGCTGAAATCATCAAGCGCAATTGAAAAGGCGGAATCGGGCACAAAGCGCGTTTTGTCCGGCATGGTTGCGGACACGCTGGCGCACGCTCAAGCGCAAAAAGTTTCTGTATCTCCAGCGGTAACCGGCGGCCAGATAGAAAGTTGGTATAAGACAGGTAAGAAGTTTTACCACGGCCAAGGCGTGCCACAGGACTATGCCGAAGCGGTGAGGTGGTTTCGCAAGGCAGCGGAGCAAGGATACTCTCCGGCACAGACGCAACTTGGTATCTGCTACCTGCACGGCCAAGGCGTGAAAAAAGATGCCGCTGCGGGCGCTAGCTGGATCCGAAAAGCTGCTGACCAGGGGTTTGCCTATGCACAAGGCATCCTTGGCTATGTATACCTTCTTGGTAAGGGCGTGTCGAAGAACCATGATGAAGCGGTTAAGTGGTTTCGTAAGGCTGCTGACCAGGGAAATGCTCACGCACACTTTGCTCTTAAAATGAATGGTGCCGCCACAAGACCTCCAAAAAGCTGAAAAGGCTGTTCTCAAATTCAAGCTATTACAAGCCATTTCAAAATAGACATGAATGCTTCTTGGCTTCTTTTCGACACGGAAACAACTGGTTTATCAGCGCCAATTTTCGTTGTTGAGTTAGCCGCACAGCGGATGCGGGGCTGGTTGCCGGATGGCGAGCCGTTCCGCAAGTTGCTGAATCAAAATCAGGAGATTCCCGCCGAGGCATCGCGCGTCCACGGCTACACACGCGAAATTCTGGAGCGCGACGGCGAGCCGGCGGCGCAGGTTTATCGGGAGTTCGCCGCCTACGCGGGCAATCTGCCGCTAGTGGCCTACAATCTGGAATATGATCTGGACGAAGTGTTGCACCCGGAATGGCGGCGGCTGGGCATCGCGGCCATCGGCTGTCGCGGCCTGTGCGCCTTGCGGCTGGCGCAACGGCTGCTGGACCCGGTGCCGGCGGGCAACTGCAAATTGCAGACGCTGCGGCAGTATTATCGTCTGCCGGAACGTGGCGCGCACACGGCGCTGGGCGACGTGCAAACGGTGGCGGATTTGTTTGCGAATGTGCTGCGGCCAATCGCGGTGCATCGCGGCCTGGATTCGTGGGAAAAGCTGTCGGCATTTGCGGCGGAGGAATGGTATCCGTCGCGCATCGCCTTCGGCAAACACAAGGGGCGGCTGATTCAGGAGGCGCGCAAGGACGCGGAGTTGCGCCGCTGGCTGGACTGGCTGGCCAGGTCGTCCAGTCCGCGCAACGCGAAAATGGGGCGGTGGTATCTGCGGCAGTTGGAACTGGACTCATTCGCGGATGCCACGGTGTTTGCCACGGCGGGAATGGACGGCAAAAAAGTTTCTTTCCAAGCGGATCAGGCGGGACTGGTTATTTACATCAACCCGGAACTGGAGCAATTGCGTCAGCTTGTGGCTGGAGCGCGTGCGCGGCTGGCGGAGTTGGAAGTGGAATATACGAAGAACAAATCCCGCGTGGATGCGATGCAGGCGGTGTTGTTCCGGCGGCTGCGCGAGCATTACCAGAAGCGCGATCAACTGCGGCTGGTGGTGGATTACCGGAAGAAGTATCTGGAATCGCTGGTGCGCGGCGGCGAGGAAGAGGCAAAGCAGGCCGAGGAAAATTTCGAGCAGGCCAGAGCGCAAACGGACCGGGATTACGAGGAATCAGCGGCAGCCGTTGCGGAAAAGAAAGAGTTATCGGCGGACGAGGAGGCGCATTTGAACCAGCTCTGGCGCAAGCTGGTGAAGCTATATCATCCCGACCGTTTTGCAAACGAGCCTGACAAACTGGCGACTTACGAAAAGCTGACCGCCGCCATCAATCACGCGAAGGAAACCGGCGACATCCAGAAGCTGCGCGAAATCGCGGATGACCCGGCAGGATTCATTTTGCGACAGGGCTGGACTGGTTTGGATTTCAGCGACGAGGTGGAATTGGCGGAGTTGCGGCGGCTGCATGAGACGTTGCAATTGGAAATCATCGCGGTCATCGAATCGCTGGAGCAGTTGAAGGAGAGCGCGGAGTTTGAATTGTGCGGCATCGCGGAGCAAAAACCGGGCGTGCTGGACGAACTGGCGGTGGAGCGGATCAGATTGCTGGAAAAGGAAAGAACGGAGTTGGAACGACAGGCCGAGGCACTGGCGAGGGAGATTGGGGAGTTAAGCGGTGAGAAACCGTCTAAATTTTAGCCCCGACAGGACGGCATATGAATTTAACGCCAAGACGCGAAGCGCAAAGGTCTTTGCAGACGGCCACCATTCTCTGCGCCTTTGCGCCTTTGCGTTAATTCCCTTCCTGATGATGTCGCTCCTGAACGGAGCTTGATTCGTTTTGAAATGCCCATCTACAAATATGCCAGCCCTGACGGGCTTGGAAAATCTGTGTTCCATCTGTGTTTCATCTGTGGCTGAAAAACTCAACCGCCCATTGCCCCGTTCGTCCACCCCAAACTGCCATTGGCCGGTGTTTGCACACGGCCACCAACTGGGACATTGCTGGGGAGCGCGCCCGTCCCGGTGGCCGTTTTCGGCGTCGCGCCCGCCCAAAGCGCCGTCAGGCGCGGCATCTTTGTAGAACCCAAAACCAAAACAATTTTCAGCCCCGTCGGGGCGGCATATTCCGTCCACATCCCGATGATGTCGCTCCTGACGGAGCTTCATTCATTTGTGTCTGGTGATGCTACAAATATGCCAGCCCTGACGGGCTTTGAAAAATCCGTGTTCCATCCGTGTCCATCTGTGGCTAAAAATTCAACCGCCCCTTGCCCGCGTTCGTCCTCCCCAAACTGCCATTGGCCGCCCGGCTGGGACATTGCTGGGGAGCGCGCCCATCCCGGTGGCCGTTTCCGGCGTCGCGCCGGCTTCGTCCCAAAGGGACAACCGGAAATTAGCCAGACACGCAGTGTCTGGTTCACGTCGCAAAACGAAATCCGTCCTGAAAGGACGGCGGAATCCATCGTCCTTTCAGGACGGACAAATTTACCGGGTGCATTACCAGCCACTTCGTAGCTGGCTAATTTCCATCGCTTCGCTCCGCGACTCCGCCTCCTACTTCGTGCAACTCGCGCGACGAAATTCAAACACCCTTTGCCCCGTTCGTCCACCCCAAACTGCCATTGGCCGCCCGGCTGGGACATTGCTGGGGAGCGCGCCCGTCCCGGTGGCCGTTTCCGGCGTCGCGCCGGTTTCGTCCCGCAGGGACAACTGGAAATTAGCCAGACACGAAGTGTCTGGTTCATCGTCCAAACGAAAACCGTCCTGAAGGGACGGCGGAATCCATCGTCCTTTCAGGACGAAACAATTTTGCGGACACGTTACCAGCCACTTCGTAGCTGGCTAATTTCCATGTGTCGCTTCGCGACTCCGCGCCCGTCACGTTCTTCGCACGAAAATTTCAAACGCCGTTTGCCCCGTTCGTCCACCCCAAACTGCCATTGGCCGGTGCTTGCGCACGGCCACCAACTGGGACTTTGCCGGGGTGCGCGCCCGTCCCGGTGGCCGTTTTCGGCGTCGCGCCGCTGCCCCTGAAAATAGCCCAGCCATTCATGGCTGGGACTTGTGCCGGTAATTTTCCAAAGTCCCGCCCCGGGACGAAAGAACCGTTCTGCCGTCCCTCGCGGGACTTTTTCATTTTGTTGGCGCCTGACCCAGCCATGAATGGCTGGGCTATTATCGAAATGTTCCCCGGCGCCGTCCGGTGGTGGCATGGCAAGAAATGTAATAAGGTTCGCCAATTTTACGTTGCCGCCGGATTTCAAGAGGAATAAAAATTTTCACACAATCAACCAAAGAAAGGAATAAAACATCATGCAAGTCCCCGAAGCTTATGATCCCCTGGTGCAACTGCTGGAAGATGCCGCCGACGGCGCGGCCAAATATGGCGCGGCCATCGGCTTGAAACAAAACACGGAAGGCACCATCCGCACGGATTTGGCGGCGCTCATCGGCGTGCCCGCCGGTCCCGGCGGCGTGCCGCCCGCCGTGCCGGGCTTGAAGTCGTTGTGGAACGCGGCCAAGGCGAACAAGACGGCCATGACCGCCGGCCTGCGCACCGCCGAGAGCAACGGTCGCGCGCTGGCGATGACGTGCATCGGCGCGCTCAAGCCTGTGCTGGGCCAGCAATGGAACAGCGCATGGAACGCCGCCGGTTTCGCGGGCGGCTCGCTCGCGGTGCCGGCGCATCCGCAGCCGCTGCTGCTGTTGTTGCGCGCCTACTACGCGGCCAACCCGGCCAAAGAAGTCGCCAATATCAACGGCATCGCCTGCACCGCCGCCGCGTGCCAGGCCGCATCGGACGCCATTGTGGCGGCGCAAAAGGCCAGCAACCAGAGCAACACGGACGCGGGCAACGCGCAGTCGGCGTTGCAGGATGGCCTTGATGCCGGGCAGGCGCGGGCGTCGGGTTTGCAGGCGGAACTCGGCCAATTGCTGGATGACAATGATCCGCGCTGGCTGGCGTTTGGGTTTGACCTGCCGGGTCATCCATCCGCGCCGGATGTGCCGCAAAATCTGGTGGTCATACCCGGCGCTGCCGGTTCGGGCAGCTTGTTCGTGCATAATGATGACGCGCGCGGCGCGGCCGGCTACCGTTTCACGGTGACGAACGCGGCGGATGGTTCGGAACTGGCGGAGCAGTTGACGCAGGACGCGGAAGCGGCCTTCGACAGCCTGCCGACCGGCGCGAATGTGAATGTGGTGGTCACCGCCCGCAATGCGACGGGCGAAAGCCAGCCGTCGGCAAGCGTCGCCGCCGTGGTGCCGTAGTTTGGATTTTCCCCAAACAGTTTGTGCCAAACCGCGTTTCACAACGCGGTTTTTTCATCCACATTGCGGCGATGCCAATGAATTATCTTTCCGCCAGTTTTTCGCCAAGCCACGCAACCAGCTTGGTTTGCCAGGCCGGATCGAATTTATTCCAGTCCGCAATGCGATGGCTCGCGTTGGTAAGCGTGAGGAATTCGCACGGCACCTGGGCCGCCTGAAGTTTCCCGGCAAAAGCGACATTCAAATCATAGGCCACCGCCTGGTCGGCGTTGCCTTGAATCAGAAAAAATGGCGGCAGGCCGGGCCGGACATATTCCACCGGGGAAATTTTCTTGGCCAGCGCCAGCGTCGGCTCGTCCAGCACGGTGGCGCCCAGCAAGTTTTTCATCGAGGACCATTTATCGAGGCCGCGCCGCGTGAGGTCGCCATAGACATCGGCGGGCGGCGCAAGGCCGACGACGGCTTGGACGTGCGTTTCCTTTTCATCCATCGCGCCGGCCAGCAGCGCGAGCTGGCCGCCGGCGGAATAGCCCATCAGCGCAAGGCGATTCGGATCGCCCTTAAATTCCGCCGCATGCGCCTTCACCCAGCGGATGGCGGTCTGCACATCGTCGAAACACGCGGGCCAGCGGTTCGTCGGCGCGAGCCGGTAATTGATGGTGAACCAGGTGAAGTTCATCGCGAACGGCGCGAGCACGGGCACAATGTCCGTCTCCTTGTCGCCGCCGCTCCAGCCGCCGCCGTGGACCATGAGAATGACGGGAAATTTCCCGTCGCCCGCCGGAACGTGCGCGTCGAGGAATAATTTTTGTCCGCCCGCCTCGCCGTATTCGAGGTCAAAACGGTTCGCCGCGACGCGCGGTTCCAAAACCGGCAGCGTCGGATTCCAGCCGTCATTGCCGCCGAGAACTTTTTCCACCGTGATTTTTTTTGCGTCGGCAGCGGCAAGCTGCTTCGTCCAATCCGCGCGAGCCGCCGGATTCGCGCCCGCGCCGGAGCTGTTGAATTCCGCGTAGCGCGCGGTCGTGTGCGCCTCCGGTTTTTTCCAATCGTTCCAGGCTGCGGGCCGGACGACGTCGGACATTTCACAGTTCAGAAACAAGGTGCTGGCGTAAATCCGCCACGGCCGGCCGAGAAAAGTTTTCACGCCCGGCTCGCCGGTGATTTTGCAGTTGGAGAAAACAAAACCGAACGGCACGTCCACCGGCGTTGAAGCCGCCGTCAGATAACCGTCGCGCAGCGCGTGGATTTCGCATTTTTCAAACCACGCCGTCGCCGCGCCAAAAATAAAATCAACGTGGCCGGCGATGTAACAATTTTCAAAATACTGCCGGCCACGGTTCAGCAGAATCGTGTCCTGCCAGCCGAGGAAACGGCAGTGGCGGAAGCTCGCGCGCTCGCCGTCCACACGAATGGCGAG